>Ga0068856_100008323_pt1 | contig 10106 bp, 11 predicted proteins | sample KBSCornC62_FD_66595 | JGI IMG/M metagenome (GOLD analysis project Ga0068856, IMG submission 66595) | Corn rhizosphere microbial communities from Kellogg Biological Station, Michigan, USA - KBS Corn C6-2 | ecosystem: Host-associated > Plants > Roots > Rhizosphere > Soil ... | reverse complement strand
AGGAGCTCCAGGGACGCCTGGATCCGTCGGCGAACACGATCGGCTGGCTGATCTGGCATCTCACACGGGTGCAGGATGACCACCTCGCCGAGGTCGGCGGCGCCGAGCAGGTCTGGACCGCTCAGGCGTGGCATGAGCGATTCGGACTTCCCTTCGAAGCGGACGCCACCGGGTACGGATTCTCAGCGACTCAGGTGGCGCAGGTGCAGGTGAGCGGCGAGCTGCTCCGGCAGTACCACGAGGCCGTGTATCGGCGCAGCGTCGACTACATCGCGACGCTGACCGACAAGGACCTCGGTCGGGTCGTCGACACCTCCTGGGATCCGCCGGTCACGCTGGGCGCCCGCCTGGTCAGCGTGTTGTCCGACGATCTTCAGCACGCCGGGCAGGCCGCTTTCATCCGAGGCGTCATCGAGCGGGCGGGCTGACGCCTACCTCGTCGCGCGTCGATTCTCAGGTCGGATCTAAGCTCGCCGATCACCATGGGCGTACGACACCGACTCACATCGAGGTACGCCATGAACCGGCACGGCAGCTTCGGCACCCGCTTGGACGCCCGCAACCTGATCGTGATCCTCGTCGGCCTGGTTATGCTGGCGGTCGCCTGGGATTACGCTGCAGTGCTCTTGGCCGTCGCGATCCTCTCGGTCGTCGTCAACGTGGTCCGCTTCGCGCTCGCCAAGCAACGCTCGCGCCGCTGATCCCGCGTCACGCCCGCGAGCCCGGCCCGGAGCTGGCCTAGGCGCGCCGCATCCTCCACGCGTCGGTGACCAACTCGTCGAGGCGGCCGACGTCGACGCGGGGCAGCCGCACCATCACGAGCGGCGCTCCCTCGTATCCCGGCGCGGTGAAGAACAGCTCGGGCTCGCCGAGCAGCAACGCCTGTTTCTCCGCTTCGTCGCCGACATAGAGCACAGCGACGTCCGTGCGAATCAGCCGAGGCCGACCGGCCCCGCGCTCGGGATAGGACCACACGAACCCCCGCCCGCCTACGCGGAAGTCGAACCCCTCGCTCTCGATCTCGATGGCCCCGGCCAGAGACGAGGCCATTCGACGAACGTCGTCGCTGTCAGCCACCGCGCGCGCAGATCGGAAGGCCCAGGAGCACGCGGTAAGCCTAGTTGGAGCCCCGACCGCGAGCTAAAGTCCGCGTCCCAGCGGCCGATCGTTGCTGGGATGACTTTCTCACTCGGCACGGCGGAAAAGCGCGACCAGTCGGCTACGCGGCGCGGGCCCATGCGGCCTCGTCGCCTGGTAAGCGTGCGCGCGAACCAGACTCGCCGGCTGGCGTCCTACCTGTTCCGGGCCGTGGACGTTCTCGCGTTGACGGTCCTCACCGTGATCATGGTCGATCGGGCCTCCTCGCGAGCGATCTTCTCGACGTCCTTGCGTCTGGCGCTTCCCTTCGTCGTCGGCGCGATCGTGCTCGGCGCTCTGATCCGCTGGATGAGCCTGTACCGCTTCGTCCGCAGCGACTCGCTTCCCCGCCACCTGATCCAGTTGGTCGAAGCCCTGGCGATCTCCACCGGAGCGGTCTTTCTCCTCGATCGGGCGCTGTCACCGGGCCCGTCGGCGCGCTCGTGCTGGGAGTTCGCCGCCCTGGCGGCCGTCGTGGTCGGCGCGTTGCACGTCGTCTGGTGGTCGATCATCCGCTCGTGGCGCGAGGCCGGCTGGCTGACGCCGAACCTCGTCATCGTCGGAGCGACCGACTATGCCGAGCACGTCATCGGCGAGGCTCTGGCCCGCCGGCACGTGAACGTCCTCGGCGTCTTCGACGACCGGTTGGAGCGTTCACCGCAGTCACTGCTCGGCGTGCCGGTGCTCGGCGACCTGGACGCGCTGATCGGCCATCCGGTCATGCCCTTCGTCGACCGGATCGTCATCGCGGTAGAGCCGACGGCGACCAAACGGGTGCGCGAGCTCTCGACCCGCCTGGCGAGCCTTCCTAACGAGGTCACGCTCTTCCTGGCGGCCGACGGCGCCACGGACCGGGCGGCCGCGCTGTCCCGGCTCGAGGACTCCCCCCTGGCCGAGCTCAACCGCGGAGCCGATCCCGACCGCCACGCGCTCGCCAAACGACTCCAGGACCTCGTGATCGGCGTGCCGCTGCTCGTCGCGATCAGCCCTCTGCTGTTGATGATCGGCTTGCTGATCAAGATTGACTCCTCCGGAGCGATGTTCTTCCGGCAGCGACGCCACGGCTTCAACAACGAGGAGATCCTCGTCTGGAAGTTCCGCTCGATGCGCGCCGACGCGGCAGACGCGCGCGCCGAACGTCAGGTCACCGCGGACGACGACCGAGTGACGCGAGTAGGCAGGTTCCTGCGCAAGGCGAGCCTCGACGAGCTGCCCCAGCTGATCAACGTGGTGAAGGGCGAGATGTCGCTGGTCGGGCCACGCCCGCACGCGATCGGCATGAAGACGGGTGATGTGGAGTCGGCGCTCCTCGTCGCGGAGTACGCCCAGCGCCACCGGATCAAGCCGGGGATGACCGGCTGGGCCGCGATAAACGGCTCGCGCGGGCCGTTGCACACGCCGGAGGAGGTGCAGCGCCGGGTGGAACTCGATGTCGACTACATCGCCCGCAACTCCCTTCGCCTGGACCTGCGGATCATGGCGATGACGATTCCCGGCCTACTCGGCGATCGGCACGCGATCCGCTGACGCGGTGATCGCCGGCGCCTCGATCCGCTCGAGCATCCGAGTCGCGGCCGGAATGGCTCCGACCGCAAGGGAAAGGCTGCCGATCACACTCCCGATGACGACCACCTCGACCGCGCCCACCGCTCGGGCGAGCGCGCCGGCGATCAGGTAGCCCACCGGTATGAACGCGAGGGAGCCCATCCAGTCCCACGCCGACACCCGCGAAAGCAGGTGCGGCGGCACTCGCTGAGCCAGAGCGGTCTCCCAGAAGACGGCGAACACGCCAACGCCGGCGCCGGCGACGGCGAGCAGCGGGTAGAGCAACGCCAACGGCACGGCCGCGGCGAAGAGGACGAGCGACGCCGGCCACGAGATCGCGGCCAGGATGCCCACGCGCATCGGGTACGCCGGGCTCCACCGGGAGGCGAGGATCGCGCCGGCGACCGTACCGGCGCCGATCGCCGTGTTCGCCCAGCCGAAGACGGCCTCGGTGCCATAGCGGGAGTGGGCGACCGTGGCGCCCAGGACGAGAAACGGCGCGTAGGCGAACGTCACGGTCACGCTGAACGTGGCGACCGTCCAGACGACCCAAGGCCGTTCCCTGACCGCCTGCCATCCCTCGCGAAGCTCGACCGCCATGGACTGCCGTTCGGCCTTGTCCCCGCGCGCACGGGAGCGAATGCGGACGACCAGGACCGCCGACAGCACAAAGGTGCCGGCGTCGAGCGCGAAGGCGGCCGCGCCGCCGACCCCGAGGACGAGCGCGGTCGCGAGGGCGGGGCTGGCGAACTGGGCGAACTCCGCGCTGAGCCCGCCCAGCGCCTGCGCCGCCTGGATGTCGGCGTCGGTGGTGAGTGTCTGCGGAACAAGGCCGCTGTACGCCGGCCGGAAGAACGCCTCTGCAGTGCCGTACAGCGCGCCGATCACCACCATGTGCCATACCTGCACGACGCCGATTCCGATCAACAGCGCCAGCGTGCCGTGAAGTGCCGCTCGGACCACATCCGAGGCCACCATCACTGTCTGCCTCGGGAGCCGGTCGGCGACGACGCCGCCGATCAGCACGAACACGACGAGCGGCAACGCGTAAGCGGCGAGCACGAACGCGACGTCGCCCGGCTGCCCGGTGAGTCGGGTGACATATAGGCCGATGGCGACGATCACCAACGCGTCGCCCAGCATGCTCACCGTCTGGCTCATCCAGAGCAGCCGGAAATCACGGGCGCGGAGCGCGGTCAGCACACCCAACGCTAGCCCGGGCAATCTTGCCATTTTCTCAATGCCCTCAATGCCCTCAATGCCCGTTTGCCCGTTTGCCCGGAGCGTCCCACGGCCCGCGACGGTCACCTTGCGTTACGGGCATTTGATCAGCCATCACCCTGCGCAACCGCGCTTCGCCGGACACCCAAGTAATGATGCGCAGTCGAGGTGCTGTCGGCGTGTCGCGATCACTAAATGGGTGACGCTGGGTCACTATTGCTTAGCGACACGGGGACAGGCCGGTTTACGGGGGTAAACCGGACGACCGCATCGCGGCGCCGGGCAGGCCGAGGGGGAACGGTCAGTTCGGGCGTCAGACTAGGCGCCTCACTCCATCGAGAGTCGAGGCGCCTCGTCGTTCGGGCCCACCCGTCTGGGCCCCAGCCGTTCGGGCCCAGCCGTTCGGGCCCAGCCGTTCGGGCCCAGCCGTTCGGGCCCAGCCGTTCGGGCTCCAGCCGTTCGCGCCGAAGTCAGGCTGCGACGGCGCCGTCGTCCGCGTCGAGTTCTCCGGGCGTCGCCTGATCGCGGGCGCGGACTTTGCGCAGCGCGAAAGCGCCGTAGGCAGCCGCAGCCAAGCAGGCTGCTGCCCCCAGGTAGAGCCCCGCACGACCGCCCCACTGCTCGGACACGAACCCGGCGATCGGGCCGCCGATCGGCGTGGAACCGAGAAACGCGACTGCCCACAGCGACATCACTCGGCCCCGCATGCCGGGGGCCGCCTCGAGCTGCAGGGTGCTGTTGCCCTTTGCCATCACCGAGACGCTGGCTCCGCCGACGAACAGCAACGCAACCAGTTCGGTCCAGAGGTAGGGCGCCAGACCCGCCGCGAGAATCGCGACCCCGAACAGCACCGACGAACGGACCAGCGCCGCGACTCCGGTCTGCCCGCGGGCGGCGACGTACAGGCCACCGACGACGGCGCCCGCGCCCATAGCGGCGGTCATGAATCCGTAGTCCGCCGCACCAGCGCTGAAGGTCTGGTGCGCGACGACCGGCAGCACCACCTGAAACTCGTAGGCCAGGCATCCGATGACGGCCATCATCATCAGGGTGATCGCCAGGACCGGAGTTCGTCGGACGTATCGCAGGCCTTCGCGGACCTGGCCGGCCGCGCGCGGAGTCGGGGTGCTGCGTTGCAGCTTCGACACGTCCAGCCGCGCCAATGACGTCACCACCGCGATGAAGCTCGCCGCGTTCAGCACGAAGCACAGGCCGGTGCCGCCGGCCGCGATAATGACACCGGCGACGGCCGGACCGATCGCGCGAGCGGCGTTCACCAGCACGGAGTTGAGGCTGACGGCGTTGCGCAGCTCGGTCGGACCCACCATCTCGAGGACGAACGTCTGACGGGCCGGGTTCTCGAAGGTGTTGTTCAGGCCGAGCAGGAACGCCAGCGCGAAGACCTCCCACAGCTGGACCACGTGGGTGAGCGTCAGCACCCCGAGGACCAGGGCGAGGACGCCCATCATCGCCTGCAACCCGATCATCAGCTTTCGCTTGTCGACCCGATCGGCGATCAGGCCGCCGTACGGGCCGAGCAGCAGGTTCGGCAGCGTCTGGACCGCGACCACCAGGCCGACGGCGGTGCCCGACCCGGTCAGCTGCAACACCAGCCATGATTGGGCGACCGTCTGCATCCAGGTACCGATCAACGAGATGGCCTGGCCCGTGTAGTACCTGCGGTAGTTGTGATTGCTCAGCGACGAGAACGTGTCGCGGCCCAGCGCCGACACCGACGTCATGAGCGCGGCCCTGCGGCGGCCATCGACTCGGCCAGCGCCCGCAGCGCGGGCAAAGCGGCGAGCAACGACTGGGCGTCGGCGCCTGAGAGCGAGGAGAGGTATCGGTTGAGCAGCTTTGACCGTTCGGCCCGCAACTGACGCTGACGGCGCTGGCCGGTCGCCGTGGCCGCAACCCTGATGGCCCGGCGATCCTCAGCGTCGCTCGTCCGGTTGACCAGGCTCAGCTCCTCGAGCTTGGCCAGGACGCGTGACAGCATCGTCGGGTTGAGGCCCTCGCGCTCGGCCAGCTCGCTCGCGCCGATCGGGCCGTGGCTGCAGACCGACGCGAGCACCGAAAGCTGAGTTCGCGTGAGGCCGTCCGAACTCACCTGCCGGTCGAGCTGCCGGGAAATCTTAGCCAGCGCCATCCTCAGCCGGGCGACGTCTTCCTCGCCGAAATCGGTCACGCTCGATCACCCCATTACTTGCCTGCTGGCAAGCATACACCTGATCGTGGCGTGCGGTCCGGTCAATGCCTCCCGGCGGCGAGCCTCAGAAACGGCGCGTTCACCGGTGGAGCGTCAGTGGCCCGGCGGTGGCGTCCAGAGGGCGCCTCCGAGGACTCGTCCACGGCCGGCTCCGAACCGGCCCGCGACTGCCCGTTGGCGTCCCACTCGATCTCGATCTCGCATGAACCGTCACGCAACCGGATCCGGCTCGGCGTGCCCGGCAGTTGTCTGGCCAGGGCGATGGCGTCCTGCGTCAAGCGCAGGACGGCAGCCTGGTGGCGAGTCGCGGCGCCGGTCATGTCAGGGCTGCGAGACTCGTCATTGCGCAACCTCCGTCGTTGCCGGGCCAGCGAGCGCGATCACTCGCTGGAGCAGATCAGCGAATGAGAATGGCTTGTTGACGTAGTCGGCGGCCCCGAGCGCCATGCCATTGGCCCGGTCCTGCTCGGACACACTGGCCGTCAGCATCAACACCCGCACCGGCAACCCGCCGTCGGTCACCGACCTGCAGATCTCATCGCCGCTCATGCCCGGCAGATCGCGGTCAAGCACGAGCACGTCGTATCCCGCTGACGTCACCAACGAGTACCCGTCGTCACCGTCATACGCGACGTCGACACTCGCCCCGTGTCGTCGCAGTCCGCGCGCCACGGCGTCCGCCAGAGACATCTCGTCCTCCACGACCAACACCCGCACAGCGTTCCCCACCCTGCTGTCCAGCCACTCCCCGCGATGACCGGTTGAGCCGCAGGCTCTCACCTGCGACGCCGTCGCCGCGGGCGCCGCGCCGCAACGCCGCGAAACTGGGACCTACGAGGCCGACTAAACCGGCGAAACGCGATGCGGCTCAGTCCCCGGCGAGCGGCAGCGTGACGGTCGTCGAGGTCCCCGCGCCCGGGGCGGAGTCGATGCGCAGCGCCCCGCCAGCGGCGGCAATCCGGGTGCCCAGAGACGCCAGGCCAATGTGGCCGTGCGCCAGCCGGGTGCTGCGGGTGTCAGGCGTCATCCCGACCCCGTCGTCGGTGATCGTCAAGCTGGCTCCGTCGTCCTCCCGCGCGAGCACAACCCGAACGCCATGCGCGCCGGCGTGCTTCACCACGTTCGTCAGAAGCTCTCGGGCGCAGCTGTACAGCAAGCGTTCGGCGACGACCTGCTCTGCGGGTCCGTGCTCGTCCGGCCACGCGGCGACGTCGAGGCTGAGTTCGAGCTGGCCGCGCCGGGCGATGTCCGCGGCCAGATCCTGGATGGCTCGCGCCAGTCCAGCTTGCTCGAGGACCGCCGGATGCAGCTGGGACACCGTCGCCCGCAACAATCCGGCGGACTCGCTCAGCGCGCGGTCGAGGCGGGTGAAGGCAGCCGGGTCCGCCTGGTCGCGAGCGTCCTCGAGATCATGGCGCGCGGCCAGCACGTACTGCAGCACGCCGTCGTGCAACCGTTCGGCCAGCTCCGCCCGTTCCCGGGCCTCGATCTCGACGAGCTCGCCCAAGAGCTGCGTGCGCTGCTCGACCAGGCGGGCGATCGTGCGAACTCTCGAGAGCTGCACCCACGAGAGGGCGACGCAACCGACGCACAGGCCGACGAGCGCCCCGGTCCGCACCAGGATCGAGCCCCACGGTTCGGTGTTCGCCGCCTTGGACGCCACGCTGGACGCGAAGTATCCGGCGATCGTCGGGACCGAGATGGCGACGCACACGAGCGGACGCAGCTGCGTCGCGGTCAGCAGCGCGATGAGGAAGAAACCGTTGACGAGCAGATCCGCCGTCCAACTCTGCTCTGCCGAAGCGCCGGCCACTCCGGTGACGATCCCGAGCGCAAGAACGTCGACGAGCAGCGCGACCCACATCCAGCGCACGAGCGCCACGCCGCCTTGGCGAGACCACAGGCCCAGCAGCACCGCCCAGATGCCGTAGCCGCCGACGATCACCGCGCACGCGGGCGTGTCCCTGGCCGGGGGGACCGCCGCGATCGCCGCGATCATGAACGCGAGCAGGAGGAATCGAAGCAGGAACTGCACCCGCAGGCCACGGAACGCGTGCTGGAGGAGGATCGCGAATATCTCGGGGTTGTCGGTCAGCTCTTCGGTGCTGACACTGTCGAACACGGCAGGATCTCAGTCGAGCAGGTTGCGGCGCATCGCCTCGGCAACGGCCGCTGCTCGATCGGACACCCCTAACTTCTCGTACAGCCGCTGCGTGTAGGTCTTCACGGTGCTGGCCCCGAGGTAGAGCTCGGCGGCCGTCTGCGGAATCGACAGGCCACGGGCGAACGCGCGCAGGACTTCGCGCTCGCGTTCGCTGAGCACGGGCTGGTCGGCGTCGCCGCGCATCCGGATCTGTTCGGCCAGCCCGGCGGCCAGCTCGGCCGGCACCACGTCGTGGCCGTTGGCGACGCGCTCCACCGCGTCGACTATCTCGGCCCTGCGCGCGTCCTTCGACAGGTAGCCGGCCGCGCCCTCCTGCAGCGCCCGGAACACGATCGCTCCATCCGTGATCGCCGACAGCAACAAGACCCGCACCGGCACGTGATCACGAACCAGCGCGTGCACAAGCTCGATCCCGTCCATGTCCGGCATCTGGTAGTCGACGAGGGCCACGTCCGGGCGCTCGCGGCTGATCACTTCGAGGCCTTCGCGGCCGTCACCTGCTTCGCCAACGACCTTGATGTAACCGGTGCCGTTCAGCCCCCGCGTGACGCCGTCTCGAAAGAACGGGTGGTCGTCCACCACGACCACCCGGATCACCGTTCCGCTCGATGACACGCGATGCCTCCGGGGTTGAGCTAGCCGACAGCATAGGTGTCCCCCGAATGGAGGACACGGCGATCAACCCGTGTCTCCCCCAGCCGGACGGCCGCGCCCAGGCGGCGGACCTTCCAGACTGGGGTCAGCCGGTGAACACCGGGACCGAAAGAAGTGAGAACGATGACCACGACAACCCGAGTCAACAACTGGAACGGCACGGCGGATTACGACACCGCGGGCGTCGGGTACCGCGCCGACGCGCGGCCCAGCGCCCGCCCCGCCGGGGACCACGCAACCGGGGGCTACGCAACCGGGGGCTACGCAACCGGGGGCTACGCAACCGGGAACTACGCAACCGGGAACTACGCAGCCCCGCGCAACACCCCCGCGCCCCGCTACCGCGCCGCCAACTACACGACCGACATCGACCAGGTTCGTTACTGGGTCGGGGCCGGGCTCACCGCCCTGATCGCGGCGCTCATCGGCGTCATCGGGGCCGTCGTCGCCCACGGCATCGTCCACGTGCCGATGATGGTCAACCCGGCCGCGTTCGGCTTGGCGAGCGCCGGCATCGCTCTCGCGGCCGCCGCGCTCTACGACGGCATGGCGCACGTGGCGCCCCGCCCGACCGCGTACTTCGCCGCAGTGGCCGCCCTGGTGACGACCCTCGCGACCCTGCTGCCCTTCACCTTCACCGGCACGCTGCACACGCAGATCGTCATGGCCGCGATGAACCTGGGCGTGGGCCTGGTGGTGCTGATCCTGGTTCCGATGGCGGCGGTTAACGCTCGCCGGTGAAGCCGGCGGCGCCCTCAAGGCCGGCCCGGCGATTCCTTCCCCGAGGAGTCGCCGGGCCTTTCGCCGCGCCCGGTGACGGGATCTGCGCCGAGCACGACGGCTCCGCTCAGGATCGCGGCGAGACAGGCGGCGTACGCGAGCGCGGTCCAGGTCGAAAGCGGGACGTGCTCGCTGAGCAGGACCCCGCCGAGGATGACGGCGACCACCGGATCAGCGACCAGGCTGGCCGGAAAGCTGGCGCCGATGCTGCCGATCTGGAAGGACACCTGCGTAAGGACCATGCTCGCCGCGCCCATGACGATCAGCGCGACGAGCGGGACGAGGCCGCGTGCGTGGCCGAAGGCGGCCAGGCCGTGCCGCTCCCAGGCCGTGGCTGAGGCGTCCATGAACACCGCGACCACGCCGAACCAGGCGCCGGCGACGGCGCCGTAAATC
>Ga0068856_100008321_pt1 | contig 10107 bp, 11 predicted proteins | sample KBSCornC62_FD_66595 | JGI IMG/M metagenome (GOLD analysis project Ga0068856, IMG submission 66595) | Corn rhizosphere microbial communities from Kellogg Biological Station, Michigan, USA - KBS Corn C6-2 | ecosystem: Host-associated > Plants > Roots > Rhizosphere > Soil ... | reverse complement strand
TTGTCGGCAATGACGCTGATCGAGCCGTCGCTCTCGTAGCGCGTGACGCGGCGCGTCAGGTGCTCGCAGGAGAGTTGCCGGTTCTGGAAATCGAAGGTGTTGCCGTTGCTGTTGTTGGACGGCGAGCGGAACACGCTCACATGGCCGTCATCCTCGATCCAGCGCATCTGGCGATTGTTGGGGATGTCGCTCCAGATCAGGTAGCGGCCGACCGAATTCCATGCCGGGCCTTCCGCCCACAGCGCGCCGGTCCACAGCCGCTTGATCGCGGCGTTGGGCTGGGCGAGCGAATCGAATGCCGGATCGACGGTGAGCACGTCGGGGTCACGGAAGTAGGTGGTGAGTGTGCCACGCGGACCGAAGTCGCGCGGCGGCTGGGTGATCGTGGTAGCGGGCGGTGCCACTTGCGCCTTGCCGGCCGCTGGCGGTGTCTGCGCTCGCACGATCGCGGGTGCCATCACGGCGGTTGCACCGACGACCTTGAGCACGCTTCGACGAGTCTGCTGCGTCATGGTTGCTCTCTCCCGGTTGCTTCCACAACCGAGCGTAGGCCTGCCGATCGCGCGCTGCAATGATCGCAGCTTCTGTCCGACTGCGGCGGCGGCGGCCCGACGTGCAGGGCCCAAAGGCGTCAGACGTACCTGACCTCAATCACCTCGATATCGTCGACCCCTTGCGGCGTGCGCATCTTGACGACGTCGCCTTCCTCGGCGCGCAGCAAGGCCTTGGCGATCGGCGAGATCCAGCTCACATGGCCCTTGTCGAGCGCGACCTCGTCGACGCCGACGATCTTGATGGTGCGCTCCTCGCCGCGGCCGTTGGCGTAGGTCACGGTCGCGCCGAAGAACACCTGCTCGGTCTTGCCCCGCCGGGCGGGGTCGACCACCTCGGCATTGGCCAGCCGCTTGCTGAGATAGCGGACACGGCGGTCGATCTCGCGCAGCCGCTTCTTGCCGTAGATGTAGTCGCCGTTCTCCGAGCGGTCGCCGTTGGAGGCGGCCCAGCTCACGACCTTCACCACTTCCGGCCGCTCCTTGCGCATCAGGCCGTCGAGCTCCTCGCGCATCCGCGCGAAGCCCGCGGGCGTCATGTAGTTCTTGGCGGCGAGCGGCAGGCCACCGGACTCCTCGGGGAGGTCGTCCTCGTCTGCGCCGTCGTCTTCCTTGGTGAAGGCTTTGCTCATGCCGGTCCTTACTCTATCAACGGGGCCGATGACCGTCAGCCGACCCCGCCTGCAGCGCGCCAGCGGCCAAAGCCGCGTGGTGTTCGCCCGGCGGGACGGCCAGACGCGGCTGGCCGATCTCTATCAACGCGATCCCTGCCGGGTGTTGTTCCCCGACCCCGAACCCGGCGAGCCGCCGCAGGCGGTGCTGGTGACCACCTCGGGCGGCGTCACCGACGGCGATTCCCTCGCCATGGCCATCGAGGTCGGGCCGGGCGCCGAGGCGGTCGCCGCGACCCAGGCGGCCGAGAAGATCTACCGCGCCGCCCGGTCGGCCGAGCACTGCGCCATGGACATCGCCGTGACGGTCGGCGAGGGGGCCACGCTCGACTGGTTGCCGCAGGAGACCATCGTCTTCCAGGGGGCGCGGCTCAAGCGCCGTACCGTCGCCGATGTCGCCCGGGGCGGCTCCCTGCTCGCCTGCGAGATGGTAGTTCTGGGCCGTGCCGCCTCGGGCGAGCGCTTCACGGGAGGCCTGCTGCTCGACTCTTGGTCAGTGCGGCGCGCCGGCAAGCTCGCCTGGACCGATACGTTGCGGGTCGAGGGCGAGACACCGAGCGGTGCGGGCTTCGGCGAGGCCAATGCGCTCGCCACGATCATCGGCGTCTGGGATGAGCCGCAGCCCCGCTTCGAGCGGGCGCGCGAGCTGCTCGAGAACGCAGATCAGGTGAGGGCGGGCGTGACCCTGGTGAACGGCATCGTGGTCGCCCGCCTGCTCGGCGACGCGACGGCCGTGCGGGCGGCAACCACGCGTTTCCTGGGGGACTTCCGTGGCCGCCGCCTGCCGCGCGTCTGGCATATTTGACCCGCGCGTCGCCCGATGCATGATCGTGACAGGAATCGACGGAGAGCCTGCAATGTCGATCAGAGGAAAGCTTTCGCTCGCGGCGGCCTTAGTCGCAGTTGCGTCCACGGCACACGCCGCCGATCCGAGATGCGAGCGGCCGCCCTATGGCGGCTCGCCCGATCGCTACCGAGCGGTCCTGGAAGCCTATGGGCAGGACCTCGGTAAAGTCACCAAGACGCTGGAGGAGATCTGCAGGATGAAGTTCGACGGCGCCGACCGCGCGCCGCTGTACAAGCTTCAGTACAAGGACGAGGACATAAACCGGATGGATACGGAGGCCTTGGCTCTGGACATGCTCAAGAGGAAAGACCTCCGTCCCAACTGAGTGAAGAACGTCGGTAGGGCGCCTCGAGGGTTGCTCCGGGTTTGGCACGTTTAATGCATCGTCCCTCCGACGCGGTCAGCGCTGCGTTTGTGGTGGGGAGGGGGGAACATGAATCTGACGCCTCGGGAAAAGGACAAGTTGCTGGTCGCCATGGCGGCAAACGTGGCGCGGCGGCGGCTCGAGCGCGGCGTCAGGCTCAACCATCCCGAGGCGGTGGCGCTGATCACCGATTTCGTCGTCGAGGGCGCGCGCGACGGCCGCGCGGTCGCCGAGCTGATGCGCGACGGCGGCACGGTGCTGAAGCGCGAGCAGGTGATGGAGGGCGTCGCCGAGATGATCCACGAGATCCAGGTCGAGGCGACCTTCCCCGACGGCACCAAGCTCGTCACTGTCCACAACCCGATTCGCTAGAGGCAGCGCACCATGAAGCCCGGTGAGATCCTCCCCGCGAAGGGCGAGCTCGAGCTCAACAAGGACAAGAAGCGCAATCCCGTCTCGATCGAGGTCGCCAACACCGGCGACCGGCCGATCCAGGTCGGCAGCCACTACCATTTCTTCGAGACCAACGAGGCGCTGAAGTTCGACAGGAAAAGAGCAAAGGGCATGCGGCTCGACATCGCCGCCGGCACGGCGGTGCGCTTCGAGCCCGGCCAGTCGCGCACGGTGCGGCTGACGCCGTACCTGGGCGGCCGCGAGAGTTACGGCTTCCAGGCGAAAGTTTCGGGCAAGATGGGGCCGATCGCCAAGGTCGGGCCGTCGAACGAGGGCCCGACGCGCATCTCGCGCGCCGCCTATGCCGGCATGTTCGGCCCGACCGTCGGCGACAAGGTGCGGCTCGCCGACACCGATCTCTTCATCGAGGTCGAGAAGGATCACACGATCTACGGCGAGGAGGTGAAGTTCGGCGGCGGCAAGGTGATCCGTGACGGCATGGGCCAGAGCCAGCGCACGCGGGCGCAGGGCGCGGTCGACACGGTGATCACCAACGCGCTGATCCTCGACCATTGGGGGATCGTGAAGGCCGACATCGGCCTGAAGGACGGCCGCATCGTCGGCATCGGCAAGGCCGGCAATCCCGACGTCCAGCCGGGCGTCACCATCGTCATCGGCCCGGGCACCGAGGCGATCGCCGGCGAGGGCAAGATCGTCACCGCGGGCGGTATCGACTGCCACATCCACTTCATCTGCCCGCAGCAGATCGACGACGCGCTCTACAGCGGCGTCACCACCATGATGGGCGGCGGCACCGGCCCGGCGCATGGCACGCTGGCGACGACGGTGACCCCAGGCCCGTGGCACATGGGCCGCATGCTTCAGGCGGCCGAAGGCCTGCCGATGAACCTGGGCTTCTTCGGCAAGGGCAATACCTCCAAGCCGGCCGGCATCAAGGAGCAGGTCGAGGCCGGCGCCTGCGGGCTGAAGCTGCACGAGGACTGGGGCACCACGCCCGCGGCGATCGACAATTGCCTCACCGTCGCCGACCGCATGGACGTGCAGGTCGCGATCCACACCGACACGCTGAACGAATCGGGCTTCGTCGAGACCACGCGCGCCGCCTTCAAGGGCCGCGCCATCGCCACCTTCCACACCGAGGGCGCGGGCGGTGGCCATGCGCCGGACATCATCCGGTTGGCCGGCGAGAAGAACGTGCTGCCGTCGTCGACCAACCCGACGATGCCCTACACGGTCAACACGGTGGACGAGCATCTCGACATGCTGATGGTCTGCCATCACCTCGATGCGCGCATCCCCGAGGACGTGGCCTTCGCCGAGAGCCGCATCCGCAAGGAGACGATCGCGGCCGAGGATATCCTCCACGACATGGGCGCGTTCTCGATGATGTCGTCCGACAGCCAGGCGATGGGCCGCGTCGGCGAGGTCGTGATCCGCACCTGGCAGACCGCCGACAAGATGAAGAAGCAGCGCGGGCGGCTGAAGGAGGAGACCGGCGACAACGACAATGTCCGCGCCAAGCGCTATGTCGCCAAGTACACGATCAATCCGGCGATCACCCACGGCATCTCGCGCCATGTCGGTTCGGTCGAGGTCGGCAAGCGCGCCGACCTGGTGATCTGGGCGCCGGCCTTCTTCGGCGCCAAGCCCGACATGGTGCTGATCGGCGGCTCGATCGCGGCCGCGCCGATGGGCGATCCCAACGCCTCGATCCCGACGCCGCAGCCGATCCATTACCGGCCGATGTTCGGTGCCTACGGCCGCAGCCTGGTCGCGAGCCCGGTGATCTTCACGTCGGCCGCGGCGATCGCCAAGGGCGTGGCCAAGAAGTGGGGCCTCGCCCGGCCGCTCGCCGCCGTGAAGGGCACGCGCAAGATCGGCAAGAAGGACATGGTGCACAATTCCCTGTGCCCCAGGATCGAGGTCGATCCCGAGACCTACGAGGTGCGGGCCGACGGTGAGCTCCTGACCTGCGAGCCAGCCGAGGTGTTGCCGATGGCGCAACGCTACTTCTTGTTCTGACATGAAGCGCGCCATCGAGGTCGTGCGCGCCGGGCGCTGGCCGTTGGCCGAGCGGACCGACACCGTCACGCTGCTGTTTGACGACCGCTACCGTCGTCGCCTGCGCATGCTGGGCGACGGCGGGCTCGACTTCCTGCTCGACCTGATCGAGCCGATCGTCCTGCACACCGGCGATGGGCTCAGGCTGGAGGAGGGGGGCTACGTCGAGGTCAAGGCGGCCGAAGAGGACTTGGTCGAGGTGCGCGGCCACGATGCGGCGGAGTTCGCCCGGCTCGCCTGGCATCTCGGCAACCGCCACCTGCCGGCGCAGATCGAGGGCGATCGCATCCTGATCCGCGACGACCATGTGATCATCGACATGCTGAAGGGCCTCGGCGCCGAGGTGAGCAAGGTGCGCAGCCCCTTCGATCCCGAGGGTGGGGCCTACGGTCAGCACAATCACGATCCCGACCATCGCCACGGCGCCCTGCATGCTGACCGCCATTCATAGCCCTCCCCCGTCTGCGGGGGAGGTGTCGGCGCCTGTCCCGAGCGAAGCGAGGGATCTCGCCGACGGAGGGGTCATGGCCCATGACTCATGACCCCTCCGTCGCGGATTACCGCGCCACCTCCCCCGCAGACGGGGGAGGGGCGCTCTATCGCCTGCTCGCCTGGCTGTCGCCCGCCTATCCGATCGGCGCCTTCAGCTACAGTCACGGAGTCGAGACCGCGATCGAGGAAGGCTTTATCGCCAACCGGCCCTCGCTGGTCGCCTGGCTGCAGACCGTGCTCGGCGCCGGCACCGGCCGCGTCGACGGCGCACTGTTCGCAGCGGCCTGGCGCGCGGCTGCAGCCAAGGACTGGCCCGCCTTCGACGCCATCGCGGAGCGGGCCGCGGCCTGGCGTGGCACTTCGGAGATGGCGCTCGAATCGCGCCAACAGGGCGGCTCGTTCCTGTCGATCACCCGCACCGCGTGGGCACATCCCGATCTCGACGCGGCGCACGAGCGCTTGAATGGCGAGATCGCTTTGCCGGTTGCCGTGGCGCTGGCGGCAGCGGCGCATGGCATTGCCCTCGAGGCGGCGCTCGAGGGCTACCTGCATGCCTTCACCGCCAACCTGATCTCGGCCGCGGTGCGCGCCGTGCCGCTTGGCCAGACCGACGGCCAGATTGCGCTGGCCAGCCTCGAAGGCGCGGTGCAGAAGGCGGTCGAGGCAGCGTTGGCCGTCAGCGATCTCGACGAGGCCGGCACGGCGACGCCATTGCTCGACTGGTGCTCGATGCGGCACGAAACCCAATACACGCGGCTATTCCGGTCATGATCTTTCCTGCCCTGCTCTCGACCGTGGTGTTGTTCCTGGCCGCAGCGCATGCGTGGTGGGCGGCGGGCGGCATCTGGCCGGCCGCCAGCGAGAAGGCCCTGGCGCTTGCCGTGGTCGGCGACGGCCGCGTGCGCATGCCGCCGCCCTGGCAATGCGCCGCGGTGGCGATGGCACTGGTCGTCGTCGCGGCCTGGCCGTGGGCGATCGTCGCGTGGCCGGACAACACGCTGGTGCTGATCGGTTCGGTGGTCATCGGCGCGATCTTCTTCATTCGCGGCTCGGCGGGCTACGGCGCGCGCTGGCGTGCCCGCTTCAAGGCCGAGCCGTTCCGTACGCGCGACTTCTACATCTACTCGCCGCTCTGCCTGGCGCTCGGCGTGGGCTTCATCAAGCTTCTGACCCGGGAGATGACCTGATGGAATTGCGAGGGCCATTGCGGGTGGGCGTGGGCGGCCCGGTCGGCTCGGGCAAGACGGCCCTGGTCGAGCGCCTGTGCAAGACCATGCGCGAGAGCTACGACATCGCCGTCGTCACCAACGACATCTACACCAAGGAGGACGCCGAGTTCCTGACCCGTGCCGGGGCGCTGGCGCCCGACCGCATCGTCGGCGTCGAGACGGGCGGCTGCCCGCACACCGCGATCCGCGAGGACGCCTCGATCAATCTCGCGGCGGTGTCGGACATCGTTCGCAAGTGGCCCAAGCTCGAGATCGTGTTCGTCGAATCGGGCGGGGACAATCTCGCGGCCACGTTCTCGCCCGAGCTGGCCGATCTCACGATCTATGTGATTGATGTCGCAGCCGGTGAAAAAATCCCACGCAAGGGGGGCCCGGGCATCACCCGCTCGGACCTGCTGGTGATCAACAAGATCGACCTCGCGCCGCTGGTCGGCGCCAATCTCGACGTCATGGACCGCGACGCCCGCAAGATGCGCGGCCAGCGGCCGTTTTTGTTCTCCAACCTCAAGGAGAACAAGGGCGTTGCCGAGATCGCATCGTTCATCGTTCGCCAAGGCGGCTTGCCCGAACGCTGAGGATGCGAGACAAGTACGTAATGGTACGAGCGCTCGCTCTGTCACTTTTGTATCTGGCAATCGCCAGCCCGGCCTTTGCCCATCCCGGCCATGTCGAGTCCGGTTTCCTGCATCCCCTGACCGGCCCCGACCACATCCTGGCGATGATCGGCGCCGGCATGTGGGCGGCCTTCCTGTCGGCGCGCAAGCCGGCGGCGGCCGTGCTGGTGCCGCTGGCCTTCATGGTCATGATGGCGTTTGGGGCAGCTGCCGGATTCGCGGGCATCAAACTGCCTTTCTCGGAGGCGGGCGTGATCGCCTCGATTTTCATGCTGGGGGGCCTTGTCGTGGCCGCCGTCCGGGTGCCGACCGCCACCGCCATGCTGCTGGTCGGCTGGTTCGCCATGCTGCACGGCTATTCCCACGCCCTCGAGGCCCCGGGCGACAACCCCGGCCGCTATATGCTGGGCTTCCTCTCCGCCACCGCCTTGCTCCACCTGGTGGGCCTGGGACTCGGCGGGGTTGTGCAGCGACTCACCGGCAACCTTGGTTTGCGGGCCCTTGGCGGGCTGGTGATGGCCGGCGGAGCGCTCGTCCTCGCCGCCCATTAGGGGCGGTTTCCGGCCTTCCTGGCGAGTTGGCACGCTTCTCGCTTCCCTTGGCTCTGGGCGGGGTATCCGTCGGGAAGAACAAGGAGAAGCGGGATGAAGTTGGGTTCGGTGATCCGAACGGGCCTCGTGGCCGCTGGCCTGCTGGCCAGCGCGGCAACCAGCGCGTTCGCGGAAGACACGATCAAGGTCGGCATTCTTCACTCGCTGTCGGGCACGATGGCGATCAGCGAGACGACCTTGAAGGACGTCATGCTGATGCTGATCGAGGAGCAGAACAAAAAGGGCGGACTGCTCGGCAAGAAGCTCGAGCCCGTGGTCGTCGACCCGGCGTCGAACTGGCCGCTGTTCGCCGAGAAGGCGCGCGAGCTACTGCAGAAGGACCATGTGGCGGCGGTGTTCGGTTGCTGGACTTCGGTCAGCCGCAAATCGGTCCTGCCGGTGTTCGAGGAGCTGAACGGCCTGCTGTTCTACCCGGTGCAGTACGAGGGCCAGGAGAGCCAGAAGAACGTGTTCTATACCGGCGCGGCGCCGAACCAGCAGGCGATCCCGGCAGTCGACTACCTGATGAGCAAGGACGGCGGCGAGGTGAAGCGCTGGGTGCTGGCGGGCACCGACTACGTCTATCCACGCACGACCAACAAGATCCTCGAGGCGTACCTCAAGCAGAAGGGCGTCAAGCAGGAAGACATCATGATCAACTACACGCCGTTCGGTCACTCCGACTGGCAGTCGATCGTGGCGGACATCAAGAAGTTCGGCTCGGCCGGCAAGAAGACCGCCGTCGTGTCGACCATCAACGGCGACGCCAACGTCCCGTTCTACAAGGAGCTCGCCAACCAGGGCATCAAGGCCAAGGACATTCCGGTCGTCGCCTTCTCGGTGGGCGAGGAAGAGCTCGCCGGCATCGATACCAAGCCGCTGGTCGGCCATCTCGCGGCCTGGAACTACTTCGAGTCGATCAAGACTCCGGCGAACGAGGAGTTCATCAAGAAGTGGCACGAGTTCACCAAGAACCCGAAGCGCACGACCAACGATCCGATGGAAGCGCACTACATCGGCTTCAACATGTGGGTCGAGGCGGTCAAGAAGGCCGGCACGACGGACCCGAGCAAGGTGATCCCCGCGCTAGTCGGTGTGAAGGTTCCTAACCTCACGGGTGGCATCTCGGAGATGCTGCCTGACCACCACATCACCAAGCCGGTGTTCATCGGCGAGATCGAGGCCAACGGCCAGTTCGACGTGGTGTGGAAGACCAAGGATCTGGTGCCGGGTGTCGCCTGGTCGCCGATCCTCGACGACTCCAAGAACCTGGTTGCGGATTGGACGCCGCCGATCAGCTGCGGCAACTACGACACCGTTGCCAAGAAGTGCATCGGCTCGGGCAAGTAAGCCCGGCCTGATCGATACACACAGGGATGGGGCGACTTTCGAGTCGCCCCATTTCCATCTACAGGTTAATTCTGGAAATATGTCGCGAATGCGTCTTTTGGGGGCGCTGCTGCCGGTCCTTGCCGCTCTCGTGATGGCAAGCACCGCGGCAGCGGCGGATCTCGCCACACTGGTCGCCAACCTGGTGACGGGCGGCTACAGCGACCGCGACGCGGCGATCACGGCGCTGGCGGCTTCGGGCGAGGCGCGCGCCGCGCCGATCCTGCAGGCCTTGAACGACGGCGCGCTCTATGTGCGTAGCGCCGACAAGGCCGTGGTGATTGCCAAGGGAAGTGGCAAGCAGTTCGCGCTGACCGACGCCATCACCGGCAAGGACGCCGGCACCGCGAACGAGGACGATCTCGAGCGGGTCAAGATCAACAACCGCCTGCGCGGCACGATCGATGCCGCCATGGGCACGCTCACCCTGATGAATCCCGATCCGAAGGTTCGCCGCGAGGCCGCCCAGTCGCTGTTCATCCGGCGTGAAGCGTCGTCGCTCGAAGCGCTCGACAAGGCGATCGCGGCGGAGAAGGACAACGGCATCAGGCGCGCGATGGCGCAGGCCCGCGCCGCGGCGGTGCTCGGTTCGGATGCGCCGAGCAAGGACAAGATCGAGGCGATCGCCATCGTACGCGATCGTGGCGACCGTGATGCGATGGGCGTGCTGCAGGCCGCTGCGTCCTCGTCCGACGTTGAGGTGAAGACCGCCGCGACTGCGGCCGCCGATTCGGTGCGCCAGTCGCTCGCCGCCTGGGCCGGTGCGCAGAACGTCTGGTACGGCATCTCCCTCGGTTCGGTGCTGCTGCTCGCGGCGATCGGCCTTGCCATCACGTTCGGCACCATGGGCGTCATCAACATGGCGCATGGCGAGATGGTGATGCT
>Ga0068856_100008320_pt1 | contig 10108 bp, 5 predicted proteins | sample KBSCornC62_FD_66595 | JGI IMG/M metagenome (GOLD analysis project Ga0068856, IMG submission 66595) | Corn rhizosphere microbial communities from Kellogg Biological Station, Michigan, USA - KBS Corn C6-2 | ecosystem: Host-associated > Plants > Roots > Rhizosphere > Soil ... | reverse complement strand
CAACCACGAAGAAATCGGCGGTCCCAACACAGAACCATCCGTGCCGTTTATGACAAAATCCTTGGAATTTGTAGGCCTGAACAATGGAGGCATTGCATAAACTAAAACCACATACGCGTATGAAACTCTGGAAAATCAACTGCATGGAGGACAAATTCCCTGGCATGTGGCAACGGTGGTTCAAAAACCAGTGCGTCGGCGTAGGCTGGTATTCCGGGTGGAACTACCGGCTAACCGGCGGAAAACAGAACCCGGGGTGGAGCCGCGCCAGAAACGCCATTCAAGAAGTGGCCAACGGCGACTGGGTGATCGTAGCCCTTCGTGGCCATCGAATCGGGCGAGTAGGCGAGGTCACTGGCAAAGCGATCAGCGACGACGAAAAGGACTGGAATCCACTCGTCCCCGAGAGCAAAGGATACCCAGACGGCGAAATCGGCCGGCGCATATTCGTGCGCTGGGACCTGCTCACCGGGCCCGACGACCGCGACTTGATCATCAAGCTCCCGCACGGCAGCCGGCTAACACCCGGAGAATTACGACCAACCATTTGCGAAATCCAGTCGCATTCGCTTCAAAAGTTTCGACGCGTGATGAATGACCCGGCCAATTGGGTCGGTCTGGACACCCACTTCGATTATGAAAGCGCGCTACAAGGATACATCGCCGCTTACCCCCACGAACTGGAAGACGGGCTTTTGCCCCATCCTGACATAAAGGTCCGAGAAAAAATATTCAGGGATTCGACGCGGAGCGACGTGCTTTTAATTGATCGGCATGAACGGCCGGTCGTCGTCGAATGCAAACAGGGGCCGCCGACAATCGACGACATCGCGCAACTTCGCCACTACATGCGCCACCTTGCCCGTGAAACCGATCACAAACCCCGCGGAATCCTGGTCCACGGCGGAGCCCTCAATTTGGCCGAAAACGTGCGGCGTGCGGCGGCTAAAAAGCCCAAAGTCGAAGTCATTCGGTATGCCCTTAAAGTGGACTTTGATCGAAGCAGGTAATCGGGTTCACGGGCAAAGACGGAACCGACGATAAAAACGTCGCCGACACGATTAAAAACCATGCCGGCGACGCGGGGCTTCAGTGGGCTTACGGGAAAATCAAATCACTGGCTATGCTTTCCACTACTCTTCTCTAAAACCGTTCCGTCGGTATAAAGAATATTACCATCAATGGGGCACACAGCAAGCACGTTGGAACCGCCATTGCTTGGAAAAACATAGGAGACATTGGCCTCACCCAAGCTAAACCAATCTTTGGCAGGCATCTTGGATTTGTCCTGCGGACACACGGCAATGATCGGTGACGTAAGCTCGTTAGACATGCACTGCAAAATCAGGTAGCCATGCCGGCGAATGCCCTTATCGACAGTGACCAACTCCATCACGCCACCCTCATTTGTCGAGACCTCGAATGGGTCTTTGTCTTTGTGATCGCCCTCCCAAATTCGGAAACCCAAGCCAAGCTGCTTTAAGTTGTTCACGCAAGTCACCTGCTGAACATACCGTTCGTCAGCATGGCCTCCGTCGGCTCTTTTACAACCAACCGCCGCAATCGCCAAAACAATGGTGCAAAATAGTAAAAATGGTTTCATCAGCGCTGATATGAAACGAGCTGCCCATTCCCATCCAAAACAAAATCCAAGTTGGTCGCCGTCATGACCCTGAATACATTGTTTCCAGTGATGCCGCCAGCCTCAACCATGGCCCCACCCTGCATAGAACTGAAAGTTCCGGTCGGATGGATGGAAACCTGGTCAGCGGGATAATCGATGCCGGAATCGGCTTTAAGCAGCCCTGTGATCACTGGCCGGGTGACCGGCGTAGAAATGTTGTGCTGCACTGCACCGCTAGGAATGGAATTCAAATCCTTTGAAGCGTCCCGGGTCATCATGTAAAAAACATGCGTCCCCTGGGGACCGTCATAAACAGAAAACGTCGTCGTCCCAATCATGAACGTATAAATAAATCCCCCAACCTTGGAATGAAACTTGTCGACGGTCACATCGCTCTCAGCGAATGGCAATCTTCCAGCGTAAACCTTGCACCAGCGAGCTATTTCTGGCTTAAACCGCTTCTCAAACCGATCCGCGAAATCCGCCAACTCGCCGTCACTAAACTGAGATCGGCGAACCGTCGGCAAAGTGCCTTGTGGTGCGTTTGAAACAACAGCCTGCGGAGATGGAGCAGGCTCCGGCGCCGAAAGTGGCCTCGCCTGCCTGCTTTTGAGGACCAATAAAACTCCGGTGACAATGGCCATTATGGCAATCGCCAACACCAAAAGTCTGCTCCATCTTGTATTCACAGGAATGAATGGTTAACGGGTCTTGACACCACTTGTGTCAAGATTCCGCAATGCTTCGTCCTGCCAAGCGTCGTAGACGCAAAGCGGATATCCCGCAAGCGCAGGAACAGCCTTCGCCAGGTCTGGATACAATCCCATCGTGGCCCGCACAGCAAACTCGAATGAATACGTCGGATCGCAAGCACCGGGCCACTGATTCTTCCCGCATACCCAAGCTTGGTCAACAAATTCGGCCACGTCTGCGGAAGCCTGCCAAACGCTCGTTTCAGCATTCTGATAACCTTGGGGAAGACCAGACACGAAGAAAAGGCCACAATTTTTGTATGTCAAACTGGTCTGCTGAAACCCCGTATCACGAATACCACAAGCCGCCGGCCACGATGGATACGCCCCATAGCCCGTGGACAGGCCCAAATCAGCATTATAGCAGGTAAAAATACAAGCCTTCCTCAATCTCCAATTGTGCGGCGTCGTGCAAAACGACGTCCACTTTTGGAGGTCCAAAGAATAAAACTTGTCTGGCAGGTACGGCCCACCACCGATGCTCGCACCGCTTCCGTGGGCCTGAGCAATCGTCAGTTCGGAAAAAGTGTCACTGTTGGTCATGCCATACGCCATAATGCCTTGGAAGGACTTGTAAGCCGCATTATAGGGTCTGCAAAGCGCCAAATTGCGATCGTACCCACATTCCCAAGGGTAGTATTCGGTAAAACCCCATGGATCATAAATATCCTGATAAAGATACAGCAAATTTCCCGCAATGGCCGTATCGGCATGATCGTTCAAAAATGAACCGGTCGGCGTCGATGGATCTTCCCATTCGTACGTCAAAAAGCAGCCACCTGGTAACCGAATATTTCCGCCCTTATCCAAGGAATTGGTGCTAACCCACGTATCTGGATCAAATGCTGTGAACGCCACGACGTACGTGTCGTTCGAATACGCGGTCACACCGTCGGCTTCCGTCATGTTCCAAGGAATGGCGACATAACCCGCCGGCGCATTCCCTGAATATCTGGCAACAACACGGCCGTCCACAGGAGAGGAAATGGTGCACGCAATCGGCTGGTCCTTCGCCAAATAATAATAAATGTAGTTCGTCCCAGCTTCCGGCGGGCACCAGTCGCTGGCAAACGCGAGGAACTGCGGATTCTCAAAATCCAAGGGAATCGTGCCACTCGCGGAAAAGAAAATCTTCGCATTATCCGGAGGGTTCGTTGGATCAAAAATCCGGGCCTGATTTTTCACATTGAGATAAATATTCGCAACTCCATCAGGGTTGTACTTCGTCTCAAACGTAAAAGAATTATTGGAACCCAGGCTATATCGAGCCGCCGCTCCGTCAATATTGATGGCCCATCCTTCGTTCGTCACGCCGCTTAAATCCCTCACCTGAGCCTGCAACGTCACGGAATTACTGACGGTATCGTAGGGATTGTTGGTGCCGACCAAGCTCACCACCGGCCCGCCGTAGGGAATGACCCGGAAAAAGGCGTTGTAAACTGTCGAAATATTCGACACGACCAAGTACATCGGATCCGTCACCTGCCACGACGGGACGGAACCCTGAACAAGCCAACCGCCATTCTGAATGTTGATCGCGGGCGCGAAAAGATCCATCGACTTATACAAAGGAGTATCCAATTTGTCGCACACAACCACAGCCAAATCACGCGATTCCGAGGAATAATCGAAATGGCTCGCTTTTAGAACAAGGCAACCGGGCTTATATTGAGCAATTTGCAAAACCGGGAAAACGTTGGTCTCCACACCGAAGGCCACACAAGCATTGTAAAGAGCAGGATCATTGGCCGCCGCATCATTCGTATCTATCACGGAAAATGCCTGAGCCATAAATTTGGCATAATTTGAAATGTCAGGTGGAGAATACGGACTGTCTGCTGGGCCAGCCTCCACACCACCTCCGAAGCCGGGCGGCGAGTTCAAAGTCATCATCCGCATTCCATCTGATGACACGCCAGCATCATCCAACAAAAACGAGTCAGTGCTGATCTGCCAAACAGGAACACCTGGATTTGACGGGAGAGGAGGCCATTCCGGGTGCGCAAGTGAATAAAAATTCCCTACCTTGGGTGCAGTGCTCGGAGCCAGTTGCGGCGTTGACTGCAATTGGTCCACAAATGCAGACAGTTGCCCGTCTGACATCTGCTGTAAGGTCTGACCCTTCGCCGATAATGTTAACAGTCCCAGCAAAACTACGCCGAGACCCCGCCACCTGACTGAGTTCGATTTCATTTTTTTAATTGATTCGATTCCAATGAGCCCGAGCAACATGCCCGGACTCGAAGCTCCAAAGCCAAGCCCTGAGAAGAGAAATACGCAGCAAGCGCCCCCTCTAACCAAGGCAATCCAGCGACTCCGTGAATTGGTTAGAACCTCGAGTCCTCGCGCGAAAAACAACTTGGACTCGGAAAACCGTTTGATGAAAAAGAACCAAGATCAAGAATTAGTCTTGCGGCAAAAAAGTCAATCGCAAAATAACACGTAATAATGTCGCTAATGGACTGGGTCAAGCGCGCTTACGTTCCACTTGATACCGCCCAAACACCGGGAATCAAAACAACCGCCTTCAGACCAAAATTGTTTAGGCCGTAGGCCCTGCCCGATGAGTTGAATACCCAATAGTAAAAGGCCTATGCCGATGGCGCGTTAAAACCAGGCACGGCAGCGTCCTCCTTGAAATATACAAAGTTGCCGCAATTTCCAAAATAGCCGAAGACAATTTGGCCCGTCAGCGAACATTAAAGGACCGACCGCATTTCATTATCGCCCAAAGGGTAATTAACGCTACGACCGAGATGGCTGAAATAATGGCGCCTGAAATCAACAAGTAGTCACGGTAAATCAAAACAACGTGGCTGGCCCCTTTTGGAACCGGAACAGCCTGTGCAAAACCATTGGCCACCAAAACCGGAGCGGCTTTACCATTCACTCGGGCTTGCCACCAGTGGTAATACGATTGGGAAATGACAACGTACGTAGCGTTGCTCGCCACAACGTCCATATCCACATGTTCGTTGTCCAAACGGAACGCCTGGACCTTTGCGGAAGGATCGGCTCTAAAACCCGGCACAGGATTCGAAAGCTGAACCTCCGCGCGATAATCAGGCAAGGCCGTAAACTTCTTGGGGGTGGCCACTGGCGCCTGACCAGCAGTAACCAATGGCATTGCCGTCGGTCGTTCGATCCACCGGAATTGATTCTGCGGGTCAGGAACACGAGAAATGCCAATGAAATCCCGCAGGGCATCAGCGTTGCGCATTTGGTTGGTCTGACCGCACAACAGGTATTCCAAATACGTTGGACGCGACAACTGCATCGGCCAAAACCCATTGAACGATAAAGCACCCACAAAAAGATTGAGATCCGTGGTCAACAATTGAATGCTCGCCGGAACAACCAATGCCTTGTCATCAAAAATTTGGAACCTGCGCCAGGTCGCCGGGCTCTGACAAAAGCGGCTTCCACTAAGCGGCTTCGTGGCTAGGGGCACCTTCCAAATATCAGCGCAAGCCGTGGGATTGAGCTTGGGCATCACGCAGAACATTTCCAAAAACATAAGAACTCCCACCAACCACAGCGACAATCGCTTCCGGAAGGCCATCAACAAGGCCAATGCGAAACCCACCTGCAAAGCAAAATGCGCGAGGCCGTTCCAGTCCCCTGAAAACGGAAACAAGAACCCGACCAAAACAGCGAGCGCTGCCAAACTACGAAAGCAACTGCCCCCATCGAAGTCAGACAGCGCCGGTCCTGCCATCAAAAATACGGCCACGAATGGAATCAGCATCCATTTGATTGGGAAATGCATTACTCCAATTGGAATGCCGCCAGCCGCCATCAAAACACTTGCGACAACCAGAATAGCCAGACCCCAAGTCATCATTCGTTGCCGAAACCGCCAGCAAGCCACCAATGCCATCACCGAAACAACCAGTGTCGGATAATAAAAGCAAATCCAAGATTGGCTCTTGGCAAAACAAACTCCCCAAGCCAATAGCTGGCAATCAAAAGCCGGGGCGAAAAAGGATACGAATCCGCGCCAAGTCAAAAATGCCTCTTGATGAACGTGAATCCCCCAAGAGGGGCCATCCACGCGCGAGGAGTGAAAAAAGAGATCTAGAAATGGAAACAACTGGACAGCGGTTAAACACGTGGCGAAGACCACCACACCAAAAACAGCGAGAATTCGACGCAAGGTAGGCCGCGCTTCTCCAAACAACACCGCGAAAAGAATCAGCCAAGTGACCGGAATCCATTCGGGCATGCCCGTCAGCAACTGCATCGCCGAAACAACGGAAGCAAAAAGAAAGGTTTTGACGGTTGGCTCCCGATACAGCCGCAGGACAGAAAACACAACCCACGGAAGCCAAGCGACGACGGCACAAACGTGGGGCCAAATTAATGAGGACAAAGATAAACCGGAAAAACCAAACGCATAGCCAAGAATCCACGACGCGCGTTCCGAATTGCCCAAGAACAACAAAAGCCGACGCATACCCAGACCGGCAAAGGCCAAATGCAAAAACATAAACAAATGAACACCTAAAACGAACGGCAATACATAGTAAAGCAAGGTCGGTGGGTAAAACGTCATGCTAAACCACTGGCCGATAAACGGAACCCCCATCATCGACTCACCGCACCATTGTGGCAATCGGCCGGAAAGAAGGGCCTGGTGGCCATAGAAAATGCTCGGCAATTCAGCCATGGCAAAATCGCGGAGGAAAAAGGATTCGCCACCAGTGAAGGTCCCCGGATACAAAATGAAGAAACTCAAAATGAGAGTTCCCACCAAAGACAAATCGAGCCGCCGAGTCAATTTAAGTTCCATACCGGATTGTACTCAAACCGGACGAGCTCAAATAAAAGTTACGCGGACAGCCAGAAAGCTAATGCAAGATTCGCGGACAGGCCTACGCTTGCAAGCAAGGATATGAAAATCAACACACTGGCTTTGGTATTACTAACAGGATTCGTCATCACCATCGGCAATGCTGCCCCCACATACGTATGCAACCAATCTTCGGAAGACATGGATATAACGTGGGTTGACATGTACACCGGTAGGCCCGTCGGCGGAGCAACCCTCTGGCCAGGGGGCTGGATGTGGGGACCAGACGATGCTTGCACTTTCCTAATCGATGGTGCCGGAATAGCCGGCACATACACAGTCTATCCATTGGGATCAATTGATCGCGTTATGCTTGACAGTGGGAGATCGATACAATTCACAGTTAGCGGCTTTTGCGGCGCAAAATGCCAAGGCGTGCCAGATATGAACGGAGGTTATTCCTATCTACTATCAGGCGGAGCCAGCAGCACCACTTATCTTTACATTGGTGCCGACGGATTCTCTTACCCGATCTCGTACCCCGGTAGCACCGGAACGACCACCCCAACAACCGGCGGAAACAGCAGCAAAGATGACTGCGGCATGGCTAGATACACTTTCCAGGAAATGTTGGTCAGTCTCAGCATCAGTGACACGCCCATCGCCTACCAAAACCCGCGGGGCCAAGATTTCGCATTCACCATCCATTACAGTCAGAAAGAATACCAACCATGGACCAATGCGTGGCCTCACTGCAATCTTGGTCCCAATTGGAAATTCAGTTACCTCGCATGGATCGAGACAGAACCAGGCGCCACCAACGGAAACGCCCGTTGCTACGAACAGGGCGGTGGCTTTGAAATTTACGAATGCAACACCAACAACACCTACAAGATCCAAGCCAACGACAGAAGTAGATTAAGCAGCAATGCAAATGGCTTCCTGATCACCCGTCCTGACGGAACCACCGAAGCCTATACCTACCAAACCTCATTCGGCGGAGTCACCCGCTACTACCTGACTGCCATCAGCGACACGTACACCAACACAACGACCGTAAACTGGCAAACCCTAGGAGACGGTTCAGCCCGAATTATCAGTGTCAACGATCCCCTGGGCCGTGCCAACAGCTTCCAATACAACAATAGTGACCCACTCAAAATCACCAGCGTCACAGATTGGAGAGGGCGCGCCGCGCAATTCGCATATACAACGACCAACAATACACAGGTTTTGGCCACCAGCGCCGACGTCATCGGCATCACCAGCCAATTTAATTACGATACCAACTATTTCATCAACACGCTAACAACACCCTACGGAACCAATTATTTCACCTACACCGAAGGGGTCACCAATGGCTTAAAGACATTGCTAGCCACAGACGCAATGGGAGCCACCGAAAAACTCGAATACCGCGTTTACGAACCCTACATTCCGATTGACCCCGCGTTGCCAGGCGTCATCGCCAACACGAACCGAATCAAAAACAACAACACGTTTTATTGGAGCAAACGCGCCTACGCCATCAACCCAACCGACATGACGCTGGCCCAAATAACCACTTGGGGTGTCGCCGGAACCGAAACAAATGCACAAGTCGTCGACAAACCCATCGCCGTCAAAACCGCGGGTGAATGCCGGACCTGGTACAACTACGGTACTCAAAGCCAAATAGTGCCAGTCGGGCCCTTCATCGGTGGAAATAGTAGCAATCAACCCACCGACGATACTGCGCACCCAACGGCCGTCGGACACCTGCTGGACGACGGAACCAGCCGAGTATGGCGCTACACATACAACACCAACGGAATGCCAATCAGAATCATCGATCCTGCCGGGCGCAGCAACGCGGTCTACTATGCAGCCAATGGACTCGACGTTACCAGAAAAACCAAATGGGACTCAACCGAATGCAATCTTTTCCAGATCACTTACAATTCCCAACGAAAACCCATTGCCTACAGCCCCAACAACGTAGCGACCAACTACACCAGCTACAACCAATTTGGCCAAGTTGCCACGACAACAAACGCCCTCGGGGAACAAGTTTCCTTCAACTACGATGGAAACGGCTACCTCACCAGCGTCGTTGGCAACAGCAACAACATCGTCAGCTCCTGGACCTACGATTCAGCCGGACGCATCGCCACGGCCACTGATCAAAACGGCCTGACCACCAGCTATGCCTACGATGGCTGGGACCGGCCAGTCGCCGAAAGCTACCCCGATGGTACCAGCAACTCGATTGCATATAGCCTTCTGGACATCAGTGACACTTGGAACCGTCTCGGCCAACATCACGGATTCAGCTACAATGCCCGTGAACAAAAAACCGCAGAAACCGATGCGATGGGCTACACCACCCGCTACGACTACTGCCCGTGCGGGGCCCTCAGCGACATGACTGACGCCAACGGCAACAACACCGCTTTCGGCTACGACAATTACGGGCACCAGACCTCCAAGACCTACGCCGATGGATCGAGCATCAGCTACAACATTTCACCCGTCAGCGGGCGTGTTCTCTCCACTACCGACGCGCTAGGGCAAACAAAACGCTTCACCTACACCGCTGATGATCGAATCACCCGTATCGATTACACCAATTGTCAGGTCACGACACCCAGCGTCATCTACACCTACGACAAACCGGAACCGCGAATCAAACAGATTGTAGACGGAACCGGAACGAACATTTTTACCTACATGCTGGGAACCAAGAAAACCGCTGGTGCGGGCAGGCTCAGCAGCATCAGCCAAAACGGGATTCAAACTAGCTTCGGTTACGACATGCTCGACCGAGTCATCGTCACGACCAATAACGGAAACGTCGAGTGGACCCACTACGACGGCCTCGACCGAGTATCAGCAGTCACCAACATCCTTGGCACCTTCACCACCACGTTCAACGGCACGACCATGCTACCGGCGGCCATG
>Ga0068856_100008318_pt1 | contig 10110 bp, 6 predicted proteins | sample KBSCornC62_FD_66595 | JGI IMG/M metagenome (GOLD analysis project Ga0068856, IMG submission 66595) | Corn rhizosphere microbial communities from Kellogg Biological Station, Michigan, USA - KBS Corn C6-2 | ecosystem: Host-associated > Plants > Roots > Rhizosphere > Soil ... | reverse complement strand
TTAGGCAAGCGTCTTATCTTTCGAATAACAAACCGAATCCAACGGACAGGACGCGCAACGCGGTTTTCGTGCGACGCAAATCTGCCGTCCGAAATGGATGACCTGGTGCGCGAAGAGAATCCACCGGTCTTGCGGGATAATCTTCATCAAATCCTGTTCGATTTTCACCGGTTCGTCGTTCCTGGTCAGATCGAGCCGTTGCGAAATGCGTTGTACGTGAGTATCGACGACCACTCCAACCGGAATTCCATAAGCTGTGCCGAGCACCACATTGGCGGTTTTTCTAGCGGCGCCCGGGACAGTCAATAGCTCTTCCATGCTGCGCGGCACCTGGCCTTTATAATCCGCGATGATTTTCTTTGCCGCCCCGATCAGTGAACGGGCTTTGTTATTGAAGAATCCGGTTGATCGGATATCGTTCGCCAGTTCGTCTTGCGACGCGTTGGCCATTGCCTCTATCGTGGAGTATTTCTTAGCAAGCCCGGGTGTGACTTTATTGACGCGCTCATCCGTGCATTGCGCGGATAAAATCGTGGCCACCAGCAACTGCCATGGATTTTTGTGAACGAGCGCGCAGGTCGCGTTTGGAAAAATAGCGTCGAGCTCCGCAAGAATGCGGTCCACGCGCTTTTTCCGCTCCGCTGCCGTTTTGGGCTTCGGAACTTTCTTGGGCGGTGTAACGGGATGAACCGGCGTGGGGACGGCTACTGCGGTATCGGCCATTTAGGAAGGCGCGCCGTTCTCCAGAAAGTTGCGCAGACGATGGCTCCGGCTAGGATGGCGCAGCTTCCGCAGCGCCTTTGCTTCAATTTGGCGTATGCGCTCGCGGGTTACGGCAAAGTTCTGGCCGACTTCTTCGAGCGTATGCTCGCTGCCGTCCTGCAGCCCAAATCGCATCTTCACGATTTTTTCTTCGCGCGGGCTTAGTGTTTTGAGCACTTCCGCGGTCTGTTCACGAAGGTTCAAGTTAATTACCGCTTCCGACGGCGATATCATCCGGCTGTCTACTAGGAAGTCGCCCAGGTTCGATTCTTCCTCCTCGCCTACCGGAGTCTGTAGCGAAATCGGTTCTTGCGCGATACGCAGCACGCGCCGGATCTTGCTCGGAGAAAGATCCATGCGCTGGGCCAATTCTTCCGTAGTGGGCTCACGCCCCAGCTCTTGTTGCATCAAACGCTGCAGCCGGACCAGCTTGTTGATCGTCTCGATCATATGCACGGGGATACGAATCGTACGCGCCTGATCGGCAATGGCGCGAGTCACCGCCTGCCGCACCCACCAGGTTGCATAAGTGGAGAACTTGTAACCGCGTTTGTAGTCGAACTTGTCCACCGCCCGCATCAGCCCGATATTGCCTTCCTGGATCAGATCCAGGAATTGCATTCCTCGGTTTGTATACCGTTTTGCGACCGAAACTACCAGACGAAGATTGGCCTCGATCAGCCGCTTCTTCGCCGATTCCGTTTCGCATTCCCCGCGCTCTACGATTTGCAATGTGCGCTTCAGTTCCGTTGAAGAACTCCCGCACTTTTCTTCCAGGGCCTGAAGCTGCGCCGTGAGTGTCTTCAGCTCCTTGCGGGTCGCGGATGCGGCGCTGGAATTTGCCGCCGGGGTCTGCTCCAACTTGCGTTGCAAGCGCGCGATCTCTTGTTCGAGTGGCCTCACCTGGCTTATTACCCGACGGAGACCCGAGCTAAGCGAGCGCCGATATCGCGCCGAGAACGGAAGAGCGCGAACGCTCCGTGAAATGCTGATGATCTGCCGGGCGTATTCGAATCGCAATTTGCGATACTGCTTGGGCTTCATATTGCGCGAAACGCTCGCCAGCTTGTGTTCGGTTTGCTGGCTTTTCTTGTAGAGCTTGTCTATTGTCTGGAGGGTTTCGAGCAACTGTTCCTTAAGAACCCGCGACGGATCTTCGTCCTCGGTCTGGCCGGGCTGTTGATCGGGCGCCTGTAAAATCTCGAATACCGGAATTTTACCCTGCTCGAGGACGCGTTTGGTATCAAGCAGGAACTGAATTACCAGGCGGGAGCGCGAAAGCGCCTTGCGAACGGCGTTTTCACCGCGCTCGATTCGCTTGGCTAGTTCGATTTCTCCTTCGCGCGTGAGGAGCGGAACCATGCCCATCTCGCGCAGATAAACGCGTACTGAATCGTTGCTTTTGTCCAGTGCGCCGGCGGAAAGATCGAGGTCCGACAGGTCCTCTTCGTCTTCCCTTTTTTCGAATTCTTTTGTGTCTCCTGTGTCTCCGAGGAGTTCTACAGGAGCGTTTTCGAGATCGGAGAAAATCTCGTTGAGGTCGTTGTCGCTCGCCAGATCCTCGCGCACCACTCCGTTAACGTCGTAGAGAGCGAAGCCCTTGTCGTTACCGTCCTGCATCAAGAAGCGATCCTCACTCCTATCGCGCGCGGCGCGCGCTCGAACCGTTATGGAGTGAACCCCAAACCTGTCGAGGGCGCCCGAAGTGTTTCCTCGACTCGACTCCCTCATAGTACAACACGTTTCACCCCTCCGGAGGAGCCTGCCGTAACCGGTCGAGCTCGGCGGCCAGGCGCATGGCTTCGGCTAAGTTTCCGCCGTTCTCCATTTCATGAATCTGCTGTCGTAATACCCGACGCTTTGATTCCAAAGCAGTTGTTTCGAGCGCGCGTAAAGCATCCAAGGCCTGACCGACCGCGCTCTCCGGCGCTATTGCGCATTCTGCAAATCCGACTTCACCCAACATTTGTTGCGAGCGTCTATCCAGGTCCTTCATTACATCATCGAGCGAAAAAGAACCGGAATCCTGGTCGTGCTGCCGCAGAATCGCCTCGAAAATACTGCGCGCCTCGAGCAAGTGCAGCAAGTCCGAGTTGCTCCAATAGTGTTTTATGGCGGCCCGCGCATTTGCGCTTGCCAGCAGACAGGCAAGCAGCAGTTTTTCATTTGGCGGTAGGCTGGAAGAAATCTCTCGCGGACTGCGTGATGCATCCGTATTTGGCGCGCGGCGGAAGTGCTGCCGGATAATTTCACGGTCGATATTCAGATTTTCTGCAATTTCGTTGGCGATTGCGGAGCGCTCAATCTTGTCGCTCACCTGCTGAATCGACGGCCAGAGATATTTGAACGCATCGACGCGGCCTTCGGCAGTTTTCATATCGAATTTGGCACGCGTCCGGTCGGCCAGCCAGTGAAAATAACTCGGCGCCACATCCAACAGCTTTCGGTAACCATCCGCGCCGTTCTGCTGAATGTACTCGTCGGGATCGAGACCGCCCGGAATCTCCAGCACCTTCACGCGCAAACCCTCGGCCAGCAGGGTTGCAATGTACTTTTCTGTCGAACGCGCGCCGGCCGGATCCGGATCGAAGTTCAAAAATATTTGTCCGGCGCTAGCCTGCTGTTGCGAGATCTGGCGTTTGATCGCGCGAACTTGATCGATTCCCAGCGACGTGCCGCTGCTTGCCACCACTTCGAGTATTCCCGCGGCATAGACTCCGATCACATCCATGTAGCCTTCCACCAGAATCATGCGGTTGTTTTTGCGCGCCTCGATCTTCGCGCGATGCAGGTTGTAGAGAACAGAGGATTTCCGGTACAGCTTCGTCTCCGGCGAATTCAGATATTTCGGCTCGTCGCCCGCGCGTAGCGCGCGCCCGCCGAAGCCGATTACTTTTCCGGATTCGTTATGGATCGGAAAAATCAAACGCCCGCGAAAGCGATCGTAGAATCCTCCGCTTTCGCGTTTTGCCACCAGCCCGGATTCTTCCAGCAATGCCGCGCCAAATTTTTCCAGCCGGCGCGTGAGCTGCTGGCCGGACGCATCTGCCAGACCCAGACGAAACTCATCCATGGAAGCGCGCGAAACGCCGCGCGACTCCAGGTACCGGCGTGCTTCCGCCCCGCCGGCGCCTCGCAGATTGTCCTGGAACGTTTCGGCGGCTATTTCGTGCATTTCGAGCAGCGCCGCATAACGCTTCGTTTCCGGATCGTCCGAACGCTGTCGCTCGGGCATTGGAATTCCATAACGTTCGGCAAGCAGTTTAAGCGTCTCCGGAAAGGTCAGGCTCTCGATCTGCTGTACGAAGGTAAAGACATCGCCCGCCGCATCGCATCCGAAGCACTTATAGTATTGGAGGCCGCTATGTACACCAAAAGAAGGCGTTTTCTCCGAGTGAAAAGGACACAACCCTACGTGTCGTGGCCCGGCGCCTTGCCGTTTCAGCCGTACATAATGGCCGACGACATTCACGATATCGAGCTGGCTCTTAAGCTGTTCGGCGAAGTTCACGTAACTTAAAATCGAGGGGGAGGGAGTGCTCTCAGAGTAGCAGCGTGCCGCATAAAAATACAGGGCTTCAGGAGTATGCGCGCAAGCGCGACTTTAAAAAAACGCCTGAACCCGGTCCTCGCCTGCCTGAGACAAAACACGCCGGCCACGGCGGATTCTATTGTGTACAGCGGCATGACGCCTCTCGCCTCCATTACGATTTTCGCTTGGAAGTAAATGGAGTGTTAGTGAGTTGGGCCGTGCCGAAAGGTCCCAGCCTCGATCCCAGCCGCAAAGCGCTTGCCATGAAGGTGGAAGACCATCCGCTGGACTACGGCACGTTCGAGGGCAATATTCCCGAGGGAAATTACGGCGGCGGCAGCGTGATGCTTTGGGACAAGGGGACGTATGAGGTGCTGGGCGAGCCATCCGCCGAGGAGCAGATCGAGCGCGGCGATTTCAAGTTCGAATTGCATGGCTCCAAACTGAAAGGCTCATTTGCCATCGTCCACATGAAGCATCCCGCGAAAGGGTCCCGAAAAGGTAATGAGTGGCTGCTGATCAAAAAAAAAGATGAGCATGTAGTTGCGGACTATGACATTGAAAAGTACGCCTGGAGTGTGGCTACCAAGCGCACGCAACAGGAGATTGCGGAGGAAACCGCGCCGCTCAACGTATCGGACCTGAAAGGTGCGCGTAAAGCTGTCGTTCCGTCGTCGCTGGAGCCTATGCTCGCCACCGCAGTTACGGCGCCTCCCGGCGGTTCTCACTGGATCTACGAAATCAAGTGGGATGGCGTGCGGGCGCTCTGTTCGATTGAGAATGGTTCCCTTCAAATCCATTCGCGGCGCGGCAACCGCGCGGAAAAGCAGTATCCCGAGTTGGCGGATTTGCCTAAGCACGTGAGCGCGAAAACAGCATGGCTGGATGGGGAAATTTGTGTCTTGGATGCTGACGGGCGCGCCCGGTTTGAGTTGATTCAGCCGCGCATCAATGCGAAACCCACTGCCGCGCCTCGCCTGGCGGAGAAAGCGCCCGCTACGCTCTTTCTTTTCGATGTGCTCTATGTGGATGGCTATGATTTGCGCGGCGTCCCGTTAGAGGATCGCCAGCGTTTACTCAAGAGCCTGCTTACAACGGACGATCACATTCGCATCTCGGAATCGTATTCGACCGATGGCGTTCAAATGATCGACGCTGCGCGGGGTATGGGGCTTGAGGGCGTCCTTGCCAAGGATCGCCGGAGCACGTACGAAGAAGGCCGTTCCAGGAATTGGCTCAAGATCAAAGTTTTGAACGAGCAGGAATTTGTTATCGCTGGATTTACCAAAGGCGAACGCGATTATTTTGGCTCGTTGGTCCTGGGTTTTCGAGAGAACGGCAAGCTGCGTCATGCCGGTCAGGTCGGCACAGGCTTCGACCACAAGCTGATGAAGACCATCTATGGCCGGTTTCAGCCGTTAGTCACAAAATCAAGTCCTCTCGATCCTGCGCCGAAAATCAAGGATGTTACCTGGGTGCGTCCGGAAGTCGTTTGCGAAATTCGCTTTCTCGAATGGACCCAGGAGGGAATGTTGCGCGCGCCGGTGTTCGTCGGTCTGCGTGACGACAAGTCTCCTAAAGAGGTAGTTCGTGAGGCCTCCGCCGCTCCCGATACCGGCAAACTGGATCTAAGCGGCCGCGACGTGATCGCCGAAGTGGACGGCCACCGGCTGAAATTCACAAATCTCGATAAGATTTACTTCCCCAAAGATCATTGGAAAAAACGCGATCTGCTTCAGTATTACGACGATGTTTCCGAATGGCTCGTACCTCATCTTCGCGGCAGGCCGTTGTCGATGAAGCGCTATCCCAATGGCATCGCGGAAGATTACTTTTTTCAGAAGAATGCCGGTGAGCATTTCCCCGATTGGCTCCGCCTGGAGCCGATTGTCGAGCATCATCCGCCCAAGACGAATCATTATCCGGTTGCCAACGATCGCGCCAGTCTCCTGTATCTGGTAAATCTCGGTTGCATCGACCATAATCCCTGGATGAGCCGAGTCGGCGAATTGGAGCACCCCGATTGGATTCTGCTCGACTTGGATCCTGTCGACGCATCGTTTGACAAGATCGTGGAAGCCGCACAGCTCATTCGCGAGGTGTTATCGGATCTAAAGCTCAAAGGATATCCGAAGACTACCGGCGGCGACGGCATGCACGTATACATACCCGTCGATCCGGTTTACACCTACGATCAGGTTCGGAGCTTCGCGGAGATCCTGTCGCATCTGGCGCTCGACCGGCAACCTGATCTTTTTACAACTCCACGTTCTGTCGAGAAGCGCAAGAAAGGACGAGTATACTTCGACTATCTGCAAATCGGAACTGGCAAAACGATTTCGTCTCCCTATTCCGTGCGCGCCTACGATGGCGCTCCCGTTGCCACGCCTCTCGATTGGAAAGAAGTGGTGCGCGGCCTTCGTCCGGAAGATTTCCGCATTGATAACACGATCGAAAGATTTCGCCGCGTTGGCGACCTGTTCGCTCCAGTCCTCCAGGGAGGTCAACGGATCGAACCGGCCCTAGAGCGGCTGAGCCGCGAATCGAAGGCACCTAAGAAAGTTGTAAGTTGATGCAGGTCCATTCACCGCATTGATGAACGCGTTTCGTTGATGCAGGAAAATTTCGCTCGATCGCAGGTAGTTCGGGTTCTGTAAAGCCCGTAAGAATCAGTCGTCCGCCCGGAGCGGAAATACGGAGTAATTCGTCAGCGATGGACAGCAACACGGTTGCATCGATGTTGGCGACAACAATGTTGGCGAAGCAGTCCATCAGGCAATCGGCCGAACCGTTAATCAATTGCGGTTCAAGTCCATTGAGCGCGTGATTCTCGCGCGCCACGTCCAGCGCAGTGTCGTCCGGGTCGAGCCCCATGGCTGATGCCGCCCCTAATAGCCGCGCCGCTATCGCCAGGATGCCTGAGCCGGTCCCGACGTCGATCACTCTGCTTCCCGCTGTGATGCACTCCTCCAGTGCTGTCAATGCTAATTGCGTACAGGGATGTTCGCCTGTTCCGGAAGCAAAACTCGGGTTGTGAACCAACCGGAATCGGCCTTCGGGCGTAGATTCACGACTCCATGGGGGAGCCAGAAAAATCCGCTGGCCCACCGGTCGCGTCGGCCATGCTCGTTGAGTTTCCGCAACCCAGTCGATACTCTGGTCTTCCTTCCAGGCGCCGGGCTGCGCGTTAGCAAACGTGGCGATCAGCACCACGCTGTCGCCCTCCTCGATCTCATGTATCCCGAGTGTCCCCGCCTCCCACAATTCGCCGGAGAGCCGGTCCACTTCGTTATGTGAGCAAGTGATTCGAACCGAATACATCTACTCGGTCGGCTTCACGAAGCGCCGGAAAAAGCTGTCCGTCTTCCACGAAGGCGCCTCTTCTGCATTGGCAACACGCAGCGCCAGATTTTTCAGGATTTCATTGAATTGCGCCGCGCCCGCCAAATCCATCGGCTGCTTCGCGTCGTCCCTTACGCCATGATAACGGTTCGTATACCAGTCTTTAAATATCTCTTCTTCCGTGCCGCCGGGAATATAGCCAAATTTAAAGGCGAGCGCCGGTACGCCGTGTTTCACGAAGCTGTACTGGTCGCTGCGAATGAACCGGTTACGATTAGGCTCTTTATCTGCCTGGACCTGGACGCCCGCGGCATGAGCCACCGTGCGTACATCCTCTCCTAGGCTGGATTCGTTCAGTCCCTGCACTTCGAGCCACTTCAGCGGAAAGAGCGGAAGGTACATATCCATATTGAGATCGGCCACGATGCGGCCAGCGACAGTGGGATGAGCCGCAAAATACTCCGAACCGAGTTCACCTTTCTCCTCTCCGGTAACAGCGAGAAACAAAATAGATCTTTTTGCGGCAGCGTGCGTTTTCTTTAGTGCGCTTGCTATCTCGATCAGTGACGCTATGCCCGAGGCATCGTCCATCGCGCCATTATAAATGCGATCGCCATTCACCGGTTTGCCAGTTCCCAAGTGATCGAGATGCGCCGAGATGATCACATACTCATTCCTGAGCTGCGCATCGTCTCCGGAACGCAATCCAACAACATTCTTCGAAGCTAAGGTTCTGTTGGATACAGATACCCTGGCTCGGATCGTTGCGTTCCATTTGAAATGCGGAAGCGATTTTTGCTGATGGGCCGCTTCCAGAATCTCTTCGAAAGCGTGTCCAGACCCGGCCAGCAGATCGTCGGCTTTGTCCGGATCCCAAGCCGCGCTAAATTTCAGGCTGCGTGTTGACGAGAGCGCCGGGTCCGCCAAGCTCATGCGCGGCATTCCCCATGACAACGATTGCCGCGCCCACGGGATTTCCATGCTTCTGGGATCCGGTATAGCGATCATGCCGACGGCGCCCGCTGCGCGAAAGGCTTTCCATCGTTCCGCTGTCGACGAATAATGCGATCGCAGATTTCCGTCGATTTTATTGGGACCACCACTCAGATAAACAACCACCGCGCCCTGCACGGGCAAATCTTTTAGATCATCGTGCTCTGCTTCTGGAATGACAAGACCATAGCCCGCAAATACTAGCGGAGCTTCTATCTGCGGAGCCGAATCCGGCGAAAAACCTAAATGCGCCTCGCCCGGAACGGGTATATCGAAGCTGTTCGCTCCACGTACCAATGCGAGCCCCCAGGACTTCTGTGTAGATTCGGTGAACTGCACCGGCTGGAAGAAGTTCGCGCCGGCACCCGGCTTCAATCCTGCTTTTTCAAATTGTGCTGTAACATAAGCTGCCGCCTGGTCATAGCCCGGTGAGCCCACATTGCGGCCTTCGAGCTTATCGCTGGCCAGGTATTCAACGTGTTTCCACCAGGCCTTACCGGCCGCCGTCCAATCGGCGGCGGCGAGCGCGGCCGCCACAAGCAGCAAAGCCGCGGCTAGACGCACAATTTCTCGACCACCGTGCCGGCCACATCGGTGAGCCGGAACGGCCGGCCTTGGAACCGGTAAGTGAACTTCGTGTGATCGAAGCCGAGCCTGTTCAGGATGGTCGCGTGCAGATCGTGAACATGCACCTTATCCTTGATCACGTTGAATCCCAGCTCATCGCTTTCGCCGATCGTAATCCCGGGCTTGATTCCGCCGCCGGCCAGCCACATCGTGAACGCATTCGGGTGGTGATCGCGGCCGTCGCTTCCACCCTGCACCATTGGCGTGCGTCCAAACTCTCCACCCCAGATCACGAGCGTATCCTTCAACATGCCACGCTGTTTCAAGTCCTGAACAAGGGCGGCCGAGGCTTGGTCGGTGTCCTGGCAGTTCTCCTTAATGTCGTGTGTCAGGTGCTCGTGCTGGTCCCACGCCTCGTGATACAACTGCACGAAACGGACGCCGCGTTCAATCATGCGGCGTGCGAGCAAACAGTCATTGGCAAAGGACGCTTTTCCCGACACCGCTCCATACATATCGAGGACGTGCTGGGGTTCTTTTGAAATATCCATTAGCTCTGGAGCGCTCGCCTGCATCCGGTACGCCATCTCGAAAGAATTGATGCGCGTTGCAATCTCCGGATCTCCCGTGACACCCAATTCCATCTCGTTTAATGCGCGGATGGTATCCAGCGAATCGCGCTGCACCACGTTATCTACACCGCGAGGATTGGAAAGGTAAAGAACCGGATCGCCGCTTCCGCGAAACTGTACGCCTTGATAGACCGTGGGAAGAAAGCCGCTGCCCCAGCAGGAATTCCCGCCGCTCGGTCCTTTCTTCCCGGAACTGAAAACTACAAAAGCCGGTAGGTCTTTCGATTCCCTGCCCAGGCCGTATGTCACCCAGGCGCCCATGCTCGGCCGGCCAAACTGCTG
>Ga0068856_100008317_pt1 | contig 10111 bp, 7 predicted proteins | sample KBSCornC62_FD_66595 | JGI IMG/M metagenome (GOLD analysis project Ga0068856, IMG submission 66595) | Corn rhizosphere microbial communities from Kellogg Biological Station, Michigan, USA - KBS Corn C6-2 | ecosystem: Host-associated > Plants > Roots > Rhizosphere > Soil ... | reverse complement strand
GAGGCGATCGCCCGGGCGCTGCGCGAGGCGAGTGCCAACCTCGGCGCGGGCTACGCGACGAGCCGGCGCGTGGGGGAGATCCTCGCGGAGGCCGAGCGCAACGCGGCACGGTTCCTCGGCTGCGAGCCCTTTGAGGTGATCTTCGGGGCGAACATGACCTCGCTGAACTTCATGCTGTCGCGGACCGCGGCCCGGGGTTTCCGCCCCGGTGATGAGATCCTGGTCTCCTCGCTCGACCATGACGGCGGCGTCGCCCCGTGGCTGGAGCTCGCGCACGACACCGGCCTGGTCGTCCGGCACATCGGGCTCAACGACGACACGACGCTCGACTTCGAGGACCTGCAGCGCAAGCTCGGGCCGCGCACCAGGGTGGTCGCGTTCGCGTGGGCGTCCAACGCGGTCGGCACGATCGTGGACGCCCGGCGCGTGTGCCGGCTCGCGCATGACGCCGGCGCGCTCGCGTGGATCGACGCCGTCCACTACGCGGCGCACGAGCCGATCGACGTCCGGGAAACCGGCGCCGACGTGCTGATCTGCTCGCCGTACAAGTTCTGCGGCCCGCATCTCGGCATCGCCTACGGGCGGGCCGAGGTCATGGAGCGCTGGCGGCCCTACAAGGTGCGCCCCGCTCCCTCGGACCCGCTCGGCCGCAGGTTCGCGACCGGCACCATGCCGTACGAGCTCTTGGCGGGGTTCAACGCGACCATGGGCTACCTTGAGTCGGTCGGAGGCTTCGCGGCGATCGTCCCCTACGAGCGCTCGCTGGGCCAGCGGTTCCTCGACGGCATCTCCGACGCCGTTACCGTGTACGGGCTGCCGGGGATGGACGGCCGGGTGCCGACGTTCTTGGTCAACGTAAATGGCGTGGCGGCGGAGGACGTGGCGGCGAAGCTGGCCGCCTCGGGCATCGGGGTCTGGGCGCACGATTCGTGGTACTCGCTGGATCTCTATAAGCGCCTCGGCTACCCCGACAAGTCGGTCCGCATCGGCTTCATCCACTACAACACCACCGACGAGGTGGACCGCCTCGTCACCGCCCTGGACGAAGCCCGCCGACCCTAACCATCCCACCGCCGTTCACCGCGCGGGCGGTGCTAGGTGGCGGTGTCCTGGAGGATGTCGGCCAGCTTGTCCAGGTTGATGTTGCCGCCGGACACGATGCAGACGACCTTGCCGGAGCCGGCGCGGCCGCCCAATGCCGCGGCCGCCGCCAGGGCGCCGGCGCCCTCGGCCACTACCCGGGCACGCTCGGCCAGTAGGCGCACGGCGGCCGCGGCGTCGACGACGGGGATGGCCAGGGCTTCATCCACCAGCGGCGTGACCAGTGGCCACATGGTGTCGAGCACGCGGCGGCTGCCCGCGCCGTCCACGAACGAGGCGCGGTAGTCGACGTCGGCCGGGTGCCCGGCGGCCAGCGCCGCGGCCAGCGCGGCGCCGGTCTCGGGCTCGGCGGTGAAGATCTTCGTTTCCGGCCGCAGCGCCCGGATCGCGCTGGCGATGCCGACGGTCAGGCCGCCGCCGCCGTAGGGGATGACGACCGCGTCGGGGTCGGGCAGGTCCTCGAGGATCTCCAGCCCGATGGTCCCGTTTCCCGCCATCACCCCCGGGTCCTGGACCGGGTGCACGAACAGCCCCTCGGTCCCCTCCAGGCGGCTGGTGACGATCACGTTCCACCAGTCGTCGTAGGGTAGCTTCCGCACCTGGCCGCCCAGCCGCTCGATCGCCGCCAGCTTCGCCTCCGGCGCGTGCTCGGGCACGGCGATCGTGGCGGGAACGCCGAGCTCCCGCGCCGCCCACGCGACCCCCTGGGCCATGTTCCCCGCGCTCGCGGTGACGAGGCCCTTGGCCCGTTCGGCCGCGGGCGCGAGCATGACTGCGTTGGTCGCGCCGCGAATCTTGAACGAGTTGATCGGCTGGAGGTTCTCCAGCTTGAGGTAGATCTCGGCCGGGGCGTCCCCGGCCTGCAGGCGCACCAGCGGCGTGCGGACCGCGGCCCCGGCGATCCGCCCGCGCGCCGCCTCGATCGCGGTCAGCTCGATCACAGCTCCACCTCGGTGCCGATGCCGCGTTCCCGGGCCGTCGCGACCGCCCGCTCGGCCGCGGCGAGATCCTCGATGGCGACGCCGAGCGAGCGGAACAGCGTCAGCTCGCCGTCGTCGCGGCGCCCCGGCGCCATTCCCGCCAGCACCTCACCGAGCTCGGCGCGGATGTGCTCCTCGCCGGGGACCGCGCCCTCGGCGACCGCGCGCGCGAACTCGCCGGCCTCGTTGCGGAGCGACTCGCGGCTGTCGCAGAACAGCGCGCTCGCGGCCACCGTCTCGCTGTCGAGCTCGCGCGTCTGCACGGTGCTGGCGCCGACCGCGTTGACGTGGGCTCCCGGCGTGAGCCAGGCCCGCTGGAGCACCGGCTCGCGCGAGTTGGTCACCGCGACCACGACGTCGGCGCCGCGGACCGCCTCTTCCGCGCTCGTGGCCACGCTCAGCTCGCCGCTGGGCAGGTCCGCCTCCTCGACGACGGCCCGGGCGTGCGCCGCGGTCGGCGCGTAGACGCGGACCCGCTCGAAGCCGCGCACGTTCGCGAGGGCCCGCAGGTGGGAGCGCGCCTGCACCCCGGCCCCCAGGATCGCCAGCGTCCGCGCATCGTCGCGTGCCAGCAGCCCGGTCGCCACCGCGCTGACCGCGGCGGTGCGGATGGCGGTGACCGCGGAGGCGTCGAGGATCGCGGTCGGCACGCCGGTCTCGCCGTTGAACAGCGTGACCAGCCCCTGATGCGCGTCCAGGCCGCGGGCCGGGTTGCCGGGGATGATGCAGATCGCCTTCAGCGCGAACACCGCCTCCTTGCCCTCCTGCTGCCCCCGCCAGCCGGGCATCAGCCCCATGAACCCGGCCGCGCCGGGCGGCCTGATGACCGACCGCAACGGCAGGTAGGTCCCGCCCCGGGCGTGCTCGGCGAGCACCGCGGCCATCGCCTCGGCGCAGGCCTCGGGCGGGAGCGCGGCATACACGTCGTCGTGGCTGAGGATGAGCACGCCCATCAGGCGACCGCCCTTTCTGCTTCGGCCTTGTCCTGCGCCGTGAGCGGGTGCGTCAGCGCCTCGCCGACGGGCGCCAGGTGCTCCGGGCGTCCGGGGCCGATCACGATCTGGGTCACCCGTTCGTCGGCGAGCAGCCAGGCGAGCGCGAGGCCGGCCATCGACATGCCGCGGCCGGCCGCCATCGTCTGCAGCCGGTCGAGCGCACCGAAGGTCCGGTCCGTGACGAACCCGCGGTAGGGCTCGGGCCGCTGCGTCATCCGCGAGCCGGCCGGGAACGGCTCGCCGCGGCGGTACTTGCCGGTGAGCCATCCGCCGGCGAGCGGGCCGAACGCCAGGTAGGCGACCCGCCGTTCCGCGCACAGCGTGAGCAGGTCCCGCTCGTCCTGGCGGGTCAGCAGCGAGTAGCTGTTCTGGATCGCCTGCGGCGCGCCCGCCGCCAGCGCGGCCGTCAGCTGCGCGGCGCCGAAGTTGCTGACCCCGTAGGCGCCGATCGTGCCGCCGGCCTGAGCCTGGTCGAGCGCGCCGAACGACTCCGCCAGCGGCACGTCCGGGTCGAACTCGTGGGCGAGGTACAGCTCGACCTGGTCCACCCCGAGCCGTTCCAGGCTCATGCGCAGCTGGCGGGCGATCCGCTCGGGGCGCAGGCCGTGGTCCGCGCCGGCCTGCATCGGGTTGTAGGTCTTGGTCGTCAGCTGCGGGCGGACCCCGCGCGACGCGATCCAGCGGCCGATCGCCCGCTCGCTGCGCCCACCGCCGTAGGCGTCGGCCGTGTCGAAGTGGGTGAGGCCGAACTCCCAGGCGGCGTCCATCAGCTCGAACGCCTGGTCCTCGCTCAGCCCCTGGCCGAAGAACTCCGGTGCCGAGCCGACCCCGCCGAAGTTGCCGCAGCCCAGCGCGATCCGGGGGACCATGAGGGCCGAACGGCCGAGTTGCAACCTGGTCTCGAGCGTCTCGCTCATCGGCCAGCGCCGCCACGAGTGATCATCCCGGACATTCAATCAAACGGGTCATGGCCGGGCAACGGGTCATGGCCGGGCAACGGCGTGGAGAGCCGCCGGATCGCCGGCTGGCTGGCCCGGGCGGCGCCGGCGCCCGGACCCGGTGATGTGCGCCGTGCCTGCCCGATGGACACTGGGACGGATCGGCCATCACGGGCTTGTTGCATGAAACGAATCGGGGTGACGCATTGTTCAGGGGCAGGCGGGAGGAGCGGCGCGAGGAGCGCGAGGCCACGCGCTACCAGATGCGCCAGCGGATGATCTCCATCGGCGACGACTACGTGATCGAGAACGATCGCGGCGAGCGCGTGTTCAAGCTGGACGGCAAGGCCCTCCGCATCCGCAAGACCATCCGCTTCGAGGACATGGACGGGCACGAGCTGGCCAAGATCCAGGAACGGATGCTGCACATCAAGGACAGCATGGAGATCGAGGGACCGGACGGGAACCGGATGGCCCTGGTCAAGAAGGCCATGATCACTCCCTTGCGCGAACGCTGGATCGCCAAGGTCGAGGACGGCCCGGACCTGCACACCCACGGCAACATCGTCGACCACGAGTACACCATCGAGCGCGACGGGGATAAGGTCGCCGAGGTGTCCAAGCGGTGGTTCAGGGTGCGCGACACCTACGGGGTCGAGGTGTTCCCGGGGGAGGACGACGTGCTGATCCTGGCCATCGTCGCGGTGATCGACACCATGGCCCACCCGGATCGGTAACCGCATCGCCCGAGGAGATTGATGCCCGCCCCGACGACGCAAAAGCGCCATGGACGGCATTACACTCCACCGGAGCTGGCCGGGTTCCTCGCCCGCCGAGGCGCCGCGCGCCTTCCGGCGGGGCGGAAACTCCGGGTTCTCGACCCCGCCTGCGGCGACGGCGAGCTGCTGCTTGCCGCCGCCAGCGCGGCCGCGCAGCGGGGCCACGAGGTCATCGAGCTGGCCGGCCTGGATCTGGACCCAGCCGCCATCGGCCTCGCCCGCGGGCGCCTGGCCGGCGTTCCCGTCCCGGTGTCGCTGTCGGTCCGGGACTTCATCCGGGTGCCCGACGGGGGACCGCCGATCGGTCGATTTGATCTCATCATCACCAACCCCCCGTACGTCCGCACGCAGGTGCTGGGGGCCGAGGTCTCCCGCCAGCTCGCCGCCCGCTTCGGGCTGCAGGGCCGGATCGACCTGACCCATGCCTTCGTGGCCGTCATGCGGTCGCTGCTGGCGCCGGGCGGTGTGATCGCCCTGCTGTGCTCGAACCGGTTCCTCAGCACCAGGGCCGGCCTGGACACGCGCCGGCTGCTCGGCGACGGCTATCTCCTGCATGAGGTCTATGACCTCGGTGACACCAAGCTGTTCGAGGCCGCGGTCCTCCCGGCCGTCGTTGTCGCGGAGAAGCGCGATGACCAGCGCGGCGTCGGCTCCCCGGCGCGATTCACCCGCATCTACCAGGCCCCGGCCGGCGGGGCGCCCGTCCCGCGGTATCCCAGCGTCGTGGCCGCGCTCGACCACGGGGACGACGGGCGGGTCGCCGTCGGGCCCAGGAACTTCGTGATCGAGACCGGGGAACTGGTCACGGGCGACCCGCGTGATCCCTGGCGGCTCGGGCGGGAGAGCGACGCCCGGTGGTTCGCCGACGTGATGGCCGGATGCTGGCAGACGTACGGCGAGATAGCCAAGATCCGTGTCGGCATCAAGACGACCGCAGACGCCGTCTTCATCCGGGAGAACTGGCACGACCTGCCCGAACATGAGCGGCCCGAGCCGCAGCTCCTGCTGCCGCTGATCACCCACGGCGACACGCGGGCGTGGCGGGTCAGCCCGGCCCCCGCCGCCAAGGTTCTCTACCCGTACGACCTGACGGCCGACCGGCGAAAGGTGCTGCCGCTCACGGGCTACCCGCGGGCGGGGGCCTACCTGGCCGGCCATGAGCAGCGCCTGCGCGGGCGCCGGTACGTGGCCGACGCGGGACGGGCCTGGTATGAGATCTGGGTCCCGCAGCGCCCCGCCCTGTGGGGAAAGCCGAAGCTCGTCTTCCCGGACATCAGCGAGAAACCGCGGTTCGCCATCGACTCCTCCGGCGCGGTCGTCAACGGCGACTGCTACTGGATCAGCTGCGAGGACCTGCCGTCCATGGACCTCGCCTACCTGATGCTGGCGGTGGCCAACTCCAGCCTCGGCGTGCGCTTCTACGACATCGCCTGCGGCAACCGGCTCTACTCCGGGAAGCGCCGGTGGATCACCCAGTACGTGGCGAAGCTGCCCCTGCCGGATCCGGCCAGCGTTCCCGCCCGCCGGGCCGCCGAGCTGGCCCGCCGCCTGAGCGACCCCGATGCGGCCATCGGGAGCAGCCGGGGCGCCCTGGCCGAACTGGACGATCTGATCGGGCGGGCGTTCCTGGGCCGCGCGCACGGGCACAGTCGGCCGGCGCGTGAGCGTACGCTGTAGCGCACATCCATAGCACCGGGTTCGAGGGCCAGCGCGTCCACGACCCACACCGATCCCAGGGAGAGAACCGTGTCAGCGCAGCAGCTTCACATCACCCTCGCCGGACGCGAGCACGTGGTGGAAGCTGGCACGACCGCGGCAACTCTTTTCCTGCCCAACGGAACCGGCGGGGCGGCCGCCGATGGCCGGGTGATCGCGGTGCGGGTGAACGGGGAGCTGCGCGACCTGGCCGCGCCGCTGGCCGACGGGGACGTGGTCGAGCCGGTGGAACTGGCCAGCGACGACGGCCGGATGATCATGCGGCACTCCACCGCCCACGTGCTCGCGCAGGCGGTGCAGGACCTGTTCCCCGAGGCCAAGCTGGGCATCGGCCCGCCGATCGAGAACGGGTTCTATTACGACTTCGACGTGGCGCAGCCGTTCGCCCCCGACGACCTCAAGAAGATCGAGGCGCGGATGCGCGCGATCGTCAAGCAGGGCCAGCGGTTCTCCCGCCGGGCGGTCAGCGACGCCGAAGCGCGCGCCGAACTGGCGGGCGAGCCGTACAAGCTGGAGCTGATCGGCCTGAAGGGCGGCGGCGCCGTAGCGCAGCTGGACCCGCCGCCGAGCGAGGTCAGCGTGGAGGAGGCGGTCGAGGTCGGCGGGGATGGGCTGACCATTTACGACAACCTCGACCCCAGGACGGGGCAGGTGTGCTGGAAGGACCTGTGCCGGGGGCCGCACGTGCCGACGACCCGCGACATCGCGGCGTTCAAGCTGACCCGCTCCGGCGGGGCGTACTGGCGGGGGAGCGAGAAGAACCCGCAGCTGCAGCGGATCTACGGCACCGCGTGGGAGTCACGCGACGCGCAGGACAACTACCTGCACCTGCTGGCCGAGGCGGAGCGGCGTGACCACCGCCGGCTCGGCGCCGAGCTGGACCTGTTCTCGTTCCCCACCGAGATCGGCAGCGGCCTGCCGGTGTTCCATCCCAAGGGCGGCATCATCCGGCGGGTCATGGAGGACTACTCGCGGCAGCGGCACATCGAGGCCGGCTACGAGTTCGTCAACACCCCGCACATCACCAAGGCCGAGCTGTTCGAAACCTCGGGCCACCTGGGCTGGTACGCCGACGGCATGTTCCCGCCGATGGAGCTGGAGGGCGCGAAGTACTACGCAAAGCCGATGAACTGCCCCATGCACATCCTGATCTACTCCGCCCGCGGGCGGTCGTACCGGGAGCTGCCGCTGCGGCTGTTCGAGTTCGGCACCGTGTACCGGTTCGAGAAGTCCGGCGTCGTGCACGGGCTGACCCGGGCCCGCGGCTTCACCCAGGACGACGCGCACATCTTCTGCACCCCGGAGCAGCTGGCCGAGGAGCTGGCGTCGCTGCTCGACTTCGTGGTCGGCCTGCTGCGCGACTTCGGGCTGACCGAGTTCGAGGCCGAGCTCTCCACCCGCCCGGAGAAGTACGTGGGCGAGCCGGAGGAATGGGAGCAGGCCGAGGCGGCGCTCAAGCACGCCCTGGACGTCTCGGGCCTGCCCTACACGATCGCCGAGGGCGAGGGGGCGTTTTACGCGCCGAAGATCGACGTCCACGTGCGGGACGCGATCGGGCGCCGCTGGCAGCTGTCCACCCTCCAGGTCGACTTCCAGGAACCGGGCCGGTTCGGCATCGAGTACCAGGCGGCGGACGGCTCCCGGCGGCGGCCGTACATGATCCACCGGGCGCTGTTCGGCTCGATCGAGCGGTTCTTCGGGATTCTGGTCGAGCACTACGCGGGCGCGTTCCCGCCGTGGCTGGCGCCGGTGCAGGTGGTGGGCATCCCCATCGCCGACACGCACGTGCCTTACCTGGAGAAGGTCGCCGCCCGGCTGCGCGACAAGGGGATCCGGGTCCAGGTGGACGACGGCGACGACCGGATGCAGAAGAAGATCCGCACCGCGCAGCGGCAGAAGGTGCCCTACATGCTGCTGGCCGGGGACGACGACGTCGCGGCCGGGGCGGTGTCGTTCCGCTACCGCAGCGGCGAGCAGAAGAACGGCGTCCCGGTGGACGAGGCGGTCGCCGAGATCACCGACGCGGTGAACCGCCGGATCCAGGTCTGACCGGCGCCGGCGGCGGGCGGGACCGGGCAGCCGGGAACCCGCCGGCCGTCGGCATCATGGCTTGGGTGCGGCCGGGGCGGCGCTGTCAGTGGCCCTGCGGGCGCTCCCCGTCCGCGAGCGCCGGGGGCTGCCAGTTCTTCCCGACGGTGGGTGAGTCGTCCCGCCAGGGGCCGAGCTCCGGCTGCGGGAACTTCGCGTGCTTGCGCTTGAGCCAGATGCCGTAGGAGTTGCCCTCGCGCAGGTGGGTGATGAGCACCTTGCGCGCGTACTCGTCCTCCCGGCCCTCCGGGATCTCGAAATAGATCTTGAGGAACGCGTTGGTGTAGCGGTCGAAGACGGCCGGGACGTCGTCCTCGGTCATGAGGTGGATGTCTTCCAGCCAGTTGATGTCCGCTCCCGGGGTCGCGGCCACCAGGTCGACGTCCTCCACCAGCGAGCGGTCGAACTGGTAGGGGAAGGTGCGCCCGGTCAGCTCCTCGGTGTCGATGCCGATCTTCGTGGTCAGGTGGGGGCCCTGGCCCGGCTGGCCGTGCTCGTCAGGCATCGCGCGCTCCGTTCCGGCCGTCGAACTGCTTGCCCAGCAGGGCCTTGATCTCGGCCAGCGCCCGCTCCTCGGTGATGCCCGGGATGTATTCGGTGCCGGCCAGCGGCACCCGCGCCATGGCCGCGGCCTCGACCGTCAGCGCGCACAGGTCCTCCGGCTCCAGGCTGTGCACGTTGGTCTTGCCGCACGCCCGCGCCAGCATCTGCGCCTCGAGGGTGAGCGTGTGCAGGAAGTTGTAGACCCGCTCGGCCGCCTCGTCGACCTGGAGCCGCTTGCGCAGCTCCGGGTCCTGGGTGGTGATGCCGACCGGGCAGCGCCCGGTATGGCAGTGGTAGCACTTCCCGGCCGGCACGCCCACCGTGCCCTCGTAGTCGGTGACGCCGGGGATCTCCTTGTTGCAGTTGAGCGCCATCAGCGCGGAGTGGCCGATCGCGACCGCCTTCGCGCCGAGGGCCAGGCATTTGGCGACGTCGGCGCCGTTGCGGATGCCGCCCGCCACCACGAGGTCGACCTCGTCGACGAGGCCGACGTCCTCCAGCGCGCGGCGGGCCTCGGGGATGGCCGCCATCAGCGGGATGCCGGTCTCCTCCGCGGCGATGTGCGGCCCGGCGCCGGTGCCGCCCTCCGCGCCGTCGAGGTAGATGATGTCCGGCCCGCACTTGGCCGCCATCCGGACGTCGTCGTAGACGCGGGCCGCGCCCAGCTTGAGCTGGATCGGCACCTGGTAGTCGGTCGCCTCGCGGACCTCCTGGACCTTGAGCGACAGGTCATCGGGGCCGAGCCAGTCCGGGTGACGGGCCGGGCTGCGCTGGTCGATCCCAGCCGGGAGCGAGCGCATCTCCGCCACCTGCTCGGTGACCTTCTGCCCCATCAGGTGGCCGCCGAGACCGACCTTGCAGCCCTGCCCGATGAAGAACTCGACCCCGTCGGCGAGCATGAGGTGATGCGGGTTGAACCCGTACCGGCTCTGGATGACCTGGTAGTACCACTTGGTCGACAGGTCCCGCTC
>Ga0068856_100008314_pt1 | contig 10112 bp, 6 predicted proteins | sample KBSCornC62_FD_66595 | JGI IMG/M metagenome (GOLD analysis project Ga0068856, IMG submission 66595) | Corn rhizosphere microbial communities from Kellogg Biological Station, Michigan, USA - KBS Corn C6-2 | ecosystem: Host-associated > Plants > Roots > Rhizosphere > Soil ... | reverse complement strand
GACCGCCGGGATTCACCATCACCGGCGACGACCACGTTTGGAGGATGTTATGAAAGCTCGTAATAGCAGGCCCGCACGGTTGGTGCTTGTGTCCTGCCTATGCATATTCGCCGCAATGATAGGTTTTTCGATTTCTGCCTCTGCGCAGAGCGATTCCAATCCGAAGTACGACGTTTTCATTGGCTATCAGTGGCTGCATCCGGGTGCCACGGTACCTGCTCCTTTTGGGGATCCCACTAATCCGACTCCGTTCAAGGTCCCTGATATGTCACCTGGCTTTGGAGCGGCGTTTACTTACAACTTTGATCCGCATTGGGGTGCAGAGTTCGACTTGGGGCATAACTGGGGCAACAGCAACTACGAAACAACTGTTTCTGCCGGTCCCCGGTTCATGTGGCGCACCGAGGGGAGCAATCTCTTCGTGCATGCGCTGTTCAGTTACAACCGGCTTTCCGTAAGTGGACTGGGAGACCCTCGCAACGGCATTGGGGCCATCCTAGGGGGCGGTTGGGATTTGCCGTTTAACAAAGTATTCTCATGGCGAGTGTTTGAAGCAGACTATGTTTTCGCCAGACAGAACTTCGCCGACTTTGCCGCTCCACAATTCTCCAGTTTGCGGCGACAGTCGCTCGAGGGCGCCCGGCTTCGCACTGGCGTGGTATTCAGTTGGGGCGGCGCGCCGCCCGTAACGCCAACGGCGGCTTGCTCTGTGCAACCCACAGAAGTCATGGTGGGCGAGCCGGTAACGGCGACAGTGAGTGCGAGCAACTTCAATCCCAAGCACACCGTGACTTACGCCTGGAGTGGCAACGGCGGGCAAGTCACGGGCAAAGATACGACCGCGACCATCGACACGAACAATATGGCTCCAGGAAATTACGCCGTCTCGGCGCATGTGACCGATCCAAGGGCTAAGACGAACAATGAAGCGAGCTGTACTGCGAACTACACGGTGAAGCCGCTTCCGCCGAAGAATCCGCCCACGATGTCGATGTCGGCCAATCCGACAGAACTCACTCCGGGAGGGACCGTAACACTGACGGCGAATTGCGCCAGTCCTGATGGTGTGCCGGTCTCGGTCGCGAACTGGAGTTCTACCGCGGGCACCGTCAGCGGAACTGGAAATAGCGCTACCCTGAACACCGCGGGTCTGCTGCCGGGCCCTGTAACTGTGAGCGCTACGTGTACCGACTCCCGCAACCTAACCGGCCAAGCGTCCACGCAGGTTACGATCCAGAATCCTCCTCCTCCGCCGGTGGATAAGGCTTTGGAAGCACGTCTGGCTCTGCACAGCGTGTACTTCCCAACGGGTCAGCCCAGGCCGAAGGATCCCAATGCCGGCTTGCTGCCGTCGCAACAGAAGATCCTGTTGGATCTGGCAACAGACCTCAGGAAGTACATGCAAGCTAAACCGGACGCGCGCATCACGCTCGAAGGTCACGCCGATCAGCGTGGCAGTTCCGCATTCAACCAGGCACTCACCGAACGTCGCGTGGCGCGGGTGAAGAGCTTCCTGGTGGAGAATGGTGTTCCTGAGGCCGCAATTGATACCAAGGCCTTGGGCAAGGAGCACAATCTCACAACTGACGAGGTGAAGCAGTCGATCGAGCAGAATCCCGATCTGACGACCGAAGAGCGCAAACGGGCTCTGGCGAGGATTGTCCTGATTCGCATGGCGAGCAATCGTCGCGTAGATGTCACGTTGAACTCTGCAGGCCAGACCGAAACCTCAGTGCGGCAATTCCCGTTCAACTCCACCGATGCGTTGAGCCTGATCGGTGGGCGCGAGAGCGAGAAGAAGGCGCCGGCGAAAAAAGCGCCGGCAAAACGTACACCAAAGAAACCAGTGAAGAAACCGTAGAAGAAGCAGAAAGACTCAGCGGTTTAACTTAGGGCGGAGGACAAAAGGTCCTCCGCCTTTTTTCTTGGGCAAGAAGAAGAGCGCAGTGGCAGGAAAAATCTACATGGAGTATCCAGAGATGCTATCGCCAAGTGACTGAATCAGTGAGATCGTGACTGGTATTCGGTTTGCCACAGTCATTGAAGAGAGAAAGTGTGAGGAATAGGGGCACATCGATGATTCGACTCCGAGGACTAGCCCTTTATTTGACTTTGACGGTGGCGCTGTTCCTCGCTGGCTGCTCTCGTCCTGAACTGATCCCAGGCGAGCAGACAATCTCCCAGACCGAGACGCGGGAGGCGCCGTTTCAAGACCAAGCTACTCAGGGCACGGTCGACGTTACAGCGAGCACACAGGTCCAGTCAGCGAAGTATGGATCCACATGGCCTCAGAGTGATGCTCCTTGGCAGCGGTTTCAGAACCTTCCCCCTGGCACTCTAGTCACCGTGAGGCTAAAAAAGCCCTTGTACGCCAGCAGTTTGAGTTCCGAGGCATCTTTTGAAGCTTTAGTGGTGGCGCCGGTTGTGGTTCGTGGAAATACGCTCATCCCACCTGGAGCCAGCGTTTTAGGGCGAGTGGAGTCGGCACGCACGTCAACAGTGAAGCCAAATAGAGGGTATGTTCGCCTTGCGCTCCAGTCAGTGCAGGTCGGAAATGTGCGGATGCCTCTCGAAACGGCGAGCCTCTTCGCGCGTGAAGCGCCCTTGGGCGACGATCCCATCTCCGTCATTCACCTCGAAAGTGGTCGTCGTCTCACTTTTCGGCTGAGCACGATCGCTAACAAGGCCAACCAGCACTCCGAAGTCGCTCAATAAAGCACTTTTCTGAGTTTTCCACAGGAGATTTTCTCTTTTTGGTGACATCTGCCCTTCGCTCACAGGGATGCGACTGTCTATAGTGAGCCGAAATGGGATTTGACGTGGAACGCTTTCGAGCGCCCACCAGTCCCATTTTGGGAAAACCTAAGGCGGAGAAGACCAGATTCCGGGTTCCTTCCGGAATCGGTTCCGAGCAGAGTAACAGTATGAGCGCGCTCACTGAAATCAACTGGTCATGGAAAGATCCGAGAGAGCCTCTTCGTTCCTATTTTGAGCAAGCACCTGTGGGACTGGCTGAATGCCGGTATGCCGGAACGATCAAATCGTTCAACCCGGCACTCGTTCGATTGCTGGGGGCTCCGCTTGATTTGAGGCGGCCAGTTACACTCGCTGGACTGATTGACGCTGAGAATCGCGACGAAGCCGAACACCAGCTTGCAGATCTGTTTGAGGGAAGACGGCAGAGCGTGCAAATCGACTCGCAAGCTACATGCCGAGAGCGTGTCTGCCTCCGCTGGACAGCATGGAGAGTACCGGGCAATCACGGTGACAGTGGTTCCGTTTTGGCCATGGCGGAAGAACTTCCCCGGGACGCTGCATTGGGTCGCCAGTTCGAGCAGGTTGCGAAGTTGGAATCCGTGGGCAAGCTCGCAGGCGGCGTAGCGCACGATTTCAACAACATTCTGACCGGCATCCTGCTTTACTGCGACCTTCTGATGGCAAGTCTCGATCCTGGACACCGGGCGAGGAAGTACGCCGAGGAAATCCGCACAGCAGGCATGCAGGCCAGCGGCTTGGTGCGGCAGTTATTGGCCATTACCTGTCACTCAACTTTTCAGCCGCGTCCACTCTCGCTGAACGAGATCGCCGCAGCCATGCGGGACCTGCTGATGCGCCTGGTTGGAGAAAACATTCAGCTGAACTTTCGTCTTGATCCCAAGCTGGGTCTGACGAAGATGGACCCTACGCAAGCTCAGCAAATTCTGCTGAACCTGGTGCTCAATGCTCGCGATGCAATGCCCAAGGGTGGACGAATCGTTGTTGAAACCCGCAACTGCAGATTGCAGCCATTCATGGAATCGCGATTGAGCGGGAGTGACGAGGCCTCGTTGCCTTGTGCGCTGTTCGCGATCGAAGACAACGGAAGCGGCATGGACGCCGCGACTCGCGCGCACATTTTTGAGCCGTTTTTTACTACGAAACAGGGCAAGGGCACCGGACTAGGTCTTGCGACTGTCCACGACATTGTGAGTTCGAGCGGGGGACTCATTCACGTCAGCAGCGAACCGGGGCAGGGTACGCGAGTCAGTGTCTTCCTCCCGCTGCTACCTGGGACTGAGCCTGAACCTGCGAGTGGCAACGATTTTTCTCCCCGGAGTGATGGGGAAGTACTTTCATCTCAAGAAGAGGAATGATCCGTTATGACGTCAGCAGCAGTGAGTCCGATTAGTGCCGCCCCACAACTGGAACCCGCGAATTTTCTAAATCTGTTGATTGTGGATGATGAACGAGCCATCCGTGAAGCCTGCCGCGAAGTGGCAGTCTCGCTCGGCTTTTCAACATATATGGCTGATTCAGCCGAACAGGCATCACGAGCTTTGGAGAGTCAAAATTTTGATGCCGTCTTGCTCGACTTACGTCTTCCCGGAGCTGGAGGGCTCGATGCTCTCCGGAAAATCAAAGAACGGCGTCCGGAGGCCGTGGTCGTGGTGGTCACCGGTTATGGAACGGTGCAGTCTGCGGTACAGGCGATGAAACACGGAGCCTACGACTATGTGACCAAGCCGTTCAGCGTTGATGAACTCAAGCTGCTGCTGGAGCGCGTGGGAAGCCACCTAAAACTGAAATCAGAGAACCGCATCTTGCGCGAGAAGGTGAAATCGAAGCAAGGATACGGAGGGATCGTCGGACGTGCGCCGGAAATGGAAAGGCTTTATCGGATCATCGCCAAAGCCGCGAACAGTGTGCATCCAGTGTTGATTCTGGGCGAAAGCGGCACGGGCAAAGAAATGGTCGCCCGCTCCATTCATTATTCCGGACCCTTTCGCGATAAGCCATTCATTCCTGTCGATTGTGGTTCTCTCGTCCCGACCTTGATCGAGAGCGAGTTGTTCGGGTACGTCAAAGGAGCCTTCACGGGCGCAAACCAGTCAAAAGATGGTTTGTTAGCCATGGCGGAGGGGGGGACTGTTTTCCTCGACGAGGTAGGAGAACTCCCCGTCGATCTGCAGGCGAAGATGCTGCGCGCGATCCAGGAGAAAGAAATTCGCCCCGTTGGAAGCACACGACGCATACCGATCAATGTGCGAATTCTTGCGGCGACGAATCGCGATCTGGAGCAGGCGGTCATGCAGGGAAGTTTCCGGCGCGATCTGTATTTCCGCCTCAACGTGCTCAGCTTGCGCATCCCAGCATTGCGCGAGCGACGGCAGGACATTCCTCTGCTGATCGGGCACTTTTTGGAGCGGCTGGCGCGTACTTCCGGACAGGAAAAGATGCTCAGTGATGACGCGCTCAAGGCGATGTTGGCCTACGATTGGCCGGGAAATGTGCGTGAGTTGGAGAATTGCCTGGAGCGCACTTACGCGTTCACTAGTGGCCCGCTGATCCATACCACCGACCTGCCGCGAGAAATTGCGAATCTTCCAGTCCCCGAGTCTTGCAACGCGAACGGCAACGGGACCCTGAAAATTGTTTCTATCGCCGAACTGGAGAAACGTACCATCCTTCACGCAATCACTGAGTTACACGGGGACAAGCTGCAGGCTGCCCGACTGCTGGGCATTGGAAAAACTACGCTGTATCGAAAGCTCAAGGACTATGCCGCCGAGGGCTGCCTTGTTTGAGGGCCCAATTCTGGATCGTTCTGGAGAAATAGCGTTCCGCTATGGAACGCCGCTGTAATCGGTCCGCGTAAATGCTTGGTATCTAAGGGAGCAGCGTATGGTGCGGTAGTTGCAAGAGGGAGAACATGATCCTACTCATCACGCCGTCAGCCCGCGGTCCGGAGTGCACGCAATGCTTGTTTGCCGAAACAAGCCAGGAAACGCACTGGGCGCAGTCCTTGCAGGAAGGCGTCACTCACCTGCGCGAACAAGCCTACGCCGTTGCCGTCATCGATCAGTTCCTGGTCGAAACGGAACCGGAGGAAAGCGACCAGATGGTCGAACATTTAGGCACGGCCTTTCCGGTCTACGTCAACTTCGCGGTTAGCGGGATGAATCGCATGGTGAGGGAGGTGCGATCTGCGCTGCACCGGCGAAGACGGGAAGAAAGTGCTGCGCTGCGCAGGGTGGTGGAGCAACTGAACAGCGAAATGAGGGAGTCTTTAACGGCTGTGATGCTCTCTTGTGAGCTGGCGATGTCAGTGCCCGATGTTCCACGTCCTGCCGCTGAAAAAATTCGGGTCATCGATAATCTGGCGCGGGCCATGCGGCTTCGTTTAGAGATCAGGTGATCGCCAACAGATCGTAATATTTTTACGCTATTGTGAGCTCATTCATACTCCGCTAACGTTTCGCTGCTCATTCATTCTGGGGTTCTGGGATCAATAAAATCTGCTCATAGTCCAAGGCGTGTACCTGCCTATCTAGCGCTACTCCGTCACGCCAGAGGAAAAGCCTGTCTCAAACGTACGCAACGTGGGGAACTTGGGGGAATCATGGGACGCATACCTGTTTCGAGAACTCTAGTTTGTGGTGCGCTGATATCGTTTGCCTGCAGTACCGCTGCGCAGCAAATTACTGGAAGCATTCGCGGCACCATAGTTGATCCGACAGGCGCTGCCGTCCAGCAAGTATCTGTGAGCGCGCTTCAAAACGAGACCGGGCTCAGCCGTAGCGCGGTGACCAATCGCTCTGGAGAATACATTCTGCTGGAATTGCCGGTTGGCCACTACTCGTTGCAAGTGCAGGCGAAGGGATTCAAGACTTATGTTCAGCAAGGGATCGTTCTTGACGTAAATGAAACCGCGACGATTCCCATCCATCTCGCGATTGGGGCGGAGACTTTAAAACTCGAAGTGCAGGCCGATGCGCAGCTGATTCAAGCCACGGTGACGAGTCTCGGAAAGACGATCACCGAACGCGACATCCTCGATCTTCCTCTCGATGGGCGCAATTTCTCGCAGCTGGGCCTGTTGCAGCCTGGAGTGGTACCGGTTACGCCGGGGCTTGCAGAAGCTGGCGGATCCTTGCGCGACGGCCAGGCGTATGCGGTCAACGGACAGCGACCCGAGTCAAACAACTTTTTGATTGATGGGGCCAACAACTTCAACGGAGTGGACGGAGGCCTCGTTCTGAAGCCGCCGCTGGATTCCATCACCGAGTTCAAGATTCTAACGCACAATGCCAACGCCGAATTCGGAAACGCGCTGGGATCAACGACCAACATCGTTACGCGCTCTGGCACGAACCGAATTCACGGTTCACTGTGGGAGTTCATTCGAAATGATGCGTTCGACGCGACGAATTACTTTGCGGATCGAACTGAACCTCTCAAGCAGAACCAATTCGGCGGTACATTCGGTGGTCCGATTCGTAAGGACAAAACATTCTTCTTTGGGTACTACGAGGGCTTCCGCAACCGGCAAGGAGAAACGCAGGGGAGCACGGTTCCATCTCTTGCCGAACGGCAGGGCAACTTCGGACAACTATGCATCAGTGGGTTCGATAGTAACGGAGTCTGTGTGGACCATGATACTCAGGGCCAACCGATCCACCAGTTATACAACCTGTTTATTCCCGTTCCTCCGGGTAATCCCCCGGCACCGATTCCATACAATCAGTTGACGTCGATCAATCCGCTCTCGCAAAGCCTGTTGAGCCTTTTTCCAGAGCCGAACAGTGGGACCAATGTCTTCAACAGCACCGAGACGCTGCACGACAGCACGGAGCAATTCGGGTTGAGGGTCGACCACTATCTCTCGGCCAGCGATACTCTCAACTTTCGCTACATGTTCAGCAATGGTACGAGGCTCGATCCGCTTTCAACATCGGGGGCCAGCGTGCCGGGATTTCCGGTGGGAGAAGATCATCGTGCCCAGAATTTTGTGGCGCAGGAGACGCATACTTTCTCTCCAAGCCTGATCGGTGTTGCGCGGTTCTCCTATTTGCGCAACAAGTTCCTTTTTGACCAGCATCTGAACCATGAGACCCCTGGCAGTTTCGGCTTCCAGTACTCGCCAAGCCTCGAGGGGGCGGTGGGCCCTCCATTCATCCAGGTCAACGGTTATACAACGGTGGGGGATCCGATTACGGGACCGCGCAATACCTACGAGAATGCCTATGACTACTCGGGTTCACTCAGTTGGATCCGCGGACGCCATGACCTGAAGTTTGGAGGCGGGTACCAGCATTTGAATGTCAATGCGCTGCAGGGAATCGCCACCAACGGTTTTTTTGTCTTTGACCCTGGGTTCCCGATCGCGGGAGACGGCTTCGCCGCGTTCCTTTTCGGTCAGCCCGTGTTCTTTCTTCAAGGCCGAGGCGATTTCTCCCGCGGCATCCGCGGCAACGCGCTCAACGTATATGCGCAGGACTCGTACAGGCTGACCTCTCGCCTGACGCTGAACTACGGCTTGCGTTATGACCTGCCATTTCCTTACACGGAGATTCACAACCGGCAGAGTTTGTGGATTCCTGGACGGCAATCCGTGGTCATGCCCAACGCTCGCCCTGGATTGCTATATCCGGGCGATTCCGGAGTTCCCGCAGGTTTGATCCCAACTTTCAAAAAAGGTTTTGCGCCGCGGTTGGGTTTTGCATGGGATCCTACGGGAAGTGCGAAGTGGCTGGTGACTTCCAGTTACGGCATTTTCTACGAACCGTACTACACCGGGCAAGGTGGACCGTTGCAGTCTCCCATCAGCGCACCTCCTTATCTGCAAACCGCGCAAATCAGTGTCCCCAATTTTGCCGATCCCTTTAACGGCAATCCTCCGGCACCGGGCACGTTCGCGACTCCGCTGACCAATCTGACTCTCAGTCCAAATCTGCCTCTGCCTTATTCGCAGGATTGGGATCTGAATGTTCAGCACTCCTTCGGGGACGATTTCCTGCTGGAAGTCGGATATGTGGGGACCAAAGGAACGAAGCTGCCGCGCTTCATCGAAGGCAATCCTGCCGTCTACGTGCCGGGATTTGATGGCAGCGGTCGACCCCTTTCCACATCGGGCAACGCTGATCAGCGACGTCTCCATTCGGGCTGCACTTTGAATGATCCACCGAGCAGTTGCGTGTTTTCCTCAACCGGAATGATTGCGGGCATCGCTAATTCTTCCTACAACGCCCTGGAGACCAGCCTGCGCAAACGTTTTAGCCATGGAGTGGCGTTCCTGGCGTCATATACGTTCTCGAAATCCATGGATGACGCGTCCTCTTTTAATATGACCGGATCGGCCGCCAAACCGGTTGCCGGGGAAAACGATCTCGCACAGAATCCGTTTAACCTGGGCGCCGAGCGTGGACGCTCGTTGTTCGATGCCCGTCATCGCCTGGTGCTTAGCTATCAGTGGAGCCTTCCATTCTGGAGACAGCCGCACGGTTGGTATCAACAAATTCTGGGCGCCTGGCAGTTGAATGGGATTGCGACGGTCATGAGCGGCACTCCATTCACGGTCTTCGATTCCAATGACGTTTCCCAGCAGGGCGGAGCACCAGAAATCACGGGTTTTTCTGCGAACCGGCCCAACCTGGTTGCTGGACAGAACCCCAACAGTGGTGCGAGGACTACCCAGGCATGGCTTAACGCAGATGCGTTTGAGAGGATAACGCCGGATCCAAATTCTCCAGTTCAGCAATTTGGAAGCGCCGGGCGCAATATCGCTCAAGGACCAGGCTATGCGAATTGGGATTTCTCCGCATTCAAGAGCATTCCGGTGAGCGAGGGGAAGGAATTCCAGTTCCGGGCCGAATTCTTCAACATCCTGAATCACACCAACTTCCGCTTGCCGGATAGTGATATCAGTTCGCCCACGTTCAACCAGATTCTTGCCGCACTGCCTCCCCGGCTCATTCAATTAGCATTGAAATTCCAGTTCTGAGCGGCAGGGATCGGGAGAACACTGCACTAGACGCAAGTTGTAGCCAAGGGCCCACAAATATTGGTTCTCTAGCGGGAAATCGCTTCCCGCGGGCGACTATTCCCACTAGAATGGGCATATTGTCGCGGAATTCGTTTGTCCGGCGCGGGATTCCGCAGTGACCCGGAGGTTCTGTGCACGTCCTCGTTACCGCAGACTCGCTCTCTGGTTCGTGGAGTTATGCTCGCGAACTGGTCACGGGTCTGGTTACACGGGGCATACACGTCACGCTAGTCAGTTTCGGAGAGATTCCCCTACCCAACCAAACCGCGTGGATGGATCACCTGCATGGTCTTGATTACCGACCTACCGC
>Ga0068856_100008312_pt1 | contig 10113 bp, 6 predicted proteins | sample KBSCornC62_FD_66595 | JGI IMG/M metagenome (GOLD analysis project Ga0068856, IMG submission 66595) | Corn rhizosphere microbial communities from Kellogg Biological Station, Michigan, USA - KBS Corn C6-2 | ecosystem: Host-associated > Plants > Roots > Rhizosphere > Soil ... | reverse complement strand
CCGAGTCGGCCTTCAGGTCCACGTTCGAGGCGCCGCCCTCGCCGATCGTCACCCGCAGGGTGCCCGACCCGTTGATGGCTGGGTCGTTGCTGACCGAAGACGCCGCGTTGCCGGGGTCGAGGCGTCGCGCCGACCCGCTGGCGGCGGAGGTTTCCGCGGCGAGGATCCGCGAGATGGTGGTTGTTACCTGCTCCCGGTAGAGGGTGGCCTGCGGGCTTGAGGAGGGCCCGGAGTCCCCGCCCGCCGGGCCGGCCCGGTGGCTGGCGGACACGACGACGACCGGCACCACGATCGCCGCGGCCACCACCAGGGCGGCAAGCAGCAGCCACGGCAGGCCCAGGCGCCGCCAGCGGGCAGCGCGCGGCGCGCTGCCCGGGGTCAGCGCGGGTGCGGGGGTCTCGCTGGAGCTGGAGATGTCGTTGGTCATGACACCCTCCGTGGATGGCGGGTGCCAGACCCAGGCAACTGATCGGGACCGTTCGCGGCCAAGTGTGCGCGAAGCCCGCCCCGGAAACAAATAAACGGCGCGAAGGGGCCGCCACTCTCCCGTTTGATACATTGCGTATCTGAGCAATTACACTTAGTGATCGATGAGCTGGCGCATTCGTCGGGGGGCGGCGGGATGGGGCGTGACGGTGGGCTGCTGCGACGGTCCGTCGTGGCCGTGGTGGTGTCGCTGCTCGTCACGGCCACGGCCTTCGGCATCGCGCTGACCGCAGCGGCGGCGGCGAGGTCGGCCAACCGTGAGATGGGCCAGCGGCTGGTGCCCGCCGCGGCCGCGGCCGGGGCGCTGCAGACCGCCTACAGCGCCCAGGTATCGGCCCTGCGCAACTACGTGACGAGCGGCGGGGCCACGCTCTTCGGGGACTACCTGAAGACCGCCGGGCCGATCGTCGCGGCACAGGCCCGGGCGGAACGGCTGGTGGCCGGCTACACGCGGCTGCCGGTAATCCTGCGCACCGCCGAGTCCGCGCACCTGGTGTGGCTGGCCAGGGTCGCCGGGCCGCAGGTCGCCGCGATGGCCCGGGGCAATATCGCCCGGGCCCAGGCCCTGCAGGCGGATATCCCTGTGACCCGGCCGTACACGCTGGCGGTGCGCAACGCGATGTCCGCCCTGCAGGCGCAGATCACTGCCCGGCAGGCCCGGGTGACCGCGCAGATCGGCGGCGCGCAGCAGTACCTGCTCGGGACGCTGGTGACGATGGGCCTGCTGGTCGCGGTGATCGCGGCGGGCAGCCTGTGGACGGTCCGCCGCTGGCTGCTGGTCCCGTTTACCGCGCTGCGCCGGGCCACCGAGGCGGTCGCCGCCGGGGACCGCGAGACCCGGATCCCCGCGGCCGGCCCGGCCGAGCTGGCCGCCCTGGGCCGGTCCGCCGAGCTCATGCGCACCGCGCTGGTCGACGCGCTGGCCGCGGCCGGCCAGGCCGAGGAGAAGTTCCGGCGGCTGTTCCAGTCCTCCCCCGACCCGATGTACGCGCTGGCCGGGGACGGGACGATCGTGATGGCCAACGCCCAGGCGGGGCAGCTGTTCGGGTACAGCGCCGACGAGCTGACCGGGCGGCCCGCGCACGTGCTGATCCCGGCGGCCAGGGACCGGACGGAGGAGTTCCTGGCCGGCCTCGGCGCCGAGCCGGTTACCGGGCGGAGCGCCACCGGGCGGACCCGCGACGGGCGGGAGTTCCCGGTCGAGGTGACCGTGGCGGCGCTGCCGCCCGGGTCGGGGATGGCCGCGCTGGTGTCGCTCCGTGACGTGTCCGCGCGGCTGGCGGCGCAGGCCGAGGCCGAGCAACTGCGCGCGGAGGCCGAGCGGGAGCGGATGAGCGCCCGGCTGGCCCAGGCCGAGCGGCTGGAGAGCCTCGGGCAGCTGGTCGGCGGCGTCGCGCACGACTTCAACAACCTGCTCAACGTGATCACCGGCTACACCGGCATGGTGGCCGAGCAGCTCGAGCACCTGCCGGTCAGCCCGCCGCAGATCGAGCCCGTGCAGGCCGACGTGCAGCAGGTCCGCGGCGCGGCCCAGCGGGCCGTGAGCCTGACCCGCCAGCTGCTGACCTTCGCCCGGCGGGACGTGGTCCACCCGGAGATCCTGGACACCAGCAGCGTGGTCGGCGAGATCGCGGACATGCTGCGCCGGACCGTGGGCGAGCACATCGACCTGGTCACCAAGCTGGCACCGGAGGGCTGCCTGGTCAACGCCGACCGCGGCCAGCTCGAGCAGGTCATCGTGAACCTGGCGATCAACGCGCGCGACGCGATGCCCGGCGGCGGCGCGCTGACCATCGACACCGCCATGGTCGACGCCGACGAGGGCTACACCGCCGCGCACCCCGGCCTGGCCCCGGGCAGCTACGTGCGGCTGCGGGTGTCCGATACCGGCACCGGCATGCCGCCGGAGGTCCGGGCCAAGGTGTTCGAGCCGTTCTTCACCACCAAGACCAAGGGCTCGGGCACCGGCCTCGGCCTGGCGACGGTCTACGGGATCATCACCCGGGCCGGCGGCCGGGTGCAGGTGTACTCGGTGGTCGGCATCGGCACCACGATCAGCGTGCTGCTTCCGCTCGCCGCGGGCACGCCGCGCGCGGCCCGGCGGGAGCAGGCCGCCGCGGCCGCGCCCGGCCGTGGTGAGACCGTGCTGCTGGTGGAGGACGAGGCGAGCCTGTGGCAGCTCGGCGCCCGGCTGCTGACCCGGGGCGGCTACCAGGTGCTCACCGCCACCACCCCGGCCGAGGCGCTGGAACTGGCCCGTGGCGAGGACCAGCGGATCGACCTGCTGCTGACCGACGTCGTTATGCCCGGCATGCTCGGCACCGAGCTAGCCGCCCAGCTGACCGGGCTGCGGCCGGGGCTGCCGGTGCTGTTCATGTCCGGCTACGCCCAGCCGGTGCTGGACGCACACGGTGCCTTCAGCGACGACATCGACCTGCTGGAAAAACCTTTCCCGGCTACGGCCCTGCTTGCCCGGGTTCGCCAGGCCATCGACGCCGCGGCTGGTCACGGCGACGCCTCCGGCCGGAACAGCGCCGACGGCACGGACAGCGCCGGCGGCACCGGCGGCACCGGCGGCACCGACGGCGCGTCCGCGGGCGGGCCGCACGCGCGGGCTAGCCGCCAGAAGACGAAAGGCGGGCGAGTTCGCCCGGGCTGAGCCGCAGTCCCGCGGCCGCGACGTTGGCGTCCAGGTGACCGGGATCGCCGGTGCCGGGAATGGCCAGCACATGCGCGCCCCGGTGCAGCGTCCAGGCCAGCCGCACCTGAGCCGGGGAGGCCCCGTGCGCCGCCGCGACCTCAAGCACCTCGGCCGGCTCCCCGGCGGCGCCGATTCCCGCCCCGGTCCCGCCCCCGCGGCCTGACCCGGCGATCGCGAAGAACGGCACGAACGCGACGCCCTGCTGGCCGCAGGCGTCGACGAACGCGTGCTCGTCCGGGCTGGCGCCGAGACCGTACCGGTTCTGCACGCACACCACCGGGGCGACCGCCCGGGCCTCGGCCAGCTGAGCCGGCGTCACCCCGGACACGCCCAGGTGCCGGATCAGCCCGGCCCGCTGCAGGTCGGCCAGCGCGCCGAACGGCTCGGCGACCGAGGTCATGCTGGGCATCATCCGCAGGTTCACCAGGTCGAGCACGTCCCGGCCGAGCTGGCGCAGGTTCTCCTCGACCTGGCCGCGCAGCTGGTCAGGCCGGGCCGCTCCGGCCCACCGGCCGGACGGGTCGCGGGCCGGGCCGACCTTGGTCGCGATGACCAGCCCGTCCGGGTACGGGTTCAGCGCCGCGTTGATCAGCTCGTTGGCCGAGCGCAGCGGGGAGAAGTAGAACGCGGCGGTGTCGATGTGGTTGACCCCGAGCCCGACCGCGCGGCGCAGCACCGCGATCGCCTGGTCCCGGTCCCGCGGCACGGCGTCAGGGATCAGGGGCCGCCCGGTCTGCGGCAGCCGCATCGCGCCGAACCCCATCCGGTTCACTTCGAGGTCGCCGAGCCGCCAGGTCCCCGCGGCGGCGGCGTCCAGCCGGCCCGTGCTGCCGTTGCTCACCGGGGCAGGCTACCCACGGCAGCCGGGCACGCCAGAAGGGCCCTGCACGGGGGGCAGGGCCCTTCTGGGTTCTGGCCGGTGCTCGCGCACTGGGCTGGCTTGCCGGCCGGGCCGGCCCGGCAGCAGGGGCTGGATCAGTAGCCGGCGGCCTGCATCTTCTGCAGGAACTGGTCGGTCTGCGTGATCCCCGAGCTGGTCGTCGAGAGGTAGAACCCGCTGGCCTTGGGCACGGACTGGGCGGCGGCGGCCATCTGGTCCGCGGTGCCGTAGTTGGCCGACACCTCCGCGTCCACCTGAACCGCGGCGTTCGCCGCCACGGCCTGGGACCGCGCCTGGCTGAACAGCCAGTCGTACTCGGTCACGTTGGTGGTGTTCACCTGGTCCTGCACCACGAACACGTCGGCGGCGGCGGCCGCGGCGGCGATCTTGCACCGGATGTACCACTGGTCCAGGTTCTCGCCGGTCTTGGTGTTCAGCGGGCAGACCGTGGCGACGTTGCCCAGGTCACGGGCCGGGGTCTCGATGACCTTGTAGCCGTGCTGGTGCGCCAGCGAGGCGAACAGGCCCAGGTACTTCACCGGGTCCTGCTGCTCAGCGGCCGGGGTGCTGGCCCAGCCCTCGGGGTCATACATGACCCACTTGTACGGGTAGCTGATGGCCCCGGAGTTCAGGTCGGACTGGAACTGCGCGTACGAGGAGTAGTACAGCGTGGCGCTGGTCGAGAAGCCATCGGTGACCGGGTTGGCGGCGGTGCTGGGGCCGGTGCCGAACGAGGTGGCGGCGTTGAAGAAGTGCTTGGTGGTGGCCGGGTCGGCCTGGTAGGTCAGGTGGACGTTCCAGCCGGTGCCGATCCAGTTGCGCGGCGCGGTGGCGGCGCCCGCGGAGCCGGAGGCCAGGCTGGCCAGCACGGTCAGGGCGGCGAGCCCGCCGGTGACGGCGGCAGCGGCCTTGACGAGGGCCTTGCGGGTACGGTTCCGGCGTGGCCGGGCTGGGCTTGCGGTGGCGGCTGAGGCAAAAGCAGACATTGGTATCTCCCGAATATTTTCTGTCGTGTTTGCTGCTATGCCTCTACTTTGCGGGAAATAGCCACACCTCCCCCAGAGGAATACCGCCTGTCTTGTGCGGGGCAATATGCCCGGGCCATACGGCCCGTCAGGCCCGGGCCACATGGCCCTACGGAGACCCCTGCGAGCAGCGAAAACCCGGTCACCTGCGGCACAGCGGCAGCGGCCGGGCGGTGATCGCGGCGTATACCCTGGCGGGACCGCGGCTGGCCAGCAGACCGCCAGAGGCCGCCATTAAATAACCGGGTAACACGATCAAAGGGGAAATCCGCGATGCGCCGGGGGGCTGCCGTAGCGGCATTCGGGGTGCTGCTGGCGATCACCCTGGCGGCCGGCTTCGTCCTCGCCGGGTGGCCGGGCGGGCCAGAGGCGCCGGGCGGGCCAGGGGCGCCGGGCGGGCCGGGGGCACCGGGCGGGCCGGGGGCACCGGGGCCACGTGGTGTCGCCGCGGTGCCGGTGCCGGGATTCCCGTCCGGGATGTCGCTGCTGGTGTCCGCGGAGGACGCCGGGCAGGTGGCGGCCGTCGCGCCCGGCCTGGCCCGGCGCATCATCGGAGGCCAGGCCACGCTGGTACTCGGCCCTCCGCCCGCCACGGCGGGCCAGGCCGCGGAACCGGCCGCGCCGCCCGGCCGCGCCTCGCTCGGCGCCGTCTACACCAGCTACGCGACGTTCCGCCGGGATCTGGCCAGCAGGCAGATCCCGGCCGGGGTGAAGGCGGTCAGCTACGACCCGGAGCTATGGCCGGCCACGCCGGCCCGGGAGCAGGTCAACCCGATCGGGTACATGCGGCTGTTCGCCCGGGCCGCCAGGCACGCCGGGTACACCGTGATCCTGGTTCCCGGCCGGGACCTCATGCTGGTCCCCGGCGCGCGGTGCGGCCAGCGGCCGCACGAGACGATCGACGCGGCGTTCCTGCGCTGCGGCCTGCCCGCGGCCGCGGCCCGGCTGGCCCCGGTGTTCGAGGTGCAGGTCGCGCCGGAGGAGATGCAGCCGGCCCGGGCGGCCGCCTTCGCGGAGGCCTGCGCGCGGCAGGCCCGGGCGGCCGGCCCGCACGTGGCCGTCCTGGCCACGCTCAGCACTGTCCCGCTCGGCCACCGGGTGACCGGCGGCCAGCTGGCCCGGGCCGCCGCCGCGATCCGGCCGTTCGTTCAGGGCTTCCAGCTCAACCTGACCAGGGCCTCCATCCGGCCCGCGCTCACCCTGCTGCGCCGCCTGCACCGCTTCGGCTGAAGCGGGAGCACAGCAAACGGCCCGGTCCCCGCGCCGGGGCCGGGAGGCCACACTGCGGCGGGCCGGGTCAGCCGCCGGGACTTCCGTCCGGGCCGACCTCCCCCGGGCCGGGCGTGGCTGGCGGCAGGGGCGCCGGCTGGGCCAGGTCCAGGCACTTGTACTCGTGCACGATCGACCAGTTCTTCACGTAGTACAGCAGCCGGCAGTGCAGCACAGCCAGCGAGTCATCCGGGCCCATGACCATCCGGTAGGACAGCCGCCGGGAGAACCGGCCAGGCACCTGGTAGACGGGGTGGGCGACGCGGGACAGGTAGTCCCCGCCGAACACCACCGGGTAGTGCTGATTGAGCCAGGACAGGACGAACGTCGGGATGCGCAGGTCGTTCGTGGCGTTCTGGCCGAAGTCGGATTCCGGGATAGCCATCGACAGCGGGCGGAACCCGGGGAGCCGCTGCTTCAGCTGCTGCTCGCCCCACGTCATGTTGGCCGCAAGCCCCTGCTGGAACTGGGCGAACGACTCCAGGTGCCCGGGCTGAGCGCCGGTTCCCGTGATGTACCTGAGCCAGCCGAACGCGCCCTCTGTGCGCCCGGCCCGGTCCACGGTGACGTCCTCGTGCCCGGCGCCGAAGTGCTCCTGGATGTCCCAGGTCCCGCTGGCCTGCATGGCCCGCAGCTCGTTCCAGGACAGGCTGAACCTCGGGTACTGGCTCACCCAGCCGGGCACGACCAGCTCGGTGGCGTGAAAGCCGTACTGCCGCAGGATGCTGTCCGACGAGCGGTATGAGTCCAGCCGGCCGTCGTCGAACGTGAGCAGGATCGGCCGGGACGGCAGCCCGGCCGGCCCGTTCCGCACGTAGGAGGCGTACTGCTCGATCGTCAGCGGGTGGAAGCCGGCCAGCTTGAGCGCGTGCATCTGCTGGGCGAATCGCAGCCGCGTCACGGTCAGGTCGCTGGTCCGCCCGCCCACGCCGTGGTACGCGAGCACCGGGACCACGTTGCGGTAAGCGGGGAATGACTGCCACGCCCGCTCCTGGTTCGCGGGCAGGGTAGCCGTCAGGGATGGCAACGGGGCACGGGCTGCCGCCGCGGAATGGTGCCGGTCGGCCAGGATCCCGACAAAGGCCACGGCCATGACGCCCCAGCCCGCCAGCCCCAGGACGATCGTCCGCCGCATGCTGTCCCGTGCCCCGCCTGCCCTGGTCATGCGCTGTGGACCCCCTGCGCGGACGCGGGCCGCGGCCGTGGCCGGCCGTGGTGCGGCCGCGCCGGCATGGTCCCGCTCAGCAGGTCGTCGGCCAGCGCTGACGAGCTGTCCGCCGACTGGGTGAGCACGCCGGCCCGCCAGGTGGTCCGGGGCAGGATGTGATCGGTGATGACCCGGTCGCGGTTCCGCCGGATCACGTCGAACATGTGCCCGACCAGGGTCTCGGACAGCAGGTGCGGCTCGAGCCCGAGCTTGAGCAGTTCCTCGTGCTTGGCGTTGTAGTAGTGCGTCTCCTTCTCCACCCGCGGGTTCGCGACGTTCTCGATCGTCACGTCCAGGCCCACCTCGGAACCGGCCTTCTTCACCAGCTCGGCCAGCTCGTTGATGGAGAACTGCTCGGTGAACTGGTTGAACACCCGGAACTCACCGCGCTCGGCGGGGTGCAGGCAGGCCAGCTCGACGCAGCGCAGGGTGTCCAGGATGTTGAGGAACCCGCGGCGCTGCTCGCCCTTGCCGTACGGGGTCAGCGGGTGCCCGATGATGGCCTGCACGCAGAACCGGTTGAGCGCGGTGCCCCAGATCTCGTCGTAGTCGAAGCGGGTCGCGAGCCGCGGGTCCAGCTTCGTCTCCTCGGTCTCGATCCCGTACACCACGCCCTGGTTCAGGTCGGTGGCGCGGATCCCCCAGGCCCGGCAGGCGAACTCGATGTTGGTCGAGTCGTGCACCTTCGAGCAGTGGTAGAACGAGCCGGGCAGCTTGGGGAACGGCAGCCGGTCCTGCCGCCCGTTGTGGTTGACCTCGAGCCAGCCTTCCTCGATGTCGATGTTCGGCGTGCCGTACTCGCCCATCGTGCCGAGCTTGACCAGGTGGGTGTCCGGCGCGAACTCGTGCATGGCCCACAGCACGTTCAGCGTGTTGACCACGTTGTTGTACTGGGTCAGCACGGACCGGGCCCGGTCCTTCATCGAGTAGGGCGCGGCCGGGATCTCGCCGTAGTGGATGATCGCGTCCGGCGGGAAGTCCCTGAAGGCCTGCTCGACCACGGACCACTCGGTGAGGTCGCCCTCGGTCATCGTGATCGTCGCCCCGGTCACCTCGCGCCAGGCGGTGACCCGGGTCTCCAGGTCGGGCGCGATCGGCGTCAGCGACCCGCTGCCGGCCTCGGTGTGCACCCGGCGGCGCAGGTAGTTGTCGACCAGGTGGACCTCATGGCCGCGGCGGGACAGGTACATGGCCGTGGGCCATCCCAGATATCCGTCGCCGCCCAGGATAAGGACCTTCATTTACCGCTCCTCGCTGAATTGTCGTCTTCTCACGTAGCGTTGCCGAAACGTCTGGCCGGCAGGCTCTGAATAAGTTGGGCTGTCTTGCGCGCGGCAGCTTTCATGAACCTCCTGGGTGGTCTGGCTGGGCGGCCGGGTGAGGGAGTGAAGGCCAGGCTGAGAAGGGCCTCGAGGGCGAAGAAGGAAACAATCATCCGGAACACGACATAGCCGGGTATCGAGGCGATGAGGCGCTTGTCGCCGAGGACCGCCATGCAGACCGTCATCTGGACGAGCTGGACGCCGAGGAAAATGGCACCGCCCGCCGAGATTTCCTGAAGCGGGACCGCCGACCGGTCAATGAGAACCAGCAGAAGGCCGGCGGTGGCAAACGGCAGCACCATGAGCCGCCGGAACATGATGAAACCGGCCCACGGCAGCATCCAGACGCAGCGCAGTCCCTGCATCATCCGGATGCCGGATTTGTTGCGGGCGAGCATGTGATAAGTGCCGCGGGCCCACCGCATCCGCTGCTCGCGCAGATAGGCGAACGAGGTGGGCATCTCGGTGTAGGCCTGCACCGAGGCGTCGGACACGATGCGGTAGCCCAGGCGGCCGACCCGCACGGTCATGTCGGCGTCCTCGCCGTTCACGCCCTCGGCGAAGCCGTTCAGGCGCCACAGCAGATCCCGCCGGTAGGCCACCAGGGCCCCGGGCAGCACGCTGATCGCGTCCACCGAGTTGTACCCGGCCCGCTTGAATCCGACCTGGTAGTAGACCTCGAGCGCGCGCATCCGGCAGATCCAGGCGGACTGGATCCGGGGCAGCGGCATGCCGCTCGCCCCGCCTACGGACGGGTCGCCGAAGTGCCGGATCAGCCCGGTCAGCACGGACCTGGTGACCAGCGTGTCGGCGTCGATCCGCAGCACGATCGGCTCGGTCACGTGCCGCAGCCCGTGGTTGAGCGCGAAGGCCTTGCCGCGCGGCTCGCACTGCAGCAGCACCCCGCGGATGTTGCGCAGCCCCGCGATGGCCTCCCTGGCCTCGCTGAACGTGCTGTCGGTGGACCCGTTCTCGATCACGTAGACGGTGACCTGCTCGGGGTAATCCTCCGCGGCCTCGTCGATGGCCCGGATGCAGTCGCCGATCAGGCCGGCCTCGTTCCTGGCCGGCACGATCACCCCGACCGGCAGCAGCAGGCTGTGCCGGCCGCGATCGGTGCACCGGCGGGTCTTGTTCACCGCGAACAGGAGGCCGGGGAAGATCCCGAAGAAGATGACCAGGGCTGAGGTGATCCCGCCGAGGAACGGCTCACGGGACAGCAT
>Ga0068856_100008311_pt1 | contig 10113 bp, 11 predicted proteins | sample KBSCornC62_FD_66595 | JGI IMG/M metagenome (GOLD analysis project Ga0068856, IMG submission 66595) | Corn rhizosphere microbial communities from Kellogg Biological Station, Michigan, USA - KBS Corn C6-2 | ecosystem: Host-associated > Plants > Roots > Rhizosphere > Soil ... | reverse complement strand
ATCTCCGCAGCACGCGCGCAGCAACTCAAATGCATAGTTTGCGGAATTCTCAGTCCTTGGCAGCAACCGCGGCGCGGCAGTCGTTGTCTCCCACTGTGAACTAACTATGTCCGCGGATGAATTCTGTGTCGGCAATGCTGCTTCCTGTCCCTAGAATCTTCTTACGGCGGCGCTCGCAACAGAAGTATCTGATCGTGAACCACGATGTACAGCATCGTTCTCGATTCCGTGCACAAGGTTTTTCGTTCCGGGTTCTTCGCATCGGGACGCGTGGAAACCTACGCCCTATGCGGCATTTCCCTGAATGTCTTGCCTGGCGAGGTTGTCTCGCTGCTTGGACCAAACGGCAGCGGCAAGAGCACAACGCTCCGCCTGATTTCCACAGTACTGCTTCCAGATCGCGGCACAGTAATCGTGAATGGCTGGAGTACTGCTTCTGACGCGAAATCCGTTCGCAAGCAAGTAGGCTTCGCCCTTGCTTCCGAGCGGTCCTTTTTCCCACGCCTGACGGTCCGCGAGAACTTGATGTTCTTCGCAACGCTTGAGGACGTTTCCTGGCGCGACCGCGGAAGCCGCGCTGATGAAGTCCTAACCCAGGTTGGTCTCGAAATCCACGCTGGCAAGCACGTGATGAAACTTTCCTCCGGCATGCATCAGCGGCTTGCCATTGCGCGCGCTTTAGTGAAAAGGCCAAGCGTGCTCTTGCTCGATGAGCCATCGCGCAGCCTTGATCCTGCAGCCGCAAGCCAGCTCTGGGACCTTATTCGCAACCTCGCCGCACAAGGAATTACGATCCTGCTGGCTACTCATAATTTCGCCGAAGCCGTAGCCGTTTCCAACCGAGTCGCCGTTCTGCAAAAAGGCGAAATACTGGGCACGTGCAGTGCCCGGGGCCTGACCGTCGAACAATTGCAGACCTACTATCGCCAGATAACCGAACCCGGCACACTGGCGGACTGGCCGGAAGGAGTGCCCGCCTGATGCTCGCGAAAGCTGCTGCGGTGTTACAAAAAGATTTCCTTACCGCGGTACGCTACCGCAATGGCATATTCCTGACCGCCTTTGCGCCCAGCATGCAGTTGCTCCTGTCTTTGTATCTCGCGCACGCCGTCGGACCTCAGTATCGTCCGGAGGGCTTCTCGTACTTCAGTTTCCTCCTTGTCGGAACAGGCCTGTTCATGTTCTTGCACTCATGCATGCACGGTTTCCTGAATGTCATTCAAGAAGCGCAGCAGGCCGGCACCCTCGAGGTGTTGATGACCACCTCAACAACCCCAATCACGCTTCTCTTCCTCGCCGCGTTGTCAGCTACCGGAACAGCTCTGCTGCAGTTCATTCTGTACCTCGCCGTTGGGCTCTGTTTCCTTCCAGCCCAGCTTCATATCGATCCCTTCGCCGCGGCCGCTGTTCTGCTGATCTCAGTTCTAGTCTCAATAGCCTGCGGCATTTTCGCCGCAGGCTTGCAGCTTTCTGTTCAAAAGGGATCCGTTGTTCTCTGGCTTTTCGGTACGACTGCATGGGTATTCGCAGGGACACTGTTTCCGGTGGAATCTCTCCCTGAGCCTCTGCGCGTGTTATCGCAATGGCTACCGCTAACGCATTCACTGACAGCCCTGCGCTTGGCGATTTTCGGGGTCCAGTACGGAGCGTTAATGCGCGAGATCGAGATTTTGCTCGTGTTTGCGATTTTCTTCTTACCCACCAGCACTGCATTTTTTTCGTGGACTCTGCGCCGCGCCCGCCAGCTCGGGACACTCTCTTTTTATTGATCTATCCTTATTACCTTGGTTTGTGTGCAGTCAACGTTAACGGTGATCTTCGGCGGTTTATCGCCTAAGATTGCCTGGACCGATATGACCGAACTGGTCCAGCGGCGTCACGGCACGCGAATTCGAGCGCAGATTCCACTGCGCGTCACCAGCCTCGATCCGACAACCCGCTTTTCTGAACGCTGTCACACATTGCTCGTGAATCCCTGCGGTTGTGGTGTTCGGCTGCCGCGTTCGCTGAAGCCTGGGATGCGGGTACGTGTCGAGGAACTCCCCTCGGGTAAGACCGTGATCGCCAGAGTTGCCAGCAACTTGCGAATTTCAGAAGAAGGTAAGTACTGGCTGGTAGGTCTTGGCTTGGATAAGCCCGAAAACCTCTGGTGCATTTCACCAACCCCTCCAGACTGGAACAGCCCCAATAGCGTTTAGAGCTGTTCAGCTACTCAGGCTTCTCAAACCGCAGCCTTAGAGCAACCCAAGTACAGCAGCAGAAATCAAACTCCCATCGCGCACCTCCGAAGGTATGTGGAATCAGCTCGCTTGTCGCTGTTTAAAACCGTACATCGTTGTGTCCCTGCTCGTTCCTGCTCTGGTTGCTGTCCCCGCGTTTTGCGTGCTCGGTCAGGACGTTTCATCTGTGGCTTCCGACCAGGCCCACATGAAAGCCTCTGTGCGTGTGCTTGTCACAAGCTCCTACGCCATTCATGAGATGAGTATGGCCGGCGGCACCACGGTTCGACAGTTCGCTTCGCCGGCGGGCACAGTGTTTGCGGTTACGTGGCAGGGTTTTTCTCCGGATCTGCAGCAACTCCTGGGCGAATATTTCGACGAATATCTTGCCGCGGCGAGCTCACCTCACGCGCGGCGCGGACGTGGGGTGTATGTCGATACTGGAGATCTGGTGGTCGAAACGGGCGGCCACATGCGCTTCGCAGTCGGTCGCGCGTACCTCCGGAGCAAGGTGCCACAAGGAGTTGACGTCAATGCGTTGCGCTAGCGTCGTGGTTGGCGCGTTAGTGGCCCTGCTGTCCGCCGGCCTTTTATCTTGCGGAGGAGGAGGCCAAAGTTCTTCGGAGATTGCAGCGAAGAATGCTCAAACCGTTACTGTCACGGGCGGGCCAGACAACAATTACGCCAACGGCCTATTCACTACCGTGAAGGTTTGTGCTCCAGGGACATCGAACTGTCAAAGTGTTCCTAACGTTCTCGTGGACACCGGCTCTTTCGGGCTGCGCTTGTTAGCTTCGAGCCTCGGAACTCTGAGCGGCAGCCTTCCGAAGCAAACCGCAGGATCTAACACTGTCTTCGAATGTGGTCAGTTTGTTGACAGCGTGGTCTGGGGACCGGTGGTTTCCGCTGACGTAACGCTCTCCAACCAGACCGCAAGTTCTGTTCCGGTCCAAATCATTGATGCAAGCTCCGTCCCGATTCCCGCAGCCTGCAAAGCGATCGGGCCATCTGAAGAAGACGTGACCAGCCTGGGTGCGAACGGAATTCTCGGCGTTGGGTTTTTCATTTCCGACTGCGGCAACGCGTGCACCGCATCGTCTACTGCAAACCCCGGGTTTTATTACGGCTGTGCTGTCACTTCCTGTTCGGTGATTTCGGAAGCGGTCAACCAGCAGGTGCAGAATCCTGTGGCTCTCCTGCCGAAAAATAACAATGGCATCATGATTCAGCTTCCGGCCGCCGCGAATAGCAGTCCGGCAATGAGCGGTTGGCTGATCGTCGGAATCGGCACGGCCAAAAATAACTCTCCCGGCTCCGCACAGGTGTTTGCCCCCGATCAGTTCGGGAACTTGCAAACGACGTTCAAAGGCAATCTATACGCGGGTTTTCTCGACACCGGATCGAATGCCTACTTCTTTCTGGACAGCAAGACTACGGGGATTCCGAACTGCTCAAGCAGCGAGAAGGGATTTTACTGTCCCTCGTCTCCCGTCAACTTGTCGGCCACGAATACTTCCTCGCAGGGCAGCAGCACGGTGAATTTCACGATCGTCAGCGCTAGCCAGCTGTTTTCCAGTGGCGGCGATGCGGTCTTTCCTACTCTAGGCGGTCCCAACCCCGTCACCTTCGATTGGGGGCTGCCCTTCTTTTTCGGCCGGAACGTCTTTGTCGCGATTGAAGGCCGCCAGACGCCATTGGGCGCGGGGCCATTCTGGGCCTATTGATGGGGAGGTCTGAAAACTAAGGCTTTGAGTTACGGGTTAGTGCGCTCTCCAAATAACGCTGTTCCGATCCGCACGCAAGTCGATCCCTCTTCAATGGCAACTTCGAAGTCATGCGACATGCCCATTGAAAGCGTTTCCGTGGAAATGGCCGGCAACTTTCTCGCTGCAATCTGATCTCTCAACTCGCGCATTGACCGAAAAAAAGGCCGTGATTGCTCGGGATCATCGCTGTACGGCGGCACGGTCATGAGGCCCCGGATCTGCACAAACTCGTACTGAGGCGCGCTGGTCAGAATCTGCTCAAGCTCCGCTGAATCCGCCGCCACGCCGCTTTTCGCAGTCTCGCCTCCGATGTTAATTTCGATCAGGATTGGCAGCTTCTTTCCCAGCTGTTCTGCCGCGCCGTTCAGACGCTGCAGCAAACGAAGAGAGTCCACCGAGTCAACTGCGCGGAAGGTCTCTGCGGCAAGACGGGATTTATTGCGCTGTAAGTGACCAATCATGTGCCACTCGGCGCCGTTCAGGTCCGACAGCGCAGCAGACTTGCCTTCGAATTCCTGCACACGGTTTTCACCAAACAGTCGAACTCCCGCCTCGTAAGCCTCGCGAATCCGCTCAGGGGAAACCGTCTTTGTAACCGCCATTAGCGAAACGTCACTTGGCTCGCGCTTCGCTCGTCGTGCTGCATTCACGATCTGTTCCCGCACGCGCGCAATATTTTCGGCAATGAACATAACCACTAAGGACACTAAGGTACACGAAGAAAGGGATATTGTGAGACATGCGATGTTTTCCGAGCCTGGACTGGTGCTCTAACTGGGAAACTAGTTACTAGCTTTAGCCACTGACCACTAGCCACTAGCCACTACATCATTGCCGTCGGTGGTGGCGGCTCGTTCGGGTCTCCGGCGCTAGTCATCGGCACGATAATCAACAGCACCGCTAGAACCGCCAGGAATGCGGTTCCCAGCAAGTAGGTCGGATTGGCGAAAATCTGTGGCGGAGTTTTGGGTGGTGCCCACCGCCAGGCGCGCAGTCCAGCCCACAGCAGGCCCATCAAGGCTTCGCCTGCGATGAATCCCGAAGCGGTTAGAATGCCGGCGTTTTCCACGCGTGCTCGTTGTCCGGCGTTGTAGCCGCGACGCTTCGCGAGGCGGTCGCCAATGGCTCGAAATACACCGCCTACGAAGATTGCACATGTAGTCTCGAAGGGGAGATACGCGCCAAGAGCCGCAAGCATGGGACTCTTTACACCCATCATGATCATGGCCACAGCCATGAACATTCCCACAACCACCAAAGGCCAGGCGACGTCGTGTCCTACAATTCCATTGGCGAGCGTCGCCATCAGCCCGGCTTGTGGTGCGGGTAGCTCCTTGCTGCCGAATCCAAATCCGATCTGCAGCGCGCGCAGGGGGAAGTACATCATCAGGCTTGCGACCACCACGGCGATGAGTTCCGCCGCTTGAATACGTTTTGGCGTGCCGCCGAGAATGTATCCCGCTTTGAAATCCTGCAGCAATTCGCCTGCAACCGACGATGAAACGCAGACCACCGCAGCCACGCCGAGCACTGTCGCCACTCCGCTCTTTCCAGAAACGCCGAGAGCCACCATCAGCAGGCCCGCAATCAGCAGCGTAGAAATTGTGATTCCCGATACTGGATTGTTGGACGATCCAATCACCCCGCAAAGGCTTCCCGAAACTGTTGCGAAAAAGAATCCAACCAGAAGCATGACCACGGCCGCGAACAACGCGGGCCACAACAAGCCGGAGATGTGAACGTACAGCAAACACATGAGCACGAACATGACCCCGATCAGGATGAACACCGTTTTGAAGCTCATGTACTGCTCCGTGCGCGAGAGTTCCGGCTGCGGCTCCTTCGAGGGACGTAAGTCCGCAAACGCCTTCTTCATTCCCGCGCTCAGGCTGTCTTTCATGTTGTAGAGCGTGTAGGCCGAGCCCACCAACATTCCGCCCACTGCGATCGGCTTCACGATGTAGCGCCAGACCGAATCCGCCATTCCGATCCAGTCCGTCGGCATTTCGCCAGGGATGAACTGCTTCAACTGCGGCCCCATGAAGTACATCAGGAGCGGGACCAGGAAGCCCCACGCCAGCACGCTGCCCGCGAACTGCAGCGCCGCGAGGCGAAGGCCAATGATGTATCCGACGCCCACCAGGGCGGGACTGATGCTCGGAGCCGCGACTGTGCTGGCAGCGCCGGTGGGAACAGCATTCGCGTTGGCCGCCGTGCCTAGCCGTAGCTGGGTCCGTCCCAGCTGTCCAATCCCGAAGGCAAAAGTCTTGTCGGTCCCGAAAATCCCAAGCGCGCCGAGAATGTACACGATCCCGCCCACGCCAATATTCCAGAACAAGTACTTGGCAGCCTGGGCACCGCGTCTTCCAGCCTTATGAATTTCCGATGCGGCGACCGATTCCGGAAACGGCAGCTCGGGATCTTCAACCATGCCTTTCCGCACCAGCGAAATGAACAGGACGCCCAAAATGCTGCCTACGGCGATCATCGCGGTCGTCTTCCAGTAGGCTTCGTGAAATCCAAAGGAGGTCCACACGCCGGAAATTAAGAATGCGGGGATAGTGAAGATCGCACCCGCTGCAATACCCTCGCCGATAGTCCCGGAGGTGCGCGCGATGTTCTCTTCGAGGACCGTGCCTTTCCATGCCCGAAGTATGGCCATGCCGACCACCGCTGCGGGATACGTTGCCGCGATGGTCACCCCTGCCCGCAAGCCTAGGTATGCGTTGGCGGCACCCAGGATCACGGTCATGATGAGCCCCACCATGATCGCGGGAAGCGTGAACTCCTTCATCTCCATGGTTTCGGGAACAAAGGGTTGGTGCTTCTTGGGAGTCTGCGTCGGTGTGCCGGAAGTGCCCATGCGCGGAGACCTCTAACTGGTGCGAATTCCTGAATTTAGCCGCGCTGCACCTTAGCATGAGGCAGGCACGATTTACAAGTCCGGTGCCTACCCCGCACGAATCTGTGTTGCTGGTTTGTCTCCAACTGGTAAAATCCAAGTAGCTGCTTCGTTTGGGTATCTCAGGGGACCCACGGGAGTCCAAACGATGTTTACAGATAGCTACCGCTGTTCAGATTGCGGCTGCGCTGTTGCTTTTCGTTCGCGCCGTCGCGGCGTGTTCGAAAGGCTCGTTCTTCCACTGTTGTTTCTCAAACCGGTTCGCTGCTTCAATTGCTTCCGCCGAAGCACGACCTCGCTCTTGACTAGGACTCGAGCTCCCGAAATCCGTTCTGCCGCATCTCCTCGTGCAGCAGCGTAGCGATTGCTCGCGCTTCCGCTCCCAGCTATACTGAACCTAATTCGGCCAGCTGGAGCCTAACCAGGCGCCGGCCGAGGGAGGATGAGTCTTCAGCAGTATTGGAGACACAACTCGCGTTCCCCCGCTCCAGAACCCCGCCCGTTCTGGCCTTCTTGCGACGCATCCTCTGCTGCGCTCAGCGGTTTCTGGAGCCGGCACCCTCGCGCGGTCCTTTTTTTCCACGGTTTTCCCTGCAGATTGTCGTTTCTGTGGTCAGCCGCTAACGAACATCTCTCGCCTGCCGGTCTGCGAAACCTGCATCGCAGCCATCGTTCCAATCGCAGGACCAACCTGTGAAGCTTGCGGCGAAGGTTTGGCACAAAGCAATCCCTGGGACAAGACGACGCTCTGCGGGGCTTGCCAGGAAGAACTCCCGCCGTATCAGAAAGCGGTTGCGTATGGCGCTTACGATGGCGAGCTTCGGGAATTGATTCACTTGCTGAAATACGACCAGGTGCATCCGGCGGCCTCCGTTTTAGGCCACATGCTCGGTTCCGCTCTCGCGAAGCTGGAACTGCCCGGTGACGTGCTGGTCGTGCCAGTTCCGCTGCATGCTTCGAAGCGCCGCCAGCGAGGATTCAACCAGGCTGAGTTGATTGCGCAAAGTGCGTTTAAACCCATGCACGACAAGCGTATCCAGCTCGCTACGAATGTCCTGCAGCGGGTGAAGCCGACGGTTTCGCAGATCGGCCTGACCAAGAACCAGCGTCAAGAGAACATCCGGGGTGCCTTCAAAGTTGCGCATCTAAGTAAAGTAAGTGGCCGCAGTGTTTTGCTGGTCGATGACGTGATGACCACCGGAACAACCGCCGTTGAATGCGCTCGGGTGCTGCGACGCGCTGGCGCAGCCAAGGTTTGGGTCGCAACCGTGGCAAGGACGTTGAAGAACAGCGTTCCACAGGATTTCGCGGAAGAGAATACTTCGGCGGCAATGAAGCATTAATGTCAGGGCACAGGCACAACTCGGCGATGCACATCCACACGGATGACGGGCGTCAGTCCGTGACCGCCGTGTTCGGCTTTCACCAGGGCAGCGATCCGCAGGCGCTGCACGCGCCTGTGCTGGTTCTGAATGCGTCCTATGAGCCGATCAATATCTGTGCTGCGCGCCGCGCTATTGTGTTGGTCCTGAAGGGCGTGGCAATGACAGAAGAGGAGAACGGGCATTTTCTGCACGCCGCTCGCGTGGCGCTGCGAGTGCCATCGGTGATCCGCCTGCTGGAGTACCGCCGAATCCCTCATCAGACGCGGGCATTGTCGCGCAAGAACATCCTGCTGCGCGATCGCAATACCTGCCAATATTGCGGAGAGGCTCTGTCCGCCGGTGATCTCACGCTCGACCACGTTGTGCCACGCTCTCGCGGAGGCGCCTCAACCTGGGAGAACCTTGTTGCCTGCTGCCACTCCTGCAATCGGCGCAAGGGAAATCAGCTGCCGAACGAAGCCGGTATGAAGTTGATGCGAGAGCCGCACGCCTTCAATTTGCACACCAGCCGCCACATCATGCGCCTGATGGGAAGGTCGGATGATAAGTGGCGGAAGTATCTTTTCTACTGAGAAGAGCCACCGTGGCGTTTCAAAGTTTCTGAGGTTTCAAGGTTTAGGCCCTCCTGCCGAAACTTGAGACTTTCTGAAACCTGCTCTACTGCGGCTTCTGCTCCGGTTGTCCCTGCTCAGGTTGTCCCTGCTCCGGTTGTCCGTGCTGCGCTGTCCCCTTCTCTACTTGCTTGCCTTCGTAGGTGATGACCGTCTTCGACCCGAACCGTTTGTAGTCCGTGTACTTCACGATCTCTCGAATATGCACGTCGTTGAGCTTGAAATGGAGCGTATCGTCAGCCAGCGTGTAAGCGGGGAACCAATACCTGCCGTCCACCTGCTCGCGCCACGTGGTGAATTTGGGAAACAGGTTTTCGTTGTTCTTCTTGCGGATATCAGGCACGGTCTTTCCCGACGTCTTCACAATCTGCAGGTCCTGCTCGTCAACCCAAATCCTGCCCTGGAAGTACCGCTTCTTTCCCACGATTTTCTTAGGCGCAATGTCGAACACGTAGCAATGCAGTTCGTCTTCCTGCTGCTGACCGACATACAGGATGTCGTACTCCGGAATCTCTTCCGACGTGAGCACGAAAGGCAGCAAGTGCCGGATGTCCTGCAAATCTTCCGGCGACATCATGATTCCATTTGGGTCCTGGTCGAGCGTGCTCTGCGGCGCAAATACCACGTTCTCCAAACGCTTGCGCTGGTCGTCGTAGGTGACATCGAACGTCTCGTGATATTCGCCTCGGACGGTATTGCCGTCCAGGGTTTGCACCTTTACGTCCTGGCGGTAGGTGTAATTGTCCCGCGCCAGCTTGAACTCAGCTTCCTTCTCGGCGAATTTCTGGATGATCTGCTCCGGAGTAATGCCCTTCGGCTGGTCGTTTTTGAGCGGGCCTTCCTGTGCAACGGCGATGCCGCCCAGCAGCAAACCGGCTGCGATCGATAACACCCAGGTACGTATGGAATTTTTCATGATTTTCTTGAACTTCGAAGCGACTGGAAAACCGCCCCTCAGAATTGGATGCGGCGACACCGGTCAAGTTGCAACCTAAGATTAGCCTATTCCACGCAGAAAATGCGTCTTTGCGGTGATTTGGGACCTGTACAACCAAAAGGAGCAACGGAGTTCGTAAGGGGGTTTTCCGAAACGCCTCGAATTCGGATTGGAAAACGGACAAGCCTCAATGAACTCGGCCTGAGCCCAAAAACAAGAACGCCGGGCTGGTTGGCCCGGCTGCTTCCTTGTCCTTCATTCGCAGGAAGCGGCTATTTGCGTCGTTCCTGCGG
>Ga0068856_100008310_pt1 | contig 10114 bp, 5 predicted proteins | sample KBSCornC62_FD_66595 | JGI IMG/M metagenome (GOLD analysis project Ga0068856, IMG submission 66595) | Corn rhizosphere microbial communities from Kellogg Biological Station, Michigan, USA - KBS Corn C6-2 | ecosystem: Host-associated > Plants > Roots > Rhizosphere > Soil ... | reverse complement strand
CGGTTTCGCCGCGTTTTCATCAAATTCAGAAACAGGTTTGCCACTGCGCAACGCCGCAACGGCCTTCGGCAGCCAGGCGACGAGCTTCCGCAACTGGCCGAGCGTGGTGGCGTCGAACGGTTGAGCGTTATCCAGCATCTTATCGAGGATGCTCCGCACCTCTTGAACCGGTTTGAGCAAAGCGGGCTCGCCCGCGCAAAGATCGACAAGCTCGCTGAGGAGACTGTAGGCCGGGATCAGGCCATCGTCGCGGCCGGCTTGTGCGAGGATAGATTCGCCGGCGAGGCGATTACCGACATCATCGACCGTAGAAAGGGATTCCGGAGAAAGTGACATACCGCTGGAGAAAAAGGGAATTAGCTCCACCCTAGTTCGGCTCGGGCGCGGGAAACTTTACGCGCTTTGCGCTAATGAAGAGTGATGAATGCTGAATGGAGAATCACGGAGGACTTGGTTTAGCCGCTTAGCTCTGGAAACGGGCTTAGAGAGTTGACGACAATTTTACGGGAGCTAGCTGGGACAGTCCGAGGCATATCCGACATTCTGCATTCTGCACTCATCACTCTTCATTAGGCCGCCCCGCCGAATGAGGTATTCTCCTTTCTCTCTTGCCACTCATTGAACTAAAGCCGCCTCTCGAACGGCCGAATAGAATGGGGTCCCGCTTCTATTTTCCCCTTTCCATGAGTTCCTCCGCCCTTGCCGACAAGATTTCCGCTCAACAGAGCAGCAAATTTCTCACTGTCGCTCTCGATAACGAATCCTACGGCGTCGCCGTCTTGAAGGTTCGTGAAATCATTCGCATGCAGAAAATCACGCCGGTTCCGCAAATGCCGGAATTCGTCAAAGGTGTGATCAACCTTCGTGGTCGCGTGATTCCCATCATCGATCTCCGCGTGAAGTTCGGTCTCAACGCCATCTTCGCCGATCGCACGTGCATCGTCGTCGTCCAAGTAAAATTGCCGACCGGTCAAACCGTGCAGATGGGTCTGATCGTCGATAGCGTCGAAGAAGTGGTTAACTTGAATCCGAACGACATCGAGCCCACACCCGATTTCGGCACGCGCATCGACACCGGTTACATCCTTGGCATGGCCAAGATCAAGGGCTCGGTCAAAACGCTGCTCGACATCGACCGCGTCGTCGCCCCCGAGACCGTCGAAGAAATCACTCGCGCGGTGTAACGCTCGTCCCGCTCGCGGGATTTATATTGAGCGAAAAATGATGAATGCAGAATGCTTCGGCGTTCTGCATTTTGTGTTTTGGGCAACGGCTCCTGCGTAGCTCGGAAATTTGGAGTGCGGTGACTCGTCACCGCCTTGGACGGGCCAATTCATTGGCCCGCGAATGAAGCACACGCGACGTCGCCCGAAGGCGAAATAAATTTCGCCTTAGAAGGCGGTGACAAGTCACCGCACTCCAAATCGGTTCATCGCGCGAATCAAATGGGTTCCTCGCGCGGATGCACTTACCGCACTTCCACCGTCACGGTTCGCGGCCGCACCCGCGCGAAGGCGGACACCAAATCGTCCTTCCGCAGCGGCTTCGTGACGTAGTCGTCCATCCCCGCTTGCAGACATTTTTCGCGGTCACCAATCATCGCATTCGCCGTCAATCCGATGATCCATGGCTGGCGCTCGGGCGGCAACTCCGCACGAATCACGAGCGTCGCTTCGAGTCCGTTCATCTCCGGCATGTGCCAGTCCATGAACACGACATCATACGCGCCGGCCTTCACTTTCGCCACGCCTTCCACGCCGTCGTTCGCGATGTCCGCGTCGAAACCGTTTCGCTTTAACATCGCGAGCGCGACCTTCTGGTTAACGTGATTGTCCTCCACGAGGAGCACGCGGAAACTTTGAACGCCGCCGGCTTGAGTCGTCACAGTCGAGGCGAGAATCGGCTCGGCCGGGCGCACAGCGGGCGGCGTGGCCGGTTCGGCCAAAATGCTAAATCCAAACGAAGAGCCCGTGCCGACTGCGCTCTCGACCCACGCATCTCCACCCATCAATTGAGCGAGACGCTTGCAGATCGCGAGGCCGAGACCGGTGCCACCGAACTTACGCGAGGTCGAAGGGTCGGCCTGGCTAAACGGTTGAAACAGGAGGCGAATTTTTTCCGGCGGGATGCCGATGCCGCTGTCTCGCACCACAAATTTCACGGGGAGCGCTCCGGATTTCAGCTCCATCGGCGCGGTCGTGCCGCGCGTGGCTGCCGGCGTCAATTCGCCGCACGAGACTTCCACCGTAACCGTGCCGTGCTCGGTAAACTTGACGGCATTGCTGACGAGATTCGAAAGAATCTGGCGCACGCGAGTCACATCCCCGATCAACATTTTCGGCACCGCGGTCTGCACCATGGCCGACAAAATAATTCCCTTCGATTGCGCCCGGCTTTGGAAAAGCGCGACGATGTCCTCGACATTCCGCCGCACATCGAAGCCGACGTGTTCGAGTTCGAGACGACCCGACTCGATTTTCGAGAAATCCAAAATATCGTTCAGGATGACCAAGAGCCCATTGCCGGACATGCGAATGGTATCGAGACCGTCCCGCTGCTGATCGCTCAACGCGGTTTCCAACAACAACTCCGTCATGCCGATCACGCCATTGAGCGGCGTGCGGATTTCGTGACTCATCACCGCGAGAAATGCGCTCTTCGCGTGGTTCGCAACTTCGGCGGACAACGCCAATTCGTTCGCGCGCGCGATCGCAACTTGAAGTTGCTCGTTCGTCGCTTCCACTTCGCTCTTCGCCTGCAGCAAAGTCGCCTCGGTTTTGCGACGCTCCGAGATTTCCTGACCCATTCGGTTCTGCGTTTCGAGGAGCACTTGCCCACTCGACTGCAACAACGCCTCGGAGCGGCGCACGCGCTCGAGCTGCTGCTCCAATTCCTGCTGCTGGCGCGTGAGCAATTGCCGCCCTCGCCTATCCGCTAAGATGTGCCGCCGATTCAGCCAAGCCCAAAATCCAACCAACGTAACCTGCAAAACGAACAGACTGATGCGCAACGCGAGCCGGCGAGGGCTGACCAGCGTGCTTTCGAAAAAGTGCAGCGTGAGATGGCCCGTCGCCTGCAATTTCCAAAATGTCGCATGCACCGCTAAAATAAAGACTGCAGCCGGAACCAAGCAGACCCAATCGGCGTAAACGATCAGCATCGTTGTCGCGACGAAGAAGAGCAGGTGCATCTCCAGCGTGCCACCGGTTTGAAAAATATGGAGCACGACGAACGCCTGTAAGAGCAGCCCGGCCGAATAGCGGGTCAGCCGTTCACCGGGAAACTGGCGTACGCAAAAAGCGAAAACCAACCCCGCGACGGTCGACAACACGATGGTCGGAAACCACGTGTGGTTCATCGGCGCCAAGACCAGGGCGAACAGCGCGTGCGCCGTAATAAAAAGCGCCATCCAGCGGTCGCCACGCAGATAAATCGGCTTCAATGCCTGGGCCTGCGAAAGGCCGCCGGCGTCATCGAGATCGCGTGTGGAACGCGCCAAAGCATCCCGCGACAAAAACTCGTGAATATTTTGAAAGAGCAGATTCATCGCAGCGCGTCAGCCGGCCAAAAAAGCGGAGCAGAACGGTCTCAACCGAGAAAAACAGCGGCGATGATGTGGGCGCATGGAGGGTCCGCGCCTTTCATCGACGGAAAGCGAGCGAACTAAAGTATTTAGGCGCCGCCAGCCTGTTTCCGCCGAGCGGTTTAGCGACTTTTTCCCGAACGAGCGGCGGGAGTGAATTCGGGATGCTCTTGACGCTCAGATCACGCCGCCGATTCCGCGACCGGCCCGAGCAGGCTGCGCAGGCGGCGGCCGAGCTCATCGATCTGATAGGGCTTGGGCAAAAATTCCTGTTGGCCGAGCGCGTTCAGTTCACGGCGCACTTCGGGCGTGATGTTGCCGCTCACGATCAAGACTTTCGTCTCGGGGCGGATGCGTCTCAGTGTTTTGAATACGTCGACGCCATTGAGTTCGGGTAAATTCAGATCGAGCAACACGGCATCGATGGTCTTCGGCTCGCGCAGCAGCACGTCGATCGCCTGAGCGCCATCAGCCGCCGTCAGGACCTTGTAGCCGCGCGGCTCGAGCACCATTTTCAGCAGCTCTCGCAAACTCGCTTCGTCTTCCACGATCAACACGGTTTCGCGGCCGGGCGGAATATCGCCGAGCAAGCCGTGGCCGGTCTCGCTCGAGCGCGCAGCCACCTTAGCCTCTTCCATCGGAATGTAGATATTGAACGTGCTGCCCACGTTCTCCACCGACTCAACGTCGAGGAATCCACGGTGATTCAGGATGATCCCGTACACGACCGAGAGGCCGAGGCCCGTGCCGCCGCTATTCTGCTTCGTCGTGAAGAACGGTTCAAAAATGCGAGCGCGCACGTGCGGCGGCATGCCACAGCCAGTATCGGAGATGCGAATACAGATGTACCATTGATCGGGCTGGGCGCCGAGACGCGCAATCGCTTCACCCGAGACGCGTCGCGTGCTGACGGAAATCCGGCCGCCGCTCGTCATCGCATCGCGCGCGTTGACGCACAGGTTCATGATCACCTGCTGCATCTGACTCGAGTCAGCGGCGATCGAAGGCAATGAGAGATCGAGATCAAATTGAAATGCAATCGTCCGCGGGAACGTTTCCGAGCACATCCGACCCAAATCCTGGATCTGTTGATTGATCGAGACCGGCCGAAACGACGCTTCGGTCTTCCGGCTGAAGGTCAGGATTTGGCGAACAAGTCCGACCGCGCGTTGCGAGGCCGAGTGAATTTCACGAAGGTATTTGCAAATCGCTTCGTCCGTCGGCTGACGGTTCAGCGCGATTTCGGAAAAGCCGGCAATGATGGCGAGGACGTTGTTGAAATCGTGCGCGATACCGCCAGCGAGCGTGCCGAGACTCTCCATCTTTTGCGCCTGACGAAGCTGTTCCTCGAGCTTCTTGCGCTCGGTGATGTCTTCACGAACGCAGAGCAAATGGGTGACCTGGTCATCGTTATTCCGGATCGGCGAGACCTGCACGAATTCCCATAGAAGCCTGCCGTCTTTGCACTTGGTGCAGAGTTCGCCGCTCCACTTCTGACCGGAAATCATCGTGTCCTCGAATTCGCGAAACGACTCCTCGGACGGATGGCCCGCGCGCAAAACGGGAATGTCTTTTTCGAAAATTTCTTCGAGCGTATAGCCGGTCGAATGCGTGTAACGCGGATTGACGTACTGCACGCGGCCATCCGGCGTCGCCATCACGATGGAAAACGGCGATTGTTCGACCGCCTTGGCCAACTTGGAAAAGTGTTCTTCAGCCAGACGCCGCTTGGTCACGTCGCGCCCCACCGCTCGATATGCGGTGATTTCGCCGGCTTCGTTCCGCACGACGAGTTCTTCCCAGGCGAGCCAGCGCCAGCCTTGCGCGGTCATCCAACGGTGCTCGTGGGAGACGCGGTAAGGTGCGCGGCCGACCCTATCCGACAACATGCGCCACTCCGAAACGTCGTCGGGATGGAGAAGCGAGGACGGATCCCGCCCCATCCAGTTCAAACGCGGCACACCGAACTTCCGGGCGAAAGCTTCGTTCACGGCGAGCACGCGACCTTCGTTGCTTCGCACCAAGACCAATTCCGTGCTGCGATCCCACGGCTCGACCAAGTGATCGTAGCGGCCGCATTCGTATTGCTGCAGTCTCAGCGTGACGATGGTGAGGGAAGCGCGTTTGGTGCGGCGGTAAACCGGTTGCTCCCGGGAGGTGACGCCGAGTTCAGCGAGAGATCCCAAATCGTCGAAACATTTTCCAATCAGCTCATTCATCTCCATCGCCAGCAAGTCAGCGGCGCGGGGAGTGATCTGCTGAATCCGACGCTGCGAATCCAAAATCATCAACGCGTCTTCGCTCGCGGCGGTAGTGACGGCGGCAACCATGGGAACCCGTGCACTCATGCGCGCGACCTTGGACTGAGGTTAAAAGACGTGCGGCGGGCTGCGCTCATGCGTCAGACCAGTCCGCTCAAAACGGTCGGCAAGCGTTGCACGCTGTTCGACAAGGCCGCTCGGGCAATGCGGGTTTCTTTTTCCCCGGTGCCATACAAAATGCGCCAGCCCGGCAATTCGAGCCAAGCATCGTCCGCGATCGGATCGACTTTTTCGAAGCCACCCGGGATCCCGGCGTAGCGAACGAGTTGATCCGCGACCTGCACAGCCGCGGCGAAAAACGTGTGATTCGCCGCCTGTTCGGGGTCGTTGTGAAAATAAACCGCGTCGGTGATTTCGGCGGAAAGCTGATGCCGTTCCAAATAGTAGCCACCCATCTTAGCGTGATCCCAGCCGATCAATTCGCGTTCCAGTTGGCAGACTTCGACGGTCGAATGAAATTGGCCGGCAAAAATTTTTGCGGACTCCTCGGGAAACGCGGAGGCCATCACGACTTTCCCGACGTTGTGAAGGAGACCGATGATATAATCGGTGTCGTCATCGATCAACAGCGTCGTGGTCGCCAAAATTTCGCGCGTCATGATCGCCGCGCCGATCGAGTGCTTCCACAATTCTTTCCACGGCAAGCGAACGGTGGAGCGATTGATCTTTTCCAGCTCCTCGATCACCGGTGTGGCCATCGAGAGTTCACGAATCTGACGTAGTCCCAAATAGAATACAGCTTCTTCGATGTTGTTCACCTTCGCGGTCAGACCGAAGTAAACGGAATTGACCATGCGAAGGAGACGCGCCGTCAACGAGGGATCGCGGCGAATGATTTCAGCGATCTGCGAATTGTAACTCTGCTCGGAATTGACGAGGCCAGCCAGCGCCCGATTGATACTCTGCAACGACGCAAGCTTGGGGCAGGCGTCGATGCGCTTGGTGATCTCGGCGTCGGAGTAGGGTTTAGAAACAGAAATGGGGCTAGCAGTCGTCATAGCAGCTAAAGGCGCGCCGCATCCCGCGGCAACACCCCCTTAATAATCGGCGGCTCGCGGTGGAAGTTTAGACGGTTCCGAAAGCTCCATCCGGGGTCTTTCCCTCAACTTCTTTGCGGTCGCGTCGATTACCATACCTCGTAAAAAGAGCTACGGCTCCCGCCTGCCCCGCCTTTTTGCGTCGTTGTCAAAAAACTCTTTAGCTCGTGCCCTCGCCTTCACCTAGCTCCCGAGCTCACGTGCTGCTCCAACAAGGATTGGGGCATCATCAGGCAAATCGATTTGCCGAAGCGTCCGCGGCTTACGCAGAGTTGCGTCGAATCGCCCCTTCCAGCTTCGAGGGTTTTCATCTCGGCGGCGTCGTGGCTTTGCAAATGGAGGAGCACGAGCAGTCGATCACTTTGCTCAAGCGCGCGCTCCAATTGCGCCCGAAATCGGGTCCCACTCATATGTGTCTCGGGCTGAGCGCCATTTTCCTGGGTCGCCATAGCGAGGCGGAAAACCACCTTCGGAGCGCCACCCAGCTCGATCCCCAAAATTTCGAAACGTGGTGCAATCTCGGACAAGGGCTCGTTCAAGCCGGCAAACTCCCCGAGGCGGTCGAAGCCTATCGCCGAAGTTTGCAGCTCAATCCGCGGTCGGCGCCCGCTTGGAATGCGCTGGGGAACGCTCTTCAGATGCAAGGGCAATCCCAAGAAGCCTGCGATCATCATACCCGCGCTCTCGAGCTCGACCCGCGCCATCCGAAAGCGAGATTCAACCGCGCTCAGGCTCGGTTGAGCCTCAGCCGAGTTTCGGCAGCGCGCGCCGATTTTGAAGAGCAACTCGCTCGTTTTCCCGACGACCCCGAAGCGACCAGCCAGCGGCTTTTCGTCCTCAACTATGACTCGACGCTCACGCGCGAGCAGATCTTTTCCGAACACCAGAAGGCCGGGTTAAAAATCTCCGCTGGTCTAGAGCAGCGTCGTGCCTTTCCGAATACACGGGTGCGCGACCGGCGCCTGCGAGTGGCCTTTCTTTCTCCGGATTTGCGCGATCACTCCGTCGCCTATTTTTTCGAGCCTCTGCTCCGCCACCTCAACCGCGCAGAGTTCGAAGTCTACCTCTACCACGATCACCTTCGCACCGACGAGGTGAGCCGGCGCCTCCAAACCAGCGCCGACGTCTGGCGAAATATCTTTGGCCAGTCCGATCGCGCGGTGGAAGCACGCGTCCTTGAAGATGCTCCGGACATTCTGGTGGAAATGGCCGGGCACTCTGGCTTCAACCGCATGCCGTTGCTCGCACGCCGTGTGGCTCCGATTCAAATCAGCTATTTAGGCTACCCCAACACCACGGGTCTGTCCGCGATCGATTTTCGCTTCACCGATGCGATCGCGGATCCAATCGCGGACAGCGACGCCTTGGCGACCGAGCGGCTCATTCGCCTCCCGGGGTGCGCCTGGACGTATCAACCACCGCACTACGCTCCCGAAGTGACCGCCGCTCCCTGCACGCGCGGCGAACCCTTCACGTTCGGTTCGTTCAACCATCTCGCCAAGCTCAACGCGGCGACGTTTTCGCTCTGGGCGACCGTTCTAGCTGCCGTCCCCGACTCGCGTTTGTTCGTAAAAGGCTTCCTCTCGGACGAAAACAAAATTCGCCGCCTGGCCCGCGAAGCCGGCATTCGGGACGATCGACTTTGGCTCGCCGGAGCAACTCAAACGAAGGCCGAGCATCTTGCCGCCTATGGTCAGGTCGATGTGGCCCTGGACCCGTTTCCCTACGGTGGAACGACGACCACGTGCGAGGCACTTTGGATGGGCGTGCCCGTGGTTTCGCTTTACGGCGATCGCCACGCCTCTCGCGTCGGCGGTTCTTTACTCGGTGCGATTGGGCGCAACATGTGGATCGCTCAGCGTGAGGAGAACTACGTTGGGATCGCGCAGGAGCTCGCTTCCAACCGGTCTCAGCTCGCTGAGATGCGATTACAGCTCCGTTCGGAAATGGCCGCGTCACCCCTGCTTCAGCACGCCGATCAAGCTCGACGCTTCGGCGAGGCCTTGCGCCAATGCTGGTTAGACAAACTTTCTCCCTCGCTGCCGACCCCATTGCTTTCGGCGAGCGCATTGCCGATCGATTTTCTCACGGTATGAGCCCCGCAAAATTGCAGAGCACATTACAGACCGCCCTCGCGCTTCATCAGCAAGGTCGGCTGCCCGAGGCGGAAAAACTCTACGTGCAGCTCAGGGCTTCGTGGCCGCGAAACTTCGACGTCCTCCATCTTTCAGGCGCCCTCGCGTATCAGCAAGGCCGGTACAAGGAGGCGCTCGATCTTTTGACGCGCGCTTTGACGATCAGTCCAGCTTCGGTTCCTTGCACCATGCGCGTCGGTCTAGCCCATGTGGCGCTCGGCCATGCGGCAAAGGGCGAAGACTTCCTTCGGCGAGTCACTCTACGCGAACCGAACAATTACGATGCATGGGCCGGATTGGCCGTCGCACTGCGGCAAGTAGGCAAGATCGACGAAGCGATCGCCGCTTACGAGAAAGTCGCCGCCATCGATCCCCGCGCGGCCGAACCGCACGCCATCATCGGCGGACTGATCAATGAAAGCCAGGGGCCCGCGGCAGCCATTCCTCATTTCGAACGCGCGCTTCAACTCAATCCGAAGTACGCGGTGGCATGGTGCAATCTCGGCATCGCGCGGATCGGTCAGCACAACTACGGCGAAGCTCAGCGCGCCCTCGACCGCGCGATCGAAGAAGACCCAACTCTTGTTCAAGCGATCACCGCACGCGCGATCGTCGCACAGCAAACCTACCAGCTCGATGCGGCTCTCACCTATTTTGACCGCGCTCTCGCACTCGCGCCCGCGCACACGGAGGCACGTAGTGGAAAACTGCTTACACTCAATTATCTGAGTGACCTTCCCCCCGCTGCGGTGTTCACCGAACATCGGCTTTTTGGACAACACTCCGAACCGCCCAACGCCCCCGCCGTTTTATTGACCCCCTCGCAAAGTACGAAGCGGCCTCTTCGGGTAGGCATCGTTTCTCCCGACCTTCGCGCGCATTCGATCGCTTACTTCCTCGAGCCTCTCTTGCAGCATCTGAATCGAGAAGATTTCGAAATCTTCCTGTATCACAACCACGCCAAGGTCGATTTTATGTCCGAACGCCTCCGCGTTCACGCGCGCAGTTGGAAGAATTTGGTCGGTCAGACCGACACCG
>Ga0068856_100008301_pt1 | contig 10122 bp, 13 predicted proteins | sample KBSCornC62_FD_66595 | JGI IMG/M metagenome (GOLD analysis project Ga0068856, IMG submission 66595) | Corn rhizosphere microbial communities from Kellogg Biological Station, Michigan, USA - KBS Corn C6-2 | ecosystem: Host-associated > Plants > Roots > Rhizosphere > Soil ... | reverse complement strand
CTGCTTTAACAGATCCAAGCATGGGAATTTCATTAAATAGTTTTTCAGGTACGAGACGGCCAAGGTAATCCTTGGTGACAATTCCCGCTTCGATGAATTTATCCACGAGCTTAGCAACTGCATTCTTTGATTTAAAACCAAACAATTGCATCATTTCAGTATAGGTGGGCATGCGGTTTTCACGTTCGTAGAATGAAACGAGTTTTGATTTATGTTCGTCGTACATATTAGGAGTGCATCAAAACACTGAAGAAGTTGCTAAAGAAATTTTGTCGTGAATGTTGAAGGATCTTTCTTCGGAGGATTTTGTGATCTCGGGCTTCTTTGCGATATTCTTCGCCCTGGAGGATCTTCATATCAATCTTCTTGTTTACATTATGTAACTCTTTCTCTATTAATTTGATGTATTGTTCTCTACTCATATATTTTTCTGTCTTATGACAGATGACTTATACCACTAATCGACTACCTTTAGAGTATACGTGAACGATCGTTCACCGTCAAGAAAATATCTGTGGATAACTCACGGATTAGACAATCTCTATCTTTTCGCCTAAAAACTTAGGCTTTATTCCCCGCCAATAATCAATAAAAACTTTGACGCGGGCAAATTTTTCACGAATGTGGACTCTAATACCCAAAACATACGAAAAATCTTTTGCGTTATATGCGATTGCATCTATTCCCTCTCGTTCAGCAATATAAAGCGCGCGGGCATTGTGAAATGGTTGGGAGATAATAGTCGCGGATGTTTGCTCAAATATCTCTTTGAGTCGGATGATTGAATCAAATGTTCGAAAGCCGGCGTAATCCATGTAAATTTTTTCACCGTCAATCCCGGCTTTGGTAAGATCGTTTTTCATCATACCCGGTTCGTTGTAATCTTTCCGGCTATTGTCGCCACTGATGATGATACTATCTATCTTACCAGCATTGAAAAGTGCAATTGCAGCCTCAATGCGATTTTTGTAATAAATATTTACTATTTTCTTTCGAACGTATTTACCAGTGCCGAGCAATAATCCGACTTTGCGATACGGAATATCTTCAACACGAGAATAAAGCTTACCGACGGCAGCTTTGTTAATGAGATAGTTCGCGCGATAAATGATCGCAATGATCAACAGGAAAATAATTCCTAATAATGATACAAGTGTAAATAGCATGACAAACTGACTAAGTTACATTCCTTTTGGTTGAAGGAGACTGGCGCGATTGCCTTCGGTATCTTTGAACGATACATAGAGTCCGACTCCAGGAATTTCGTCTGGTTCGCCAGTATTATTTGCGCCACCAAAGAGTGTTCCTCCTGCATCTGTAACTTTTTTCATTGCTTCCTTAATATCGTCAACGGCAATAACAAAAGATGGACATTGATCAGACTCTGTTCGAGCATAAAAACCGCCGTTAATCATGCCCGGCTTTTTAGGAAATTTATCAGCCTCATCCATTTCACAGGTCATGGCTACGACATAATTGCCCATTTCCGGCCCAAGCATATTCGTCTTCCAACCGAATGCGTTTTGATAGAAACTTGCCATTCGATTCTTGTCTTCATATGGCATTTCAAAGTGTACAACTGGATTCATAAAATATATTTGTTTTATTGCTAATACTGTAAGTATAACATAGCCCAAAGCAAGGCTTTGGGCTATGTTAGGCAAACGTTTTCTTGAGAGATTTTTTCAATCGGTAGAATTTCCACTTTAGGTTGCATGTGAGGTTGCAATAGGCTTCGCCATACGGCGGATGAGCTTCGGCATTTTTTGAAAGGCAATCTTCGCAGCAAATAAAATGGTCATGACACATGAGGTTGGCGCAGTTTACATAATGCTCGCTTGGAGTGTTGCATTTGCTGCAGCGGCCGATAATTTCATGTGTGTTCGGATCATTAAAATTCATCGTAATGCGTTTATCAAACACATACAATGATCCTTTGAAGTCTTTGCCCGGGTATTTTTCCATATACGAAACGATTCCTCCATCAAGTTGGTAGACATCATTGAAACCTTCACGCACTAATAGGCCCGAAGCTTTTTCGCAACGAACACCCCCGGTACAGACCGTAAGTACGGTTTTGTCTTTTAAGTCTTCCAATTTTTCAATATTTTTATTTAAGTCTCTGAAATTATTTAATTCAGGAAAAACTGTTCCCTCGAATTTACCCACGCGAAGTTCGTAATCATTGCGCATGTCTACAATATGAAATTCTTTTCCTTGCTCATACCACGTGCGTAGATCTTCTGGCTTTAGGTGCTTGCCGGTAATTTGGTTCGGGTCAATATCTGCTTCCTCGCCTAAGTGAAGTGAGACAATTTCTTTTCGAACTTTTATCGAAAGACGCGGGAAAGCCGTGCCGTCGTGAGTGCCGCGGCTAATCTTCCAATGGATGTCTTGGAAGCGAACGTCTGCTTTCATTACTTCCATATATTCTTTGCAAGCTTCGTCTGTTCCCTCAAATGTGCCGTTAATTCCCTCGCGGGCTATGATCATTCGGCCCTTCATACCTAAACGCTCACAAAGGGCCTTCTGGGCGAGCATAAGGCTTTTAGGGTCATTAATATGAGTATATTTATAAAACAATAATATAGTGTAATTTCCCTGCATGTAGGAGAGTATAGCAAAAAGCTTTAGACCTTTCTACTTTCTATATTTCTTTGTCTTCCACTTGTCGGCGATTTTTACTCGAGTAAGCGATCGTTCAAGTTCGGTTGAGAAGTGTTCGAAATCAACCACCTCGTTATTTTCCGCTTGTTTGCGGAGTTCCTCGGCTTTAGCTTTGGCAGCAGCAATTGCTTCGTCTGAAATGTCACCAACGTTTTCGGCAAAGTCGGCCAAGATAGCCACGGTTGTCACACCGTCTTCCTTTTTCACTTCAACGAATCCGCCGACAACTGCCATCGGAATATGTTCTCCATTTGAAAAAGCGACGATATCGCCCGAGGCAAGCCCTCCGATCAGTGGAACGTGATCAGGAAGAATGGTGATTTCCCCTTCTGTGGTCGGTACAGTGACTTGATCAACCATCTCCTCAAGCATCAAACGCTCAGGAGTGACAATTTTAATTTGTAATTGTTTCGCCATATATTTTGATTACAATGCCCCTTTCATGTAAAACTCATTCTCGGCTTTGTCGTCGTGCTTACCTTCAAGAATTTCCTTGAACGAACGGATTGTTTCAGCGAGTGGTACGTATTGTCCCGGAGTTCCGGTAAATTGCTCGGCAACGAAGAATGGTTGAGATAGGAAGCGTTGGATTTTTCGGGCGCGAATGACGAGACCTTTGTCTTCTTCTGACAATTCTTCCATACCTAAGATCGCAATGATGTCTTGAAGGTCCTTATAACGCTGGAGTACTCGCTGAACTTCACGGGCAACTTCGTAGTGTTCTTTACCAACGATGTTTGGGTCAAGAATGGTTGATGACGAATCAAGTGGGTCAACAGCCGGGTAAATACCGATTTCTGAAAGTGAACGGTTCAACACAACTGTTGAGTCAAGGTGAGCAAATGTTGTAGCTGGTGCTGGGTCGGTAAGGTCGTCAGCGGGCACGTACACCGCTTGGACCGAGGTGACTGAACCTTTGTCAGTTGAGGTAATGCGTTCTTGCAAATTTCCCATTTCTGATGCGAGGGTTGGCTGATATCCCACCGCACTTGGAATACGTCCAAGAAGCGCAGATACTTCCGATCCTGCTTGGGTAAAACGGAAAATATTGTCGATAAAGAAAAGCACATCCTTACCTTCTTCGTCACGGAAGTGCTCAGCCATCGTAAGACCAGAAAGTGCCACGCGAAGACGAGCTCCTGGTGGTTCATTCATTTGTCCGAAGACCATGGCTACTTTATCAAGCACACCTGAGTCTTTCATTTCGTGGTATAGGTCATTACCTTCACGAGTACGTTCACCGACACCGGCGAAGACTGAGTAACCTCCGTGATTGCTTGCAATATTGTGAATAAGCTCTTGAATAACGACAGTCTTTCCTACCCCTGCTCCTCCGAAGAGTCCTACTTTTCCTCCTTTGAGCACCGGGCAGATCAAGTCGATGACTTTGATCCCTGTTTCGAGGATTTCAACTTTTGTCGCTTGAGAAACGTAATCTGGCGCTTTTCGGTGGATTGGTGAAGTCGAACCTTGAGCAATTTCTCCATCGTCGATTGGAGCACCAAGGACATTGAACATTCGTCCGAGTGTTCCCTTTCCAACAGGCACTGAAATCGGCGCGCCGGTATTGACGACTTCCATTCCCCGAGAAAGTCCGTCGGTCGAGTCCATGGCGACTGCTCGAACAGTATTGCCGCCGATGTTTTGCTCGACTTCTAAGACAAGCTTTTCGCCATTTTTCATGACTTCAAGCGCCGTATAAATATTAGGAACGTCATTTTCAAATGCGACGTCGACGACTGGACCGATAATTCTTTTGATTGTACCTGTTGTTTTCATAATAAATAAAATAATAATTTCTGATAATGTTAACTTACACTTGCCATACCTGCACTGATCTCCGATATTTCCTGAGTAATGCCTGCTTGGCGGGCTTTGTTGAATTGAAGGGTCAGGTCGTTAATCATTTCTCCGGCAGCTTCGCTTGCATTCTTCATAGCGACCATGCGGGCTGACTGTTCGGATGCGCCTGACTCTAAAAGCATTTGGTATATTTGCATTCGAACCAGTTTTTCCGCCAAAGATTCGATCAGCGTATTCATGTCTCCTTCAAAAATGTATGAGGTTTCGGCGACATGAGTATCTTTGGTATGAGTTGCTCCGATGTCTTCGATCAATTCTTTCAATTCTTCTTTTGATATGGGAAGCAATCTGCGAATATTTGGCTTCTGAGACAGTGCTGAGATAAAGTCTGTATATGCGACATATACATGGGTGTATATTCCCTTTTTATACTCTTCAACAACCAAACGGGAAAGCGGAGCGATATCCTGCAAGTGAAGGATGGCAGGAAGTTCGGTAAATGTGGCGATAACATTCTGACCTGTGCGTCGCATCGCTGCGTCGCCTTTCTTTCCGACGGCAACAATATCTACATTTCCTGCATCGGTATTCTGAAGCATAGCAATTGCGCGCTTGATGATCTGAGAGTTGTAACCGCCACAAAGGGAGCCATTTGAAGTAACAAGAACCAAAAGTGTACGGCCTCCGTTCTTTTCTGTAAAGAATGGATGCGTTGTCTCTTCAAGTTTGGCCGAAAGCGACGTCAAAAGGTCCCACGAATAATCGGCATACAGGCGTGAGGCAAGGGTCTGAGCCACCGCACGGCGCATCTTCGAAGCAGCCACGAGCTCCATCGCTTTGGTGATCTTTTTCGTGTTTTTCACACTTTTTATTCGTCGTTTAATTTCTTTTGTACCGGCCATATAATTTAATTATGTGAATAGTAAACGTGCTGAGATATACAATACTATTAAAACAATTATGAAAATTACCCATACCATCCAACTTCCTTTATTGCTGTAACTAACCTGGATTTTCTGCTTCTTAACGAATCCTACTATAACAAGAATCGCAGCGATAGAAATAAGAATGGTAATTATTGTTGTCATATTTTATTTCACAAAACTGCTCTTAAAATCCATTATTGCTTTCTTTAATAATGCTTCGCTTTCGTCGGTCCACATTTTCTTTTCAATAACATCGGTGTAGAAATCTTTGGCATTCATGCTCGCATAGTCTACCAAGCCGTTTTGGAATTCAGAGATGCGATCAACGGCGATGTCATCAAGGTATCCTTTGACCAAAGCATACAAAACAACAACTTGATCTTCTGTTTTGACCGGAGCGTATTGTGGTTGTTTGAGAAGCTCGGTGGCTCTCTTTCCGCGTTCAAGCTGACGCTTGGTTGCTTCATCAAGATCCGAACCGAATTGCGAGAAGGCTTCAAGTTCACGGAACTGAGCAAGGTCGAGCTTGAGCGTTCCGGCAACTTTTTTCATTGCCTTGATTTGGGCTGATGAACCGACACGTGATACGGAGTTACCAACGTTAACTGCAGGGCGGATACCTTTGTAGAAGAGGTCAGTTTCAAGGAAGATCTGTCCGTCAGTAATTGAGATGACGTTTGTTGGAATATATGCTGAGATGTCGCCCGCTTGAGTTTCAATGATTGGAAGCGCAGTGATTGATCCGCCGCCATATTCTTTGTTTCGGCGAGCGGCACGTTCCAAAAGACGTGAGTGCAAATAGAAGACATCTCCGGGATATGCTTCACGGCCCGGTGGACGGCGAAGCAAGAGCGAGATTTCTCGGTATGCAACAGCGTGCTTTGAAAGATCATCGTACACGATCAAAACATCCTTACCTTGATCCATGAAGTATTCGGCGATCGAAACTCCCGTATATGGAGCGATATATGACAATGCTGCGCTTTCTGATGCGCCTGCTGAAACGATAATGGTGTAATCCATAGCTCCGCCTTCTTCAAGACGTGTAGCAAGCTTTCGAAGTTTCGAATCTTTTTGGCCGATTGAAACATACACGCAGATCATATTTTGGCCTTTTTGGTTGAGGATAGCGTCGATAGCAATAGCGGTCTTTCCTGTTTGACGGTCGCCGATGATAAGCTCACGCTGTCCACGACCGATTGGAATAAGCGCATCAATTGCTTTGATCCCTGTGGCAACCGGTTGGTCAACCGAAAGACGAGTAACTACTCCCGGAGCAACTTTTTCAATTGGGTTTGTTTTATCTGTCTTAATATTTCCTTTGCCATCGATTGGTTCACCAAGAGCATTTAAGACGCGGCCGATTTGAGCATCGGATACAGGCACTTCAAGAATACGGCCGGTTGCTTTGACTTCGTCGCCTTCACGAATATTTGAAAAGTCTCCAAGGATAATCACGCCGACGGAATCTTCTTCGAGGTTCAAGACCACGCCGATTTCTCCATTTGGAAATGTCACCATTTCTGACGCTTTGATGTCAGATAGTCCCGAGATTTTTGCAATGCCGTCAAAGACTTCCATGACCGCACCGATTTTTTCGGCCTTCAAAGAGGTTTGGAATTTTTCGATCTCTTTTCTTAAATTTTCTACGATTGTATTCTTTGTCATAAAATTATGGGGTTAAATGATTTTGTAATTGCGCAAGCTTGTGGGAAAGGGTTAAGTCGATCACTTCGTCTCCTACCTGAATCTTCAGTCCCCCCAGAAGTGTCCGGTTTTCAGCAGTATCAAGGTGGACTTCTTTTGCTTTATATCGTTCCTTGATTTCTTTCTCGAGTTCGGCTTCCATCCCTTTGGTTAATTTTCTAGATGTTTCAACTCTGGCCCGTACCACCCCTTCTTTTTCATCGATGATCTTTTCGAGTTCTCTGAGGATTTCAGAAGTTCTGCTTAAAAGATGTTTGTTGGCTAAAAATGCAACACCGTTTGAAAGAGCCGTCTCAAGGTCTTTGCCTTGTTTGTCCTTAGTCGCTTCGTAAAGCGCATATGCAATGTTTTTTGTTGAGAGTGTTGCCATACTATTTATGCTTTTTTGACCCGTTTGACCATTTGCTCGTCATATGATTTCGTGTCTTCATCTTCGAGGAGCTTTTCCGTTGCTTTGACGACAAGGGCGACAATTTCTTTCTTGGCTTCCTCCACCATCTTCACTTTCTCGGATTCAAGAGTTTTCTTGCCGTTTGCGATCATGGTTTCCACGTCTTTCTTGGCTTCTTCCATCATTTCGTCGCGCTTCGCCTGAGCGTCTATTTTCCCTTGTTGAAATATTTCGTGCGCTTCGATGCGGGCTTTAGCCAAGACGTCGTCGTATTCTTTCTGGGTCGCGGCAAGCAATGTTGCATTATGCTTTGCATCGTCGAGGCCTTTAGCAATGCGCTCGCTACGCTCGCGCATTAACTTCTTAAGTGGTTTAAGAGCAAGAAAATAAAGCACTGCCAAAACAACAACGAAGTTAATTGCTTGAGCAACAATGATTTTCCAGTCTATGTGAAATGTGGCAATAAATGAATCCATGAAGATATAATTTAGTGATAAAAAGGATTAGCTCCTTACCGCTGGGCCATAAAGGATAGAGACTGTATGGACCAGATGTAAACAGCGAATGCTATTTGATTGAGAATGCAATAACAAGAGCGTAAATCGCAATAGCTTCAGCAAAGGCTGAGGCGATGAGCATTGGCACGAAAACTTTTCCTGAAGCTTCAGGATTGCGGCCAATTGCTTCCATAGCTTTTGATCCGATCATACCGATCGCAATACCAGGGCCAATTGAACCGAGGCCGATAGCGACTGCTTTTGCAAGAGTTGAAATATCCATAGTGGTATAGTTTTATTATTAATAATAATTTCCGACTTTTTCGCAGGAAATTATTTTTACAAATGTCTTGAGACCTTTACAAAAATAATTCCCCGCTTTGTTACAATCTACAGAGCAAGCTCGTGTTCTGCATGAGCTTCTGCCTCTTCAAGATCATGTTCTTCGTGTTCATGATCTTGTGAAGCAATGGTGTAGTACACAAGAGTCAATATAGCAAAAATAAATGCTTGAATTGCTCCTACAAAAACTTCAAGCAATAAAAATGGGGTGGGAAGAACATATGCCATGATTGCTCCCATAGCGGCAAGCAATACTTCTCCGGCAAAGACATTTCCAAACAAACGGAATGAAAGTGATGCAACTTTTGCAAACTCACCTACCAGTTCTAAAAGACCAACAGCAAACATGATTGGCGCTGTTAAAATAATCATTGGGTCTTTGCGTATTTTGGTAAAAATCTGACCGAGCGCCTTTAGATTAACATATTTATTGAATGTTTTCCAGGCGCCAATTGAGATAATGCCAAATAGATTTGCACCGATAACAGACAATATTGCTAACGGCAACGTGCCATTAATATCAGCTGTGCCGCTTCTAATAAAAGGAATAAATGAGTTACCAGCGGCAGAGTGTTCAATGAGGCCAAATCCGCCGAATGGCAATATGCCGATCCAATTATTAATAAGCACAATAAGAAAAACGGTAAAGACTATAGGAAATGCTTTAGTGGTGATTTTTCGATCGCCCGTTACTTGGTCAGCAAGCGATTCTGCTCCTTCGATGATAAATTCAAAAAAATTCTGGATACCTTTGGGAATTTGCTTTAAGGTAAGTCGAATTGCTAAAGAAATTACAATCAAAATACCCACTACAATCCAGCTTGTAAAAAGCGAATTGGTGACCGTTAATCCGCCTGATGGTTGACCGATATGAAAAATAGGCTCAGCGAAAAGGGTGGATTCATGTGAGACTGGAAGTGGCGCAGCTATCGCTGTAATTGTAGGAGTTGAAGTGTTCATTTGATTTATTTTTCCTTTTCCTCTTGTTCAAGAGTATGCATATATCGTGATAAGTTTTTCCAAATGGCGATCAAAGAAATAATGAATGCAATTAGGGTTAGGCCTAGAAATATCCATGGCGTTGTCCCGTATTTTGCATCAAGATACTTCCCAAGAAATAAAGCAATAATAATGGGAATTGCAATTGAAGCGGAGACTTTAATAAAAAGTGTCACTCCTGGCTTCCACCACACTTGGCTTTTTTCGTGCTGTTGCATACAAAGAAAGTGGCTTTATGCCACGCCTCGACTATAGCAGAAAATTGCGATATTTTCAAGTTTTTGCTATAGTAACTCTACGTTTTAAAGTATTGTATGCGTGTGTAGTTCAGTGGTAGAACGCTGTCCTGATAAGACAGAGGTCGAAAGTTCGATTCTTTCCACACGCACTTTCATCACTATAGAACCGCTGTTCTGTAAACAAAGCGGTCGTTTTCGATTCTTTCCACACGCACTTTCATCACTATAGAACCGCTGTTTCCAAATTATGCAACAAAAATCCCTCGCCTAGGCGAGGGATTTTTGCGATAGAGTTTTATAAGACGATTGATTATCTGTTTCCACGGAAACCGCCACCACCTTGTGGACGCTCTTCCATTGGACGAGCTTCGTTCACAGTAAGATTTCGACCTTCGAAATCTTTACCATCAAACATTGAGATAGCTTTAGCTGCATCAGCATCGTTTTCCATTTCAACGAAGCCGAAGCCTTTTGAGCGACCTGTCATCTTATCCATGATAATAGTTGCTGATGCTACAGGACCCGCAGCCTCAAAGTGAGCTTTTAACTCA
>Ga0068856_100008299_pt1 | contig 10124 bp, 9 predicted proteins | sample KBSCornC62_FD_66595 | JGI IMG/M metagenome (GOLD analysis project Ga0068856, IMG submission 66595) | Corn rhizosphere microbial communities from Kellogg Biological Station, Michigan, USA - KBS Corn C6-2 | ecosystem: Host-associated > Plants > Roots > Rhizosphere > Soil ... | reverse complement strand
AGCCGATTGTCCTCTCGGTTTCCTTTAAGGTGACGGCATTCATGTCCAGTTGGGCATGGCCCCACGAAGGCTTCCAACACTAACTGGTGAACCTTCTTCTGCTCATGCCGCGGCGCACACTGAAGGGCCACCTGCTTATACCCTTGCACCGTTCCTGGGCTTAGCACCCTGCCATAGACAGTGTAGGTAACCTCTTTCCCCCTGTTTATGCATATGACTTTTCTGTCTAGGCTTCTGACTCTGCCAAAGTCACTGACCTCATAAAGGCCCTCCCACCCCAATACTGGGCGCCATTCTTCTACGCTCATATCAAACCCTCGTCGCGAAAATGCCGCCACGCCGCGCCGCTGCGCATCTCGTCTAGATTCCACTGCGTGTAGGCAAGGTCATTCATCCATTGCCGACGTTCGTCATCGCTTGGCTGGCGTGGCGTCTCGATCCTACTGAAATCGTCGAGGCCGAGAGACAGGGCGACACCCTCCACCACGAACGCCGGCACGCCCATCACCAGGCCCTCGACTGCGGCGTTGGAATGGTGCGCCACCACGCAATGGGCGTCTGACAGGGAATGGGACAGGTCATGGCCGGGTGAGGCCGAGGCGATGCCGGGGAGCGGCGGCGCATTGAGCCAGTTGGGCTTGGCGCGGTAGAGGATCGGCCGGGCGCTGTGCTGGCGGATCAGGGCGGCGGTTTCCTTTTCCCATTGCAGCGGGGCGTAACCCTCCGCCCCAGCGCCCTTCGGCCCCATGCCGGTGATCACGATCTGGCGTCCGCCTTTGCGCCAGGGGGCGAGTGTTAGCCCGAGTTCGTCGGCGCGCTTACTATCGTGGCGCACGGCCTGGAAATAGGCGGTGGGATGGCGACTGTTGACCGAGAGCTTGTGGTAACCTGCGAAGCGGCCACGGTCCTTGCGCCCCCAGTAGCCGAGGTCTGCGAACAATAACTTTCGGCCCGCCCGCGGATAGTCGCTGAGCGCCTTGCCGAGCCGGCCCGCGAGCCCGTAGAACACCGCCACATCCGCTTCCGGCTCGCGGTAATACAGCGACGATGTAATACGCGCCTGATCGCCCGCCGCCGTAATCCCCTCCAGCATCGCCCGGCACACCGCCTGCGAGCGCGGGTGGTTGGGGATTTCATAGAGGACTACTGCAAGAGCCAAGCGAACGCTTCCCCGGAGACGATTTCGGCCATGGTCCACTGTGCGTAGGCCAGCCGCTCGAACATGCTGAGCCGTTTCGCGTCGTCCAGCAATGGCCGCTCCAGGTCCGCGCCGTCAAGCGGGAGGGCCGCGCCAGAGCCGATCCAGGGGCCGAGGGCGTGGAATACGGGTATCCCATAGGCCAGGGCCTTGATCGCCGCCCCTGAGCCCCAGGTGACCGCGCAGTGGGCGTGGTCGAGGTCGATATAGGGCTCGGTCTTGTCGGACCCCGGGTGCTGGCGCACGCGCACCGGGCGGGCGGTGCGCGCACAGAGCGCGCTGAAGCAGCGGCTGGGCCATCCGGGCGGCTGGGCCACGCCGGGCTCGCCAATGCCCCGTTGCGGCAGGAACAGCACGTGCTCGCCCACGGTGCGCCAGGGTTTGAGCTCCAACCCCATGGCGGCGAAGCGTTCCGCACCCCCGACCGGCCAACGTCCCGCGCCATTGTGATGACCGAGCGCCAGAGCGTAGCGCTTTTCCCCGCCCGCCCCGTTGATATAGCCGTTCTCGGCCACAATCACCCTAGCCCCCGCCGCCTCATAGCGGGCCGCTACAGCGCTTTCCGCGCCCTTGCGGTTCCAGATAAGCAGGATGTCATCCGCGCCCGGCCTGGGGCTCGGCGTTGGCGCTATGGCGTATCCCAGGCGCGCAAGGCCGCTTAAGAATTCCTCGCGCCGGTAGTAGGGGCGGCCGAGGAACAGGCAGGCGGCGGCCGGCATCAATCTGAGGGGCTGGAGGAAGCCGTCGTCGGAACCCCGCCGAACACATAGACGGTTCCAGCCGGCTCGTTCGAGGTCAAGGCGTGGGAGACCGTAATGTGAGCGCCGTTGGACGTGTCGGTGACTGCGGCCCCCGAGGGAAGTCCAGGTCCGCTGACTGGCTGACCGACCGCGATGTTGTTGAAGTTGGCCGCCAAGTAGAGGACCGTGTCGCCCGCCGTCTGGTCGCCATGCAGCGTCGCGGCGTATTGCCCACTGCTATCGGTGCCGCTCCAGGCCGCCGCGCCGCCAGCGCCGAGATTGATAGCGAAGGTCAGGGGATCAGCGCCGGGCGCCAAGCGGAAAAATCCTTCCGGCGCGGTCCCGGTGGGCAGAGAGCCGTCAGCGCCCAGACTGACCGGCTTGCCTGTGCCAGGATCGCGGAACTTGGCGATCAGGCTGTCTGGGATGTCGTTGCCGCCCTCAAGCAGGATGTTCTGGCCCGGCGCGAACCAGATGTCGGCGCGATCCATGGGGTAGCCATAGGTCCCCCAGTGTCCGAACGCTGCTGGCAGCCCATTGAACACCATCACCGAGGGGTCGCCGCCAGCAAACTGGATGTTGGTGACATCGACGCCATCGACATAGATCGACACAACCGGCGGCGACACGCCAAAGTCCAGACCAACGATCTCGTGATGCCATTCCTCGGCGCTCGGGGCGGGCGTCTCCCAATCCAGTTCCGAACTGGCGTCCGCGTTATACCAGCTACCAGCCAGATCCACCGGGCCGGTCGGATAGTTGGTGATGTTGGTCTGGAAGTTGGGGATAATGCCGCCAGCATTGTGCGGATCGACCACGAACAGGCCGCCGTTGATGCTGGGGATTAGCCCCGGATTACTCGCCCTGAGTTTGAACCAGCTCGACCACGCCAGATAGCGGCTGTCGGGGCTCAGCATGGCAGCGATGTTGATGGAGGTGTTGGCGTCAAGTTGCACGGCGCCGGTGACATAGGAAGACGGCGTCACGTCATGGCCGCCCGAGATCACGTCCTGATAGCCGCGCCGCTGCGCCTCCAGGATAGTCGGCCGGTCCTGGACGATGGTCGGCACGCCATAGGTGAACACCTTGCCACGGATTTGCGGCTGGCGCAGGGGGCCGAGGTTGGTGATGATGTGGTTCGACATGAGGCTTAGAACCCGCGATTTACATCATAGGTCTCATTGAAGATGGTCTTGCCGCAAGTGCCGCTGGAGACGGCCCCACGCGGAGTGGTAGAGCCGCCGAGCCAGAGCCCGATCAGTTCCTGAATGATCTGCGGGAACCTGGGCTGCGGGCCGATCTGGCGGAAGTTCTCAATCATCACCGAGCCGGCCTTGAGCACCTTGGTCGTGTTGAAGGTGGAGGCTGTGTCCTGGAAGGTGTCGCCCGCGATCAAGAGCGCCGCGCCCTCGCAGCAGGCGTCCACGATCTGGCTGGGGATGCTGTTCGGATCGACCGGCGTGCCGTCCGGATAGGACAGGCCACTTCTGGGCCAGGCATGGTCCTCATAGCCATCGGTCTGCGTGCCCTGCCAGCGGGTGCGGTCGATGATGCGGCTCATGGTGACCAGGGCCGAACCCTTCTGGTCATCGGTGGCCCCGGCCCAATCGACAGCCTGAATCTGCGCGGCAAGGTAGAGGTTGGCCGTGACGAGATCGGCGTAGGCACTGTAGGTGTTGCCGTTGATCACCACGTCCATGGCTTAGGTCTCCGCAATCGCGCCGGTGAACATCTGCTCGGCCTCGCGCTGGGCGCGGGCTGGGCTATCGAGCCGCGCCCATTGCGAGTCCAGCAGGTTGGCCTTGGCCCCGGCCCAGTCCTGCGCCTGCATGCACGCCAGCGCGTGGGGGAATTTGCCGAGGCCGTGGGCGCCCATCTGATAGGCCATCTCGAGCAGCACGGCCTGGCGGGGAAGCGACATCTGCCGCCACCACGGTTCGGTCGCGTCGATCTGGGCGCAGAGGGCGTCCAGCTTCTCGTCGCGCCACTGATCGGCCTCGGCTTGGGTGCAGGTCATGCCGGGGTGCACGCCCGCGTCCGCCCGCCCCCAGCCGATGGTCCACACGCCCTTGGTGTCGCGATAGGCGCGCAAGCGGCAAGCCTCCTCGCGGTCGATCTGCGGGCGGACGATAGCCAAGAGCGGGGCGTTGTCCGCCATCAGTGGAACCCGTAGGCGCCGAGGAACGCGGCGGCCGACTGCGGCTTGGTCCCGGTGCTCAGTTGCCAATGGCCATCGGTGAACGCCTCGCCATAGCCCTGATACTGGACCGCGTTCTTGCTCATCCAGGAGATCATCAGGTTGACCCAAACCGGCGCATCGACGCTCACGCCCCACTCGTTGACCGCCAGCGCCTTGCCCTTGGCCTTGGCGAAGGACGCAATGGCGTCCATGCCGATGTATTGCGCGGAGGCGGCGTTGTTGAAGGCGGTGGTGGGGTCGTTGTTGTCGAAGCCGCCGTCGCTGAGCGGCTGATAGTAGCGGTCGAAGCTGATGCCATAGACGTGGCTGTCGTCGGAGGGATAGGCGAGGGTCCAGTCGAACTGCCATGGGGCGCCCTGGTTGCCGGCGGCGGGCGAATACCAGAAGCGGAAGCGGGGATCGATGGCGCTGATCCCGCGCATGCGCTCCCACACCGCGGCGTAGAGCGTTGCGGTGGCGGCGGTGCACTTCCACGGATACCAGTTGCCGTTGAACTCCCAACCGAGCCGGATGTCGATCGGGCCAGGGCCTTGGATATGCTGTGAGAGGTATTGCGCGTTCTGGAGCCAGAGCGCGTCATATTCCCCGGCGTTGAGCGTCGAAAGGCTCTCGTCGCCGTAGCTGCCGTTGGTTGCCGGGTTGCAGCACATCGGCAGGCTGACCAGCCAGTGATCGGTGGAATACTGGTTTGCGATGTTGCCGGTGTTGAACAGGTAGCGGAGCGAGGCGGTGAAGTCGGCGACGGCGCCCGATGGGTTTTGGAACCCGCCATAGATCGGCACGGCGTCCAAGGTCTTGCCGAGCCAGCTTTCATAGGTGTTGAGCGAGGCCAGCGTCAGGCCGGTATAGGCGGCGTTGAGCGGGCCTTGGCCTTGCAGTTGGCCGGCCGCAACCATCTTGGCCTGCAGCGCGGCGAGGTCGCCCTGAAAGGTGGCGGTGTCGGTGGAAAGCCCCGCCAGGGCCTGGGCCACGGCCGAGGCGTCCGCGGCGACGGTGGAGAGCTGGCTGGAGAAGGCGGAAAAGTCGGCGGCGACGGTCGCATCGGGAACCGGCGCGGGCGGCGGCGGGGGCGGAGACGGCGGCGGCGGAGGGGGTGGCGGCGACAAGGGCGGCGAGGGTTGGGCGATGACATTGCCGATGGTCAGGTTGGCGTAGTTCACCGCCAAATTCTGGTCCGAGGCGTTGCGGCAGATGCCCATATGCCAGCGCACCCCGGCCATGCCCGGAAAGCCCATCTTGCCCTGGTAGGAGACGAGATCGGTCCCGTTGCGGCGGACCAGGAGGCTCGCCGTGCCGAGGCCCTGGTCGAAGGTGGCGTAAACCTCCATGCGGTAGGTGGTCCCGCGGGTGATTGCGCTGCCGTCCTGGTAGATGGTCTTTTGCGCCTGGTGGCCGTTGGCGGCGACGTAATTGACCTGAATCCACATCTTGTCGCCGCCGGCGAGGAAGATCGCCAGCGGCGCCTGGTAGCCGTTGTGCTCCAGTTGCCGCGCCTGCCCGCATGCCGCCCATTGCCGCTTGGCCGCCGTGCCCGCCTCGACGGTGAAGTCATAGACGATGCTGACCTGGTTGCCCGGCGAGTAGATAGTCTCGCTGGTCAGTTCCGAGCGCTCGAAGAACGCCGAGTCGCCGCTCCACTGATCCCCCGGCCGCACCTCGAAACGGGCCTTGCCAAGGGCTGAGCCGCCGAGGCTCCAGGGCTTGACGGCGTTTTGGAAGGTGTAGAGCCCCGCGCCGATCAGCACCTCGTTGGTTCCGGGGTCGAGGGTGGTGTTCCACTGGTCAGGGGTGATGATGGCCATGGGGCTTTCCGCAGGTCGGGGAGGGCGTAATACGGGGTTCGCGTGTAATACCGGCTCAGCTGGCGAGGTAGCCTGCGGACACCATGGACGAATGCAGGTTCGACAGGTCCGTGGCCAGGGTCGAGACCGCCGAGGCCAGGGTGGTCACCGCCGACTGCGCCGCGGTCAGGTCCGACTGCAGGGTGGTGAGTTGGCTGGAGAGCGCGGTATAGGCGGCCGCGACGTCGGTGGTCGGCGGGGTGGGGCTGACCACGGCGCCGCCGGTGGTGACCACCAGGGAGGAATAGTTGGCGGCGATGGTCTGCGAAGCGGCCGCCCGGTAGATGCCGAACTTCCAATAGACCCCGCTCATCCCGGCAAAGCCCATCTTGCCGGAATAGTTGACCAGGGTGACGCCGTCGCGGATCACCACCAGCTTGCCGGTGCCCTGCCCCTGGTCAAAGGTCGCCTGGATCTGCATGGCGTAGGTGTGGCCGCGCACGATGTTGGCGGTGTCGGTCCAGAGGGTCTTATAGGCCTGGGCGCCGTTGGAGCCGAGGTAGTTGACCCCGATGCCCATCTTTTCCGAGCCGTCGAAGTGAATTTCGAATGGCGGGGAGTAGCCGTTGTTCTCCACCTGGTGAAACTGGCCCATCACGCGCCAGGAGGCGGCGTCGGCCGTGCCGGGCTCGATCATGAAGTTGTAGGACACATTGACCTGGACGCCCGGGGCATAGGTGGTGGACCCGGACAGTTCCGAGCGCTCCTTGCTCGTCGGATCAACTGCGGTCCAGACATCGCCGGGGCGCACCTCGAAGCGGATCACGCCTGAGGACGGCGCGCCGAGGCTCCAGGTCTTTTCCGCGTTCTGCCAAGTGTAGTGCAGCGACGGCGAGCCGGCGGTGAGGTCGTTGGAGCCGGCCGGGATCGAATTCGTCCAGGTATCCACAGAGTAGGTCGTCACGGCGGTGTTCCTTAGTCAGGGGTTGAGTTGGACGTGCGGTTACGCTGGCCGCTGCCAGGGACGCCGGGCGCGGCGGGAGATGGCCCGGGCTTGCGCGGGCCAGCGCCACCACCTTGCGGGGGTTTGTCGGCGGGCGGCGTTCCCCCGTCGTCGCTTGGCGGGGCCAGGGCGCCGGACTTGGGCGGCGTGGCCCTGGGCAAGAGCGAGGCTTCGATGGCCGCCTGGCCGAAGCCGTCCGGCATCTTGGAGACGCCCAGAAGGTCGCGCACGTCGTTGATCGCCGGATCGTCGGGCGGCAGGATGGCGCCGGCGGTGGCCATGTCGGCCAGGGCCTTGGCTACCACGGCCACGTCCTTGAACGCCACGTCCTCGGTGTCCAGTTTCGGCATCAGCTTGGCGGGCAGGCCGTTCAGCTTCCACACCGCGCCGATGAAGTCGCGCCGCATGGCCTCCTTGATGTCGTTCACGGTGGCGTTGACGCCGAGGTAGAGGTTGCGCGACTTGTCTTCGGAGAGCGCCCGCGAGCCGCCCTGGCCGGACCCGCCGATCAAGAGGCTTTCCACGCCCAGGATGCGCGCCATGTCATGGGTGAGGCGGTCGATCGCCTTGGAGATGTCGGCAAAACCGGTGGCGCCATTGTTGAGCAGCTCCACCTTCCACTTCTCGACTGGAGAAACCTGATAGCCGTCCGTGGTCGGGCCGACATAAGGCGCGCTGTCCAACAGGATCGCGCTGTCCTCTTCCTTCACCTGCAGCTGGATGAACCGCTCCATGCCGGCGATCATCTTGTCCGCGTCCTTGCGGTCCAACGCGCCCTCTTCGACCAGGGCGTTGATCTCGGCCAGGGGCGCGCGGCCCACGGGAAGCCCGCGCATGTCGCGTTCGTATCCCAGGCCCTCCATCTTCAGGTAGCGGCGGATGCGCTCGCCGGGTTCGACCAGATGCCGGAACAGGCCGAGGCCCTCCGGGCTGTCGGTGAAGGTGTCGTCCACCATGTAGACGACCTTGTCGCGCGGCAGGAACAGGAGCTGCCCGTTCTGCGGCCAGCGCTGCCACATGCCGACGATGGTCCCGTCGTCCGCCAGTTCCCAGCGCTCGATGGTATGTTGCGGGCGCTGCTCGAGATCGGCCATGCCGATCAGGCCGTCTTCCCGGCGGATGGCGACCCATTCCTGAATGCCGAAGCCGTGGAAGCGGAACATGCCCGAGCGGCGCACGATGCGCGACCAGGAGGTGTCGAGATCGTCGATCACGTCCTGGGCGAACTCGGCGAGCTTCTTGGCCTGGTCGGAGGACTTGCCATCGCCGAGATCGTCGGCCGGCTGCACGGACCAGGCCGGGACCGAGGCGAGGTTCAGGAAATAGCGCAGGCCCGCCGACACGATCGAGACATTGGCCAGGATGTCGGAGGCGGTGCGGTAGCGGTTCTGGTAGGAGAGCCGCTTGTCCTTTTCGATGTTCTCGACATAGCCGCCCCAGACGGGGGTTCCCCCTCGCCCGCTTTCCTGGAACGGATTGGCCTTCGGCGGCCGGATCATGCCCAAGAGCGCGCCGAACAGGTTGCCCGCGCCATAGCCCGCCCCGGTGGCGGCGCGGCCACTCCCTTGCGGAGCCCTAGCGCCGTTCACGCCCGTGCTGCGCGACTGGGTGGAATTGGTGCCGGCCAACGCATCGCCCCTGTGGAAGTGCGGTGACGCTACTTTGCTTTGCGGTTTTTAGGAAGGGCGGCACTACCTGTAGTCTGACAGGCCCTTGGGACGGGTGTAGACGATCGGCGCGCCGGGGATCGGGACCTTGTGCTGCTTCTTGACCATCAGTTCCGTGAAGGCCCAGACCAAGGCGTCCACGCGGTCAGGCGATCCGGTGCCCTGGAAGCCGTCCGTGGTCATCATGCCCATCTGCTCCTCAAGCGCGGCGAACTGCTTGGGATGGTCCGGGTCCGACAGATGGTGCGCTTTGCCCTGCTCATAGAGGGCTGAGACCGGTTCCGCGCGGATGTGCTTGCCGCGGGAAGCGGTCACCGATTTGTAAGGCACGTTCGGATCGGCGGTGCGGATGGTCGCCTGCACCATCTTGCCGCCGAAATTCTCCTCCGCCACGATCAGGTCGGCGTCCAGCTCGTGATAGAGGTCCACCGCCCGTCTGGCCCAGCCTTCCGGGCTCAGGCGGCAGCTCGCATCCCGCAACACATAGCCGTGACCATCCGAGCCCAGCCCCACCGCGACGATGCCCTGCATCGATCCGCCGGCGCCGTCTGAGCCGGAAGGGTCCACCGCGACCACGATCCGCTTGATGTCCGGCGCCTCGGCCTTATCCACGCGCAGGCTTTCGATCAGGTCCAGCGGCCAGAGCGCGCCAGGAACTTCGGTCAGGTATTCGCCCAACATGAACCGCTTGCGCTGGCGTTCGGGCAGCGCGTCCAGTTCCTCCTTGTATTCGGCGCTCAGGTGCGGATTGTCGGCCGGGTTCATCACGGCATAGGCTCTAGTGCCGGGCGTGATCGGCAGGCCGTTCTCAGGCCGCACGCCCTCGACGAACTCCTTGTAGGTCCAATGCCCGCGGCCGACCGGGTTGAGGTCGGCATAGAACTTCTGTTTCAGCGGTCGCCCGTCGCTCTTGGAACACGACTGCGCCAGACGGGTGCGCAGGGTCAGGATCGATTCATACGCCACCTGGGACGCCTCATTGACGTAGATGCCGGCGAACTCCTTGCCCAATATCTTGTCCACGCGGTCCTTGTCGTCGAGGCCGCCCATCCACACTTCCGAGCCGCCAGGCAACATCACGAACTGGTCTGACTTGTTGACGGTGTAGGGAACGCCCGGAAACGCCAGCGCCATCATCTTCGGCCAGGTGTCCAGCATGATCGACTGGCGCACGTCGATGTTGTGCAAGCGGGCGATCAGTTGCCGTGACCGCGGAGCGGAGAGGCCGCGCACCGCCAACACGTAGCAAAGCAGGAATGTCTTGCCGCTGCGCGAGCCACCGTAAATCAGGTTGTGGCGCTCAGGGCCCTTCAGCACGTCGCGCACGGCGGCCTGCTTGTCGGTCAGTTCAAAGGTCGGCATCGGCCTGCTGGATAATCACCTGCAGCGGTTCGCCGCCGGGACCACTCATCTCCTTGCGGTCGATCAGGAGGCCGTTGAGTTTGGCGGCGTCCATCAGCGAGAGGCGGGCGACATTGAGCAGCGGGGCGTCTTTGGAGACCTCACCCTTGGCCGCGATGGCGAGCAGGCGATCG
>Ga0068856_100008298_pt1 | contig 10124 bp, 10 predicted proteins | sample KBSCornC62_FD_66595 | JGI IMG/M metagenome (GOLD analysis project Ga0068856, IMG submission 66595) | Corn rhizosphere microbial communities from Kellogg Biological Station, Michigan, USA - KBS Corn C6-2 | ecosystem: Host-associated > Plants > Roots > Rhizosphere > Soil ... | reverse complement strand
ATGGTGATGCCTGAAAGATCAATATCGGCATTTACCACTAGGCTCGTATCGGCGACAGATTTGCCACTAACGCCCCAGTGCGTGGCCACCACGGTATTGGTGGCATTCACGGTTTTTATGTGTGACATCATCTCTGAGTATGACCTCATAGGAACATCGATCTCAAAATGCCCTCCGTAATCGATCAGGCAGCTGTCGAGCTTAAAGCCATTTACCGTAAACGATGAGAAAAAGCGAAATGAGCTGTACATAAAATAAGGCCGCACTAGATTGTCTTTTCTCATGCTCAGTGGCTGGCTCGATCGGATCAGTGCGCTCCTGGTGATCTTCCAGTGGCTGCGTGCGATCATGTTGTTGCCAATAAGGCCTTCGCCCAAGCAGCTGAGCAGGCTGGGAAAATCGTTGCGCAGCGCATACAGGTCCCTGTATTCCAGGCCGGCCATATTTACTGTTCCAGCTTTGTTGATGCTGATGGTTGCCACTTTATTATTCGAGTCCGTGGCTTTGGCCTGGATCTTTGATGGTGCCGAAAGCGGGTCGCGACGCAGTAATAACAGATCCGCGCCGGTGTCAAAGATCAGCTTATTGCTTTTGCCATTTATAGAAACGGGAACACTGATCAGCCCATACGCATCGGTGAAAGGGATGGTGTCCAGATACTGGCTTTTGCTGAGCGTGCAGGCGCTTAACATCTTTATGCGTGGCTTGCACGAAAAAAGCAGGGCAGCTCCGCAGAAAAAGAGAACAGCGTATTTCATATTTTTATTCTTCAATGCCAATGTGGATGAGCGCATCGCCTTCATTCACCACAGGCCGGTTATTAATGCCAATGATATAGCCGTCGGCAGGGCTGATGATCTTGTTCTCGGTCTCACCAAAAGGATTGCAGATCTCGCCAAGCATATCGTCTTTTTTCACGCGCGCGCCATTGTTGGTGTACATGTGGAAGAGCCCACTGTTGTTGGCCCGGATCCAGGTATCCTTTTTTATTTTTACCGACATGTTGGGAGCAATGGCGGCGCTGATCATGTCAAAGGAGTGCATCAATCGCAGGCAGCCGTTCACGCCTTCGTTAATAGCAAGATAATCGAAGCGCATGCTTTCGCCGCCTTCGTACACCAAAATAGGCTTGTTCTTCTTTGCCGCTTCCTTGCGAAAGGTGCCATCGCGGTAAGTGCTGTCAATAATGATGGGCGCAGAGAAGCGCTCGGCCAGCGATACGTTCTCAGGAAAATCGAATACACAGCGCAGCTGCGGATAGTTATTTATTTTAGAACCGCCGGTGTGAAAGTCAACGCCAAAATCGATCACGGGCAAAATGTGTTTCATCAGGTCATAGGCAATACGGCTGCCCAGCGAGCCGCTGCGCGAACCCGGAAAGCAGCGATTTAAGTCCCTGCCATCAGGCAGATCGCGGCTGCCGTATAAGAACGAAATGATGTTGATCACCGGGATGGCAATGAGCGTGCCGCATTGCAGGTGCTGCACATCCTTGTGCGTGATCACCTTGCGGATAATATCAATGCCATTGGTCTCTTCACCGTGCATGCCCGCCGAAAGCAGAAGGGCAGGGCCTTTCTCCTTCGAGTGGATCACATGCACCGGGATCTCAATGGTGGTTTTCGTATGCAGCTCATACGAGTTTAAAAAAACAGTTCTGCTGTGCCCTGGCTCTATGCTCTGGCTGTTGATGGTAATAACGTTCTGCACTCTCTTAATTTTTATTTGGGCGACTCCTTCCGCTGAAACGGAAGGACCGGGCTGCGGCTTTTTTTGCTATCGCAAAAAAGAGCTAAACCTTTCACATCCCTGTCGCGGGTTTCTGGTATATTTAACTGAAAGCTCAAACGGGCTGCGGTTTTACTCTCCCGGCTTGTTAAACTCATTGCGCTCCACGTATTCAATGATCTTCGTGGCAATGTCAATGCCTGTGGCGCCTTCAATGCCTTCGAGGCCGGGCGATGAATTTACTTCCATAACCAGCGGGCCGCGTTTGGATTGCAGCAGGTCAACGCCGGCAATGCCAAGCCCTAATTTTTTTGCCGATTTAATAGCCGTAGCGCGCTCTTCGTCAGTGAGGCGGATCACCTTAGCAGAGCCGCCGCGGTGCAGGTTGCTTCTGAACTCACCTTCTTTGGCCTGACGCTTCATGGCGCCCACCACCTGCCCGTCGACTACAAACACACGCAGATCGGCGCCGCCGGCTTCGGCAATAAATTCCTGCACCAGCATGTTGGCTTCCAGCTTTAAGAAGGCTTCCACAACACTGGTAGCTGCCTTTTGATTCTCGGCTAACAGTACACCAATGCCCTGGGTGCCTTCTAACAGCTTGATCACACAAGGCGCGCCGCCAATATTGTGGATCACGGTATCAATGTCTTTTTCTTTGGGCGACGCAGCAAAGGCGGTCTTTGGAATACCTATGCCTGCGCGCGCTAATATCTGCAGGCTGCGCAGCTTATCGCGCGAGCGCACCAGCGCCTGCGATTCAACGGCAGTAAAGATCTTCATCATTTCAAATTGTCGCACCACTGCCGAGCCGTAGAAGGTGGCCGATGCGCCGATGCGCGGGATCACCGCATGTATGTCGGTTACCTCGCGGCCATTGAAATAAATATGCGGGCGTCCCTGCTCGATCACCAAAACACATTTCATGTGGTCGAGCAATACCATTTCGTGCCCGCGCTGCTCACCCGCCTGCAGAAGGCGCCGGGTTGAGTACAGGTTTTTGTTGCGGGAAAGGAGAGCGATTCTCATGCTTAGGCTGGATTTAAGATGTTATAATTTCTGTTTATAGGGCGTAAAGGTCTTAAGGCCTATGCCACCCGTGTGAATGCGGTTAACGTCAATTAAAAATTTTCCTTTCATGAGCCGGCGGCCTATCAGCACCGGGTAGCGCATGTTGTCGCGGTTAGAAAGCGAAACAGTGGACCAGATCTTTTTCTTTCCGATGCCAACCAGCGTTTTGATCACGTAGCGCTCTTCCATTTCGCCAAAAGAATTTTTAATCTTCTTTTGCGAGAACTCTTCAAAGCGCAGTGGCTCAGGGCCGGCTTCATTTATAGTAAAATAAAGAATTGGTTTTGAATTTTCATAATTTATCCAAAGGCTTTCGCAATGGATAGAGGAGGTATAGGCGCCGGTATCAATTTTTGCTTCTACGTTTAAAACGCCCAAAAAAGGGCAGCTGATAAATTCGCGGCGACCAATGAGCCTTAGCTTACTTTTTGTGCTCTGCATATAAGTGGTAAAATCTACTTACGTTCACATCGTCGTGCAACGATTGGTTTTGTACGTAGAAATGTACAACTTTTTTTGCAAAGAAAGGCGCCAGCATCACGCCTTTTGTTCCAAGGCCGTTAAACACAAACAGGTTGCTGTGAACGGGGTGGCGGCCAATAATGGGGCGACGGTCAATGGACGAAGGGCGGATGCCGGCTTCGTGGCGCAGGATGGAATAAGAGCAGGGGCTCATGTCGCGCAGCTTGCCGCTAAGCTCCTGCAGGCCTGCGGCAGTGGGCTGTTCTGTCAGGTCGTTCCATTCGTAAGTAGCGCCAACACGGTAGGTTCCGGGCTGCACATCCATTAAAAAGCCGTTGCGGTTAAAGATCTGCTGGTGCAGATGCAGCTCATCGCTTTGTATGGTCAGCACCTCGCCTTTAGCCGGTTTCAAAGGGATCCAGCTAAAAAAAGGATTGTTGCTCACCAGGTGGCCTTCGCAAAAAATAATGCATCTGGCTTCAACATGACGGTAAACCACCTTGTCGGGAAACACCTGCAAGGCCTGGTGGTCGAAGGTGTCATGGATCACATGTTCGCTGAACGCCTGAGCGGTGGCATTTAAAAATTCTCTCACATCCAGGTTGCCGCAATGGTTCACCGTGCCAAAACCGTTATGAATGTTGAGGTTTTGCAAAGTTTCGGGAATCTGCTCCTGAAGCACAGGATCGAGGAAACCATTTAATTCTCCACCAGCTTTTTTAAGCCAGAGTTTTTTTTCCTGGTCCTCGGTAAAAGGTTTTATAATAGGACGCTGTGTGAGGAGTTTTTTATTCAGCAGGTTTTCGCAATCAGAATAAAACTGATTTAAATGCGGCACCAGGTCATCGGCCAGCCAGCTTTTGGTGAGGCGCTTAAACACAACAGGATTCCAGATGCCCGCGGCTACTGCCGAGCAGGAGCTGAGCTCAGGATTGCCAATGGTTTTAAATGAAATGCGGTGCTGGTAAAAGGCATGCATGAGCACGCTGGCCGCAAGGCCCCGGCCTACTACCAGAAACTCTGTCATTTGAGGTTTGGGTTTTCGGCCCTTACATTCGGATTGATAGGCCCTTTAAGGCCGCGGTATGCGCCTGAGAAAAAGAGAATGATCTTGAAGCCGACGATGCGCTGCTTCTCGCTGAGATCGGCAAACAGCTCGCCGCCCAAACCAATATCGTAAGAAATAAATTTGCTCACCGCCTGCAGGCTGAAGTAGGCGCCCCAGCCGTTGTAAAACGCAGGATCGGTAACGCCCGGCGTACCGGTGACTCCTGTAAAAATGCTGGGCCCGGCAAACACGGCCAGGTTCACGGTATTGCGCTCGTAGCGCAGGCCGTAGCACACGTGGCCTTGTATGTTATTATTCGATAAAAATTCTTCGCCGCTCATAAAGCCGCCCACCTGAAAGTATTGCTTGCGGATATGAAAATGAAAATCAACTGCCACCATTTTCTGGCTGTTCGAGCGCAGCGTGCTGCTTAAAAAGCCGCCGCCAGCAGTCAGGTAATTGTTCCACATGCGGTAACGCTTGCCGTCGTATAAAATTTCTTCGCGCCGCACATAAGGATACACGATCCTTGTATTTTTATCTTTCTCTTTTTTCTTTCTGCTCAGGTCAATGTCAGAGAGGTCATGATCCTGCGCATGAAGAAAAAGACTGCAGAACAGGGCAATTATAAACGGTGCGTGTTTGATAGCTCTAAGATAACAAGAATTTTTGTGGCTTTGGGTCTTCAGTTTTATAAAATGCCCGTTCTGCTTGGTAAGTGGTAAGGGTAATGTCTAAGTTTATTATTTGGGCGACTCTTTCCGCTGGAGGACCGGGCTGTTCCAGGCTCCGCTATCGCTCGCTTCCATACGTGCTCGCCGTTTGTTATCGCAAAAAGAGCTATCCTGATAGCTATCGGCACACATCCCTCTCGCTGGTGTCAGTTATCTTCTGCAATTAAGAAAATCCAAACTGAAACACTAAGTAAGAAGCGCTATCCGGGGATCGGGAGGCATCCCTGTTGCGGGTTTCCGTTGATCATGAGCTAAAATTTAAACTGAGATAGCACTGGCTTAATGATTTAATTGGGTGCAAACCATTATACTTTCTATATTTGCGGCTTTCTCGTACTATTATGGAACTAACCTTAAAAGAAAAAACTATTCTCAAGCATGTTTGCGAAGATTACAACAATGCTGAGATCGCAGCTAAAATGGGATACAATTTGCGGTATTTCGAAAAGCTAAAATCTGCGCTTTACAAAAAAACAAAAGTAGAGTCCAATGTGGGGCTTCTGAAATGGGCCGTCGTTAATGAGCTCTACGTGATCAAAAAGCGGGCAGCAGCTAAAACGAAGCGCAAAACAGTGAGGCGTTAAGAGCAAAGTCCGGGTACTAATTGTTTGTGTAATTGGTGCATCCGATAACTATCGGATCGTGACTGAAATATCTCTACACCAAAAAGGGATTGTGCTCTCTTTCTGCGCCAATAGTTGTGGCAGGGCCATGGCCTGAATATACTTTGGTGGCATCATCAAGCACCAGCAGCTTTTCTTTAATAGAAGCGATCAGCGTTTCGCCATTGCCCAGAGGCAGGTCGCTGCGGCCAATGCTGCCGTAAAATAGCACATCGCCTGAAATAAGCAGGCTGTTCTCTTTGTTGTAGAACGAAATGCTGCCGGGCGAGTGGCCGGGCGTGTGCAGGCAGGCAAAGCTGTATTTGCCCAGCGTGATCACTTCACCTTCGCTCAGATATTGGTGCGGCATGGGCGATTGCTCGCACGACAGGCCATACATGGCAGCGCTGCGACTCATGTTCTCGATAAAATACAGATCGTCCTTATGCACTTCGGGCGAGAGGCCGTAAGTATCAAAAATAAATTTGTTGCCAAGAATGTGATCAATGTGAGCGTGCGTGAGCAGCAGGCGCTTCAGCTTTAATTTTTTATCGTCGATGAAGGCTTTGAGGGTTGCGTTCTCAGAAGCGGTTGAATTGCCCGGATCAATGATAAACGCATTGTTCTCGTCATCGTAAACCAGATACGTGTTTTCCTGAAAGGGATTAAAGCAAAAAGATTTTAAATAGAGCATGCTTATGTTATTTTTTTAATGAATTGTAATTGCGGATCTTTTAAGGCGATCAGGTTGAGCCCGGTATTTTTCCCGATAATAAAAGTTCCGAACTGATCGCTAAGACCCAGTGCAGCCGCGGCATTTGAGGTGAGCGCACGAAGTAGTTCAGCCGCCGGAAAAACGGCGTTGTGCTTTAAAATGATATTGGCTTCTGTCAACACATCCAGCTGATGATTGCTGGCTAAGCTATCGGTGCCAAGGCAAATTTTATCGCTGTGATTTTTAAACACGCTGTAATCGGGCAGGCGATTCTCGATGTACTGGTTGGCGCCGGGACAAAAACACCAGAAAATAGTTTTATGCTGTGCAATCTGCAGATCATCAGCCGTAGTGGTTGTGTTATGCACCAGCAGCGAAGGCGCGTCATTTGACAATTCAGGCGCGTAAGCCTGCAGGCTTGTGCCGCCCGGTGCGCTGTACCACGAGAGGTCTAAGCCCAGAAATCGGAACAGCTCATGAAAGCCATTGGGCTGGTTGTTAAAGAATTTTGTTTCCTCATCGCTCTCCTGGTTGTGGATGCTGAGCGGCAATTGCTGCTGCGCATCAAAGTCAGCGATCTTTTTTATAAGTTGTGTGGATGTGCTATAAGGCGCATGTGGCGCCAGACTGCCGCGCAGATCGTGTTGCTTCAGCTCCTGCAACAAAGCCAGGCCCTTGTCAAAGATCACATCGCGGTTAGCAGGATTTAAGCCGATCAGCTCCACAAAGCTGTGATACATGACCGGGCTTTGCGCTTTTATTTGAAAGCTGTCGCTGCCATTGCTGATGTCGCCCACGGCTACAATGCCGCTTTGCCACATGGCACGATCAGCGTCCTGCATGTGCTCATTGATCTGTTCTTTGCTGAAGCTGTTGCGTCGGGTAATGACCTGTTTTGCAAATTCAGGCAGGCCGGTATGTTGGGCTATCTGTTCTTTTAAATGGCTGAGCTCTAAGTGGCAGTGCGCATTCACAAAGCCCGGCATCAAGATGCCTTCCAAGTGCTCAATATTGCCCGCTTCTACCTGACTTTCATGCACAATGTCTTTCAGGCGCTGCGCATCGTCGATCACCAATACGCTGCCGGCCGGCAGGTTTTCTTTTCCGTTAAAAAGGGTTGTTGCTTTTAGAAAACGCATAGGGCCAAAGATAGGCGATTTTGTGCGAATTATTTGGGCGCCCCCTTCGGGTCGGCCTACAGAGCTTGTCCCGCATAAGCAGGAGGCTCAGCTTTCACACGGTCGCGCTCAGAAACCCACAGGGGCTTTTGCCATGGCCTTCTTGCCACGCAAGAGGCAGGCGTGGCTGTGTTGGCTAAACCCTGCGTGTTCCTGGCGCGGGTTCACGTTTATTAAGATGCGGAAAATTTGAAAAATAACTTAATTCCTCAGCGGGATTGGTATCTTTGCAGTCCGGTATTATGGCAAAAAAAGACATAAGGGCATTAACTCTTGCGCAGCTGGTTGAGCTGTTTGAAACCATTGGTGAGCCGGCCTTTCGCGCCAGGCAGGTGTATGATTGGCTGTGGGCCAAAGCTGTGGTGGATTTCAACCAGATGTCGAACCTGTCGAAAAAACTGCGCGATTATCTCGAGACCAATTTCACCATCAATGCCGTGCAAATCCACGAGCTGCAGGTGAGCTCTGACCGCACCATTAAATGCGCCATGCGCCTGCACGACAATTACGTGGTAGAGAGTGTGCTTATTCCGCACCAGTCGCGCATGACCGCCTGCATCTCATCGCAGGTGGGCTGCAGCTTAACCTGCAAGTTCTGCGCTACCGGCAGGCTCAAGCGCATGCGCAATTTAAATGCCGACGAGATTTTTGACCAGGTGGCTTTGGTAAAAAGCACCGCTGCCGAGCGCTACAATGCGCCGCTCACCAACATTGTGTACATGGGCATGGGCGAGCCTTTGCTTAACTATAACGAAGTGCTGAAGTCGGTTGAGAAGATCACCAGCCCGACAGGCCTTGGCATGTCGCCGCGCCGCATTACGGTGTCAACCGCCGGCGTGGCCAAAATGATCAGCAAGCTGGGCGACGACCAGGTGAAGTTTAACCTCGCCTTGTCGCTGCACGCGCCCAGCGATGAAAAGCGCAACCAGATCATGCCCATTAACGAAACCAATTCGCTGGAGAACCTGGCTGCGGCGCTGAACTATTTTACAGAGAAAACCGGCACGCGCCCTACCTTTGAATACATTGCCTTTAAAGACTTTAACGATTCGCTGAAAGATGCCCGGGAGCTGGCCGAATATTGTCACCGCGTGAAAAGCAAGGTCAACATTATTGAGTACAATTCTATTGACGGCTCTGAGTTTCAGCAAACCAGCAAAGACCGCCTGCTGGCCTTTACACAGTACCTCGAGCAGAACGGGGTGATCTGCAATGTGCGGCATAGCCGGGGCAAGGATATTGATGCGGCCTGCGGGCAATTGGCAAATAAAAACAAATTGGTTTCACCCGAATTAAAATAAACGGTAAATTTAAGCCGCTTGTCAAAAACAATTGAGGATATAAAGAAACCGGTGGCTGATCACATGGAAGTGTTTGAAGATAAATTCAAAGACGCCATGAAGAGCTCGGTACCTCTATTGAACCACATTACTTCTTACATCGTTAAGCGCAAGGGCAAGCAGATCCGGCCTATGTTCGTGTTCCTGTCGGCCAAAGTAAGCGGCGAGATCAACGACAGCACGCACCGCGCCGCTGCACTCATTGAGCTGCTGCACACTGCTACGCTGGTGCATGACGATGTGGTGGACGACAGCAATGAGCGACGCGGATTTTTCAGCGTAAATGCGCTTTGGAAGAACAAGATCGCCGTACTGATCGGTGATTTTTTACTGTCGAAAGGCCTTTTGCTTTCGCTGGATAACAACGATTTTCATTTATTAAAGATAGTGAGCAACGCCGTGCGCGAAATGAGCGAGGGCGAACTGCTGCAGATTGAAAAAGCACGCCGCCTCGATATTTCGGAGGAGGTGTATTTTGAGATCATCACCAAAAAAACAGCAGCCTTAATTGCGGCCTGCTGTGCGGCAGGAACAGCTTCGGTAACCAACGACGAAAAAACTATCGCGCTGGCTAAAGAGTTTGGTATTCTCACCGGTATTGCCTTTCAGATCAAAGACGATCTCTTTGACTTTGGCGGGGATGACCAGATCGGCAAACCTACCGGCATTGATATTAAAGAGAAAAAAATGACACTGCCGCTCATCTATGCGCTCAACAACAGCAGCTGGTCAGAGAAGCGGAAGATCATTAACATTATTAAAAATCACAACGAAGAAAGCGAGCAGGTGAAGAAGGTGATCGATTTTGTGATCGCTAAAGGCGGCATTGCTTATGCCAACAGGATCATGCACGATTACAAGCAGAAAGCGCTTGCTGTGCTCGAGCAGCTGGCCAGCAACGAATCGCGCAAGAGCCTTGAGCGTCTGCTGGTATATGCCATTGAACGAAAGAAATAATTTTTCCCCATCATGAAGCAGATCATTTATTTTAGCCTGTTGATAGTTTTATTTGGCGCAGCCTGCAAAACGGAAACTGCCAAAACCGAAGAAGAGCAATTATCGCCGCAGGAAAAACATGAGCGCGACTCGATCTCAAAGGCGCAGCAGCGCCAGCATAATGATTCGCTGAAAAGAGGCAATCCCTTGCTGATCGTGCCGCCCGACAGCACCTATACTGGCGATTATGTTGACCGCTATCCCGATGGCATCGTTAAGTTCCGTGGTTTCTTCCGATTGGGCAAACGCC
>Ga0068856_100008297_pt1 | contig 10124 bp, 12 predicted proteins | sample KBSCornC62_FD_66595 | JGI IMG/M metagenome (GOLD analysis project Ga0068856, IMG submission 66595) | Corn rhizosphere microbial communities from Kellogg Biological Station, Michigan, USA - KBS Corn C6-2 | ecosystem: Host-associated > Plants > Roots > Rhizosphere > Soil ... | reverse complement strand
AGCGCGCGGCCCGCCTCGGCCCGCAGGTCCTCGGCCAGCCACTCGGGCGAGAGCACCTCGACCTGACCGGCCGAGCCGAGGACGAGTGTGCGCACCCAGGCCGGGTCGGCCACCCGCAGGCTGACCCGCAGCCCGGCGCCGTCCTCGACGACGTCCTCGGCGACGTAATAGTCGGCCACCCACGCGTACGCGGGCCCGACCCGCAGCATCGCCAGCAGGTGTTCGGACGCCGGCTGGTACACGCCCTCGGCGATGTCGCGCGGCTGCACGCCCTCGGGCACCGCGGCCGGCTCGTCGAGCAGCGTCGCGTCCTCGATGCGGTCGAGGCGGAACACCCGCAGCCCCTCGGCCTGCCGGCACCACGCCTCGAGGTAGTCACGACCGTCCGCCTCGAACAGCCGCAGCGGGTCGACCGTCCGCTCGCTCGTCTCGTCCCGCGACGCGCTGTAGTACTTCAGCCGCAGCGCGCGACCCTCGTCGATCGAGCGCTGCAGCAGCGGCTGCAGCCGCTCGATCTCGTCGAGCTCGACCGCGACGGTGGAGTCGTCCACGGCGCCGCCGGCGGCCCGCTCGACCTTGGCCAGCGCGCGCTGGACGGCGTCCGTGTCGGCCAGCCCCGGCGTCTCGGCCAGGGTGCGCAGCGCGACCACGAGGGCCAGCGCCTCCTCGGCGGTGAGCCGCAGCGGCCGGGACATCCCGGCGTCGAAGATCACCGACACCGACTCGCCCTCGAACGACAGGTCGATGAGGTCGCCGGGCCCGTGGCCGGGCAGGCCGCACATCCACAGCAGCGTGAGGTCCTTGCGCAGCTGCGCCTCGGTCACGTTGAAGTCGGCCGCCGCGTCGGCCACCGAGATCCCGGGCCGCGCCTGCAGGTAGGGGACGAGCGCCAGCAAGCGCGGCAGCCGTTCCAGGTTCGCGCCCGCCATCAGGCCTCCCCCGCCACCGAGCGGAGGCGCTCGACCACCGCGTCGACGAGGTCGGGCGGTTCGAGGGCCACCGCGCTCGCGCCCGCGCCGGCGATGACCCGGGCCAGCCAGTTGCGGTCGGTGAAGTTGATGGTGAGGACGCCCTCGACCTCCGACTGCGCGATCCGGCGCAGCTGCCCGGCCCCCGAGCCCGAGACGCCCACCAGCGCCAGCCGGTCGTCCCCCCACCGCCGGCCGGACACCATGTCGAGCAGGTCGACCTTCTCCGGCCGCTCGAACGCGCGGGGCTTGCCGACCGTCTCGACCGGGCCGGTGATCCGGGACAGCCGGAAGCTGCGCGGCTCGCCGCGGTCGCGGTCGAAGCCGGCCACGTACCAGCGACGTCGCCACGACAGGACGCCCCACGGCTCGAGGGTGCGCCGCAGCGGCGCCTCGGCGCCCGACTTCTGGTAGTCGAACCGGACGACCGTGGACGTACGCGCGGCCTCGAGCAGCGCCGGCAGGCTGGGGTCGCTCGCGTCGAGGTGCGGGACGGCCCCCGGCGCGTCGGCCGCGCGCACGTCCGTCCCGGCCGCCCGCAGCTTGATCAGCGCCTGCCGGGCCGGCTCGCCCAGCGTGGCCGACTGCCACAGGCGGGCGGCGAGGCCCACGGCGGCCGCCTCGGCGGCGTCGAACTCGATCGCCGGCAGCTCGTAGTCGCCGCGGCGGATGCGGTAGCCGTCCTCGGCGTCGAAGGTGCTGTTGCGGCCGGTCTCGAGCGGGATGCCGAGTTCGCGCAGCTCGGCCTTGTCCCGCTCGAACATCCGCTTGAACGCCTCGTCGGTGGCCTTCGCGCCGTCGGCCGCCTCGTAGCCGGGCACGGCGTCCCGGATGCGCTCGGCGGTGAGGAACTGCCGGGTCGAGAGCAGGCAGATGACCAGATTGACGAGTCGTTCTGCCCGCCGCGCCGCCATGTCCTCGAAACTAATGCCCGTTCGTGGCGACCGCTGGGAAGCGCGCAGGGGCGCGCGCGTGCCGCTCATGTGTTCGATCCTGCCCTATCGGCGCCGTCCGTGAAAACCGCGAATCACCCACCCGCTCACATCGAGGCGATGAGCTTCTCCACCCGCTCGTCGACGCTGCGGTACGGGTCCTTGCACAGGACGGTGCGCTGCGCCTGGTCGTTCAGCTTGAGGTGCACCCAGTCGACCGTGAAGTCGCGCCGCCGCTCCTGCGCGCGCCGGATGAAGTCGCCGCGCAGCTTGGCCCGGGTGGTCTGTGGTGGCACGCTCTTGGCCTCGAAGACGGCCAGGTCGGAGACGACCCGCTCGACCGCGCCCTTGCGCTGCAACAGGTAGTACAGCCCGCGCGTGCGCGAGATGTCGTGATAGGCCAGGTCGAGTTGCGCGACGCGCGGGGACGACAGCGGCAGGTCGTGCTTGGCGCGGTAGCGCTCGATGAGCTGGAACTTCGTGGCCCAGTCGATCTCGCGGTCGATGAGGCTGAGGTCCTGCCGCTCGACCGCGTCCAGCGTGCGGCCCCACAGCTCGAGGACGCGCTTGGCCGAGGCGTCCTCCTCCCCCGACCCGGCCAGGAAGTCGACCGCCTTCGTGTAGTACTCGCGCTGGATGTCCAGCGCCGAGGCGGCCCGCCCGGCCGCCAACCGCACCGGCCGGGTACCGGTCAGGTCGTGGCTGATCTCGCGGATCGCCCGGATCGGGTTCTCCAGCGTGAGGTCGCGGAACGTGACCCCGTGCTCGATCATCCGCAGCACGAGGTCGGCCGAGCCGACCTTGAGGAACGTCGTCGACTCGTTCATGTTCGAGTCGCCGACGATGACGTGCAGGCGGCGGTAGCGCTCGGCGTCGGCGTGCGGCTCGTCCCGCGTGTTGATGATGGGACGGCTGCGCGTCGTCGCCGACGAGACGCCCTCCCAGATGTGCTCGGCGCGCTGGCTGATGCAGTAGACGGCGCCGCGCGGGGTCTGCAGCACCTTGCCGGCGCCACAGATCAACTGGCGGGTGACCAGGAACGGGATGAGCACGTCGGCCAGCCGGCTGAACTCGCCGTGCCGGCCGACGAGGAAGTTCTCGTGGCAGCCGTAGGAGTTGCCGGCCGAGTCGGTGTTGTTCTTGAACAGGTAGATGTCGCCGGCGATGCCCTCGTCGTGCAGCCGCTTCTCGGCGTCGACCACGAGCCCCTCGAGCACGCGCTCGCCGGCCTTGTCGTGCGCCACGAGCCCTTCCAGCGAGTCGCACTCCGGCGTCGCGTACTCGGGGTGGCTGCCGACGTCCAGGTAGAGGCGGGCGCCGTTCTTCAGGAAGACGTTGGACGAGCGGCCCCACGACACGACCCGGCGGAACAGGTAGCGGGCGACCTCGTCCGGCGACAGGCGCCGCTGGCCGTGGAACGTGCACGTCACGCCGTACTCGTTCTCGATGCCGACGATGCGCCTGTGCACGACTCCACCCTATCCGCGGGGTGGCGATCGCGCCCGCAGGAAAGGCGGACGGACGCCTGACGTCGCCCGCTAGATCCCCCGGTTTACAAATCGTCCTCTCGTGTCTAACGTCAGGACGTGAGGGGTCCGTCTGTCAACCTGGGTGAGGGGCAGCCAATGCGCGAGGGATCGCTATCGAAGAACCTGTCGAGGAATCTGTCGAGTAGCGCGACGCCGCCGGCGGCCGCCGGCGCGCTGGCGTGGCGCGACAAGAAGCGCTACCTCTGGCTGCTGGGCACCGTGGTCCCGCTGTTCCTGTTCCTGGGCTGGGGGCTCGTCGAGGCGACCGGGCTCGGGCTGTTCTGGTGGATCGGGCCGATGGTCGTGTACGTCCTCATCCCGGTCCTCGACGTGGTGATCGGCGATGACAACGGCAACCCGCCGGAGGAGGTGCTGGCCTGGCTGGAGAACGACCGCTACTACCGCTGGGTCACCTACCTGTTCCTGCCCTGCCAGTACGCGGCGTTCGTCGTCGGCTTCTGGCTCATCACGCGCCACGGCGTCGTCGACGGCCTCGGCATCGCCACCACGCTCGGCATGCTCAACGGCATCGCGATCAACACCGCGCACGAGCTCGGCCACAAGAAGGAGCATCTCGAGCGGTGGTTCGCCCGCATCGCGCTCGCGCCGTGCGGCTACGGCCACTTCTTCATCGAGCACAACCGCGGCCATCACGTCCGCGTCGCGACGCCGGACGACCCGGCCTCGAGCCGGCTCGGCGAGTCGTTCTGGCGCTTCTGGCCGCGCACGGTCGTCGGCAGCGTGCGCAACGGCTGGCGGCTGGAGAAGACCCGACTGCGCCGGATGGGCAAGCGCACCTGGACGCTGCGCAACGACGTGCTCAACGCCTGGGCGATGACGCTCGTGCTGTGGGCCGGGCTGATCGCCGCGTTCGGGTTCGGCATCGTGCCCTACCTGGTGCTGCAGGCCGTCCTCGCCTTCAGCCTGCTCGAGGCGGTGAACTACCTCGAGCACTACGGGCTGCGCCGCGAGACGCTGCCCAACGGCCGCTTCGAGCGCGTCACGCCGCGGCACAGCTGGAACAGTGACCACCTCACGACGAACCTGTTCCTCTACCACCTGCAGCGGCACAGCGACCATCACGCGAACCCGACCCGGCGCTACCAGTCGCTGCGGCACTTCGAGGAGTCGCCGCAGCTGCCCGCGGGCTACGCAGCGATGATCGTCCTGGCTTACGTGCCGCCGTTGTGGCGCAAGGTGATGGACGGCCGGGTGCTCGCCCACTACGGCGGCGACGTCACGCGCGCGAACATCCACCCGGCCAAGCGGGCCAAGGTGCTGGCCCGGTACGGCCGGGCGCCGCTGGCCGACGCCGCCTGAGAAGATCTGATCGTGGCCCGGTTCCGCTGCGAGGTCTGCGACTTCGTCTACGACGAGTCGACCGGCGCACCCCGCGAGGGTTTCCCCCCCGGCACGCCGTGGGCGGACGTCCCGGACGACTGGTGCTGCCCCGACTGCGGGGTGCGCGAGAAGGTGGATTTCGTCCCCGCGGACGAACCGTGAGCAGTGCTCGCGTCCCGTTCGCCGAGGCCGCCCGGTCGCTGCTGCGCGACACCGTCATCGGCGCCGTGGACGAGCTCGTCCGGCGGCGCGGCTGGTCGGCCACGACGATGGCCGACGTCGCCAAGGCGGCCGGGGTGAGCCGGCAGACGCTCTACAACGAGTTCGGCTCGCGCCCGGCCCTGGTCGAGGCGTACGTAGCGCGGGAGATCGATCAACTGGTCGAGCGGGCGACCGAAGTGGTGCGGGCCAACGCCGACGACGCCCATCGCGCTCTGCGCAAGGCGTTCCGGCTGTTCCTCGAACTGGCCTCGGACGAACCGGTCATCCAGATCATCCAGCGCAACGCCGAGGCCGGCGAGCTGCACCAGATGCTGCCCGTGCTCGGCCAGGCCCTGGCCCGCGATCGCATCGCCCGGTTGATCTCGGAGGTGTGGCCGCAGGTCGGGCCGGCCGACGCGCTGCTGCTGGCCGGCACGCTCGTCCGGCTCGCGATCAGCCATGCGCTGTTGCCGGCCGGTGACCCCGACGACGCGGCGGCCGGCGTCAGCCGCCTGCTCGCCCCGTTCGTGGACGAGCTGCTGGGCGGCTGAGGGCTAGAGCTTCAACTCGAGCAGCGGCGTCCCGGTCGGCGTGCGCACCAGCAGCTGCCGGATCTGATCGCGCGGGACCGCCGTCCCGGTCGTGAACTCGATGCCGTCCTTGCCGGGCACCAGCGTCCAGTCGCCGGCGACGTGCGAGCGGTTGGCCCGATCGACGACGACCAGGTCGTACGCGAACTTGTCGCGCTCGTTGGCCGGGTACGTGCAGTGCAGCTCGATGCTGGTGCCCCACGCCTTCGCGGTGAGCCGCGCCGTCACCTTCAGCGGGACGGGCTTCAGCGCGGTGAGCGCCTGCGCCGGCGGGCGCGCGGGCGTGTCGCTGCCGACCGGCCACACCACGATCGCAAGGGCCAACACACAGGCGGCCGCGACCGAGCCGATCAGCGCCGACACCGTGCGCCGGCGGCGCCGTTCGCGCGAGGCACGGCGCAGCAGCCCGGGCAGCAGGGTGTCCGGAACCGGGTCGTCCAGCGGTTCGGCGCCGAGCGCGACGTCCTCGCGAACCAGGGCCAGCGCGGCGACCGGGCCGCGCAGCTCGGCGACGCGGGCGCGGCACTGCGCGCAGGTCTCGAGGTGGGCCTCGAACGCGGCCCGCTCGACCGGGTCGAGGGCTCCTAGGACGTACGGCGCGTCGTCGTGGAGGAACGGGTCGTCCGTCATGCCGCACCTCCTAGTTCCTCGAGGGCCAGCTTGAGGGCCCGCATCGCGTAGTGAGTTCGGGACTTGACCGTGCCGGGCGGGATGCCGAGGGCGACGGCCGCCTCGGCCACCGACGAGCCGCGGAAGTAGCACTCGTGCAGGACGGCGCGGTGCTCGGCCGACAATCGCTGCAGGGCGGCCATGACGACGTGCCGGTCGACGGCGGCGTCCGTGGCGTCGGCCACCGGCCGCTCGGGCAGCGTGTCGGTGACCCGCTCGCGGCGGCTGCGGGCGGTGCGCCAGTCGTCGATGACGATGCGCTTGGCCACGGTGAACAGCCAGCCGCGGGCCGATCCGGTGGCCTGCTCGAGGACCTTCGGGTTGCGCCACGCTCGCAGCATCGTCTCCTGGACGACGTCCTGGGCCTGCGCACGGTCGCCATTGGTCAGGCCGACGACGTAGGACCACAACGCGCCCGCGTGCTGTTCGTGCAGGGTGCGCAGCAGCTCGTCGTCCTCGGCGCGCACGTCACCTCCGCTGCGGGACGGGCGGTTGGCCAGGAGGGACGCGCTCACGCCCTCTATACGTCCACCGACCCCGCTCCGGTTCACATCCTGCTTCGATGCTGCTGGGAACTGCGAATTGTTTGAACGTTGAACCGTAAATCACAGCCCGGCCGTGTAGCCAGTATGACCATGGACTCGACGATCACCCGCCGCACCCTGCTCGCCGCCGGCGCCGCCGGCGCCGGTGCGGCCGCCCTCGCCGCCTGCTCCTCCGGCTCCTCGGGCTCCTCCGGCTCCTCGGGCTCCTCCGGATCCGGCGGCTCGTCGAGCGGCCAGCCCGCCGGGCGCAAGCTCGTCGCGCTCGCCGACGTGCCGGTCGGTGGCGCCGCCGCGGTCAAGCTGCCGGACGGCACGCCCGGCGTCGTCGCCCGGCCGAGTTCGTCCGAGGCGCGCTGCTTCAGCGCGATCTGCACGCACCAGGGCTGCACCGTGGCCGTGAACGGCAAGGAGCTCGACTGCCCGTGCCACGGCTCGCGCTTCAACGCGCTGACCGGGGCCGTCCTGAGCGGGCTCGCACCCCGCGCCCTCGACAAGGTGCCGGTCGCGGTCAAGGCCGGCGAAGTCGTGACGGCCTGAGCCTGCGCATGGTAGGAAGCGGGCCGTGATCTTCGCACCGGCCCGCTTGGCACTCCTGGGTGTGCTCGCCGCCGCCGGGGTCGCCGCCCTGAGCACGGCTGCCTGGGCCGGCGATGCGCGGCCCTGGGACGGCCGGCTTGTCGAGCTGTGGCGCTGGAGCGTGTACCTGACCGTGGCCGCGGCGATCGTTCTCGTGGTGGCCCTCGCCGCCCCGCTCGACGTCCGGGCCATCGCGGCGACCGCGGCGGCGGTCCTGACCGTCGTTGCCGTCGCACTGTGGCTGCGTCAGTGGTGGCTGCTCGCCTCGCCCTCGGAGCCTCATGGGTGGTGGTTTTTCGGCGCCGGCGAAAGGGTCGAGCCGGTGACAGTGAGCGTGTCGGAGGTTCAGCGCTCCCTGCGCTCCGTGCGCTCCCCGTCCGGGCACCTGACCGCGGCCGGCTACGCCTCCGGCGGATTGCTGCTCGTCACGCTCGCCGCCACGTTGGCGACGCTGGTTCGCCTCGCGCCGCGGCGGGTTCAGCCGGCCGGCTGATCTCCGTTCGCGTCGTCCGCCGGCGGTTCGGGCAGCTCCACGGTCTCGGTCGCGGCGGCGGTCGGCAGCAGCTCGGTCAGCGCGAGGCCGGTGATGCGCTTGAACTTCCGCTTGCCGCGGGTGCGGTCGAGGACGGCCACCTCCAGCTGGGTGGCCGGCAACTCCCGCGGCTTGCCGTTCGTCCCACCCGTCGCGCCCAGCGCACGGACGGCGACGGCGAGCGCTTCGCGCAACGCCAGCCCGGGCGTGAAATGGCCCTTGACCTCGTTGGTGAGCGCCTCGGCCTGCCCGCCCATCGCGAGGAACTGCGGCTCGTCCACGATCGTGCCGTCGTAGGTGAGCCGGTACAGCTGGTCGGCCTCGGGTGTCGCACCGACCTCGGCGACGCAGATCTCCACCTCGTAGGGCTTCTGCTGCTCGGTGAAGATCGTCCCCAGGGTCTGCGCATACGCGTTGGCCAGCGCGCGGGCGGTGACGTCGCGCCGGTCGTACGAGTAGCCGCGCAGGTCGGCCAGCCGGATGCCGGCCACCCGCAGGTTCTCGTACTCGTTGTACTTGCCCACGCCGGCGAAGCCGATGCGGTCGTAGATCTCGCTGACCTTGTGCAGGGCGACGCTCGCGTTCTCGGCGACGAACAGGACGCCGTCCGCGTAGGTCAGCACGACGACCCCGCGTCCGCGCGCGATGCCCTTGCGCGCGAACTCGGAGCGGTCGCGCATGATCTGCTCGGCCGAGGCGTAGAACGGCATGCTCATGTCGAAGTCCCCTTACGCGCCCGGACGGGCTTCACGGTCGGCGAGGATGGCCCGGACGACGGCTTCCAGCTCGTCCTGCTCCACGCGTTCGGCCCCACCGGCGGTGGCCGTCATGACGACCGGGTAGATGCCACGCGTGATGTCGGGGCCACCGGTGGCCGAGTCGTCGTCGGCGGCGTCGTAGAGCGACTCGACCGCGACGCGGATCGCGCCGGCGCGGTCGAGGCCGGGACGCCAGAGCTTCTTCAGGGCGCCGCGCGCGAACAGCGAGCCGCTGCCGACCGAGTGGTAGTACTGCTCCGGGTAGCGGCCACCGGCGATGTCGTAGCTGAAGATCCGGCCGGCGGCGGCGGGATCAGGCGCGTCGAGATCGAAGCCGGCGAACAGCGGGACGACCGCCAGACCCTGCAGCGCCTCGGCGAGGTTGCCGCGGACCATCGTCGCCAGCCGGTTGGCCTTGCCGTCGAGGGTGAGCTGCGTGCCCTCGATCTTCTCGTAGTGCTCGAGCTCGACCTGGTAGAGCCGCACGATCTCGATCGCGACGCCGGCGGCGCCGGCGATGCCGACCAGCGTGTAGTCGTCGGCGGCGAAGACCTTCTCGATGTCCCGCTGGGCGATGAGGTTGCCGGCGGTGGCGCGCCGGTCGCCGCCCATGACGACGCCGTCGGCGTAGGTCGCGGCGACGATCGTCGTGCCGTGCGGGACGGACGCGTGCTCGGCCAGCCGGCGCGGCAGCAGCTCGGGCGAGGCCGATCGGACGAACTCGGTGAACGAGGACGAGCCGGGTGCCGTCGCGTACCGCAGGATGCCGTCCACGCCGGCCGGTCGGTCGTTGCTCAACGTCGCTCCTCGTTCGGGCTAGGGCCTTACGGCGACCCTACCGACGCGAGTGGTGCCGTTGCAGGTCAGGCCGCCTCCGGCTCGTCGGGCTCGTCGGCGGGACGGCCGGTATCGGTCGGGCCGAGGTAGAGGCCGAAGCCGAACTGCGGCAGGTCACCCATCGCCGTCGCGCCGTCGCGGTCCAGATAGGCGATGGCCCGCAGCATGAGATCGCGCCGGTCGCGGAACTGGCCGAGTGCGCCGTTGCAGTTGAAGCACAACAGCCCGCGCACGCGGCCGGTCACGTGGTCGTGGTCGACGTGCTCGGCCGGCGCCTCGCGGCAGATCGCGCACAGGCCGTTCTGTTCGGCGAGCATCGCGTCGGCGTGCTCGGCCGTAATGCCGTACCGGCGGCGGAGGTGGTAATTGCGCGAACCGCCATTGGCTTCGACGCAGGCGCGGGTGATCTTGTTATGGCACGGCTTGCAATAGGTCATGTAGCCGGAACGAGCACGTTTGTTGCGAGGGAATTGGTCCAACGTCTTCACGTCGCCGCATTCGGGGCACCATTTACTGCCTTCAGGAACCTCAAGACCACGCGGACGCACGCGATTGGTGCGAGGCCCCAGCCGCTTGCGACGGCTAACCTCGTCGCGCGCGATGCGGCACGGCCGACAATAGAACGACAGGCCGTCCTTTCGACGCG
>Ga0068856_100008294_pt1 | contig 10125 bp, 8 predicted proteins | sample KBSCornC62_FD_66595 | JGI IMG/M metagenome (GOLD analysis project Ga0068856, IMG submission 66595) | Corn rhizosphere microbial communities from Kellogg Biological Station, Michigan, USA - KBS Corn C6-2 | ecosystem: Host-associated > Plants > Roots > Rhizosphere > Soil ... | reverse complement strand
TACTTCGAACTGCAACGGGCGCTGATCGACGTCGGCACCAGCGCCGGCATCTCCGAGCCGGACAGCCGCCGCTTCGTCGTCTCTCTGCTCGGCATGCTGGCTCATGAAGCGCAGCGGACTCCTACCACGGCTTTTGATGGCCTGGTGGAGGAACATCAGACCAAGGGCGGCCTCAACGAACGTGTCCGCGCCACGCTGCTGGAGCAGGGCTGGTTCGAGGCCCCGCGCACTGCGCTCAGCGCCACGACCACGCTGAGCTACAAGAAGCTCCGTTGAGTCATGTGCCAAGATACGCCTCCACAATGGAGTTGCTCTTGCTTAGGATCTCGGCATCGCTGTCCATGCGGATATTGCCGGTCTCCAGCACGTAGCCGTAGCTTGCCAGCTTCAGCGCCAGGCGCGCATTCTGCTCGACCAGCAAGATCGTCACGCCGCTCTTGTTGAGGTCCCTGATGATGCGGAATGTCTCGAGCACAAGCTTCGGCGCGAGACCCATCGATGGCTCATCGAGCAGCAACACCTTCGGCCCATGCATCAGCGCCCGGCCGATCGCCAGCATCTGCTGCTCGCCGCCGGAGAGCAGCGAGCCGTCCTGGTGTTGCCTCGCCTTGAGGATCGGGAACAGGCTGAAGGCGTGCTCCATCCGCTCCCGCCGTGTCCGCGCATCGGCCACAGTGAAGCCGCCGAGCTCCAGGTTCTCACGCACGCTCAAGCCGCGCAGCACATGACGGCCTTCCGGCACGTGCACCACTCCCAGCCGGGCGATCTCGCTCGCCTTGCGGCCGACCAGTTCCTGGCCTTCGAACGTCACCGAGCCGGCGCTCGCCCGCACCAACCCCGAGATGGTCTTGAGCGTCGTGGTCTTGCCCGCGCCGTTTGCGCCGAGCAGCGTCACAATCTCACCGGCTCGCACTTCGAGGTCGATACCATGCAGCGCGCGGATCCGGCCGTAGCCCGCTTCCACGCCCTTGAGCGACAGCACCACGGGAGCTTCAGAGCGCAAGGGCTGCCTCCGCATCTTCGCTGCCCAGATACGCCTCGATCACCCGTGGATTGGCCTGGATCTCCTTCGGCGCCCCCTCGGCGATCATTACCCCATGGTCGAGCACGCTCACCCGTTCGGAGATGCTCATCACGAGGCTGGTGTCATGCTCGATCAGCAGCACCGCGACACCTCGTTCGTCGCGAATGCGACTGATCAGCGTCACCAACTCGGCCTTCTCGCCCCTGGTCAGCCCGGCCGCTGGCTCATCGAGCAACAGCAGCTTCGGTTCGGTCGCGAGCGCCCGCGCGATCTCGACGCGTCGCTGGTGCCCATAGGCCAGCGTCGTCGCATCGCGCCCCCACTCGTCGGCATCGATGCCGACAAAGCGGAGGCAGGCGCCTGCCACCTCGTGGATGTGCTCCTCCTCGCGCCGCTGCGCCGGCACCCTGAAGATTGCCCCGATCGCGCCGGCGTTGGTGCGGCAGTGCTGCCCCGACATCACGTTCTCGAGCACGCTCATTTGCCGGAACAGCCGCACGTTCTGGAACGTCCGGGCGATGCCGGCACGTGTGACCTGCCAGGGCTTCAGCGACAGCATTTGCGCGCCGCCGAAGGTGATCCTACCCCGCTGCGGCTTGTAGAATCCGGTGATGCAATTGAACAGCGAGGTCTTGCCGGCGCCGTTCGGCCCGATCAGACTGGCGATGGCGCGCTCGCCGACGGCGAAATCGACATCCTGCAGTACGGTGTTTCCGGCAAATCCGAGGGAGACCCCGTTGAGCTCGAGGAGGGCCATCAGCGCTTGCCTCCGCTGGGCCAAATGCCGCTCGGCCGGAACAGCATGATCAGCAGGAGCCCCACCGCGAACACGAGGTAGCGGAAGCTGCCGAGATCGCGCAGCAGCTCCGGTCCGAGCACCACGACGAAGGCGCCAAGGATGACTCCCGGGATCTTGCCCATGCCGCCCAGCACCACCGCCATCAGGAACAGCGTCGATTGCTGGAACGAGAAGCTCTGCGGCGAGATCGCCGTGAGGTTCACCGCAAAAAACGCACCGCCGATCGAGCCGTAGATGGCGCCGATGATGTAGGCCGCGAGCTTCACGCGCACCCGGTCGATACCCATGGCCTCGGCCGCGTCTTCGTCGTGCCGCACATAAAGCCAGGCGCGCCCGAGCCGCGAATTCGCCAGTCGCACCGAGACGAGGATTGCGATGACCGCCAGCACCAGGAAGACGTAGTAGAAATCGACCTGGCGTGCGATGTGCCAGCCGAACAGCCAGGGCTGCTCGATGCCCGAGATGCCGCTCGCCGCGCCGGTGATCTGCAGGTTGCGCGCGGCAATGCGCACGATCTCGCCGAAGCCCAGCGTCACGATGGCGAGATAGTCCGAGCGCAGCCTAAGCGTCGGGCCGCCAATGATGACCCCCGCGATCATTGCGACGATAACCGCCACCGGGATGGTGGCCCAGAAGTTCCAGCCGAACCCCGTGGTGAGGATACCGACCGAATAGGCGCCGACCGCAAAGAATGCGGCATAACCGAGGTCGAGCAGGCCGGCATAGCCCACCACCACGTTCAGCCCGAGCGCGAGAATGGTGTAGAGCAGCGCATTGGTGAGGATGACCGTGGCATAGGGGCCGAACGCCTGCGGCGCGATCACCATCGCCGCGAGGATCACGACGATCGTAATGCCCCGCTTCTGCGGTGTGTCGAGGATGGCCGACAGGCCGCCCCAGGCGCTGGGCCGAGCCTCGACCGACTGCGGGCCGGGAGAACCGGGTTCGAGCGCCATCACATGCGCTCCTGCTCGGATTTGCCGAGGAGGCCGGTGGGCTTGAACACCAGCACCAGGATCAGCACCGAGAAAGAGAACACGTCCTTCCATTCGCTGCCGATGCCGGGGATCTGCGTGCCGAAGCTTTCGAGCAGGCCGAGCACCAGGCCACCCAGCATTGCACCGGGGATCGAGCCGATGCCGCCGATCACCGCGGCAGTGAAGGCCTTGAGCCCGATGATGAAGCCCATGAAATACCAGACGGAGCCATAGTAAGCTCCGGCCATGGTCCCGGCGGCGCCCGCCAGAGCCGAGCCGACGAAAAAGGTCACCGCGATCACGCGGTTGACGTCGATGCCCATCAATTCGGACATGTCGCGGTCGACGGAAACCGCGCGCATGGCGCGGCCGTACTGCGTGCGCGTGATGAAGAGCTCGAGCGCGATCATCAGGACCGCAGCGGTGCCGGCCAATGCGATCTGCTTGTAGTTGATGAACACTGGCCCGAGGTTGAGGCCGGCAAATCCGAGCTTCGGGCTGAATGCCAGCACCTGCCCGTTGCTGATCGTCAGAACGCCGTTCTGCAGCACCAGCGAGACCGCCAGAGCGGTGATGAGAATGGAGAGCCGCGGCGCCCTCAGCATCGGCGCATAAGCGATACGCTCGATGACGACGCCGAGAAACCCGACGGCAATCATCGCGAGAAGGATCGAAAGCCCCACGCCCACCCAGCTGGTGCCCGCGGCGCCGGCAACGGCCGAGAGCGCCAGCAGCCCAGTGAAGGCGCCGACCATATAGAGGTCGCCATGGGCGAAGTTCAGCAGCTTCACCACGCCGAAGACCATGGTGTAGCCGAGTGCGACGAGCGCGTAGAACGAGCCAAGCACCAGGCCGTTCACCAACTGCTGCGCGAGAATGGTGGTCAATGTCATTAGCAATTGGCCCCAATCGTGCGGAGGGACGGAGCGTCCTTCCGCACGCGATTGAGTTCGGCCGTTACTGGGCCAGCGTCCAGGTGCCGCCCTTGCCGACGACGACCACGAAATTCGAGCGGCCCAGGGTATGGTCCGGCTTGAAGGTGATCTCGCCGGCGATGCCCTTGTAGTCCTCCGCCTGCAGCGCCGCGATCAGCTTGGCGCTGTCGGTGCCGCCGGCCTTGCTGATGGCGTCGGCGAGCAGCTTCATGCCGTCATAGGTGAGCGGGCCGTACGAGCTCGGCGCAACGTTGAACTTGGCCTGATACGCATCGGCAAAACTCTTGGCATCGGGCAGGAACTCTGCCGTCGGGCTCGAGAAGGCATAGACGCCTTCGGCTGCATCGCCCGCGAGCTTGAACAGGTTCGCTGACGTCGAGCCGTCGCCGACATAGATGTCGCCCTGATAACCACCCTCGCGGAGCTGCTTGATGAAGGGGCCGCCATCGTCGTCATAGGCCGTCCAGAACACGGCATCCGGGTTGGCTGCCTTGATCTTGGTCACGACGGCCGAATAGTCCTGCTCGCCGTGGTTCACGGTCTCGAAGGCCGGCACGCTGCCGCCCGCATCGGTGAAGCTCTTCTGTGCCAGCGTCGCGAGGTCCTGGCTGTAGGCATCGCCTTCGTTGACAATGGCGATGGCCTTGTAGCCCTTGGCCTTCCAGAACTCCAAAGCCTTGGCGACCTGGTCGTTGCCGGTCGAGTTGATCATGAAGGCGTTGCCCGGGTTCGCCGGGATCAGCTTGGTCGAGTTCGCGGCGGTGATCACGAACGGCAGCTTGGCGTCGCCGAAGATCTTGAGCGTCGGGATCGTTGCGCCGGAGCAGTAGCCACCGACGACGGCGGCGATGCCCGACGAGGCGAGTTTGGTCGCGGCATTCACGGCCTGCTGCGGATCGCAGGCGTCGTCACCGATGACGGCCGAGTAGGTGTTGCCGCCACCGGCCTTGTTGATCTCATCCATGGCGAGTTGCACGGCATTTGCCATGTCCTGGCCGTAGGTCGCCTGGCCGCCGGTGGTCGGCACCAGCACGCCGATCTTGATGTCGGCGGCGTAAGCCGTACCGAGCATGAGGGCGAGGGCGAGGCTCGCGACCGCCGATGTCTTCAAGAGGTTCATTCATCGTCTCCCTGTTGCAGTCTTGGTGTTCGCCGCTTGGCGGCACGTCACGATCGGTGTGGCCCGAGCGGCATAGGATGCGTCTGCATGCATCTTGTCGACAGATTGCACGCATGACATTTTCGTGTCAATCGTTGGGGCAGTGAGGTTCAGCCCGTGAGTAGGCCGATGAGCGGCAAGGCAGTGGCTCCGGCTCGGCCGGTGCGTGGTGCAGGCGTGCAGACGGTTTACGAGCAGTTGCGGCTCGCAATCGTCAATCTCGATCTGCCACCCGGCAGCCCCCTTGATGAGGTACGTCTGTCGCAACAATTCGCCCTGTCGCGCACTCCGGTGCGCGAGGCTTTGGTGCGTCTCGCCGGCGACGGGCTGGTGACCACGCTGCCCAATCGCAGCACCGTCGTCGCGCCGATCGATTTCGAGAGGCTGCCGGTCTACTTCGAAGCGCTGACCCTGATGTATCGCGTCACCACGCGGGCCGCCGCGCAGCGCCGCATGCCGAGACACATTGCGGCGATGCGCCAGGCTCAGGCGCAATACGTTGAGGCGGTCGCGCGCAACGACGCTGTCAGCATGATCTCGACAAACCGGGACTTCCATCTTGCGATCGCCGAGGCCGGCGGCAACAGCTACTTCACCAGCTGGTTCTCGCGCCTGCTCGACGAGGGCCGGCGGCTGCTGCGGCTCTACTACTACGCCGCGTTCGACGACCATCTGCCTCGCAAATATGTCGACGAGCATGAGGCCATCATCCGGGCCATCGAGAAAGGCGACGCCGATCGCGCCGACGAGCTTGCCGCGCTCCACGCCGCGCAGATCGTGCGCCAGATCCAGAGCTATATCGCCCGCGACGTCACCGCCACCATGCGGTTGAGCGACAAGCCCGCGAGGCGGTCTCGGTCGGCGCGCGCGAGCTAGCACTCAACTCTCCTCCAGCGTCATGAGGCTGGCGTTGCCGCCCGCCGCAGCCGTGTTGATGCTGATCGAAACCTCATGCACCAGCAGGTCCAGGTCGATGTCCGCCGCGCTTTGCACCGGAACGATCGGCCCCGGCAGGGCTGCGACCTGCTGAGCAACCTCTGCCAGTCGCATGGCATCGCCTTCGACCAGCACGGCGTCCACCCCGTCGCCGGACCAGCCGCTGATGATCTTCGCCCGTGGCTCCAGTTCCCGCGCCGCCGCTGCGCCGACGGCACTGCTGTCGACGATGGCGCGATTGCCGGTCGCCGCAACGGCATCGAGCATCCGGCTCAGCCCCTCGCGGCTCTGGGCTAGCAGCAGGACCTCGCCACGCGGCCGTGTGCGGTAAAGATTGCTCTCGCCGACGGGACCGGGCAGGGCGACGACGTCCGGCGGCGCCGCGCCATGTCCCTGGATCATGCGGCGCACATAGAGCGGGCCACCGGCTTTCGGCCCGGTACCGGACAGGCCCTGGCCGCCGAACGGCTGCACACCCACGACGGCGCCGATGATGTTGCGGTTGACGTAGATGTTGCCCGCGGCGATGCGGTCGGACACCCGATCGATGGTTTCGTCCAGCCGCGTATGCAGCCCGAAGGTGAGGCCGAAGCCCTTGACGTTGATCGCATCGACGGTGCGGTCGAGGTCGCGCCGCGCATAGCGCACCACGTGCAGAACCGGACCGAACACCTCACGCTCGAGATCCTCGATGCGGCCGATCTCGATGATCGTGGGTCGCACGAATGTTCCCGCCGCGTCGACTGGCAAAGGCCCTTGCGTGACCCGATTGCCACGCCGCTCCATCTCGCGGATGTGCGCCACGATCCGGTCTCGCGCCTCCGCGGTGATCACCGGGCCGACATCGGTGGCAAGCCGATCCGGATTGCCCGTGCGAAGCTCGCCCATCGCGCCCTTCAGCATCGAGAGCGTTCGATCGGCCACGTCATCCTGCAGGCACAGCAGCCGCAATGCCGAGCAGCGCTGGCCCGCGCTGTCGAAGGCCGAGGACAGCACGTCCACCACCACCTGCTCGGTGAGCGCCGAGCTGTCGACGATCATCGCATTGATGCCGCCGGTCTCCGCGATCAGCGGCACCGGCCCGCGTGGCGCCAGCTGCCTCTGGATCAAGTGCGCCACCTCGGTGGAGCCGGTGAACACCACGCCTGATACTGAGGGATGTCCGCACAGCGCCGCACCGACATCTCCGGCGCCCGGCAGGAACTGCAGCGCACCGCGCGGCACGCCCGCCTCGTGCAGGATCGCGACCATCGCCGCAGCGGTGAGCGGCGTCTCCTCGGCCGGCTTGGCGATTACTGCGTTGCCCGCCGCGAGCGCCGCCGCGATCTGTCCGGTAAAGATCGACAGCGGGAAATTCCACGGGCTGATACAGACCATCGTGCCGAGCGGCTTCGCTGCCGACCCAAGCGCCTCGGCCTGGGCCGAATAGTAGCGCAGGAAGTCGACCGCCTCACGCACCTCGGCGATGGCGTTGCTCGCCGTCTTGCCTGCTTCGCGCATCATGAGCGCGAGAAAGTCCGGCAGACGTGTCTGCAGGAGGTCCGCGGCCTGGCGCAGAGCAGCCGTGCGCCGGAGCAGGGGAGACCAAGCCGGTGTTGCCCCCGCAAAGGCCTGCTCGACCAAGGCAGCGGGAGCGAACTGCGCGATCCCGACGAGGTCGGCGGGCTCGGCCGGGTTGTGCACCTCGACAGCCGCACCGGTCACTGGTCCCGACGCCAGCACCGGCTCCGCCGTCCACCTCCGCGGGCTCTCGCGCAGTCTGTCGCCGAGTTGGGAGAGCACGGTCTCGTCGGAAAGATCGAGCCCGGCAGAGTTCTGCCGGGCTTCGAGAATATCTCTCGGAAGCCTGATTTGCGGATGTGGCGCTCCGGGTGGCACAACCGCGCTCGCGACCTCGGCCGGATCTGCCACCAGCGACGCGATGTCGACTGACCGGTCCGCGATCCGGTTCACGAACGAGGAGTTCGCGCCGTTCTCGAGCAGCCGCCTTACGAGGTAGGCGAGCAGCGTACCGTGCGTCCCCACCGGCGCGTAGATGCGGCACGGTCGATCCAGGTTGTCCTTGCCCACCACGTGGCCGTAAAGCGGCTCGCCCATGCCGTGCAGGCATTGAAACTCGTAGTCACCCACCTGGAACGCCGCTCCAACCAGCTCGTAGATGCTTGCCAGTGTCTGAGCATTGTGCGTAGCAAATTGTGGAAACACCGCATCGCGTGCCGCCAGCAGCCGCTTGGCCGAGGCAATGTATGACACATCGGAGTAGACCTTGCGGGTGAACACCGGATAGTCGCTGAGCCCATCCACCTGCGCCTGCTTGATCTCGCTGTCCCAGTAGGCGCCTTTGACCAGCCGCACCATCAGGCGGTGGCCGCTGCGGCGCGCCAGCTCGACCAGCCAGTCGATCACGAACACGCAGCGCTTGCTGTACGCCTGCACCACGAAGCCGATGCCGTCCCACCGCCCGAGCTCCGGATCGAGGCAGAGCGCCTCGAGCAGGTCGAGTGACATCTCCAGCCGATCGGATTCCTCCGCGTCTATATTGAGCCCGATATTGAAGGTCTTGGCGCGCAAGGCCAGTCGCTTGAGCCGGGGCAACAGTTCGGCGGCCACCCGGTCCGCCTGGCTGCGCCGGTAGCGCGGATGCAGCGCCGAGAGCTTGATCGAAATACCCGGCCCCCGGATCGGCCCGCGTCCTGCGGCCTCCTGGCCGATGGCGTCGATCGCATCTTCATAGGCCTTGAGGTAGCGCGCCGCATCTTCCTCCGTTGTCGCGGCTTCCCCGAGCATGTCGTAGGAGTACTGGAAGCCCTTGCGCTCCATTCGCCGCGCATTGGCGAGCGCCTCGTCGATCGTCTGCCCGGCAACGAATGTCTCGCCCATCATCCGCATGGCCATGTCGACGCCCGCGCGGATGATCGGCTCTCCGCCCCGCGCGATCAGCCGTCCGAGGGCTCGCGCCAGCCCTTCTTCGGGGATCGCCGAGGTGATCCGTCCGGTGACCATCAGGCCCCAGGTGGCGGCATTGACGAAGAGCGACCGTTCCGCTCCCAGGTGCGCCCGCCAGTCGCCCTGCGAGACCTTGTCGCGGATCAGCGCGTCCCGCGTCGCATCGTCCGGAATTCGTAGCAGCGCCTCGGCGAGGCACATCAGCGCGACGCCTTCCTCGCTCGACAGCGAATACTCGTGGATCATGCCGGCGATGCCACGGCTGGGCCGGTCGGTCCGGAGCTGCTCCACCAGCCGACGTGCCGTGCGGGCGATTTGTCCTGCGGTGGCCGCATCCACCCGCGCCGCCTCGATCAGCGGTGGAACACACTCCGGCTCCGGCGGTCGCAGCGCTGCCCGAATAGCGGCTCGTAGCGGCGAGGGGGAGTGGGTGGCGCTGGCGATATCGAACCGCGCGAACGGGGCAAACCCGTCCGGCCGTGCCGCGTGCTGCTGCTCGCTTGCCAGCGCCATTGTCTCTCCGACCCTCGACCGAGAGCCTAGCGGTGTTTTTGCGTAGCACCATTGCGATAATCAGCGAGCGGCCGTAGGAATGACGCAAAAGTGGAAAAAAGTGCGGAGATATGACGACGCTGGACCAGACCGACCGCCGCATCCTCGCCGAACTCCAGCGCGACGGCCGCATCACCAACGCCGAGCTCGCCCAGCGCGTCGGCCTGCCGCCCACCTCGATGAGCGACCGTTTCCGTCGGCTGGTCCGCCAGGGCTACATCGCCGGATTCGGCGCCCGACTCGATCCGCACGCGCTCGGGCTTGGGTTGCTCACCTTCGTCGAGGTCTCGCTCGACAAGACCACGCCCGACATCTTCGAGCGCTTCGCCCAAGCGGTGAAGCGCGCGCCCGAGGTGCTCGAATGCCACATGGTGGCGGGCGGCTTCGACTATCTGGTCAAGGCCCGCCATGCCGACATGGCCGCCTATCGCCGCTTCCTCGGCGAGACGCTGCTCGCAATGCCGGGCGTGCGTGAAACCCGCACCTACGCCGTGATGGAGGAGGTCAAGAACGACGGTCCACTGCCGCTGTGAAGGCGACTAGCCCTTCACAGCCCCCGCGGTCAGGCCGGCCACGATCTGCCGATTGAAGAAGATATAGACTAGCAGCGGCGGGATCGTGATCAGCAGGATGTTCATGAACAGCAGGTTGTACGACGTGTTGAACTGGCTCTGGAAGTTGAACAGCGTCAACTGCAGCGTCACGTTCTTGTTGCCCGGCAGGTAGTAGAGCGGGTTGGTGAAATCGTTGAAGATCGCCACCGACTGCGTGACGATCAGCGTGACTACCACCGGCCG
>Ga0068856_100008293_pt1 | contig 10126 bp, 12 predicted proteins | sample KBSCornC62_FD_66595 | JGI IMG/M metagenome (GOLD analysis project Ga0068856, IMG submission 66595) | Corn rhizosphere microbial communities from Kellogg Biological Station, Michigan, USA - KBS Corn C6-2 | ecosystem: Host-associated > Plants > Roots > Rhizosphere > Soil ... | reverse complement strand
CGCGCTGCGACGTGCGGACGAACATGCCGAACTCGCGGCTATCTGAAGTGACCCAGTCCACCTTGCCGAAAACCTGGCCGGACAGAACGTTAGCGCGCGACATGTCAGTGCACCTCCGTGAGTTTGACGCTCTCGCGGGGTTTGCCCTTGCAAGCCTCGATGATGTCCTTGGGGACTTCCGGCAATCCGGCGGATGCAGCCAATTTCTTGGCTACCTCTTGCCAGGCCGTCGGCGCTACCCCCTTGCCGAACTCGACCTGAAGCCGATTCGCCAACAGGACCACATTGGAACCAACAGTGCGCACCTTCTCCGCCGCCGCCAGAACCTTTGCTTCCAGACGCTCACGCAGGTCCTTCGCATCCTGCTCCGCTTGCAGCGAAGCCAGATACAGGTCTACCGCACCTTCGTGGTCGTCCGAGGCAAGGGCCATGGCAACATCCGCTTCCTTGCTCAACTTCTGCAAGAGCATGTGGTCGGCCGGCAGCTTCGGAGGTTCGACGTAGTCCGCGAGAAACTCCGCTTGATAGAACACCGCCGCGGCCTGGTAGGCACGCAGAAAGCGGTCATCACGCGGTACCTTCTCGATGATGGGGAACTTGAGCTTCACGTTCCCCGCGTCGTCCTCTTCCGCACCTGCAGCCACAAACCAGCCATAGGGCGACTCCGCTACCAGGCATTGATGCTGCACCTGGCACCAGAAGTAAGGCAGCCCCAGGATGGCAAGCTTCCCGGCCTTCTGACTCTCGAACAGCTTCTTGCGGGACGGAAATGCCGGGCACTTCGCCTCCACCGGAAAGCCATGCGGAGCCACCACCACCGGGTCGGACGATGCAGGGGCGCGCGCATCAAGCGATGCGAGCAGGCCCGGGCTCGAGCTGGACAGCGCAACCACTTCCCGCTCCACCAGGATGAGCTGCTTCTCCTCGAACAGACGGATGATGCGCTCCTCATGGCGTTGGCCGCGAAGGGTGTCTTCGTTGCCGGTGAACCGCGGAATGCGGCCGTTCTTTTCCGCCCAAACCGACCACAACGTGTGGCCGAAAAAGGACTCCATGCCAACGTCAAGCAACGGCTTGATGTCCAACGAGACGCCTTTGCTGGCTGCGTAGTCGCGCAGCAGCTCGGCGTTCTCGCGAACAACGAGGGTTGCTGCCAACGATGCCGTCCAAGCCTCCGTGCGCGCGGCATGCCACTGCTGCGAGCGCGGTACTAAATCAAGACGTTTCATAGTGATGACCTCTCATTTCGATGCTGAGCGCCCCAGGGCGTCAGCGCATGCTTCAATGTGTGTATTACCTGCGAGAAAGTATAGACGAAGCGTATACTATGAAAAAAGCGAAAAGCCAAATACAATAGTGGCTTGTTGGGCCGCGCTGTGCGCGCTCAGCCTCTCGGTCAACCCTGAATGATGAATCCCCTGCATTTCCTCGGCACCTTGCAAGATGAGGTGATGCTCACCGTCGGCCTGGCCGGCGCGTTGACGCTTGCCACCTACGGCGGCACCTGGGCGGTCTCTCGCCAGCAATCGCTGGAGAACCAGCGCTTCTGGCGCCTGACGTTCCGGCACCTGGCCGCGCTTGCCTTCGCGGTGAGCATGGTCATCATCTGGCGCCACCAACTCCAGAGCAGCGTTGTCGCCCTTGGCGCGGCGCTCGCCGGCGTGATGCTGACCCTACGCGAAAACTGGCTCTCCTTGGCTGCGTTCTGGGTCCGGATTGGCCGCCGCCACTATGGGCTGGATGACTTCATCGAGGTGGACGGTATCCGGGGGCGGGTGCTCGATATCACCTGGCTCACGACCGTGCTCGCGGAGACGGGGCCCGGCGCCAATGGCCTGGCGTACTCCGGGCGCGTGGTGCACGTGCCGAACTACCGCACGCTGCTGGTTCCGCTCTTCGTGGAGAACCTGACAGGCAACTTCAGCGCCCACCTGGTGACCATCCCCTTGCCGCCGGGGGCGGATGCTGTCCAGGCCGAGCAGCGGTTGCTGGCTGCGGCTACTGCCCACTGCACCGGCTTCAGCGAAGCGGCCGAGGCGCATATGTCCGCCTTGCAACGCGATGAGGCGCTCGACACCCCGAGCGTTCGCCCGAAAACGCATATCCGCGTCGGAGAAGAGGGCGCCTTGACCCTGGTGCTGCGCATTGTAGTACCCGTGGCCGACCGGCTTCGCGTCGAACAAGACATCCTGCGCGACTTCCTGTCCACGGCGACCGCAGCGGAGTGGCCGCGCGTGGCAGCCTGAAAGAAGCCGACGCCAACCCTTGAGGCGACCCATGGACAGCACCTACCATTTGTGTCGCCTAGTTCGTAACCTGCGGACCGGGAATGACGTCAATGCCCGGCTTGCGCGAGCGCTGGCACATATCCGGGCAGACCGAACGCGCCAGGGGGAGGGGCAATCCTGCGACGCGGCTGGTGCTGATGCACCCCTGCGCGTGCTGCCTACAGCGGAGCCGACGGGCGGCCATGTAGTTGACAAATGGCGTTAAACGGGATATACTAAAAAAATAACAGCAGTTTATCCCCGAAGGGCCATTTGGCCGGAGCCCACAATGCTTGACCTGCGCGCGACCTTCAAAAAGCACAGAGATGAGTACCGCAAGTTCGAGCGCGTGGAGCAGCCATTGCATCCGCGCCCGGACTTGTGCGCTTTCTTGCTGCTCGACCGGCTAGACCCGGACCCGGGCTGCGACTTGATTAGCGCTGCGGAGCACGACGAGTTCTTCCTCAATACCGACTGCGAGGTGCTGTCCAAGGTGGCAACCGAAGACGACATCCTGATGCTGGTGCGCTGCGGTGTCCGGTACTCGGCCGAATACGACTGTCTGGCCATGCTTGTATGACACGCGCCTTGCTCGAACCTCCTCAAGAACAACGACCAATGAATCTGATGGCTATCGCCGCTCGCCACTACGGCTGGGTGGAAAGCATGGGCTGGCACAACAAGACGACCCTGGAATCGCTGGGGCTCATCGGCTCGGAAATCTTCGAGGCGCAGAACGAGGCGTTCACCACGCCTTTGCCGGCGAACTTCGGCGAGGAGCTGGCGGACATTGTCCTGCGTTCGGTCGACCTGGCGTACGAAACGGGCGTGGACCTCGATGCCGAGGTGGCCGCTGCGGACATCACCTGGCGCAGTGACACGCTGCTCGGCCAGCTGGCGGAAATGGGCGTGGAGCAGGGCAAGACCGTGAACGCCGCGCGCTACGAGACGCTGGGGCCGGAATTCGGCAAGTCCCTGGGTCGCATGATGCGCCGTCTGCTGGAAATTGCTGCACGCTACGGTATCGACGTCGAACGGGAGGTTTCGCTCAAGATGGCAAAGAACCACGAGCGCGGCACGCGCGGTCGCATCATCTGACGTGGTGCCCTCAAAAAAAAGCCGCTGGGCGAAGAGCTCCAGCGGCTTTTTCATTCCGGCTGCGGATATCAGCTCGGATTTTTCAGGTAGTTGATGAGCCGCAGCGCATCGTCTTCCGTGAACTGGCCCTGCGCCGACAACTGCCCCAGCACGGCGAACAGCGCGGTGGTCAACGGACCTTGCTCATGCGAACCACCCGAGCGCCCCGTTGGCATCCACGTGAAGCCTACGGGGGCAGTAGCTTGCGGCATGCTCACCGGGGCAGCCACAGGAGCAGCAGCCGGTGCGGCAACAGGCGCCTGCGCGGGAGTTGCCGTGGCGGCTGCGGGCTGTTCTGCTGGGGCCGCGGCAGGCGTCGGAACTGCTTTGGGCTTACGACCGCGCTTAGCGGGCGCAGCAGCGCCCCCCGTGGCAAACGGGGGTACGGGCTGACCGCCAGCTGCGGCCGGCGTGCGGAACGATGCAAACGAAGGCAGCGACTTGCCCGGTTCTGTAGGGGCGCGCTCGTCAGGAGTCTGGCCGACCGTAGAGCGCAGCTTTTGGCCCATGCCTACATCCGAAACAGCTGTTGCTTCCGCAGGCGCAGCCTTTACTTCGTCGTTGGCGGCCGGGCCCGGCAGAGGCACCTCCTTGTCCATCACCCACGCGTGCAGCGTCGGCGGCGGGAAGACTGGATTGTCCAACCAGCCTTTCGGCAGACCCAGGGCTTCTTCAACCTTCTGGGCAAGGTCATCACGGAACATCACCAGCCCACGACGAATGTTTCCAGCGTAGGCCTGCGAGCTACCCACCAGGTCACGCCAGAGCGTAATCTTCGCGCTGCGTCGCGCGTTGTCGAGAAGCTTGTCAAGTGCTTTGGCGCGCTTGAGCGATTTCGCTTTGGTCAGCGGAGGCGTCGTCGTCTTCGCCGCGACGGGCGGCTGTACCGCTTGCGGACGCGTGCGCGGAGCCGCCTTCTTCACGGTCGGCGCAGGCGCGGCTGCGGGGGCTGCCTTCTTTGCGGCCGGAGCGGGGGTCGGTGCTGCAGCAGGCGTCGACTTGCCTCCGCGTGCAAACGGCGGCTTGGCGCCGGACAACTGCCGACCAGTGCCCAGAACGCCGCGCGCGAGGGGCCGCGACGGTGCGCCGGCTTTGACCGACTTGCCGCTTGCCACAGGCATGCCCGGCAGCGTTTGTTGACTGGATTTTGCCATCTCGTTCTCCTCTTTAATCCGGGCAAAGGGCGGTGTCAGAACTGCAGCTTGCGCTGGTGCGGGAATCACTTCTGGCTCGGCCGTGGGCTGCTTGACCGGTGCGACGGGGGCCGTATTCACGTGCATCTGCGCGCGGGCTTCTTCCATCTCTACCAGGTCGCGCTCATAGACATCAACCGCCTGCGCTTCCAATTTTTGTTTCAGCTCAGCGGTCATCACTGCATCCGCAAGCTCCAGCCACCCATCCGGGAAGCCAGCCGCCATCAAGCGCGGATTGATGTGGCCTGCGCGTTGGTCATCAAAGTCCAGGCGACCCTCAAGAATGCCCGTAATGCTCGACAGGGCGATTTCGAGCGCGTCAGCCAGTTGTTCCAGTTGACCGTGAAATGCGTCTGCGAGCTTTTTGAGATTGCTGCGGCGAATGGCCGACTTCGAGCTGGCGCCCGCAGCAAGGTTACGCAGGCGGGCCACAACTTCGGGAGAAGCCTTGGGGGAGGGTTGGTGCAACCACGAGCCGGGCAGGCCGGCTTCTTTGAGTCGCTCAGTGATATGAGCAACGCTTTGTTCGTCGCGTGGACCGGGGCGGTCGCTGGCCAGGTTGCGCAGCGTCGCTTCGGAAACGCCCAGTGCGGCGGCGAGCAAGTCAAAATCCAGCTGGGAGGCCAGGCCGCTCAAGTTCATCGCGCGGCTCGACTTGGCGCTGCGCTGGGGTTTGCCCCCTTGGTGTCGGTCCTTCTGCTCGGAACGACGAGGCCCGGTTTCACGCACCACCAGCAAACCACTCTTCTGGTGCTGCGTGAGTTGCTCCGCAATGGAACCGTGCATTAATATACCTCGTAAATGCTCAAAATCAAGCTATACCAATCAGCGTCCCGGTTGCATCTTCCAGCCCGGGCTAGCCGTTTATCCGGCGCGCACCACCCTTGGAGCTGTCGTCATGCGCTATAGCAACCCCAATCATACCTACGGTACGCCATCTACCCGGAATCTATCCCGCAATCGATTTAGTGTCAAGGCGGCAGTTAACCAATTCTGCACGAAAATGGCACTTGTTTTCAGTGCGCTAGTGGTTGGCGCTGGCACCGTGCATGCGGAGGATTTGAACCAACGCACGATGCTGAATGCTGCTCAGCTGTCGACCTTGCTGCATGGCGTGGTTGCGGAGCAGTTGCTGCGCATCGTGGACGGCATTGCGAGCGGCAAAATCAAGCGCCTGGCCCCGGAGCAGCCCGTCTGGATTCTGGAAATTATCAGCGGCACCATCCTGTACTACCAGGGTCAGCCGACCTTCGCGCAGCAGCCCGCCAGCAAGCTGGTGGACGACTCGGGGTTCCGGTTCGGCCAGAAAGCCGTCGACAACGCGAAGAATTCGCGCGACACCTGGCTCTCGCTGAAGCTGGGCGGCCAGACGTACCGAGCGTACTGCGTGGCCACCTACCCGACGGTGGTGTGCAGTTTGGGCACGCCAGCCAAGCAGCGCTGAAATAAAGAAAGCCCCGTCAATGACGGGGCTTTGAGCTATTGGCCCGTCAATTTCGACTAGGCCGGATTGTCGTCCCAGCAGCTTGTCATCACAGGGGTGATGAACTCGAATCCTTCCCGCGTGAGGGCCGCTTTAATGGAGTCCTCGACAGGCAACCCGTCAGAGCAGCCGCCAGCTTCGTTGTTGCGGTCCTCCAAGTTGGCGCGCTGAATTTCTCGGTTGACGCGCGCTTTCGCTTGGTCAGCGGCCATACCACCCGGGCCAAGGGCATATAGGTCGTACTCGCCGTGGCCGCCGCTGGAAGGCAGGTGGATGATTTGTCGCATGGTCTCTTTCCTCGATAGTTTGTAGCAGCTCATGCTGCATCAACGTATAGCGCCCACACTTTCGCAGTGTGGCGCGCAAGAAAAGCCCCGCGTTCGCAGCGGGGCTTTGAGTTTCAAACACCAACGTGAGTTGGCAGCACCAGGTAAGTCTGACGCTTGAGCGATGACTTGTTCATCGGATGGCGCTTACTGCCGCCACCGCGCCAACGTACCAACTTGCCTTGCTTGACGAGCAGTCGCAGGTCCGGGTCAAGCATGTTCAGTTGCCACTTGCCGTTCACTGGGATGCGTTGCGGATACCCTTGCTCATCTGGCGTGCAAAGCCAGTTGAGCAGCAGTTCGCGCCGGCGGGCTCCAGGCGGCAAACGCCTGATGCCACACAGCGACTGCCGCAGGCCCGTATTGCGCAACGTATCTACCACCCTGGCAAACGTCGGTTCGCTGCTGTTGCGATGTCTCACAACCATGACCTCACCTCCATAGGGCGTACCCGTTTCTGCGAGCTATCGCGCGCGCAGTAGCTTGTCGACGAGCGCCTCGTGACGCGTGAGCAGGGCTCGCTGGTCAGGGCTCAAAGCCTTCACCATCTGGGGCTTACCCATGTTGATGGCGTCATTGGCCCGCAACACAGGGTCGCCGGTCTCGATGTAGGCCATGCGAATCTGCAGGCCGCGCACCAGGTCTTCGCGTTCTTGTTGTGTCATATCGAATTGCAAAGTGTGCTCCTCAGGTTTAGTAGACAAGATGGTCTAGCCGGGTTGCCGGTTGGCCCTTCATTTCAAAGTACAGCTCCATTTCAGCCAGACACTCGCGATTGCCACCCCCGCACGTCTCGAAAGCGTCGAACAAACGCAGGGAGCGGTCGTCGAAGGTCGGTAGGCGCAGATGGTCGTACTGCGGCAGCACACTCGTATCGAAGGCAGGGAAAATCCCCGCGATATCGAGCTCTTCACTGCAGTGGATGTCGGTGCGAAACATCTCCTGCCCGACACGGACAATCAAGTTGTCCGGGACGCAGTTGTCCATCCACGCGCGAAAGAACCCGTAGTCCTTCTCAATGAAGCGACAGTTGTCGGCCAGCTTGCCAGGCCGGATACCTGCCTCGCGGAGGTAATGGCGCACGTCGTCCTCAGTGTCGGTCGTGATACCGTCACCGACCCAGAAAATGACCGTAGGTTTGCGTGTGTTGTTAATGCGTTGAGCAACGGCACGCGCAACAGTGCCGCACCAGGTGTCGTATGCAGGCTGAACGTCGACCACAGCCAGAGCTGTTTGCATGATGTTTCCTCGGGTAGTTTGCTACTGCCCGTATAGGAAACTTCCGACTCAGCTCAATTCGCCATAGGCGACGAGATAGTTCCGACGGCTTATCTGGATTTGCGCTGAGGCTGGTGCCTGAGCAATATCTACTCGGCATCAAATGTAAGGCTTGCCCTTTTCACGCGCGGCTTGAGCAACTCAACTCTGCCGGTTCCGCTAACAAACTCAGCCCATATGACCGCGCCGGGGCCGTTTGTCAGTTTGCATGGGGTGATGGTCAACCGAAAGCGAATCTCACCCAAAACATTTCGGAAGACGCATTCACGCGTGTAGATGAGCTCGATGCCCATCAAGACCTCTTCAAGCCCCTGGTCAATCGTGGCCCGAGCGTAGCGCTCAGCCGCTGTAGATTCGTTAAATGAGAGAGTAAAGGCGTACGGCAGCCCCACGCCATATGGTGCGGGGACGCCTAGCAGTTTTTGATACCGCTTCCAAGCGGCATTGCAAAAAACAACGAGGCCAGTCCGGTCGACTACTACAACGGGGGATGCGTTTGCCATCAAGCGCTCACGAATTCCGCTTAACATGCGGGGAAGCAACGGCGTCCGGGCAGAAGTCATTAAGGTGGGGCAAGGGGGTATTTTGCTTGAATAATCCGGCTACATTGTAAAAGAAAACCGCTGCCGCCCAGCAGCGATTTTCATGGTAGATGGCTTCAATAATCGCTAGCGCTCCATATCGTTGTGCGCCGCGCGACTAGTGCTTGCTTCTTGGTGTCGCGCAGGTGCGCGCTGGTTCTCCTGGCGAGGCTCTGCGTCGCGGCCAGGTAGGTCCATCGATGCCTTGATGAGCGCAGTGGTCATCCCCGGTTCGGAGCGCAGTCCAGCCTCCAGTCCGTCCGCTGCGCGAGATGCGGCCATCACATTCCGGCGCACCCCCGGGCTCAGGCTGTCGAAGTCGCCCATGGCGCCATCGCGCACTGCCGAGGCAAGGAAGTTGAGCGCCGTTGTGGTGCGCGCCTTCATGTCCAGGTCGAGCGCCTTGATGGAGTCCGGCGTCAGGTGCTCGGCGTTCTTGAGCAGGTACTTGACGTAGGCCTCATCCAGCTCCGGTTTCTGGTACACGGCGTGCACCAGGTCTTTCGCCAGGTTGTTGGCGTTGAAGGTAGCGGCCGGCCCCGACCGCGGCGCCTCGCTGGGGGCTTCCAGGCCGAGCGAAAGTTGCCCTTCGCGTTGCGCCATAGCGCTCACCAAACGCTCCGCCTTGCCCATCTCGCGAACGGTAGAGGCAGGCATAGCGCCTTCCACGTGGTTGATAAAGGCCTCCGCATTACGAGTGACTTGTGCGGCGAGCTGTTTGCCTTCCTCAGACGTGAAGCCCGGAAGCTTGCCGGAGTTCGCGTTGTCCGCCATCCAGGTCGCATAGGCGGCCAGTGTTGTGCGCTGGCCCGGCTCCAGCTTGGCAATCGCAGCGGCGTCCAGCGCAGCTACCGCCCGCGCGGCGCGGTGGACGTTCTGCGTGTTCCACGTCTTGTCGCGTTTTGTAAAGGAGCCTGCGGGGTTGGTCATCAACTCGTGCAGCGTGTTGATGTGGCTGGCCATGCCCACCCGTTGGGCGATGCGCGTGGTGTCAAGCGGGGCTGCGGCCGGCGTACGTTCCGTTGCCGGAGCCTTCGCCCGGTCGGCGGCCGCCTGCAGCTCCTTGAGTGGCATTTCCACAACATCCTTTGCGGCTTCCTTGGGCGGCACACCCAGGCGCGCACGGTCTTGCTGCTGCCACGCGTTCATGGCGCCACGCAGGTCCTTCGCCTCTGCCGCCAACGCGGGACCAAAACGACCGCTGGAAGCATCCTGCAGGATGCTCTCCAGCCGTACCAGGGTGGTGCTCGGCTTGGAGCCGGTTCCTGCGTCCAGCGCCGACAGCGGCTGCGTACGGCGGGCGTCCAGTTCGGCGAGCACACCGCTCACTTGCTCGGACGTGAGCGCGGCCGGGCCATCCTTCGTCAGGGTGGCGACGCGGTCGCGGAACGCTTCCTGCGCAGGAACCGCTGGTTCGGCCTCAGCTGGCGCTGACGTGGCGCGCTCAGCAGCGACAGGAGCATCCTTCACCGGTGCGGATTTGGCCGCGTTAGTGTCCGCCACCGGCGCAGCAGGCGCAGACTCTGGCGGAGCGACAGCTTGAGCTGCGCCCGGAACCTGAGCCGCTTCCTTTGCTGCTTCCGGCGCGGCTGCCTTCACTTCAGCAGCAGGCGGCGCCTCGGCGCTACGGGAGGCATCCATCGGAGCAATGGCTTTGGCAATCCCCTCGGTCGCTCGTGCGGCTTGCGCTTCGGTGAGGATGTCGCTCTTGGCGAGCGCATCCAGCGTCGCCTTGGCGTTTGCTTGGAACTGCGGGTCGCGAGCGGCTTCCTCGGTATGCCATACCGGCAGCTTTTCCTTCAGGGTTTGGAGCTTGGCGGTCTCGCTCTTCGACAGCGCGCCGAACTCCTTGTCGTCGACC
>Ga0068856_100008292_pt1 | contig 10128 bp, 6 predicted proteins | sample KBSCornC62_FD_66595 | JGI IMG/M metagenome (GOLD analysis project Ga0068856, IMG submission 66595) | Corn rhizosphere microbial communities from Kellogg Biological Station, Michigan, USA - KBS Corn C6-2 | ecosystem: Host-associated > Plants > Roots > Rhizosphere > Soil ... | reverse complement strand
TCCCAAAGAGCACCCGAAGTAGCCGAATGCTCCGGCGGTCGCAATCGGTCGCTACCTGCTCAAGACTGGGCAAACTCGTTTGTTGGGATGCTGAATTATTATTGTCGCCGGTGCCCCAGGCGATATGGGCACGCGATGCACGTCCACTGTTATGCTTAAGCAGCCGGACCCACCAATTCCCCCTCGTTCTTTGGATTCGACGGAAAGCAGGTGCTATGCCCCTGAAAGTTCAGCGTGGGGCCTTGCCCCTCCTGTGGTTCGGCAAACGCGAAAAGATCACGGAGAAATTTCATCGACCGTACGCTGCTTTGTTGGGTACTACCCTGGCGCTGCAATTACTGTCACTTTCGCTTTTTTCGGTTGCAATGGATGTGGAGCGTTTAATATGACCGTCTGGGTAAAGTTCGAACGAAATAAGATGAGCCGCGGTTACACACTTCTTTGGAGCGACGATCTCTTCCAATCCAGGAATTCATCCGAACGGAACGGAATTGTGGGCGAGACACGCGAGAGTCTCACTTGGGCACAAGATTTGCAGTGTTGGTCCAAGAAGAAGACTCGCTTGAACGCCGCATTATTAGACGAGAATCCCGGTATCCGGGGGCCCGTGGAGTCGCTTTTTGATTGCGTCCGTGCGCAAGTGACATGCTACTTTCCTGTGCGCGGGTCGTCATGTTGCTTTCTATGCGCGCAAGCCCAGTAGCATCGAACCGCTTAACCGAAACTTGTTGCAGCTTTCTCCAGGGAGAAGAACAATGAGCAAAATGCCACGTCACGTAGTCACATTTGTCCTTGCCGGAGGCAGGGGAAACCGTCTGTTTCCGCTGACACAAGACCGCGCCAAGCCAGCCGTCCCCTTCGGCGGAAAATATCGAATCATTGATTTCGTTCTAAGCAATCTCATCAATTCAAGCATTTATTCCATCTATGTGCTGGTCCAGTTTAAGAGCCAGTCGCTGCTACGGCATCTCCGTGACGGCTGGCAATTCGGTGGTTTACTGAAAGATCAATTCATCATCCCGGTGCCAGCCCAGATGCGTTCAGCTGACGAGACATGGTATACAGGCACGGCTGACGCAATATTCCAAAATCTAAACCTCATTGAAGATCTCGACGAGCATTTGATAGGGATCTTTGGCGCTGACCATATCTATCGCATGAACGTGCGTGACATGGTTGACTTTCACGAGCGAATGCATGCAGATGTAAGCGTCGCAGCCATCCCTGTTTCAGCCCATCTTGCAGCGGAATTTGGAGTCCTTGAGGCTGCGGCGGATGGTGCCATTCTCGGCTTTCATGAGAAAACGGCACAAGCGCCCACTATTCCTGGTGAACCACACAGCGTGTACGCCTCAATGGGCAATTATATTTTCTCAGCTCGCACGTTGCTGCGGGAGTTGGAGGCTGACGCTCTGCGATCGGATAGCAGGCACGATTTTGGGCGCGACATTCTACCTTCTTTGCTCGGACGAGCTGCTATGTACGCCTACGATTATCAGGCGAATGCTATTCCCGGAGAGGCGGCGGATGTCCCTGCTTATTGGAGAGACGTGGGAACTCTTGAAGCGTACTACGAGGCGCACATGGATCTCTGTGGGCTTGTACCTTCCCTGAATCTTTATAACCGGCGCTGGCCCATACGAACGGCCAGCTATCCTGACCCGAGCGCGAAATTCAGCTTCGATGAGGAGGGTTGTCCAGCTCAAGCAATAGGTTCGATCATTTCGGGTGGATGTGTTCTCTCGGGAGGCATAGTTCGTGGCTCAGTACTCGGGCGAGGTGTCCAGGTCCGCAGCGGGGCGGTTGTCGAAAACTCTATCATTCTCGACAATTGCATCATCGGGCCGCAATGCAAGATTCGCCGGGCGATTCTCGATGAGAACGTCACATTGAGGGGCGACGTGAATATTGGCTACGACCTCGAACAGGACCGCGCCCTTCACTACGTAACGGAAACTGGCATCGTTGTGGTTACCAGCGGTACCGAAACCAGCGGCATGCATGGTGCTTCCGCCGCTTCAGCAGGAAGTGATCGATAGTCAACGCTAGACCCGGCCGAATGTCCATCAGAGAAGTCTGCGTGTATGTGTTCGTTCCCTCGTACACGATCAGGTTACCCTCCGAGCCCAAAAACTTTTGGCGCATTGATCTTCGGCTACTACAAAGGAAACAAGCTATTCTTATGTTGCGAGAACGCGCAAAGCTTTACTTCGCAATTACGGGACCAATCGTTCAAGCGTTTTCGCGGGTTGCAAATTCCCGAGTGTCCATTTTCGAATTTATCCGAGACCGGCCCAGGACGGTGGGGGCCGGGTTGACAGCCGCGAAGATGAAAGAATGCCACGGGTTGCTATGCCGCATCAGATTTTGCCAGTGTTGGCATAGCATTACCGCAAGTGTTCATTTTGTTCGGCATAATCAGACTAAGTATGCGTCAGCGGAATTGTGCCCCGTTTGCTTACGTCAGTAAACGGTGGGCGACTTATGCGGACTAATGCTGCGCTTTGAGCTGTCGGCTAAACGCCCCAGAGTGCGGCGGCGGCGCAAACTGTTGGAATGGCCAAGGACAAACGTAAACGCAATCCGAAAACTGTCTTGAAGCTGCAGGGTCTCGAACAGCCGAAATCCGCACTCCTGAAGTTTGACCTCTCGGAGTTCGCTAAGAACCGATTACCTTCGCGATTGCACGAAGCTTTCGCATCCGTCGAGAACAGTGCTATTGTCGTCTGAACTCTTATCCGGCTGGCGGATGCAATAGCGATCCAAGTCAGCGGGAGCAAACACCGGACCAGAGAAATGTTGTTTCACCTTGGCGACGTAAGCTGCCGTATTGAGCGGACTGTAATGATAGAGCACCACTGATTTGACCTGCGCCTTAGTGGCCATATTTCCGACTTCTGCTTCGTCAATATGCTCCCTGCGCATGTGCGCCATCATTGCGGCCGCGCGTTCGGGCGGCCAACGATTTTTCTCCGCGAACCCATTCACGAAGTTGTTGATTTCGTCGAGATCCTGGACCTCGGTAACCAGCACGTCAGCCCCCTTCGACAGTTGAGCTACCAGATCGCTTGGGCCGGTATCTCCGGTAAAGACAATGACACCATGTGGTGTTTCGATCCGGTATGAATACGACCTTATCTGCCGGCGCGATTGCGTGGGCATCAGCGCGTAATGGGTATTCTCGGCGGCTGTGACTTGAATGATTTCGTCCTTATAGACGAGGCCGTCGCGTTGAATTTCATGCGCCACGAACGGATTTCTGAGTTGGCCATCCCTAAGGCCTGCCCTTATAGCGCCCGGCTCTGCCGCGAATGCAGTGAACCCAAACGTAATGTAGCGGAAGCCGGCGTCCACCAAGTCTTTGGTTTGCGGCGGTCCGTAAACGTCGATTGTTTGCGCGGAGCCGGCGGTATTCAACCTGAAGAAATCATTGCCCATTACATCAGCGAGGCCGAGATCGTGGTCCGCGTGAAGATGGGTAAGGAAAATTGTCCTGACATCTTCGGACGCGATGTGGGCTTCGAGCATGCGGCGCATCGTTCCGATGCCGCAGTCAATTAGATATGGACGGCCGTCCACGATCAGCAGAGTGGAGGGCTCGGAGCGGTCGACACGCAAAGGCGGTCCGCCAGCGGTGCCGAGGAAGAGAATTTCGGTACGACGGGGCACGCCGGCAGAGGAGCCAGTCTGACTTGTCGCTGATCCGCTTATCACGGCGGCCAAGATGATTGCAGCAAGACCCCGAGCTACGTTCGCGAGCGGAAGTGACCGTTTGAACCGAAGATGAACCATCTGTACCCGGCCTCCCTAGCCGTCACGCAGCTTCATCACAAGACACACACCTGTGAAACAGCAGCTCACAGTGTACTACTTCGATGCGATCGGATGCTGCGATGTGTTTACCTTCGAGCGACCCCGAACAATCGGGCGTAGCACCTGTCGTGGTGCTCACTGTTCTCTTAATGCGTCCAACCTTGAACTGATATAACCTTTAGATCGACAAGCAACATTCACATGACGACAGTTTTCAGTTCAATGTCAGGAAAGGACTGCTGTGCCCGGCCGGTGTCCACATCTCGATAGCATTCTTGGCGTCACGGAATCCATCACTCGGCGCGATTTCCTCGATGGCGTTTTGCTCGCTTCGGGAGTGGCCCTAACAGCTTCCGCTGTATCGCCCCTGGCGGCTGCGCAAGAATCGCAAACGCCTGTCCCGGGGTGGAACGGCTACGCTGGCGAAGGGGATTACGGTAGTTCGGCCGGTAACACGGAAGAAGTTATTGCAAATGCCCACGCCGTTCGCGATGGCATCTATAACGCGCTCCCGTCGAACATCATTGAAATCAACGAAGTCTACGATTGTGTGGTAGTGGGCGGCGGCCTTTCCGGTTTGTCCGCCGGTTTCTTTTTCCATCAAAGAGCAAGCGCCAATCGCAATTGCCTCATCCTCGATAACGCCCGTATCTTTGGCGGAGTCGCCAAGCGTAACGAATTCTTAGTCGATGGCCATCGCCTCTACGCGCCGCAGGCTTCCGTTCATTTCCAACCGCCTTATCCCAACAGCTTTCTCGAAACCGTGTACGACGGCATGGGCCTCGAGTGGAGTCAGTTTCGGTCCTACCAGGATTGGGATGAACCTAAGCCCGAAATTCAGCTCCCACGCAGTCCCTACGGCCAAGGCAGCATCCATGACAAGCCCGCACTCGGGTTCTACTTCGGCGCCAAGTACGGAAAAACGCCCGGCATCTGGGTTGTCGACCCCTGGGACAAGAATCTCGAAGGCACTCCCTTTTCGGAGCGGACCCGCCGGGACCTGCTCGCGCTGCATCACGATAAGCCCGTCGAGCGTCCGCTCGTCTACGATTATCCCGGAGATCCCATCTCGCGCGAACTCGACTCGATGACGTACGAGGATTACTTGGTCCGCACCTATGGTGTCACCCGCGACAGCGCCCGCCTCTTCGCTACCAATGAAACCGGCGGCGGATTCGGTATGGGGCCAGATGTTCTCTCGGCGTTCCTGTATTACGAATGGTCGAAAACTATTCCTACCGTCGATGACAGCATGAAGTCTGGAATCCAGATGTTTCCCGGCGGCAACTCAGGTATGACTCGCCTGCTGGTGAAGACCATGATCCCAAACGCCATCGAGGGTCCGAAAACAATGGAAGCGGTCTGGAAAAATCCGGTGAACTTCGGAGCACTCGATGCCGCCAGCCAGCGCGTCCGTCTGCGCGTGAACTCGACCGCCGTTCGCGTCGAGCACATCGGCGAGCCAAACAAGTCGGAGCTGGTTTCCATCACTTACATTCGAGATGGCCGCCTCTACGGTGTCAAAGCCAAAACAGTTGTGATGGCCGGTGGTGGATGGGTCACGAAACACGTGGTCCGCGATCTCGATGAGAATCGCCGCTCTGCTTACAATCAGTTCTATTACGCGCCTTACATGACCGCCAACGTGGCTGTCCGCAATTGGCGTTTTCTTTACAACATGGGCCTTTCGAGCGCACAATGGTTCGATGGTTTTGCTCGTTATGTGAATATCCGCAAGTGCGCCAAGTTTGGCGTCGATTCACCCGTTGCCGGCCCGGACCACCCAACCGTTCTCACCTTCTTTATCGATTTCGCAAAACCCGGTCTTCCCATATTTGAGCAGGAGCACCGTGGCCGCATGGAACTTCTCAACACTCCATTCGTCCAATACGAGCGGCAGATTCGCGAGCAGCTCTCCGAAATGTTTCAGGCTTCAGGCTTCGAAGCGAAGCGAGACATCGCGGGGATCGTACTGAACCGCTTCGGCCACGCTTTCATCAATCCGCAGCCCGGGTTCTTTTTCGGTTTGAATGGCAAGCCTGCGCCTCGGGAGGCATTGCGCAACGGCCCGTTTGGCCGAATCGCCTTCTCGCACTGCGATCTCGCCGGTGCCATGGACCATCGAAACGCATTTATCGAGAGCAATCGAGCTGTTGGACAGTTACTCGACCGTGTTCTCGTATAGGAAAGTAAGTGGACTTTCGCAACACGGATCGTGTGTCTCTCATATTTGTAAACACATCCGGACCAGGCGGGTTTTGACGATCGTGGCCGATCATCCTCGAAGTGATCCGAAGAGAATGCGGCTGCGCCATTCAATTTGCGACAGTGCGACTTCACAAGAATTGAGCAGACCGTCGTAGAGTAGATATGGCTGTCAGCTCTTGACAGCCATAATGAGAGATTGTTTATACTGTGATTGCTTCGATGAACAGCACGAATACGGACGTAATTCAGGGAACACTGGATATGTTGATCCTGAAGACACTGAGCCTGGAACCTATGCACGGGTTCGGCATTGCCCGACGGATCGAGCAAATCACGCAAAACGTTTTCAAGGTGAACGCTGGCTCCCTATTGACCGCGCTGCAGCGGCTGGAGCGAAACGGCTGGCTGGATGCGGAGTGGCAGGTCACAGAGAACTCGCGGCGGGCAAAGGTTTACCGGCTGACGCAGGCGGGCAGAAAGCGACTGCAAGCGGACACGGCCGACTGGCAGCGCCGGTCGACGGCCATTGCGCGATTGCTGAAAGCGCAGGCTTAACGGTATGCCGATCGGGCGGCAACTGGTGCGCGGTTTTCGGAATCTGGTCCGGGCGGAAACGCGCCGATGGGGAGATTGCGGACGAGGTCGACAGCTTTATCGCGGAGACGAAAGCCGACTTTGAGGCGCGCGGATTCACGGCGCAGGAGGCTGACCGGGAGGCGCGAATGGCGCTCGGAAGCAGTACGGCGCTGCGTGAAGAGGTCCGGGAATATGGGTGGGAAAACATGATCGACGGCATAGTTCAGGACCTGAGATACACACTGCGGCGCTTGCGCGCTACGCCGGGATTCACGCTCGTAAGCATCGGAACTCTCGCGCTAGGGCTGGGAGCGACCAGCGCCATTTTCAGCGTGATCAACGGCGTGTTACTGAAGCCGTTGCCCTACCCTCATCCCGAGCAGCTAGTGGCGGTGTGGATGACAGCACCCGGAGTGAAGATTGCAGATCTGAATATGGCGCCATCGGTCTATTTCACGATGTGCGATGAAGAGCGCGCCTTCCAGGCCGTCAGCATCTTCGCATCCGGCCGCACCACGGTGACCGGCAAAAATCACCCTGAAGAGGTGCAAGCCGTGTTTGCTTCGCGCGAGTTGCTCCCAATTCTTGGAGTGAAGCCTCAGGTCGGCCGGCCCTTTGGCGCGGCGGACGATAATCCGAACGGTGTACGCACGGTGATGCTCTCCGACGGTTATTGGCGATCGCACTTCGGCGGCGATCGTTCGGTGCTCGGGCGTCAGATTTCGATTGAGGGTAATCGGGTTTCGATCATTGGCGTCCTGCCGCCTTCGTTTGAGTTTATGGATCAACAGGCCGACCTGCTGATTCCGATGCGTTTCGACCGCGCCAAAACGAATCTGGGGGTGTTCTCTTACCGAGGCGTCGCAAGGCTCAAGCCCGGCGTAACGTTAAAGCAAGCGGATGCGGATCTCGCCCGGATGCTGCCTCTGGTAATGCAGCGGTTTCCTCCACCTGCGGGTTACACCGTCAAAATGTTTGAAGATGCACGTATCGCGCCGAATTTGAGGCTGCTGAAAGACGACCTCGTGGGCGATATCGGGAACATGCTGTGGGTAGTGATGGCGACGGTCGGGATCGTGTTGCTGATCGCGTGCGCGAACGTGGCGAATCTTCTGCTGGTTCGAACGGAATCACGACAGCAGGAACTTGCCGTTCGAGCGGCGCTTGGTGCGGGCGCAACACGCATTGCAAGGGAACTTCTGTTTGAGAGCATCACTCTGGGGGTAATTGGCGGGGCGGCGGGACTGGGTTTGTGCCAGGCCGCCCTGAAAATGCTCGCAGCATCGGATCTGGTGCACTTGCCGCGCTCGGGCAACATCAGAATTGACGTTTGGGTGCTGCTGTTTACGTTTGTCGTGTCGATCGGCTTCAGCGCACTGTTCGGCTTGATTCCTGTCTTGCGGTACGTGCGGCCACGGTTGGCGAGTTCCCTTCGCAACGGAGGCCGATCCGTGAGCCACGGCAGGGATCGTCAGCAGACACGAAGCTTTCTTGTGGTTGCTCAGGTGGCGCTCGCACTCGTACTACTGGTTACTTCCGGGCTCATGATCCGAACGTTTCGCAATCTGCATCATGTCGATCCCGGCTTCAGAAATGCCAACCAAATTCAGCTCGTCAAGATCGGAATCCCGGATGAAGACGTAAAGCAACCTGAGCGCGTGACCCGGATGCAAGAGGCGATGATCGAAAGGGTGGAGGCCGTCAATGGCGTGATCTCAGCGTCGATCATTTCGTCTGTTCCCATGGACGGCGGGGAATCCAACGATCCCGTAATCGCGGCGGACAAGACTTACCGCGAAGGAACGCTCGCTCCGCTGCGCCGCTACAAGTCAATTGCGCCGGGGTATTTCAGAACCATAGGACAGCGGATGCTTGTGGGCCGTGACCTCACCTGGGCTGACATTTATAACGGCGGCGAGGTTGCGATCGTTTCGGAGAATACGGCACGCGACATTTGGGGAGGCCCGGAGGCGGCGCTCGGCAAACACATCCGTCCAAACAAGAAAGACGACTGGCGCGAGGTGATCGGCGTGGTTGCCGATGAGCATGCAGATGGCGTTGACAAGCCTGCGCCCACGGTCGTCTATTGGCCGCTGTTTACGAAGAACTTTGAAGGCGCTCCGGTGTTGGCCCAGCGCTACGTTTCGTTAGTGATTCGCACGCCGCGTGCCGGTTCCGTATCAGGAGGGGACGAGATTCGGAAGGCGCTTTGGAGCGTCTACTCGAACGTGCCGCTAACCAAGACGGATACGCTCGAAACGTTGTATAACCGGTCGCTTGCGCGTACATCCTTCACGTTGCTGCTGCTGGCGATTGCCGGGGGGATGGCTCTGCTGTTGGGAATCGTTGGTATCTACGGAGTTATTTCGTACTCGGTTTCGCAGCGCACACGGGAAATCGGGATCCGGCTGGCGCTCGGAGCACCCATTGCGCAGGTTACGAGTGCTTTCGTCCGCAGTGGATTGATTCTGTCCGCCATTGGGTGCGGTTGTGGGCTTGTTGGGGCCCTTATCTTAGCTCCGCTGATGAAGTCGCTGCTGTTTTCGGTTAGCCCTTCCGATCCGCTTACATGCGCTCTAAGTTCCGGAACTTTAATCCTCGCGGCGGCACTTGCCAGTTACCTTCCGGCAAGAAGGGCGACTAAGATCGATCCGGTCAAAGCTTTGCGGGCGGAGTAAACGGGACCGTGGTCCCAAACGCGGCAATGAAACCGGAAGAGTATGCTTCTCGTTTACCTCAGGGACTAACATCGCTCCTAACGGCCTACTGGCGATCTGCAAATCAAGTCGCAGCCAAGCGGGATGATGCGACCCTTTTAGACAAAGCACGACGTAGGTGCGCACTCGTCATATCGCGCTTGAAACGCGAAACGATTGATAGGATTGGCAAAGTCGAGGAATCCCTTCGTGCAACTTGCGCGGCTACCATTTCGGTCTACGGTCAGCGCTTATCACAGCCAGGCCGATCAACTCTTTCACGCCTGGAAAGCAGGCGATGCTGACGCGATTGAATTCCTTCGCACTCAGCACCCGCAATTCCGTCACGACCAGATTCACTGGCTAGCAAGGCAAGTTCCCATTGACGAGCTACGCAGCGCGGGATTCGACAATACCGATGCGCAGCTAGCGATAGCCCGCTGGTACGACTTTCGCGATTGGCCTGCACTCGGTGAGTGGGTCGACGCCGTCGCAAACGAGGGCTCACCGGTAGAAGAGTTCGAATCCGCGGTTGAAGCTGTCATTCATGGCGACACTGCCGTGCTGAAACGCCTGCTCCGAGATCACCCCGAGGTCGTCTACTCGCGCTCGACACGGATAGCACCTTTCGACCCGCCCGTACATCGCGCCGCCTTGCTGCACTACATTGGCGCGAACGGTGTCGAGGGCTATCGTCAAATGACGCCGTCCAACGCAGTCGAGGTCGCAAAGATGCTGCTTGATGCCGGCTCCGATCCGAACGCGCTCGCGGATATGTATGGCGGCCAGCATGCCACGCTTCCCCTGCTCGTTTCGAGTAGCCATCCCGCCCAGG
>Ga0068856_100008287_pt1 | contig 10131 bp, 12 predicted proteins | sample KBSCornC62_FD_66595 | JGI IMG/M metagenome (GOLD analysis project Ga0068856, IMG submission 66595) | Corn rhizosphere microbial communities from Kellogg Biological Station, Michigan, USA - KBS Corn C6-2 | ecosystem: Host-associated > Plants > Roots > Rhizosphere > Soil ... | reverse complement strand
TCACGCCTGCGCGACGTCCACAACGGCCTCGTCTTCCCGCCGCGCCCGACGCTGCGCACGCTGGGCGACATGGCGCTGCATCCCTCGTGGTGGGCGAACGCCCTCACCACCGAGCCGCTGCGCTTCGCCAACCTGGAGTCCCCGCCGACCACCGTCGCCCGCGTGGCGAGCCTCTTCGAGGCGGCGCTCAGCCCGGCGGTCATCACCTGGCTGCGCGAGCTGTGGCACGGCCCGCTGGTGGTCAAGGGGATCCTCACGGCCGACGACGCCCGGCGCGTGGTCGACCTGGGCGCCGACGCGGTCGTGGTCTCAAGTCACGGCTCGCGCCAGCTCGACCGATCGCCCACGCCCCTGGAGGTGCTGCCCGAGATCGTCGCGGCGGTCGGCGACCGTGCCGAGGTCTTCCTGGACTCGGGCATCCTCAGCGGCGCGGATGTGGTCGCGGCGGTGGCGATGGGCGCGCGCGCCTGTCTCGTCGCCCGCGCCTACTGCTACGGCCTCATGGCCGGCGGGGAGCGCGGCGTCCAACGGGCGGCCGATCTGCTGCAGGCCGAGATCGTGCGCACCATGGCGCTGCTAGGGGCGCGCGCCGTGAGCGACCTCACCCCCGACCGCGTCCGGCTGCGCCCGCCGGGCGCGTAGGAGCTCGCGCACCAGCAGCGCCACGGCGACCGGCACGGTGGCGGGGATGGTGTCGGTGACGTAGAAGAGCAGCGTCCACGCCTCGGCGAGGACCCACGTGACGAGCGCCCACAGCCACGCCCGCGCGCGCTCGGCGGCGAGCACGCCGCCGAACACCCCGGCGATGAACAGGTCGCCGTAGCCGAGGTTGGCCGGGCCGAAGCTCACGTATTGAAGCTGGGGCAGGCCGGGCGCCGGAACCGCCGCGTTGAGCACGGCGTTGGGCTGCTGCAGGTTCTGGGAGAAGACGAGGATCGCGTCGACGATCGCCATCGCCACGATCCCTGCCTTCAGCCACGGGTGCGGGGCGGCCCCGGCCAGAAGGCGACCGACGGTGACGCAGCTCAGGGCGGTCAGCGCCGTGGCGGCCAGCTGCCCCGCGGCGGAGGTTTGCGAGGTCCAGGCGAGCGCCAGCAGCGGCGCGGCCAGGAGGGCCAGCGGGGGCCGCGCGCCGCGCATGGCCCAGCCGAGAGCGAGCGCGGCCCCCGGCGGCACGCCGATGAGGGCGACCCAGGTGAGCACGTCGGCGACGTTGGGCAGCACGGCGATGGCGCCGACGACGACGGCGATCGAGAGCGGGAGGATCAGCGCCCAGCGCGCCGTCGCGTAGCGCTGCAGCCACGGCGGAAGGCCCGCGGCGGTCAGGCCGACGAGCGCGGCCTGCGTCGCCAGCAGGACGGCGTCGTGAGCGGCGAAGTCGAGCGTCACCGCCCGTCAGTGTGGCGCTTAGGCGGCCAGCGCCGCGTCGGCCTCGCCGAGCGGGATGGCGAAGACGATGTGCCGGCGCGAGACGGCGATGAAGGGATGCTGGGTGCCGGGCGAGTCGCGACCGATGAGCTCGACGACGCAGTCGGTCAGCGAGATGAAGTCGCGCTCGGACGCGTTGAGGAAGTCGGACAGGCGGCTGCGGTAGCCGTCGGTCGGCAGGGTCAGGATCCCCGAGATGCGGTGACGGTCGGTTTCGACGTAGATGTGCTCGTAGCGATGCTGCACCTACTCATCTTCGGCAGCGTGGCCGAGGGCCATGAGCACCAGATCGCGGTCATGGTCGTACGTCAGGCACGCCAGGGCGTCCTCGAGCGCGAGCCAGCGCAGCTCGTCGACCTCGTCGTTGGGGGTGAACTCGCCGTCGAGCACATCCATCCGCCAGTACCGCACGGTCTTCGGGCGACCCTTGGGATCGATGTATTCGACCGAGCTGAGCTCCTCGCGCAGGGCGCAGCGCAGGCCCGTCTCCTCGTGCACCTCGCGCAGGGCGGCGTCCTCCCAGCGCTCACCCTCCTCGAGCTTGCCCTTGGGCAGGGCCCAGTCGTCGTACTTCGGTCGATGAACGAGCGCCGCGCGGCCGTCGCGGACCACCACGCCGCCCGCCGCGCGCACGTGTCGCCGCAGCCACGTCATGGAGCTGACGGTATAGGCTCGGCGCGATGGGACGCGTGGTGCACTTCGAGATCCATGCCGGCGATCCCGATCGCGCGGAGCGCTTCTACAAGCGGGTCTTCGGGTGGCAGATCAGCCGCTGGGAGGGGGCGCCCGTGGACTACCGGCTGATCACGACCGGCGCCGAGGGCGAGCCCGGCATCAACGGCGCCATCGTCGAACGGCGCGGCGCGGTCGACGGCAAGGCGGTCACGGCCTTCGTGTGCACGGTGAACGTCGACGACCTCGCCGCGGTCGAGGCGGCGGTGCCCGAGGCGGGCGGCGAGCAGGTCGTCGACCGCCAGGAGCTCGAGAACGTCGGCTCCTTCGCCTACTTCAAGGACACCGAGGGCAACATCTTCGGCGCGATGCAGTCGGCCGGATAGCGCCGGGCCATGGAGGTCGAAGTCCGCCGTCTCGGCCCCGCCGACGAGGACGCGGTGCACGCGGCCCGCGCGCTCTTCGACGACCCGCCCGACGAGGGCGCCACCCGCCGCTTCCTGGCTGAGCCGACGCATCACCTGCTCGTCGCCTACGGCGACGCCGCGATCCCCCTGGGCTTCGTGTCCGGCGTCGAGGTCACGCATCCCGACAAGGGCACCGAGATGTTCCTCTACGAGCTCGGGGTCGACGAGTCGGCGCGCCGGCAGGGCGTCGGGCGCAGGCTCGTGCAGGCCCTCGCCGCGCTCGCGCGCGAGCAGGGCTGTTACGACATGTGGGTCCTGGCCGACGCCGGCAATGCGGCGGCGCAGGCGACGTACACGCGCGCCGGGGGGCGCGAGGCGTCGCGCCCGGTGCTGATCGAGTGGCTTTTCGAGGGTTGAGGTCCTCCGCCGGCGCCGGCTGCCGTATCGCGGCGACCGCGGGCCCGCCGCCGCGCGCCCGTAGACTCGTGGCGTGGCCTTCCAGCGCGACTTCGACGCCTCGGAACCCGCCCGCCCGGAGCCGGTGACACGGCTGGCGGGCGCGAAGGCCGACAGCCTCGTCGCACGCTCCGGGCACCTGGCCACCGGGACGCTCGCCTGCCCGCGCTGCGACGCCCCGGTCGCCCTCGGCCGCGGCCCGGCGTCGCCGGCCGATGCGCTGGGCTGCCCGTTCTGCGCCCACACGGCGAAGGTGCGCGACTTCCTGTCGCTCGCGGACCCGGCGCGCCCGGCGCGCGTCGCGGTGCGCGTGGTCCACTACTGAGTCAGCGCGTCGCGCGTGAGCTCGCCGTCGACCCGGCGCCAGATCCCGAGCGGATTGGCGTCCTGGAGCTCCGGCGGGAGCACGTGCTCGGGGGCGTCCTGCAGGGCGACCGGGCGCAGGAAGCGGCGGATCGCCGTCATGCCGACCGAGGTGTGCGCGGGCGCGGTGGTGGCGGGGAAGGGGCCGCCGTGGTGCATGCCGTAGGTGACCGCGACGCCCGTCGGGAAGCCGTCGAAGATCACGCGCCCGGCGCGCTCGCCCAGGGCCACGGTCAGCAGCGCGACGAGCTCGGCGTCCTCGGGCTGCGCATGGACCGAGCCGGTCAGCTGGCCGTCGATGCGCAGCAGCGCGTCGAGCAGTTCCTCGCGCGAGCGGTAGCTCAGCAGCAGCACGATCGGCCCGAAGCGCTCCTCCAGCAGCCCCGGTCGGTCGCGGACGTCGTCCGCGGCCGCCCGGTAGGCCGCGGGGCGGAAGCGGAAGCCGGGCTCGGCCGGCGTGCCGGCGCCGTCGACGGGCTCGGCCAGTTCGCCCAGCTCCGCCACGCTGGCGGTCAGGGCGTCGCGCAGGCGCTCGTTGAGCAGGACCTGCGGCTCGGCGGCGGTCAGGCGCGCCCCGAGGTCGGCCGCGAAGGCCTCGCCGGCCTCGCCGGCGGGGATGAACACGACGCCCGGCTTGGTGCACAGCTGTCCGCCGAAGGAGGCGACCGAGGCGGCCAGGCCCTCGGCGATGGCCTCGCTGCGCTCGCTCAGCGCGGCCTCGGTGACCACGATCGGGTTGACGCTGCCCATCTCGGCGAAGACGGGGATCGGGCGCTCACGCGCGGCGGCGCGGTCGTAGAGCGCCTTGCCGCCGGCGAACGAGCCCGTGAAGCCGACGGCCGCGATCGCCGGCTCGTCGACGAGCGCCTCGCCCACCTCGACGCCGCTGGACTGCAGCAGCGCGAAGGTCGCCTCGGGCAGGCCCGCGTCGGCCACGGCGCCGGCCAGCTCGCGCGCCACCACCGCGCTCGTGCCCGGATGCGAGGGGTGGCCCTTGACGATCACGGGGCATCCGGCGGCCAGCGCGCTGGCGGTGTCGCCGCCGGCCGTCGAGAAGGCGAGCGGGAAGTTGCTGGCGCCGAACACGGCGACCGGGCCGATGGGGACGAGCATGCGCCGCACGTCAGGACGCGGGATCGGCTTGGCGTCGGGGTCGGCTCGGTCGATGATGGCCTCGACGTAGTCGCCGGCATCGACGACGGCCGCGAAGGCCTCGAGCTGGCCGGCGGTCCGCTCGAGCTCCCCGCGCAGGCGCCCTTCCGGAAGCCCTGTCTCGGAGCCCGCCACCGCCACGATCTCGTCGCCCGCCGCGCGCAGGCGCTCGGCGGCGCCGCGCAGCAGCGCCGCGCGCCGCTGGGGATCGCGCAGCGCGCCGGCGCGGAACGCCTCGTCCGCAGCGGTCACCGCGGCGTGGACGTCGGCCGGCGTGGCCGCTTCGAAGGTGGCGCCCGGCGTGCCGGTGCTGGGATCGACCGCTTGGAAGGTGCTTGACACGGCCGCTACGGTACCACGACCGCCCAGCAAACCAATTCCAGATCATCCAGCTCGTACAACAAACCAATCTAGGGCCCCTCAGGGCCAGCCAGCTCTACGAGCGGATCGCCGATCGGATCGCCGGCGAGGTCCGCATGGGGCTCCTGAAGCCCGGCGAGCGGCTGCCGTCGGAACGCGACCTGGCGCAGCGCCTGGAGGTCGGGCGCTCGTCGGTGCGCGAGGCGATCGCCTCGCTCCAGGTCCACGGCGTGATCGAGACGCGCCCGGGCTCGGGCTCGTTCGTGGCCGCCGACGCGGTCGAGCGGGTCCAGGCCGCGGCGAGCGCTGGCGTGGCGGCGTCGCCGCACGACGCCAGCCCCAGCGCGGTCCTCGAGGCCCGCTCGCTGCTCGAGCCGCGCGTCGCCGCGCTGGCCGCCGAGCGCGGCCGGCCCGACCCGTACGCCGAGGATCTGCTCGCGCGGATGGACCGGGCCACCGACGGCGGGGACCGAGCCGATTGGAACGAGGGCGATCGGCTCTTCCACCGCCAGATCGCCGTCATGACCGACAACCCGGTCCTCGTCGCCCTCGCTGATCACATCGCGGCGGTGATGGACCAGCCGCTGTGGCAGCGCCTGCGCGACGAATCGGTCGCGGTGCCCGGGCGCGCGCGCCTGCACGCGGCGGAGCACCGCATGATCTATGAGGCGATCGTCGACGGCGATGCCGAGGCGGCCGCCTTCTACGCCACGCAGCACATCCAGCGCGTTCGGCGCTACATGACCCTCGAATAGGAGACACCTTGCGCTTCCCCGGCATCATCCCCGCCGTCACGACACCGTTCGCCGCCTCGGGGGCGATCGACACCGAGGCCCTGCAGGCGAACGTCCGCGCGCTGCTGGAGGCGGGCGTGCACGGGATCGTCGGCACCGGGACCATGGGCGAGGCGGGCAGCCTGAGCACGCGCGAGCGCCGCGACGTCATCGCCGCGATCGCCGAGGCAGCCGCGGGCCGCGTCCCCGTCATCGCGGGCGTGTCCGCCGGCACGGCCGAGCAGGCCGCCGCCTATGCCGCCGACGCGGCCGGCGCCGGCGCGGTCGCGCTCATGTGCCTGCCGCCGCTGGGCTACCGCGCCGACGAGGCCGAGATCGCCGCCTTCTACGCCGCCGTCGGCGGTGCCGCGGGCCTGCCGCTCATGCTCTACAACAACCCCGAGGCATCCGGGGTCGACCTGCCGGCCACCGTCATCGCGCGGATCGCCGAGCGCGTCGAGCAGGTGGTCGCGGTCAAGGAATGCTCGGGCGACGTGCGCCGGATCCCGCTGTTGCTGCACGCGACCGACCTCGAGGTCCTCGTCGGCGGCGACGACTGGGCGCTCGAGGGCTTCGCTGCCGGCGCTACCGGCTGGGTGTCGGGCGTGGCCGACGTCGCGCCCTCCCAATGCGTCGAGCTGTACGAGCACTGCCGCGCGGGCGACCTCGAGGCCGCGCGCGAGGTCTATCGCCGGCTGCTGCCGCTCGGGCGGTTCGACATGACGCCCAAGCTCGTGCAGTACTTCAAGGCGGCGATGGACGAGGTGGGACTGGCCGGCGGCCCGACGCGCGCGCCGCGCCTGCCGCTGAACGAGGACGAGCGCGCCGCGCTGCGGGAGGCCCTCGCGGTGCTTGGCGCCGGTCCCGGGTCGCCGGATGCCGAGCGTCCGCTTCAGGTCGCGGGGCTCGATGCCCCGCGGAGGTGAGGCTGCGTTGAGAGCGGCCCGTTATCTGGCGGCCGTCGACTCGCACACCGAGGGCATGCCCACGCGCGTCATCACCGGCGGGGTCGGGCCGCTGCCGGGCGCGACGATGCTCGAGCGCAAGCTGCGCTTCGAGGCCGAGCGCGACGACCTGCGCCTGCTGCTCATGCGCGAGCCGCGCGGGCACGCGGCGATGTCGGGCGCCATCCTGCAGCCGCCCACGCGCGAGGACGCGGACTGGGGCGTGCTCTTCATCGAGGTCTCCGGCTGCCTGCCGATGTGCGGTCACGGCACCATCGGGGTCGCCACCGTCCTCGTCGAGACCGGCATGGTCGACGTGCGCGAGCCCGAGACCGTCGTGCGCCTCGACACGCCGGCGGGCCTCGTGGAGGCGCGCGTCGCCGTCGCCGGCGGGCGCGCCGAGGCGGTGACCATCCGCAACGTGCCCGCCTTCCTGCACGCGCGCGACCAGGTTGCCGCCGTCGACGGCCTCGGCGACGTGCCCTACGACATGGCCTTCGGCGGCAACTTCTACGCGCTGGTCGACGCCGCGGCGGTCGGGCTGGAGGTCGATCCGGCGCGCGCGGGCGACCTCATCGCGGCCGGCGCCCGGATCCGCGACGCGATCCCCGAGCCGGTGCACCCGGCCGACGCGCGCATCGCCGGCTGCCACCACGTCGTCTTCCATGCTCCGGGGCGCGACGGCGCGCACGCGCGCAACGCGACCGCGATCCACCCCGGCTGGCTCGATCGCTCGCCGTGCGGCACGGGCACCAGCGCGCGCATGGCCGCGCTGCACGCCCGCGGCGAGCTGGCGCTGGGCGAGGCGTTCGTCAACGAGTCGATCATCGGCACCCGCTTCACCGGCCGGCTCGTCGAGGAGGCCGACGTCGGCGGCGTGCCCGCCGTCGTGCCCGAGGTGACCGGGCGCGCATGGATCACCGCGATGGGCCAGTACCTGCTCGACGAGCGCGACCCCTTCCCGGCCGGCTTCGCCCTGTGAGGCCATGCGAGGTGGCGGTCGTCGGCGCCGGGATCGTCGGGGCCGCCACCGCCTGGGAGCTGCACGCGCGCGGCGTCGACGTCGCTCTGCTGGATCGCGGTGAGGTGTCCGGCGCGACGACCGGGCTGGGGGAGGGCAACGTGCTGTGTTCCGACAAGGAGCCGGGCCCCGAGCTCGATCTCACCGTGGCCGGCCTGCAGGTCTATGACGAGCTCGAGGCGCGTCTCGGCGCGGCGGCCCGGATTCGCCGCAAGGGCGCGCTCATCGTCCACCGCGCGCCGCAATCGTGGGCCGGCGAGGCGGCGCGCGTCGAGCGCCTCCGCAACGCCGGCGTGGAGGGCCGGCTCATCGACCGCGCCGCGGCGCGCGACATGGAGCCCGAGCTCACGGGCGAGCTCGCGGGCGCCTCGTGGTTCCCGGGCGACCTGCAATGCGCGCCCCGGGCCATCGCCCGCGCGCTCGCCGCCGGGCTGCCGCGCGTGCACACGGGGGTGGAGGCGCAGGCCATCGAGGTCGCGCGCGAGGGGGTGGCCGGCCTGCGCACGAGCGCCGGCGCGCTGGCGTGCGCGGCGGTGGTGATCGCCGCCGGGCCGTGGAGCCGCCCGCTCGTCGAGGCGACCGGCGTCGCCCTGCCGCTCGAGCCGCGCAAGGGCCAGCTCGTGCGCCTGCGCGGACCGCGCCGCGACGAGCGCCTCATCCGTCACAAGGTCGTCGAGGCCGGCTACCTGAGCTCGGTGGCCAGCGGCGACGCGGGCCTGCAGGTGACCACGGTGCTCGAGACGACGTGGGAGGGCGACGTGCTCGTCGGCTCCAGCCGCGAGCGCCGCGGCTTCGGGCTCGGCGTCGACGACGCGGTGAGCGCCGCCATGCTCGATCAGGCCTTCGCGCTCATGCCCGGCCTCGCCGCGCTGACGCGTGACGCCGCCTGGGCCGGGCTGCGCCCGTGGCTGCCGGATGGGCTCCCCGCCATCGGCCCGGCACAGGCGGTCGCGGGGCTGTGGGTCGCCACCGGGCACGAGGGCGCCGGGGTGGCGCTCGGTCCCGTCACCGGCCGCCTGATCGCCCAGCTCTACACGGGCGAGGCGCCGGTTGTCGACCCGGCCGCCTTCTCGCCCGACCGCTTCGGCCCCTGAAAAGCGACGGGCCGGGCGGTTCCCCGTCCGGCCCGTCGCTGCGCTGGCTGAGGGGTGGCGTACCCCTCAGCACCCCCCGTACTGCGGGCCGGTGGCTCGCAGACTGTGCGGCCCCTCTGCCGGCGCCGGCCCGTGCCCCCACATCGGGCTGTCGCCGTGGTGAGGCCGCTCCCCCATCCCAGACTGCGTGGAGGCCGTTCCGTTCGCCCTCAGGATGCGCTCGACCGCCGCGGCGTGGGCGAAGTCCGTTGGTGCGTGCATGGGTTGGCCTCCTTGTTGCCAGGTCACGCACCATCCTTGGCGCGGGCCCCTGGAGAGCCGGTAGCCGAGCCGTCTACGAGAGACCTCTGGCTTTGCGTCCCCGCCTCGCGACGGGTTTGCCCTGTGCGAACTCGATCAGAGGACCATGGTACGCCCCCGCGACCTCCGAATGGACGACCGTACGATATGAGCGGCATCTGCACCACGCCGAACGGTCCCCCAAAGTGGTCAGGCGGCGGCTGCGGGAGCGTCGGCCGCGACGCGCGAGCGCTCGGCGATCTCGGTCGCCGCGGCCTCGAACTCGGCCGCCGGCAGCGGTCGCGAGAGGTGGTAGCCCTGGGCGGCGTCGCAGCCCACGTCGCGCAGGCGCCTCCATGTCGCCTCGTCCTCGATCCCCTCGGCGACGACGCGCAGACCGAGCGCGTGGGCGAGGTCCACCGTCGAGGAGACGATCGCGGCCGACGTGGCCTCGATGGCCATCGCGGCGACGAAGGAGCGATCGATCTTGATCTCGTGGACGGGCATCCGCTGCAGATGGGTCAGCGAGGACCAGCCGGTGCCGAAGTCGTCGAGCGCGAGGTGCACGCCGAGCGCGCGCAGCTCAGCCAGCACCTGCATGGCGCGCGCGGGGTCGGTCATGAGGACGCTCTCGGTGACCTCGAGCGTCAGGCGCCGAGCCGGCGTGCCGTAGCGGCGCAGCAGCGACGACACGTCGTGGACCAGCGTGCGGTCGAGCAGGTCGGTGGCGGACAGGTTGGCAGCGACGCGCCACGGGCGATCGAGGCGGAACCAGGCGCCGGCCTGGCAGATCGCCATCGCCAGGACGCGGCGGCTGAGCTCGCGCATGAGGTCGGTGTGCTCGATCGCGGGCAGGAACGCGCCGGGGGCCAGCAGCCCGCGTTCGGGGTGGCGCCAGCGCACGAGCGCCTCGACGCCCACCAGCCCGCCGGTCGCGAGGTCGGCGACCGGCTGGTAGTGCAGGGTCAGCTCGTCGTTGCGCAGGGCGTGACGCATCTCGCCGGCCAGCTCGAGGCGATCGCGGCTGTGGTGGTCGCTCTCGGAGGCGTAGACCCCATGCCCCGTGCGCCCGCGCTTGGCCTCGTACATGGCCACGTCGGCGTGGCGCAGCAGGGTGCTCGCGTCCCCGGCGTGCTCGGGGAAGACGGCGATGCCGATGCTCGCGCCGACGTGCAGCGAGAT
>Ga0068856_100008286_pt1 | contig 10131 bp, 7 predicted proteins | sample KBSCornC62_FD_66595 | JGI IMG/M metagenome (GOLD analysis project Ga0068856, IMG submission 66595) | Corn rhizosphere microbial communities from Kellogg Biological Station, Michigan, USA - KBS Corn C6-2 | ecosystem: Host-associated > Plants > Roots > Rhizosphere > Soil ... | reverse complement strand
TTTGGCTTTTTTGCTCACCGCCTTCATAGGTCCCGGTCTGGTCTCACCCGACCTGTCGAATGGCGCTCTTACCCTTTATCTCTGCCGTCCCCTATCGCGAACCGAGTATGTGCTGGGAAAGATGTCCGTGCTGTTCATCACTCTGTCCTGGATCACGTGGCTTCCCGGCCTTGTGTTGTTCTTTGTACAGGCAAGTATCTCCGGCTCGCAATGGATGTGGGACAACCTCTGGATCACCGGCGCCATCGTCCTGGGCTCGCTTATCTGGATAACCGTACTATCGCTCGCGGCGCTAGCGCTTTCCGCGTGGGTAAGGTGGCGCATCGTCGCCGGTGCGCTGTTGCTCGGGCTATTCTTCCTGGGTGCTGGATTCGCCCGCGCTATCAACGCCGTCCTCCGAACCCATCATGGCTACCTGATCGATCTGTCGCAGTTGGTCTCGATCGTTTGGCACGACCTGTTTCGCGACATCGGCGACCCGCCTCTATCGGTTACCGAGGCCTGGATCGCGCTACTGACCTTCGCCGCCTTCTGTCTCTATCTGCTGATGCGAAAGATTCGTGCGAACGAGGTAGTTCGGTGAACGATCGCATCATATTCGACAACGTCTCCAAGTTCTATGGCGACGTGCTTGGCGTCAATCGCGTCAACCTTTCCATTCCGCCGGGCATCACCAGTTTGGTAGGTCCAAATGGCTCCGGCAAAACAACATTGATGAACCTCATGACGGGTCTCATCCGTCCATCGCGCGGTAATATTCGCATTCTCGACCTCACGCCCGACCAGCCCGAACAACTGTTTCGCCTCGTTGGCTATTCGACTCAATACGATTCATTCCCCAAGGGGCTCACCGGTTACCAATGTGTGAGTTCCTACTTGCGGTTGTATGGATTTGATCGGGACAGGAGTGAGGCGCTAACCTGGGCCGCCATCGATCGCGTCGGCCTCCGCGAAGCCGCGCATCGTAAAGCCGCCGGCTATAGCAAGGGTATGCGGCAGCGCATCCGCCTGGCGCAATCGCTCGCTCATAATCCGCGTGTGTTGGTGCTCGACGAACCGTTGAACGGTCTGGATCCGCTCGTCCGTGCCGAAACCATCGCCCTCTTTCGCACATTAGCGAAAGAAGGGTGTCACGTGATTCTCTCGAGCCACGTGCTGCACGAGGTCGACATCATATCCGATCAAGTCATCCTCATGAGTGCTGGCTACGTCGCCGCCGAAGGCAATATCCAAAGCGTACGAAGCGAAATAGAGGATCACCCGATGCAAATCCTCATCCGCTGCGACCGGCCCGGCGAACTCGCCTCCCGCTTTTTTGCGGAGGACCACGTCGTCGAAGTGCGCCTCCACAAAGATCGCCACGGATTACTAGTGAAGACCCAAGCTCCCGACCGTTTTTACCTGCTGATGAACCGTATCGCTCTTGATGGCTTCGCCGTCGAATCGGTGGCTCCTTGTGATGACGACGTGAACTCGGTCTACGAATACCTGATTGGTACGGAGGAGGCCACGCGATGAGCCTTGTCTGGGCGCAGATTCGCGCCATCATCCGCATTGAAATGAAGAAAACGTTCTTCGCGAAACGCGGGCTCTGGATCTATATGCTCGCCCTTGCTCCCGTCGCGCTCTTCTTTGCCCATTCGATGATCGAGATTCACGAGCATGGCGCGCGCCGGCAAATGGTGCTTAAGAGTGCCAGGCCGCTGACCGAGCGCGATTTTCTTTCCATTAGTCAGGGCATGTCCCGGGCCGACGTGATCGCACGCCTCGGCGAGCCGCCACTTTCCCGCTCCCACAGTAGACGCATACGTACGGGTCGAAATTCCTACTCGAGAGTTGAATTTGAGACGTTGCGTTATTCCGACGGTAACAACGATCTCGTTCTTACCCTCCAGGATGGAACCGTCCATGGTATCGGGAGAGTCTCAGGCGTCAGCCTCGGCCAGGACAGCTACGTATTCGCTGGCGTATTTCAGTTTTTCTTCGTCCGCCTCGCGATCTTCTTTGGTTGCCTCGGCATTTTCATGAACCTGTTTCGTGGGGAGATGCTCGATAAAAGCCTCCACTTTTATCTCCTCACGCCCGTCCGCCGCGAAGTCCTTATGCTGGGAAAATATCTCGCCGGTCTGCTTGCCGCCACGGTAATTTTCTCCACTAGCACCGCTCTGCAACTCATTGCGCTGCTTCTCGATTTTGACGCCTCCACTATTAGTCAATATCTCGATCAGAACCACGGTCTCGCGCAAATGGCCGCCTACCTCGGCGTAACAGTGCTTGCCTGCATCGGCTACGGCAGCATCTTTCTTGCTGCCGGTCTCCTATTTCGCAATCCCATCGTGCCCGCTGCGGCAGTACTAATCTGGGAAGCCGCGAACCCGGTGCTTCCGGCTCTATTGAAGAAATTCAGCGTCATTTATTACCTGAAGTCGCTCTGCCCGGTCGAGATATCTCTCGACCCAGGAATGCCGCCGCTATTTGCCCTGCTCGCCTCGAATCCCGAACCGATCTCGCGGTATATTGCCATCTTCGGCCTGCTCGCCCTCTCGGTTCTAGTGCTGTTCGCCGCGTCGAAAAAGGTCCGGCGTCTCGAAATTTAACTACGGCTCCGATTGATTCCCTGCTGCCTCCGGCATCATTGCCTCCCACGGCGAGACGTTGGGAAATGTAAAATCGCCATGAAACGAGCGTCGGCCGTCCGGAGACGCTGACTGGCGTTATGTGTAGTGAATCTCAAAGGGCTTGTTGGTGATAAACAGCACGACGGCATCCCGGTCTTCAGCCGCGCCGTGCTCCATTACTTCGCCTTCGGGGAACCAAATAAAACTGCCCTCACTGAACCGGCCCGCGTGCGTTACCAGCGTTCCTTCGAGCACATACATGCCGTGCGCGCACGGGTGCGTGTGTCTTGGGTTGACTATGCCGGCCGGGTAGCGGACCAGCCGTATTTCCATTCCCGTTTCGGCGTCCGTAAATAGATTCTTCCGATACAGGGCTCGGCCGATCTTCTCGTTAAACCGCTCTTCCCAAGGCAACGCATTGGCATCGACGATAGTTGGCATAGATGAAGTTGAGGCTATCACGCCAACTGCGGTTCAGTCTGCGCGTAAGCTCGCCATCGGATCTGTCTTGGCCGCGCGTCGCGCCGGAAGCGAAGCGGCTAATATTGCGACTGCGATCAAGACGCCGGCGGCGCCCGCATAGAGCAGCGGATTCAATGCGGAAATCCCAAACAACAGTGAACGTACGGCCCTCGCCCCAATCAAGGCAATTACCGTTCCCCCAAGTACGCCTCCTACTGCAATTGCCAGCGCACGCCGCAAAATCAACCGGACCACGTCTTTACCTTCCGCTCCGAGCGCTAGTCGAATTGCGATCTCTCGTCTTCGTTGCGCCACAGACTGCGATAACACACCATACAATCCGATCGCTGCCAACAACAATGAAATACCGGCGAAGCCCGTCATAACCTGAGCCCGCATCCTCGGTTGCGCCAAGTGCGCCGTCACTTTTTTTGTGAGCGCTTCCGGTTGCCCAACCGGCAACTCCGGATCCAATTTCGAAACGATCCGTTGTAGCTCAGTCAAAGCGAGTCCATCGTGCGCACCCGTCGCCACCAGAAAATTCAGTCGCCGGCTGCCCCAGTTCGTTGCACCGATCGGGTCATCCCGCTCCTGTCGGAAGTCCAAATAGACTCGCGCGTCGGCCTTCCAGGCCGTAGTGTTATAAGCAATCGATCGCGTATCGGCCACGGTGCCGATGATTCGATACCAGGGTGCGCGCGCCGTGTTCGGATCGCCCGGAAGGCCGAATCGAATGTGCGCCCCAATCGGATCGCTGTCGCGGAAATAGCGTTGTGCCACGTGCTCGTTGACGATCGCCAGCGGCTCGCTGTCCGCGCGCAAGTTGGCCGGAAAGTCCGATCCTCGCAGCAACGGAATCCGAAGTGTCTCGAAAAATTGTGAACTGACCGTGTCCTGAATGCCGCGTGGCGAGAGTGCCGCTGGCGGACCCGGCCTGTCGGCAATACTGAACGCTTGCGCAAAGCTATCGCCAGCCGTTGGGTCCGGCCCGCTCGCCGCCGAGGTCACACCGGGGCTTTGCCGCAGCCGTTCAAGCAGTTGCTGCTCGAACTCGATTGCCTTAGACAGATCCCGATAGCGCCGGTTCGGCAGACTGAGGCCAAAGTTCTTGATCCTCGCTGTACTAAAACCAAAGTTTTGGCCTTCGAGATGTAGCAGCGTGGAAAAAAGCAATCCGGCGCCTGCGAGCAACACCAGCGCGAGTGAAATCTGTGCGCCCGTAATCCACGCCAAGGCGCTCACTCGTTTCATTTCCGTGGTAAGGCCGCGACTCATCCCGCGTAGTGCCTGGTTTAAATCCGCGCGGGACGCGAAAAACGCAGGTAGCGTCCCAAATCCCAGCGCGGTCAGAAAAGTCAGCAGCGTGGCAACCCCGAACACCCGGAGGCTCAAGCCCACGCCGCGTGCCGGGAACGCTCCCAGCGGATTCCATGCTTCAAAACCCCGCAGCCCCCCGGCCGCGATAGCTAGCCCACCGGCCGCGCCGATCGAATACAGCACCAGGTTCTCCGCAAATAGTTGTTGGAAGATCTGCCGGCTCCCTGCGCCAAGGCTTGCCCGCATCGCGAATTCCGCGTGTCTCGTTTCATTGCGTCCCAAAATAAGTGCGCTTGTGTTGGCACATGCAATTAGGAGCAGAAACGATACCGCGCCGGCCAGCACCAGCAGCGAGAATCGAAGCTGCCGCGCATTGTCTTCCTGCAATCTAGAAACTAGTGTCTTCGAGCCGATGTAAGCCTCCGGCAGCCGCGTGCGTTCGCGATCGGCCCTGGCCTGGATCGCGTCCACTTCCGCCTGTTCTTGATCCTGCGTCACTCCTGCCGCTAGCCGGCCCAGTATGGCTACCGCCGCCTTCGAATCCCGCTGGTAGTCCCCATCATTCCGCTGAATGACCGTCCAAGCCGCCGCATCCACAGGTTGATCGAGGATCCGATAGGAGAAATCACGCGGCAGAATTCCAATCACCCGGTACGGTTCGTCGTTCAGATTGATTGTTTGTCCCACGATTGATCGGTCGGCTTCGAACTTCTGGCGCCAGAAAGCATCGCTCAACACCACGCTCTTTTCGCCATCCGCATCGCGCGGTACAAATGTCCTCCCTATGGCAGCACGTATCCCAAGCGTATCGAATAAGTTATGGGTTGTTATCTCACCCATCACATCCTGCGGTCGACCGCGCCTGGTCAGCGTGAAGGTTCGATAGAAAGTCGCCGATACCGAAGAAAACGAACGCGCCTCCGCGAATTTTAAGTAGTCCTGATAATCAAAAAAGAACGCGGGTTGCCCGGGATTGCCGGTCCGTGTCCGCCACAAGTGAGCGAGCCGTTCCGGTTCTTTCAAGGCTAGCGGACGGACTAGCCAGGAGTCCAGAATGCTGAATGCAGCAGTGGCCGATCCGATTCCAACCGCAAGCGTCGTGATTGAGAAGAAGGCGAATCCAGGATTCTTGCGCAACTGCCTCGCCGCGTAGCTCCACCACATCTCAAAAAGCAGTCTAACTTATCATTGATGCATTGTGGAACATCACCCTACCCAACCAGTAAAAATCGAAACACTTACCGGTAGCCGCCCGGATGTTCGCATCGTCAAGCTAAGCGGCCCTCTCACCATTTACAACTTTTTCGAATTCCAGGATCTGTCCCGGCAGAAACTCCCTGGAGCTTTGATAGTCGATTTGTCAGGTGTCTCCTACATCGATTCCGCGGCGCTGGGCTGTCTGATAGGTATTCACCTCTCGCGCGAAAAGAGCGGGCAGAAATACGCGCTTGTCGGCGTGAACGAACGCGCACGGAGCCTGTTCACGATGTGCGGTGTCGACAAATTTTTCGTGATGTACCCGGCCATCGCCGACGCCGAAGTTGCCCTGGCCTGATCTCAGGCCTTTGCCTCATTCATACCGCAGGGCATGCATAGGGTCCACGCGCGTCGCGCGCACTGCCGGCACATAGCCCGCCAGTAGCGCCACGCACCCAATCGCCAGCGTGGCCGAGACGATCGACACCGGATCAGCCGGCTGAATCCCGTAAAGCTGCGACCGCACCGTTTGCGTCAGCATCCAGGATGCCGGCAGTGCGATTGCCATGCCAATACTCAACAGCACCAGCACCTCGCGCATCACCAGCCATAGTACATCGCGTTTTGCCGCGCCGATCGCCATGCGAATACCGATCTCGCGCGTACGTCGCGCCACCGTATATGCCATCACTCCATACAGTCCGATCGAAGCGAGCAACGTAGCCAGAAATCCGAAGCCCGTCGAAAGCGTCGCGACCAGCCGCTCGGTCGCCAGCGAATGTTCCGTCTGCTTCTCGAGCGTGATCATGTCGTAGATCGGTAGATTCGCGTCCAGATCGTGTACTCGTTTGCCGATGCTGCCAAAAATGTCCTCCGGACTGTGCGCTGTCCGCACATACGCCACCATTCCCGTCACAAATTCGAGCTGCCGGTAAGGCCGATAGACTTCGACCGGTATCTCATCGCGCATGCTTTCGTATTTTGTGCTGCGCGCCACGCCGACAATCGTGATATCGGTCTTGGTCCCGGGATCAATGCCCATCCCGATTTTGTGGCCTACGGCATTCGTCGTCCCGAAATATTTCTTCGCAAACGCCTCATTCACGATGCAGACCTTCGGAGACGTCAGCGTATCGGTGATTCGGAAATCGCGTCCGGCCAGCAGCGTAATGTCCATCGTTTTGAAATAGTCGGGGGAGAGGAAATTCATGTGCGGATCAGGTAGCTCGCCTGTCTTGGGCGAATAGGAATCGATCGTCACCCATTGGTCCCATTCGTCGCCTTCCATCACCGGCACCACCGCTAGCGCCGCGTGCTCTACGCCGGGCAGCGATTCCAGATTCTCTTTCAAACGGTCGTAGAAAGTCTTGGTCCGTTCTTTTTCGTATCCATTCAACGTAGGGTTAACTTTGAAAGCCAGCAGATTCATCGTGCGAAATCCAGGGTCCAGATCCTTCAGTTTTTGCAGGCTCCGAATAAAGAGCCCCGCGCCGATCAGCAGTAGCAGCGAAAGCGCGATTTGCGCGACGACCAGCAATTTTCGCAGGCCGGTGGATGTTCCGCCAGCCACTGCGCCGGCCTGGTCTTTGAGTGTGTTGACCAGGTCCGGACGCGTGGATTGCAGCGCCGGAACAAGCCCGAAAAGAATGCCGGTGAGCGCGGAAAGCCCAATATTGAAGCCGAGTACGCGCCAGTCGGGCGTCGGCGACACCGTCAGCGGCACCGAACTCGGAGGAAGGAAATGAAGCAAAGCGTGATCGGTCCAGAACGCCAGGCCCAGCCCCGCCAACCCTCCTGCCATCGCAAGGAGCAAGCTCTCCACTAACAGTTGCGATACGATGCGCCCTCGTCCGGAACCGAGCGCCAGCCGCACTGCGATTTCTTTCTGCCGCGAAGTGGCCCGCGCCAACAACAGATTCGCCACATTGGCGCAAGCGATTAGCAGCACCAGCGCCACCGTCGCCATTAAGACCAGGAGTGGCTTTGAAAATTGCCGCCGCAGATATGACCGTCCCTTCGCCGCCGGCAGCAGGTCCATCGACATTTTCAGGAAGGACTGCTTCATGTAAGGCGACGCCTTCGCGAACGCCTTTTGCTTCACTTCCATCTGGAGAATCTGGTGGAAGAACGGCTGCAGACTAGCCTTGGCATGTTGAATATCTATTCCCGGCTTCAGGCGTCCGAACGCCGTCACCCAGCGCGACCTTCGCTCATTGAGATCCATGTAGTTGCTGAGCTTTCCGGCCATCATCATGGGTACACGAATCTGCCGGGCGTAGCTCGGATCCATTCCGGCAAAGCCCTCCTGACTGACGCCGATAATCGTGTACGGGTAGCCGTTGATGGTGAGCTTTTGCCCGATTACATCCGGATTGCCCGCGAACCGCGTCTGCCAGAATCCGTAACTCAGGACTGCTACTGGATGTGCGCCCTGAAATTTATCGTCGTTGGCGGTGAACAATCGCCCCAGCGCCGCTCCCACGCCGAGAACCGGAAAATAATTTCCCGAAACCACTTCACCCGCCACACGCTCGGTTCGGCCGTGATAACTCAGGCTCATGTCCACTTCGCGGAAGCAAAACATTCCGCTGAACGCCGTGTTGTGGTCGCGGAAGTCTTGATACATTGGATACGAAATCCGGTTCCATCCCTGATTGCTGCCGTAGTGTCTCCCGACTGCGCTCAGCAAAGCCAGTTGTTCGGGCTGCTTCACGGGCAGCGAGCGCATCAGAATCTGATCGGTCAGGGAAAAAATTGCTGTGTTCGCCCCGATCCCAAATGCGAGCGAAAGCACTGCTACGGCAACGAACAGCGGCGCTTTGGCAAAGGTGCGGAACGCAAAGCTGATGTCCTGAATCAGATGCACGGGCTTCCTTTTCTGACTGTCTTTACAACGCTGCGGTTGGGCGTTCTGTTCACTTTTTCTTGCGAATATAAATCTGTCCGTTAAAAGACGTGAACTGAAATTCAGGTCCGCCGCCGTTGATCGTGCCCCGTAGCGCGTGATCGAAGCGCAGATGATAACTGCCGTCCGCCTGCCGTCCGGAATTGCCTTTCTCTATGCTCGTTCCCGCGATCAGCTTCACTTCAAAGTCGCTATAGATCTCTCCATTGTCGGTTTTCATCCGGACGTTGGCCTTCAGGATGTCCGGAAGTGTTACATCAATATCTCCATTTAAAGTGCTGAAAGACATGGGCTTGCCGGCATCAATCCGGTCGAGTGAGGCCGTCACCGCGCCGTTGAGCGAATGCGCCACCACGGACCCCGATACGTTCTTGAGCGTCACCTTGCCGTTCAAATTGTTCGCATCGATCTCGCCGTCCACGTGCTCCACGTAAATGTCTCCGTCGTTCATGCACTTCAGGCGCAGCGAAGATCGCCGTGGCACCGTCACCACGAGGTCGGCCGCTCGATTCATCATCGAGGTCTTAATGGTGACGACATTGTCTTCTTCGACCACATCGAGACCCGCATTCCCTGGCAGATCCAAGCGCTTCATTCCATCCGCTCGGGCAGGAGAATGGCGGTCGTGCCGTTCCGTCTCCCCGCGAGAATGGGTCTCCACTAGAACCTCCTTAATGTCGGCTCCTCGCACCGTGATGCCGCCCATCATCAGGCTCACCTGAATGCGCGCAGGCCGCGATGGATCCCGCAGAGGCACTGTCGCCTTTTCGTTGTTGTCCTGGGCCAATAGAGCGCCCGCGCAAAGAAATAAGATTGCGATCTTGTTATTCATTTGTTTCCCCTCCATTGCCTGCCCTATGCAGGCGAACATTTCCATTCAACGTGTCAAAACTCAACTGCGGACCGCCCCGCCCGGCGCTGCCGCCTTGCAGGCGGTTGCTGCGATATACATATCTCCCGTTTTTCCGTTCACTCTCGATAGGCGTGGCCCGCGGCGCCACATCGAAGTCGCTATAGATCTGCCCATTGAAAGTTTTGAAGAGCAGATCCGCATTCAGGCTCGGCTGAAAGTAAACATCGAGCGCTCCATTCACGCTTTTGAAACTGCTGGCCCCCGCCGGGTTCTTAACGAACTCCACGCGTACGGGCCCATTCACCGTGTGCACATCGCCCGATCCCGAAATCTTCGTCATCACGATGCCGCCGTTTACATCGCTGACGTCGAAATCTCCCGTCATGCCATCTACGTGCACATCCCCGTGATTGACGGTCGACACTACTGCCCGCGCAGCGCGCGGAACCTCCACGTCGATGTCGTAGGTGACGTTATAGAAACGCCGGTGCTCACCGCGGCAGCCGCCGTTGCAGCAGTTATTGCAACGCCATGGCGCATCGTAATAAATTGAGACCGTACCAGGCTTCTCTTCGATTTGAAGCTTTACGTCGTTCTTTGCTTCCTGCGCATCGCTGTCCGCATCGGCGCGTATAGTCTTATGCGCGGTAACCCGCACCTCAGACCCGCTCGTGCCCGTGACATGGACATAGCCATCGACGTTGTCCACCAGCAGCCGCATCGGTGGACCCGAAAGCGTCAACGTCTTATGAATCGTCTCCTCATCCCGCACACTCCAG
>Ga0068856_100008284_pt1 | contig 10133 bp, 10 predicted proteins | sample KBSCornC62_FD_66595 | JGI IMG/M metagenome (GOLD analysis project Ga0068856, IMG submission 66595) | Corn rhizosphere microbial communities from Kellogg Biological Station, Michigan, USA - KBS Corn C6-2 | ecosystem: Host-associated > Plants > Roots > Rhizosphere > Soil ... | reverse complement strand
CAACAAGACGGCAGCTACATCGTAAACTCCACCGAATCGGACATTGCTGCTCGCAGCGGCTTATCGCGCGAAACGGTTAGCCGCACCATCAGCGACCTGAAGAAGCAGGGCTGGGTGGACGTCGAGGGCCACCGCATTATCGTTCCTGACATCTCCAAATTGGAATCCGCTCTCGGCGTCGAGGTGTAGGTTCTCACGCATCTTCGAGCTCAAACGACTCTATAGACTCGAACAGTTCGTTATAGTCTCCAGTGTCGGGTCTGCCATAAATCGCCATACGAATCTGCACTGGCTCGACGCGGAATGTGGTGAATGGTCCGGCCTGCAGCTTGGCAAGAGGTGGTAGACCGCTATCGCTCGTCTTAAGCGGTGTTTCGAACAACTCGGTGGCAACTTCGTTGGTAGCATTCTGTCCACCGCGCTCTACTGCCACGCCTTCGTATTGCAGCGTCGTCTGCGTACGTGGGTCAAACACGGTCAGCATCATGTGGCTGTTGTGCTTTAGGTTGTCGTACTTGCGGGTCTGCTGCTTGGTCAGAAAGCGAACTGTCAGGCTCTTTTCGACCGCGTAGTATATGACCGCACCATGCGGATTGCCATCCGGGTCGGTCGTAGATACAACCGCCACAGGATGGTTATGCATAAAATTGTACATTCGCTGCCGCCGGTCGCTCAAGTCTGCCGGACCGTGTATGCCGCGTATTCTCATTGGTATCATCTCCTTTTCTTCCTAGCATTCAGCGTGCCATATCGTTCCCATACCGGCCATACCTAACCGCACTGTTACATTGTGATACGCATCAAAGTATTGCCGCCCATAATATGGTTTATTGAAATATGGGAGAATACACCATGGTCAAGCAGGCATTCGACAAAACAGACCCACTCAGAGACACAGAGTCTTTTAGGCAAACCCTGCGACGCCTGGGGCCGATAAGTACGATCTGGCGCTGCCCGAGTCGCACAGCATTAGCAAACTCCTGCTGACGGACGAAGTGGTAGAGGGCGTTGTGTTCGGTCGCTACCACCGCTCGAACGGGCCGCCCGGCAGAGGAGCGCTGGTAGCCACCGACCACCGCGTGATTTTTCTTGACCGCAAACCGTTTTCGCTGAGTGCCAGCGAAATTTCATATCACGTGATCAGCGGCATTTCGTATGGAGCAACCGGATTCGTCAGTACTGTCACGCTCAATACTCGTACTGGGGACATACACGTCCGCACATTCAACCCCCGCACTCCAACTGTTTTTGTTGGCGCTATAGAGGCCCGCATTTTCACTGGTCCGGCAGACTTCCGGCCCATCGCGCCACACACATCGTGAGACTGTCCACGCAACGCGCGCGACTTGGCCCGTTCGCCAAGATATAAAATGTAAACCTACGCCGTTCAAACCTCCCACCTTGCCGATGAAGCCTACGAGACATTCCATTCTCCGCAAAGTTTTCACACAATCTACCCTGTAAGAAAAGCGTGAAAAGGCACTACATCAACCAGTTAGACCATGACTTACCGATGCTAGCACGACTACTATTAGACTGTGATCCTGGCCAGAAGATATTGACTTTTTAAAGTTCTTATGTTATTATTATGACCATGCCGAGGTGGCATTTTTATTTTGCCCCGGCAGACCTTTAACAACCATTTGCTATTCATTTTAGATCCGGACAGGACAGCCGATACAGACGTGTCGTTTGCCTTGTCCGGATCCACCCAGTAGAGAAAGGAGTGCTGCCAATGTTGTGGATACTTAGTATCCTCAGCATGGCCGGCTTGGCGTTGACCATATCGCTCGCTGTCCTCAAGAAGCGAGAACTGGCCACGCTCAGCCTTGCAGCCATGATCGCGATGACACCCATCGCGGCAGGAATCGGCGCCGCATCCGGCCCGATCGCAACTGGCATCGCCCAGACCGGCGCTGTCAGCGGCTACCAGCAGTACCTGAACGGTACGGTCGTGAACGTTTACGCCACACCGTACCAGTGCGCCAGGGATGGGTCCTGCACCCACTGGTACAACTGCGACTCGTACACCGTGGTGGTCAGCGCGGCCTACACCGACAAGGATGGGAACTACCATCCTGAAGTCGATGAGACCGACTACCATCACTGCCCGGTCGCAACGATGGAGTTCACGTACACCATCGTCGCCAAGGCATACCACACGTTCGTCTGGAATATCGTCGACCACGGCTTCGCCGCGCATCCCATACCATGGTGCTGCGCTAGCGAAGTCGACGGAAATACGACGATGGACCCGAACGTACCGCGTGGTGTGCCGACCCAGTGGCTGAAGGCCTACCATGACTGGAAGGCCGGCCACTCGGACCCGGTGACAGTCAAGGACAGCTACTCGAACTACATCCTCGCCAACGAGCACACGCTGCTGCGGCAACACTCGGACGACATCGGCATGCTCCGCAAGAAGCATCTGCTGCCGCCCGGACCGCTCCCGCAAATCTACGACACCTACCTTGCCAACAAGGTAGACTTCGTAGGGCTCGACACCGTGCCGGCCGACCAGAGGGTCGCACTGCAGAACGCAGTCGCTTCCCTGAACGCCGACCTGGGCACAAACCTGCAAGGTGACATGCACGTGGTCGCGGTCAACGCGGACGCACTGCAGGGAACCATCACACCCCAGGATTACGCCACTGCCATCGAGGCAGACCGGCTGAACGACTACGAGAAGGACGCCATGGCGAAGAACGCCATCCTCCTCGTGGTCGGGGTGAACCCAACTACGAACACAATCGCGTGGTCTCAGGCCGCTACCGGTATGCCAATCGGTAACGACGAGATGCTCGCGGCACTTGACAACCAGCTGAAGGGTGTGGCCTTTACCTCGAACGCCATGTTCGGGGACACCATAGCCAAGGTTGTCCAGACCGCCAACGACGATTACGATGTGCACTACACAGCCGGCAACGGTATCGTGTCGCAGATCGTGATGGTGCAGCACAAGTTCCTTCGTGCCTGCATGGACTGCCAGAGTGCGCGAGACAAGAAGGTCAACGCCGGACAGCAGAACTTCGTCTACCTAAAGACGGAGCTACCGCTTCCGGGATGGGGCGTCATCGTCACCATCATCGTCGACCTGGTCGCCCTGGCGATCGCACTCGTCCTCGTGTACTGGATCGACAGTTTCGTCCGTTCGTTCTTCGGGACCCCGAAGACTCCAACCCGCTCAACCCGTTCACACACAGGAGGTTACCGGTGAGTGCTTCAACCAGCGGACGCAGGAGTGTCCTGCCCCAGGGTGTCGTCGGAAGGTCAGCTCTCGGAGGAGTGCTGTTCCTGATCGTCGGCGTCGTGCTGGCCTGGTTCGTGTTCATTCCGCAGTCCACGCAGTCCGTCGGTAACCAGAAGGAAACCGACATCGCTGCGGCCTTCGAAGACGGTGCGAACGCGCTGTCATCGTGCACTAACCAGTCGACGGTCGCCGCGCAGGGTGCGCTCGCGAACGCCGGGCAGTTCGACAAGATCATGCAGGACGCCGTCTCGCACACCGGTTCGGCCGCGAAGTACCAGCTGAGCGACCAGAAGACCGGCGTGCCCAACCAGGGTGCCCAGCAGGGTCTCTACGCACTGTTCCTGCAGGCCTACCCGAACACCAGCGGCGTGACCGACCTGTTCCGCAACGCGGTCGACGTCGCCACCTCCTGCCAGCGCAAGTACGAAAGCGCTCAGACCTTGGTCCTCGACCGGGTTCGCGACTTCGACCGCTGGAGGACTGGCGGCTGGACGCAGCGGCAGTTCTGGAGTGGCCCGGCCAACGACGCCCTGATCATCCCGATCCCCGGTACCCGTACCGTGCTGACCGGGAACCAGGCGCTGTCTGTGGCCCGCGTTCCGATCGTCAACACCGTGACGTCGAGCGCGTACCAGTCGGGTACCTACAACCCGGCGAACCCGTTCGCTACCAGCTCCGCTGCGGCCACGCCGTCCAGCTAGAGTCCCTGTCTTCGACAGCCAGTCGATGACACTGTAGCGCCCAACGGGTCAACAGAAGAATAGTAAGTGGTACTGCCCGCCCGGAAAGCATCGGCCTCCAGTCGATACAACTCCGGGCGGGCATACTTACATTTTTATCCCTTTGCCCCCCGCAGCACATTACGTTATTACCTCGCGAACTGTTACACTATAAGCCGTGAATCTTTCTACTATTGCCGTGGTGTTTGGCGTGATTTTTATTGCCGAGCTGCCCGATAAGTCTATGTTTGCCACACTGGCGCTCAGCACACGCTTTCGCCGTTCGTACGTGTGGATGGGCGCTGCGGCCGCGTTTTTGGTGCACGTAATTATTGCCGTAACAGCCGGACACTTTATGACGCTGCTGCCACACAAGCTGCTCGAGATTGTTGTCGGCACGCTGTTCCTCGTCGGCGCGTTATTGCTGCTTTTTGGCAAGGATGAAGACGAAGCAGAAGAGCGCCGAAAGCTTGAGAAGCAGACAAGCGGGGCAAGCCACAGTTTTGCCAAAGTATTCAGCATATCGTTCGGCGTGATCTTTTTGGGTGAATGGGGCGATATAACACAGATTGCCACCGCGAACTATGCAGCTAAATACCACGACCCGCTCAGTGTAGGCATCGGTGCAGCGCTAGCGCTGTGGAGCGTGGCGGCGCTGGGTGTGCTGGTTGGCTCCAAGCTGCTCGACCGGATACCGGCCCGTACCTTGCAGCGCGCTACCGCAGGGGTACTGCTGCTCTTTGCCGCGATTAGTTTTTACACCGCGTTCAGATAATACGGGGAATCTCGCTCTTGCACTTCGTGTTCGAGCTCAAACAACTATCGTCCTAAGACAAACCCTGAAGGGTTTTTCTGCTGCGGCCGGCCTTCGGCCTGGCCTCGCTACTTTTCCGGTCTGCGACAGGCAGTCGGTAGACGCAGGCGTATCGCCCGGGTATCCCAGATCGTCGCAACGGACGTCATAAGCAAATGTTATACTGGTTTTTGAAATGATAGAACGCACCAAACAAGCAGTGCGAAGTGTAATGCGTGTATTTGCGCGGGTGCTGAATGCAGTAAGTGGTGGCAGATTTACACCGAACGGTGTCACGATTTTCGGGCTCGCCATGCACGCTCCGATCGCCTGGTTGATTGCCATGCAACACAACCTGTGGGCTGCCGCGCTGCTTGTAGTGTTTGGTCTATTCGATACGCTGGATGGCGAACTGGCGCGACTGCAAAACCGAGTTTCAACACATGGCAGACTGCTCGATTCGGTCACCGACCGGGTAAAGGAGGTGCTCCTGTACACCGGCGCCGCCTACGGTATTATTGCAGCAACCGGACGCCCGTATCTAGCCGTATGGGCTGTAGCTGCCTGCGGCTGCTCGCTACTGACAAGCTACGTAAATGCAGCGGGCGATGCAATTATGGTCGGCAAAAAGACCAGCCAGCACGACGCCAACAAAGCGTTCCGAGGCGGCCTGTTTCCGTTTGAAATTCGCATGTTTATATTGGTGATTGGACTGTTGAGCGGCCGGATAACACTTGCGGTCATCGTAATTGCACTGGGTGCAGGGTACACCGCCACTGACCGCTTAATTCGAGTATGGAGCAGATTGAAGGAGGCCGATGCCCAGGGTTGATCTGCACACTCATTCGATTGCCTCACCGGACGGCGGACTGACACTGCAGGACTACCGCAGCATGCTGGAATCCGGGCGCCTGGACGCTGTGGCCATTACCGACCATAACCGGATTGACTTTGCACTGAACGCCCGAGCGGAGATTGGCAACGCCATCATTGTGGGCGAGGAAATTACTGCCCGGGAAGGCGAGATTGTCGGGCTGTACCTGAACGAGCCCGTGCCGGCTGGCCTGTCAGCCCTGGAAACCGCCGAGCTTATTCGGGGTCAGGGCGGGCTGGTCTACATTCCGCACCCGTTTGAAACTGCCCGCAAAGGCCTGCTCAAAACCACACTTGATGAAATTGCCGCATACATAGACATAGTAGAAACACACAATGGCCGCACACTGCAGAACAGAGGCAGGCAGGCAGGGGAGTGGGCAACGGCACACAAGCTTCCGGGAGCCAGCAGCAGTGACGCGCACGGCCAGCGCGGCTGGGGAAACACGGCCAGCGAGCTCGAGCAATTGCCGACACGCGAAACGCTTGCGGCACTTCTCGACGGTGCCACGCTAAATACAGCATCGACCGGCTTTGTAGGCAGACTTTATCCTAAGCTCAACCGCGTGCGACAATGGAGACACCATGTTTAAAGACCTGTTCTTCGCAATCTGGTTTTTCCTGCCGGCCGGCATCGCCAACATGATGCCGATATTCGTGGCGCACATACCGCAGCTGAAACGGTACGACGCACCAATGGACTTTGGCAAGAGCTTCCGGGGCAAGCGAATCTTTGGTTCGCACAAAACCTGGCGCGGGCTCGTCGCGGGCATCATTTTTGGTACCCTGACGCTGTGGCTGCAACAGCTGGCCGTCGAACATTCCACCTTGCTACAGGACTGGACGACACATGTCGACTATTCGCAGCTGCCCACGCTGGTGCTGGGGCCGCTGTTTGCCATTGGCGCGCTGGGCGGCGACGCCATAGAAAGCTTTTTTAAACGCCAACGCGGAGTTGCACCGGGGCACGGCTGGTTCCCGTTTGACCAGACCGACTATATCGTCGGCGCCGCCATCGCCAGCGTGCCGTTTGTAGCACTCAGTTTTTGGCAGTACACCATGCTGGTAGCGCTATGGCTTGTTATTCACCTGGCCGCAAGCGCCATTGGCTACTGTATGGGCGTCAAAGAACGCCCTATTTGACCAGCTCGAGCGGGATCATTAATTTAGACCTATATCTATTTTTATGATATAATAACACTGCAGCAGACAGGTATTTTGCAAGATGTTTGCTCGCACATCTCAGTCGGAACTAGAGAAGGGCATCGTTATGTTCCCAGGGCAGAATTGGCTTCGGCGGCACAAGTCGGGCCGGTCTATCTTGTTGTCCGCGGCAGTCGTGGTATTGCTCGGACTACTGGCAACTGTAGCTGCGTTCAGTTCGGGTACGCCCGCTAAACTGCCCGTACAGGCAGTCGGCTCAACCCAAACTGCGCAGTACGCCGCCAAGGCGCCTGCCGCGTTCGTGGCAACGTGGGCCTCCCAGCAGATTCGCGGGCTCCTGGTCGTCTCGCCAGACGGCAAAATCTATCTGGCGTACCGGGTCCTGGAACCCCGCAATTGCCCGCTGCCACTCAGCAAGAAGAGCGGTGCGGACGTACAGTGTGAGGTCATCATGCACCTGCGTGCTGTGGCGGTCTCCCACACCCGGATCACCGCTCGCGTAACTACCAGTTGCGCGACACTCACCACGCAGCCTCGACGTGCTGGCCTCCTGAACGGCAGGGAAGTCACCATTACCACTCACGGCACCAACGCACTCACAGTCAGCCTGAGCGGCATCCGCTACCGGGACGTCACTTCGACGAACTTCCACCGCATCACATCGCCTGGAGCTCTGTCGCCAGCGTGCTGATTCCGAACGAGGTGGAAACGGACCACCCAGCCACGCTTCCAGCATGGCAGGCGATCCGCCGGGAGGGCGAGCTTTCTGGCCCTGCGCCACTACAGCGACGCCCTCCCATCACCATGCTATCGATAGCAACTACTATTTATCCTTAAATTTGTGACCACCTACGAGTGAATCGTTGCACCGGATGGGCTTCGTGTCTCCACGTACCAGCCGTGACCCACCTCTTGAGACCAAGCACCACACGGAGTGCCCCACGCACCCTTGATATAGTTCAGACCCCAGATGATCTGATAGAGAGCAGCACCTTTGTTTGCTACGTACGAGGGATATTGGTTGACATACGTATTTGCCCTGTGGCCACCGCCGACGAGATCGACTGTAATCGTAGCCCCTGTACCCGTACCGCCGTGCCCAAGCGCTTGAGCGATACCGAATGCGCCCGAAGATGAGTTCCATATCAGGTTATCCCAACCGCTCTCCTGATTCCAGAGCTTGCCTAGACAGACTTCTTGTGTCGTGTTCGCCCAGCTGCGGTAGCTACTGTTGAGCTCATTAAGCGCGACACCGACGTTACTACACCTTTGGCCGCTGTAGCCGAACTCCCTGCAGAGCGCCGCCTGTTCGCCGCTGCTACTACCACCGCCTGAACCGCCACCGGTGCTACTGCCTGCAGCGACTTCTTTCCAGATCTCGTTCGCCTTGCCGTTGCAGGCATACACGATGAGCGCTGTGCCAGGATTCGCGCTCGCACCCTGGGCGTTCAGACAGCCACCGCTCGCCACGTTCCGTAGCTCACCACCAGCCCAATTCCACTTTTGGTTTGCGTTGCCGTAGCAGGTGCTGACGTGAATATAGCCGTTCTGATCCTTAGGAGATGTATGGATCTTGCCGTTCCAGTCATCGAGACATTGGTTGAGGCCGTTTTTGATTTGGAAGTTTGACCCCGTAAGCTTACCCCAGGTTTGAGCCGGACTGCCGCTACAATGCTGAATGGTCGTACCCGCAATACATGGTCCATTCGTGCTAGTCATGTGCAGCGTAACATTGCTTGTGGCGGCATGGCTCTGAATGAGCAGGTATGTACCGACAAGTGCGAAGAGTACCACGAACACAACAACGATCATGACATGATCGAACCCGGCCTGGTTTAGTTTTTTAAAGGGCATCCTCATTGTTTTCTTCCTTTTCTTATATAGGAGCCATTAAGCTTATGGCTTTCAAGCTCGAGTATACTGGCCCGGTACCGGTCGGTCAACGTACGTTAACCACCGACAGTTTGAACTGGGGGCCTAGAGTGTATTCGGTGAAGTCGCGTAGCTAAAATCCTAGGCCGGTGAAGTACTTATGCTATAATCGGGGCATAATTTAATACACAAAAACCAAATATGATTAAACCCAGATCAGATGATCCCGACGTCGAGCAGGCGGCACATGATGCGTTTACAATCATCAACGACATATTAAATGGACTGCCTCATGCAGATACGTTCGATTACGGCGGCCACAATCTAAAGATAGGCGAGTATGGTGTGTGCACCGCGTGCACGACTCCGATTGCCGAGGCACAGCTAGCCGAAAAGGCTCTGCGCGACAAGGCTAAAACCATGGAAGACGAAACCATAAAAGAGCACCTGGACATTGCCGCGCAGCTGTTTCATACCGAAGCGGAGGCGGCAACCATCCGCGCAGACCTGCACAACGGTCAGGGGACCGAACAGATTCTAAACCGCATACTCGGCTACGAATACGACCGGCACATTGGCGAGGACTACCATCACAGCCACCACGGAGGCCAAGCGTAACATGCCGAGCCCCATGAGCAAAAAGGAGCGCGCCAAGCACCACCTGGACAACCTGCGCCAGCTCCGTACGCCGCGCGGCCTGTTCCGCGCCAGCCACAACGAAGTCAGTACCGGCTATGACAAGGCCTGGCTGCGCGATAACGCGTACGAATCCATCGCGTTTGAATGTGCCGGCGAGTGGGATGTGGTAGAGCAGACATACCACGCGCTGCTCGATATTTTCGACCAGCACATAGACAAAATTAACTGGGCAACGACTAACAAGCCGTTCGAGGGCTGGCAATACATCCACGCCCGCTACAACCCCGAAACGCTCGAAGAATTTTGGGAAGAGTGGGGTAACAAGCAGCACGATGCAGTCGGACTTATTCTTTTTAAACTTGCTGAGTTTGAGCTGAACGGCCACAGCATGTTACGCAACCGGGCCGACCGCCGCACGGTGCAGACGCTTATTTATTACATAACGAACGTCGAATACTGGCACGACGCCGACAACGGTATGTGGGAAGAGAACGAAGAAGTGCACGCCAGCTCGGTTGGCGCCGTACTGGCCGCGCTAAAGAAATGGCAGGAAGTCGGCAGCATGGATATTGACCAGGATGCCATTGACCGTGGTCAGGCCGCACTGGACGAACTGCTGCCGCGCGAATCCGAAACGAAGTTCACCGATCTAGCCCTGATGTCGCTGATTTATCCGTACAACATTGCGAGCCCGGACATGGCCAAGCAGATCGTCGACAACCTGGTGTACCACTTGGCGAAAGACCGGGGCGTACTTCGCTACAAATTCGACGCTTACTACAACAAGAATGAAGACGGATACAGCGAAGAAGCCGAGTGGTGT
>Ga0068856_100008281_pt1 | contig 10134 bp, 9 predicted proteins | sample KBSCornC62_FD_66595 | JGI IMG/M metagenome (GOLD analysis project Ga0068856, IMG submission 66595) | Corn rhizosphere microbial communities from Kellogg Biological Station, Michigan, USA - KBS Corn C6-2 | ecosystem: Host-associated > Plants > Roots > Rhizosphere > Soil ... | reverse complement strand
AACGACGACGCCAAGGCCGACGAGACCGCGGGCGAGATCCGCGCGCTCGGCCGGCGCGCCCTGCACCGCTCGATCGACGTCGCCGATATCGCCGCCGGGCGGAGCTTCGCCGGCGAGGCGGCGCGGGAGCTCGGGCCGGTCGACATCCTGTTCAACAACGCCGGCATGAACATCCGCAAGCCGTTCGAAGCCTATACCGAGGACGAGTTCGACCGGATCATCGCCGTGCACCTGAAGGGCATGTTCTTCATGGCGCAGGCCGTCTACCCGGCGATGGCGGCGCGCGGCCAGGGCTGCATCATCAACGTCGCCTCGCAGCGCGGCCTGAAAGGCGCGCTCAATTCGGCGCCCTACTCCGCCGCCAAGGCCGCGATCATGGGCTTCACACGCGCGTTGGCGTGGGAGGCGACGCCGAAGGGCGTGCGCGTCAATGCCATCGCGCCGGGCCCGGTCGTCACCGACCTGACGGCGACCATGACGCCCGCGGATCGCCAGGCCTTCATCGATGCGCTGCCGGTCGGCCGCTTCGGCCGGCCGGAGGAGATCGCCGCGACGGCGCTGCTGCTGGCGGGTCCCGACGGCGGCTTCTATGTCGGCGCCACCCTGTCGCCCAACGGCGGCGACGTGATGTACTAGCTAATGAGCCATTGCCCGGGCTATCCATCGACTGCATGAGCCCGACCCTCTACGAAGTCTATGCGATCAAGTACGCGACCCGAGAGGGCACGCGCAGCGGCAACTTCATCGGCGGCGATCCGCACGACGGACCGATGCCGATGGACTACTTCGTCTGGCTGATCCGCAATGCCGAGCGGACCGTCGTCGTCGATGTGGGCTTCGGCGAGGCGGTGGCGCGGCAGCGCAAGCGCTCGTTCCTGCGGACCCCGAGCGCGGGCCTGGCCCTCCTCGGCGTCCAGGCCGCGACGGTGCAGGACGTCGTCATCACCCACATGCACTACGACCACGTCGGGACGTTCTTCGATTTTCCGGCGGCGCGCTTCCATCTCCAGGACGCGGAGATGAGCTACGCGACCGGCCGATACATGCGCCATGGCCGCTTCAACCATGGCTACGAGGTCGATGACGTGGTCGGCATGGTGAGGCTGGTCTTCAAGGACCGCGTCCGCTTCCACAGCGGCTCGGCCGAGCTGGCGCCGGGCATCAGCGTGCATCACATCGGCGGCCATACGGCAGGGCTGCAGTGCGTGCGGGTCGCGACCGAGCGCGGCTGGGTCGTGCTGGCCTCGGACACCAGCCACTACTACGAGCACATGGAAACCGGCCGGGTCTTTCCGACCGCCTTCCATGTCGGCGAAATGGTCGAAGGCTACGACAAGCTGCGCGCGCTGGCCCAGTCGCCGAAGCACATCATCCCGGGCCACGACCCGCTGGTCATGGAACGCTATCCGGCGCCGTCGAAGGACCTGGAGGGCGTCGTCGTCAGGCTCGACGTGCCGCCGGTTCAGTGACTCCGAGCGCACATGAGAAGACGCGCCACGGAGTGGCGCGCCCCCCCCAGCAAAGGACTATTCGGCCTTGATACCGGCGAACTTGATTACCTTGGCCCACTTTTCGGTGGCCTCGGAGATGATCGTCGCGAACTCCTGGGGGAGCCGCCGACCACCGTGCCGCCCAAGTCGACGATCCGCGTCTTGATCTTGGGATCGGCGAGGCCGGCGTTGATCTCCTTGTTCAGCCCATCGATGATCTCCGGAGGCGTGTTCTCCGGCACGCCGATGCCGGCAAAGCCGCTGGCCTCATAGCCGGGCACGAAGTCCGCCATCGGCGGAACATCCGGGAACACGTAGAAGGCATATCCGCAGAGGGCCCAGCAGCGGACCTTTCAACAAACTCGCTCGAACCTTCGCGGCCTAGATGAAGCGGATAGGTGTCGTCGGCCCATGGCATGCGGGGGGAGCATCTCTTCAGCGAGTTCTGTTCGTGCTACGGTTTCAAACATCCGAACGACAGTCCCGAGTTTGAATACGAGTTGTCGGTGGGAGTTCGGAGTTCTGATCAGCGTTAACCAAATCCTGAATCTTCCTAGGAGGTAGCGATGAACAGACGCGCATTCATGGCAACCACAGCGGCTGCTGCGACGGCCGCAACCCTGAAAGCGGTCTCTGCGGAGACCGTGAGGCCGTACGGCCAGACCGGTGTTCCCGTCAACCCGACAGAGCCGCTGCCCCTGGGGCCGCTGCCCGGCGGACGCTATCCGGATTCTCACCTGGAGTTGGCCAAGAAGTCGGCCAAGCCCTCGTTCGGCCCCAGCGGTTTTCCGGCCTTCGCCGGCACCATGGCGGTCGAGCGCATTGCCACTGGGTTTCGCTGGGCCGAGGGCCCCGTCTACTTCCCAGCAGGGCGTTTTGTGCTGTTCAGCGACATTCCAAACAACCGCATCATGCGCTTCTCGGAGGATGACGGTCACCTGAGCGTCTACCGCCAGCCGTCGATGAACTCGAACGGCAACACCATCGATCGGGAAGGCCGTCTGATCACCTGCGAACACAGTGGGCGGCGGGTCACTCGAACCGAGCACGACGGCTCGATCACCGTCGTCGCCGACAAGTACAACGGCAAGAGGTTGAACTCGCCGAACGACGCTGTCGTCGCGGCCGATGGTTCGATCTGGTTCACCGATCCCGTCTACGGCATCGGCGGCTTCTATGAGGGCATCAAGGCCGAGCCCGAGCAGGCCAAGCACAACGTCTTCCGGGTCGATCCGAAATCCGGTGAGGTCAAAGTCGTTGTCGACGACTTCGTCGAGCCGAATGGCCTCGCCTTCTCGCCTGACGAGAAGAAGCTTTACGTTATCGATACTGGCTTCACGGACGGCCCGGACAACCCCTCGCACATTCGCGTGTTCGACGCGGATGTCGCAAACGGCAAGGTATCGAACGGCAAGGTCTTTGCGGAAATGCCCAAGCCCAGCATCACCGATGGGCTGCGCACCGACACCGAGGGGCACGTCTGGTGCTCCGTCGGGTGGGGCGATGCGAACGAGGACGGCGTGCGCTGCTACACGCAGAGCGGCGATCTCTTGGGCAAGATCCATATTCCGGAAACGGTCGCAAATCTGTGCTTTGGCGGTATGCAGCGAAATAGGCTCTACATCTGCGGCTCGACATCGCTCTACGCTGTCTACACGAGTGTGCAGGGCGCGATGAAGCCCTGACGGCAGCCTGCAACAACTCAGCAGATTCATGGCACGAGGGCCGGAGCCTGGATGGCCCTCCTGCCCTCAGGCGGCGTTTGCGGCTCCGGACGCGCTAACGGAGCGGGCCGAGGTTGGGTCGTGCTGGCCTCGGACACCAGCCACTACTACGAGCACATGGAAACCGGCCGGGTCTTCCCGACCGCCTTCCATGTCGGCGAGATGGTCGAAGGCTACGACAAGCTGCGCGCGCTGGCCGAGTCGCCGCAGCACATCATCCCGGGCCACGACCCGCTGGTCATGGAACGCTATCCGGCGCCGTCGAAGGACCTGGAGGGCGTCGTCGTCAGGCTCGACGTGCCGCCGGTTCGATGACCGCAAGCAAGCCGAAGCCCCCCGGCAAAAGACCTACTCGGCCTTGATGCCGGCGAACTTGATCACCTTCGCCCACTTCTCGGTCGCCTCCGAGATGGTCGTCGCGAATTCCGCGGGTGAGCCGCCGACCACCGTGCCGCCCAGCTCGACGATCCGGGCCTTGATCCTGGGATCGACGAGGCCGGCGTTGAGTTCCTTGTTCAGCCTGGCGATGATTTCGGTCGGCGTGTTCCTGGGCACGCCGATGCCGGCAAAACCGCTGGCCTCGTAACCGGGCACGAAATCTGCCATCGGCGGGACATCCGGCAGCACGTCCAGTCGGGTCGCGGTCGTCACCGCGAGCGCGCGCAGCTTGCCGGCCTTGATCTGCTGGATTGCTTCCGACACCGGCGCGAAAATCACCTGCAGGTGCCCGCTGACCAGATCGCCGATCGCCAGCGCGCCGCCTCGATACGGGACGTGGAGCAAATCCACCCCGGTCATCATCTTGAAGAGTTCGCAGGAAATGTTTTGCGGCGTGCCCTGACCGGCCGACCCGTAATTGATCTTGCCCGGGTTGGCCTTGGCGTAGGCGATGAGTTCGGGGATCGTCTTGGCGGGAACCGACGGATTCACCACGACGACGTAGGCCAGCCGCGCGACGTGGATGACCGGCGCGATGTCGCGGATGAAGTCGAAGCTGAGATTGCTGTAGAGAGCCGAATTGATCGCATGCGGAGTCACGATCTGCAGCAGCGTGTAGCCATCGGCGGGCGACTTGGCGACCGTCTCGGTGCCGATGTTGCCGCTGGCGCCGGGCTTGTTCTCGACGATGAATTGCTGGCCGAGGCGCTCCGACAGCCATTCGCCCATCAGGCGCGCCTGGATGTCGGTCGCTCCGCCGGCGGTGAAGCCGACGACGATGCGGGCCGGCCGGGTCGGATAGGTGTCCGCTCGCGCGATGCGGGACAGGGTCGGCAACACAGCCGCACCCGCGGCCAGATGTACGAATGTGCGGCGACGAAAACTCACGATGCTTCCTCCCCACTACGCCACGCTACGGATTTGCGATCCATCTGGACGCGCTATTCGGACAGGCTACCCGTTTCGCGAGCAGGTGGAAGGAGCCAATACCGCCTATCGGCCCTTCGACCCTGCCGCGCTGCCGATCGCGGCAGGGTCGAAGGGCGTGCTCTGATAGATTTCGTTGATCCAGTTGCCGAACAGCAGATGGCCGTGGCCGCGCCAGCTGTTCGTTGGCGGCTCCGCTGGATTATCACCGGGGAAATAGCCTGCGGGGAGCTGGGCGCCGCCGTCGCGGCGATATTCCGCCGCGAGCGTGGCGGTGTCGTATTCGAGGTGATTGAACATATGGATCGAGCGGCGCAGCGAGTCCTCGACCAGGCAGAGGCCGGCGCCGTCGCTCTCGGCCAGGACGCGCAATCCACGATCCGTCGGAAGATCCGATCGACGGACTTCCGTCCACCGCGACACGGGGACGTCGAAGGCATCGGAAAACCCGCGCAGATAGGGCGAGGTCGGCGCCAGGTTTCGATGAGGGAAAACACCGAAGGCCTTAAGGGGAAGATCGTGCTTCGGCACCCCGTGGAAGTGATAGAGGGCGGCTTGCGCAGCCCAGCATAGCGTCAGGCAGCCGTGCACGTGCGTTTGGGTCCAGTCGAGGATCGCGCGCAGCTCGGGCCAATAGGTGACCTCCTCGAAGGGCAGCCGCTCGATCGGCGCGCCCGTGATGATGAAGCCGTCGAAGCGCTTGGCGCTGACGTCGGACCACGGCTGATAGAAGGCCGCGATATGGCCCGCAGGGGTGTTGCGGGCGACGTGATCCGTAATCCGCACCAGCGTCAGCTCGATCTGAAGCGGCGTCGCGCCGAGCAGCCGGGCGAGCTGGGTTTCCGTGCTGATCTTGTCCGGCATGAGGTTCAGCAGGCCGATCCGCAGCGGCCGGATATCCTGCCGGACCGCATCGGATTCGCGCATGACCAGGACGCCTTCGGCCTCGAGCGTACGGCGGGCGGGAAGATCGTCAGGAATTGTAATCGGCACTTCGCGTCGTTCCTCGGTACGGGGTCGACGCCCAGGTGGCTTGATCCGTCGGGTTGCCGGCTCGGCCACATCCTCCTCGCGGAGCTCCACCTTGCCCGGACCGGCAGGTTGGCGTTGGGCGTCTTCCCAACTCTTGATGCTATGCTTCTTCCTATAAGGCCGGACCGGCGTTAGCAAGGCGCGAGCACTGTTCGGCACCAACCTCGGGAGTGAGACACATGGCGACGACCGACCTGGCCCCAGGACTCAAGGCAGAGATCGTCACGACCGTCGACGACAAGCTGGTGGTCACGCACATGGGCGGCGACGGCGTGCTGTCGACGCCCTCGATGATCGGCCTGATGGAGCGGGCCGGCATCCAGGCCGTCCAGTCGCATCTCCCCGAAGGCCACACCACCGTGGGCTTCGAGGTGAACGTCAAGCATTTCGGCGCCACGCCCAAGGGCAAGAAGGTGACGGTGCGCGCCGAGCTGCTCGAGGTGGACGGCCGCAAGCTCCGCTTCAAGGTCGAGGCCCACGACGAGGACAAGAAGGTCGGCGAAGGCACGCATCGCCGCGCGATCGTCGCCATTCAGCGCAAGGGCTGAGCCTCTTTGCTGGGAGCGCGCCACTCCAGTGGTCTTCCGGTCCAAAAGAGCATGAAAAGTGCGGCACTGGAGTGCCGCACTCCCCGCAAAGGCGCTACTCCGCGGCGCGGCGGAGCGGCTTGTCGCGGCTGAGCTCGGCGACGCGCGCCTGGGTGTAGACGTCGCTCCAGTTGGTGAGCGACGCATCGGTGACCTCGCGCGGGTCGTAGTCGCGCGCCGGCAACGCCATGCGCTTGCCGCCGAGATGCACGGCATGGATCCGGCTCTTGTCGAGCAGGATCGAGATGTTCTCGAGCGGCGAGCCGTCGACCGCGATGTAGTCGGCGCAGCGGCCGGGCTCGAGTCGGCCGACCCGCTCGCTGTCGGCGAGGAAGCGCGCGTTGGTCCGGGTCGCGGCGATCAACGCCTCGGCCGGGGTGAAGCCGAGGTCGTTCACGAAGATCTCGAGTTCGCGCGCATGCCATTCGCCGTAGGGCGTGACCGCGAAGCCCGAATCGGTGCCGGCCATCATCGGCACGCCGGCCTTGTGGGCCTTGGCAAGGCTGCGGCAGGAGCGCTCGTACGTACGTCGCTCGTACTCGACGCGGCCTTTGACGGCGGCCGGCTCATGCGCCTGGGTGAATTCCAGGGTGTTCAGGTGGAAGGTCAGCGTGGGCGCGACCGCCGAGCCGCTCTCGAGCATCGCGTCGATGCATTCGTCGTCGAGGTCGTAGGCGTGGAAGATCAAGTCGACGCCGGCACGCGCGGCGTAAAGCGTGGCCTCGCGGCCGATCGCGTGGACCACCGCCTTGCGGCCGAGGCGCTGGATCTCGCGCACCATGACCGCGGTCTCCTCCTCGGTGAACGCGGCGATCAACGATCCGTCGGGCCGGCGATGGATGCCGTCCATCGCGATCTTCACGCAGTCGACGCCGTTCTTGGCCTGGACGCGGATCTCCTCGATCGCCTCGTCCCGGCTCCGGACCAGCCGACCGACCGACGTCGACGGCACGCCGATCCAGCTCGGATACCAGTCGGTCAAGCTCTGGCGCGCCGTGATGTAGGGCCCGGCGGCAGTGACGCGCGGTCCGTCGAACAGGCCGGCGCGGATGGCGTTGCGGATCGACAGGCTGACCTGGCCGGCGTCGCCCGGCGAGCACAGTGCGGTGTAGCCGGCGGCCAGCATCTTCTGGGCGAAGAACAGGCCGCGCAGCGCGCGGAACTCCAGCGGGCTGTAGAGATCGATATCCTCCTCGCTCTTGGCATTGCCGTAGGCGAGATGGGTGTGGACGTCGATCAGGCCCGGCATGACGAACTGTCTGGAATAGTCGAGCACGGTCTCGCCGGGGGCGACCTTGGGCGCCTGCTCCGTCGGCCCGACGAATTCCAGGATGCCGTGCTCGTCATGCACCAGCGTCTGCCCGGGACGACCCTCCTGGTCGCCGGCGCTGAACAGGGTCCCGCAACGCACATGTGTCTTCATGGCTGTCCCCTCGGCTGTGAGGCGGTAGAGTCTTACCATGCTCGCAGACCGATATGACCTACCTTTGTCCACGACTTCGCCCGCCGCACGGGATGCCTACGTCCAGGCCTGCGACCGGGCGCTGACCTTTTATCCAGGCGCGGCCGAGGCCTACGACCGCGCCCTTGCCGCCGATGAAGGTTTCGCCCTCGCCCATGCCGGCAAGGCACAAGTCTTGCTGCGGGAAGGGGACGTACCGGCCGCGCGGGCAGCATTGGCGTCCGCCAGCAAAGTCGCTGCCGGCCTGCCGGCGCGCGAGGCCAGTCACGTTGCGTTCCTGGAGCTGGTGTTCGCAGGCAAGACCGACGCCGCGATCGCCGCCCTGCACGAGCATCTGGCGACCTGGCCGCGCGACGCCGTCGTGCTGTCCACGGCCGCCAACCCCAACGGCCTGATCGGCGCCTCCGGCCAGATCGGGCAGAAGCACGCGATCGCCGTACTGATGGATGGCCTCGCCCCGAAGTACGGCGACGATCCTTGGTTCCTGGCGCACCATGCCATGGCGCTGTCCGAGGACGGGCAGCTTGCCGCCGCCCGACCGAAGATCGAGCGGGCCGTGGCGATGAAATCCGACAACGCTCATGGCGCGCATGGCTTCGCCCATGTCTGCTACGAGAGCGGCGAGCCGGACACGGCTTGCGCCTACCTGTCCGACTGGCTGCCGACATATCCGCGCGACGGCTTCTTCCACGGTCACCTGAGCTGGCACTTCACCTTGATCGAGCTGCTGAGCGGCCGTTGGGACGACGCCCTGCAGCGCTACCGCGACGCGATCATGCTCGACCGGCACAGCGGCGGCCCGCAGCAGCGGATATCGGATGGCGCCGCTTTCCTGTGGCGCTCGGAGCTCGCCGGCCATCCGCGCGACGCGGCGGCCTGGCGCGCGCTCCATGCCTACGCCAAGGACGCGCTGCCGCAGCCGGGCAATGGGCTCTACGACCTGCACGTCATCCTGGCGATGGCGGTGATGGGCGATGACGCCGCCCTCGATGCCCGCCTGAACCGAATGGAGGCGATGGCGCGCGAGGGACGCTACCCGTCCGGCACCTATCTGCCGTCGCTGGCGCGGGGACTGTCCGCTTTCGAACGCGGCGATTATCCCGGAGCGATCGACGCCCTCGCCCCGCTCGCCGGGCAGAACGAACGCATCGGCGGCAGCCGCGCCCAGCATGACCTGATCGAGTTCACCCTGCTGAAGGCCTATCTCGACGCCGGCCGGCCGGAGGAAGCCCAGCGCCTGCTCGCCGCGCGGCGTCCCGGCGCCTCGGGCGTTCCCGTAAAAGGGATAGCCGCCATCCACTGAACCGCGCGCCCCCAGCGAAAGAAAGGCGACAATACTTTCACTTCTGGGTGTCATGTCGAAACGTCGGCCGGCCTGATCCTTCCGGCCTCGGCGCGGCGATGCTAAAACGCGGCCAATTGGAGGAAATCATGGTCGCGAGCATCGGTCACTACATCGACAACAAGCCCGTCGCGGGCAAGAGCGGCCGCAGCGGCGACATCACCAATCCGGCAACCGGCGAGGTCACGGCCAAGGTCGCCTTCGCTTCGGTCGAGGAGGTCGATGCCGCGGTGCAGGTCGCCAAGAAGGCGCAGGTCGCCTGGGGCGCGATGCCTCCGATGCGCCGCCAGCGCATCATGTTCAACCTCAAGAACCTGCTCGAGAAGCATACCGACGACCTGGCGCGCCACCTCTCGCTCGAGCACGGCAAGACCTTCGACGACGCCAAGGGCGAGGTCGGGCGCGGCCTCGAGGTCGTCGAGTTCGCCTGCTCGATCGCCCATCACATGAAGGGCGACTTCACCGAGCAGGTCGCGACCGAGATGGACACCTGGTCGATCCGCCAGCCGCTCGGCGTGGTGGCCGGCATCACGCCGTTCAACTTCCCGATCATGATCCCGTGCTGGATGGGCGCGATGGCGGTCGCGACCGGCAATGCCTTCATCCTGAAGCCGTCAGAAAAGGATCCGTCGGCGCCGATGCTGCTGGCCGAGCTCTACCAGCAGGCGGGTGCGCCGGCCGGCATCTTCCAGGTGATCAACGGCGACAAGGTCGCGGTCGATGCGCTGATCAAGCATCCCGACGTGCCGGCGATCTCGTTCGTCGGCTCGACCGCGATCGGCGAGTACGTCTATCACTCAGGGACAGCGATGAATAAGCGCGTCCAGGCGCTGTGCGGCGCCAAGAACCACATGGTGGTGATGCCCGACGCCGACCTCGACCAGGCGACCGACGCGCTGATCGGCGCGGCCTACGGCGCCGCCGGCGAGCGTTGCATGGCCATCTCCGTCGCGGTCGCGGTGGGCGATGTCGCCGACAAGCTGATCCAGAAGCTGGCGCCGCGCGTGCAGGGGCTGAAGGTCGGGCCGGGCCTCGATCCGCAATCGGAGATGGGCCCTCTCGTGACGCGCCAGCACCGCGACAAGGTGATGGGCTACGTCGACCAGGGCGTAAAGGAAGGCGCAAAGCTGGT
>Ga0068856_100008280_pt1 | contig 10134 bp, 10 predicted proteins | sample KBSCornC62_FD_66595 | JGI IMG/M metagenome (GOLD analysis project Ga0068856, IMG submission 66595) | Corn rhizosphere microbial communities from Kellogg Biological Station, Michigan, USA - KBS Corn C6-2 | ecosystem: Host-associated > Plants > Roots > Rhizosphere > Soil ... | reverse complement strand
ATAGGCGCGTTCGGGCGTGCAAAAATCATCCCGGAATTGCCAATTGCCAGCGGCAAGGTCATGCCACAGCCGCTCCAAAGCGAATGTTTCCGGTTGCGACGCGTCGCGCTCGACCGCGGCTCGGCGTTGGACTGAAAGTGCAGTGCTCGGCGGCCGTTCGCGCTCGTCCGCCGAAGAGACCCGCGAAGCGGCGACGGCTGGCAATAGGTAGTTCGTCGGCTCGAGGCCAACATCAAACGCCCCGAGCGTGAGTGCGAGTTCTGCTTGTTCGATGGTCATGGTCAGGCCTTGCCTCTCGTTCAGATGACGAAGACCGCACGCCGAAGTCGCACCCGGATCGACCTCGCCTCGAATCTCGCTCGATGACGGATCGAAGACTGAACGGCGCCTAATTTGGCCAAAACGGCCGCGCTTTAACCCGCAATGACGGCGGTTCTATTTTTTGGTGGGACCACGAAGAAACGGGCGCGCGGGCCGTGAAGCTCGGCGCGGTGGTCAACGCGCGCAGGCCCACACCGCCCTTGCCGCCGCGCAAGCCCCACCCTGTCTACGGATTCGAATTGGGCCGCGCGCGCTCGCTGAGATCCAACCCAGTTCACGCCGGGAGCCCTGTTCGCCCGCGAGTCACCGTGTTAAGAGTTCTCGAGCGTGAAGCGTGGGTCGCAAACGTGCGCCGCCGTGTGCTGGTCGGCAACTCTATTCATTTCGGGCGAACCTGCGCTCGCCGCTGAGCCCGCTCCGCGCGCGGGCGAGCACGCACCGGCCGCCGCAAGCCCCGCTTCGCCTTCACCGCCGGCCAATACGGCTCCAGCCGACACCGCCGCTCAGCCCGCCGAATCAGCAACTTTCGAGCCCGCGATCAGCCCGGATCAGGCTGCAGAAGCCGCCTACGATGCCGCCCTCGCGCGCTACGACAGCGGCGACATCGAGGGCGCGCTCGCCGCGATGCAGCAATCATTCGCGCTCTCGCAGCGGCCGGAATTGCTCTACAACCTCGCGCGCCTCGAGCGCGAGGCGCAGCGTTGCCGCGCGTCGCTCGCGGATTATCGTCTCTATCTCGAGCGCGTGCCGCAAGGCCGTTATCGGCAAGCCGCAGAACAGTCGGTAACGGAGCTCTCCAGTGAATGCGCGAGCGCAGACTCGGAAACCGCGCCGACATCGAGCGCGCCCGCCGCGTCCGCTCCGTCCACCTCGAATCGCGAGCCAGAGCCGGTTTCAAAACCCCAGCTCCCGTATTGGACCACGCCGCGAGTCGTTGCCTGGACCGCAATTTCCGCCGGCGTCGCCAGCGGAGCCGGAGCCATCTATTTCATGGTCTCCGCGAAGGCCGCGCGCGACGACGTGGCTCGCAGCGTCGAGCTCGAGGTAATGGGCGGCGCGCATTGGGATCAAGCGCGACAAGACGATCAGCACCGTGATTTGGCGCTCGCGCGCGTGCTCGGAGGCTGCGCGGGCGCGCTCGTCACGGGCGGAGCCCTGACGCTCCTCTTCAGTACCGCACCCGCGCCGGGTCGAGCGAGTGCGTCGGTTCTGATCGTCCCTGGCGCGATCCAAGCCAGCTATCGCGGCGCTTTTTGAAGCGCGCACGCAGCATCAGCGAGCCGCCGGCTACCTCATAGCGCGCGGCAAGCCGCGTAGTTGTTTCTTCGGCAACCGCCAGCAACGTTCCATCGCGCCCCCGTCCGTGCGAAAGAATGCGACGAGCGAGCGGGTCGCCCGTCATAGCGGGAGAGAGGTCGAATCGCGCATGCCCATCGAGAAAACTGCGGTCACAGCGCGAACACGGCGTTTGGTGCTGCTCGCCGCTTTCAGCGGAGCCGCGCTGGTCGGCGTCGCACCCGTTGCCTGCCTGTCGGACGTGACGCTGCCCGAATGCGTTCAGCACGACACCTGCGGTATGACCGCCGGTCAAACCTCGGCCGCAGGAAGCCCGGACGCGATTCCGGATGCAGGTGGTGGGGGCCGTCCCTCGACCGGGGCGGGCAGAGACGCCGAAGCAGGCTCGGGCGCGCTCGCCGGCGAGGGCGGCGAGGGCGGCGAGCCCGCTGATTGCGAGACGTGTCTGACCCCGTACAAGTTGCCCGACCCGTGCGCCGGCGAACCTTACACGGCGAGCCTGCACGCCATCGACGGACAAGCGCCTTATCGCTGGGCCGTCCACTCCACAGTGGGGTCGTGGACGGTGACCCCGAACACAGACGATCCGACTCGAGCGATCCTGAGCGGCACCGCGAGCCAGCCCGCCGAGCTGACGCTCGAACTCACCGACCAGCGCGGCATCGTGATGCAAAAGCCCTACGCGATCGCCCCGCGCAGCGCCTGCTACTTCGCGTACGTCGCTCCCGACGCGGGCCACGACCCCAAGCTCCGCTTGGTCGACCCGTTACTCGACGCGCAGCCCGATCGACCCGCCGGGCAGGCGCCCTCGTTCATGCTCGCCAACGATCACGGAGTGCGCGATTTCCAGTTCTCGCCCAACGGTCGCTGGTTGGTATACCGATTTCAAGACGGCACCACCAATCCACCGCAGAGCCATCTTTCACTGGTCGACCTTTCGAACAAGACCGAGCAACGGATCGCGCTCGGCGAGGACGCGGTCACGGCCTACGCCTGGTCGAGGGATGCCCGATTTTTGGCGGTTGCCTTCGAGCAAACGGCCAAAACGTACTTGGGCGGGCTCGAAATTCCGCAGGCAATGACGACCGGAGGCAGCGTCCAGCCCAAGACGCTGAAGCCAGCGCTCTCCGATGCACCGGCGGAGTCGGGGCTGTTCTGGCTCGGCACGAGCTTCGTCGCGTTCTACGCCACGGTGTTACCCGGGCTGCCCAATCCGCAACAGCGAATCACCCCGTTCTACGCCGCACTCACCGCCGATGGCTTCCAAGCGCCGGTCGCGATCAGCGATGAGCCGTACTTGGCACCCGTGACGCTGCGGCCGGCGGACAACGGCTTCTTCATGATCAGCGGCAAGCTGCCGCTCACCGCTTTCCACACGTCAGAAACGGAGAGCTACTCCGCCGCGCACGGCAATGACGTGATCGCGCCGAGCGCCGCTTTCAGTGCCAACTTGGATGCCGGCACGCTGCGACTCTTTCGCGCCGCAGACGACGACGAGATCGCGTTGCCGATCGCGCAGAAGGACGGCTGCGACAAACTCCTCACCTGGGCCTCCGGCAGAGAGCGCATCGCCTGTGTCAGCGACATCCCGGACGCCGACTCCGGCGTCGCGCGCGGTGAGATTCGCATCTTCGATTTGGCGACCGGGGGCGCCGTCGCCTCACTGGCTCGCTCGACCCTACTCGGCTCGTGTGATTCGAGGACGGGCGGCGCGCCGACGATCGATCCTTGTCCTGCCTCGGAATACGACTATACGGAGGCGAGCTCTCAGTTGCAGCCGCGCTTGTTGTCGGCGTCCGGGCGCTGGCTCGCCTTCACCACCAATACGCAGCGGACGGGGCCCGGCGACGCCTTCCTGTACTGGGCCGATCTCGATAGCCAGCCGCTGACGATCAAGCACCGCGGAAGCTTGTATCTCGGGGCCAATCAGCCAACCACGCGCAACGTGCTCGCCTTTTCCCCCGACGAGCAAGCGCTGCTGGTGCAGAGCGGCAGCATTCTGTCGCTTCGTTGGTTGAATGCTTCAGCGGTGCTCACCTTGGATGGTGACCTCGTGCCGCCCCAAGCCAGCGCGGATTGCTCGGAGGATTTCGGCACCGCGCCGAGTGATTGGTGTGGCGCCGCAAACCGCCAAAGCTCCTTCGTCTGGGCTCCGGATTCGAAACGCCTCGCGTACTGCCGCGCTGGGCAACTCAAGGTCGTCGATCTGCTCTCGAACACGACCACCGAGCCGTACGAATTCGAAGCCGCTGCCTGCGACGCTCAGTGCAGCGGTGACTTCGCCTTTCAGCCTCAACCATAGCTACGCCAATCCAACCCATCAAAACACTCCAACATCAGCGAGGATCTCATGACCAGCACGGCCTTTTCCGCGAGAGTCGCCAGCGCCGACTCCTTCACGATCGTGCTCCGCACGACCCCAATCACACCGCTTTTTTTGTCGCAGATCACGATCGCTCTGAACACCGACTTGACCTCCCTGGCCGGTCGAGTGCAACCGGGCGACCCGACCCGCGGCGGCGGCCGCGCCATCCAAACGGACCCGGCAGATTTTGCCCGCCTTTCTTCGGAATGCCTGCCGGGCACCACCGTCAAAGTGACGATCACTTATGACGCCAACTTCAACGTGAGTGCGCTCGATTGCAGCGCGGCCGGACTTCTGTCCGCCTGAGCGGGCTAGCTGAACATCGCCAGCAGCGTTCTCGATCGAGGAGCGCCCCGAGTGGGCGCTCCTCTTTTTTTGTTCACGCGATTTCGACCGAACGGGCCGCACCGCGCAGCCGCAAAGCCGTCGAGTGCGACGGGAGCCGCCTTCAGGAGGCGGGGTAGCGCTGCCAAACGGTGCCTTCGTGCGCAGGCGGAAAGGCGTCGGGGTGCAGCATTTCGGCGAGAATTTCCGGCGTCTTGAACATGATCGGTCCGGAGCGGTTGAAGTACAAGTTGCCGTCGGCAATGAACACATGACCGGCCTTCACGGCGGCAAGCTCGCTCCAACCGGGCTGCTCGGTGAGCAAATGCACTTCACGGAGCGTGCGCTCCAGACCGAACCCACACGGCGCAATGACGAGCACGTCGGGGTCCGCTTCACGCACCAGCTCCCAAGGCGTGGTCGTGGAATGCTCGCCCGGGCTACCGAGCACGCTCTCGCCCCCGGCCAGCTCGACTAGCTCCGGGCCCCAATTGCCCATCGCAAAAACCGGTTCAATCCACTCCAAACAGGCGACGGTCGGGCGCGGAAGCGATCGCGTTCTGTCCGCAACTGCGCTGAGCTCCGCGCGCAGCGTGGCCACGAGCTCGGTGCCGGCCTCCGTTCGGCCTAGCACTCGCGCCACTTCGAGAAAACCCTCCAAAATTGCGGCCAGGGTGCCGGTGCTGAGCGCGACCAGCTGCTGGCGCTGAAGCTTGGGCGAGACGTGGTGAGCGAGATCTGCCGGGCTCACGGCGCACACCTCGCAGTGGGTTTGAGTGATGAGGATGTCGGGCGCAAGCTCAAGCAGGCGCGACTCTTCGACTTCATAGAGCGGCTCGCCTGCGTGTAAGCGCTGGCGCACGCGCTCGTCGATCTCGCGGCTCGAGCCGCTGATGTCGAACGTGGGGTGGCTGACCTCGGGCAAGCGTTTGACCCACTCGGGGTAGTCGCATTCGTGCGAACGCCCCACGAGCCGTTCGCCCAGACCCAGGCGGCACACGAGCTCGGTTCCGCTCGCCAGGAGTGACACAATCCGCTCAGGACTACCGTTCATCGTACTGGCCTCGTTGCGAGCATTCGCTCACGATCCTTGGTGTAATGGTACTCGATCTGTTCGTCCGAATAGCGAGAGAGCCGCCCTACCGGACACACTTCGCGCACGCGTGCCCAGCGTCGCCAATCGGTTTGCACGGCTCGGCTCAGCGGCACCCCTTCGCGTTCTGACGCGCGCAAGGCCTCGTCCAGCGCCGGAACGCACGGTTGATGGCAGCTCGCACACGGGCTCTGCAGCGGGGGCGCCTCGCCCGCGGGACCGTCCGCGTCGACCACGACCACCGCGCGCAGCGCAAACCACGGCCCGTGCGTCGGGTGAATGCTCAAATGGCTGGGAGAAATCGTGGCCAGCGCGGCCGCTTCCGCGACACGCTGCACCGGCCACGCGCGCGGCTCGATCTGGTGAGCCCAGACGATCGTCGCGGGCGCGGCAATCTGCTGGACCGCGGTCGTGAGCCGATCGACGACGTAGGCATCGAGCGGGTGCGGATCGGCGCGCAGCTCGGGCTCGCGCTCGAGCGCGGCGCGGAAATGGCCCCACAGCTCGCGCGTGTTGCCGATCAACAGTCCGAGCGTCGAGGTCCGACCGAAATTCGGCAGCCAATCCGCCGCCGCGGCGCGACGGTTGTACCATTCGACCTGGAACGGGCAGACAACATCCAGCCCCACGGCGCGGCAAGCGGCGCCCAATTCGACGGTTGGCGATTCGCGGCGAGCGGTCATGCGGCGGGTGCGCCCGGCAAGAGATCCGCAAACACGAAGCCGTCACGGGTCACGACTTCTCCACCATTGATCGCCACGGGCCGGCTGAAGATCGGTCCATCATAGGCGAAGGTGTGAAATTCGCCGCGTTCGCCGCACGGATCGACTCCGTCCGGCAGCTCGGAGAGGAGCGCGGCGTCGAACTCACGCCCCGCGAAACGCGCGTCGAGCTGCTTCGGATCCACGCAGGTGAGGCGCGCGCGGAGGCCCCCGGCGATCATTTCACGGGCGAGCTGGTCAGTCGGAATACCCCAGATCGGGAAGGTGGGCTCGATCCCGGTTCCAGCCAGCTTTTCTACGCGGTACTGCCGGATATCCTCCAAAAACAAGTCACCGAAGGCCATGACCGTGATCTGGTCGTCTTTGGCCCGCTGCAAGGCGCCGGACATCGCGGCTTCGTAATCCGCGTTCGAGCACGGCCAGGGGATGCCGACCGCATGCAGGGGCAAACCGACGGCCGCCGCTTGCTCGCGCAACAACTCGGAGCGCACGGCGTGCATGGCGACTCGATCGGCGGCCAGATTGACGGTGGTGAGCAGGCCCACCACCTCGAATTCGCTGCGCTGGCGGAGCACGTGGAGCGCCCAGGCGCTGTCTTTGCCGCTGCTCCAAGACAAGAGGGCACGAGCACGCATGGCTCAGCTTACTCCGAGTGCGCGGCGCACGTCTCGGTCCGGCTTGATCTGGAGCGTCGTACCGAGCACGGCCAAATGCACCTCGTCCGCCGCGCGCGCGAACCTTTGGTGCGCAAAACCGCAAATTTCCACGAAAGCTCGACCGAGCGCGGTCGGCGGATGAATGCTCATCCCGACCTCGTTCGTGACCAGCACCGCGTGAAAGGCGCGCTTTTGCAAGACGGCCACCACTAAGTCGACTTGCTTCAGAATGTCCTCTTGCGACACCTTTTCGATGAGCAAGTTCGACAGCCAATGGGTCAGACAATCGACGACCACCACGTCGTACTCCGTCAGGGCCTCGAGGGCCTCGGCGAGCGCGCGCGGCTCCTCCACGGTCGTGAACGCGTTCCGGCGATCGAGCTGGTGCCGATCGATGCGCGCCTTCATTTCGTCGTCGGAGCGCGTCGCAGTGGCGATGAACGCGCGCCGCTCTCCGAGCCGTAGCCCGAGGTCGACCGCAAATGAGCTTTTTCCGGAGCGGACGCCACCGCCAATGAGCAGGATTTTTCGCGGATTCATGTTCGTTTCCTCGGGCCCCTTCAGCCATGGGCAAACATTTTTCGAGCTCGCTGCGGAGCGACCACCGCAAGCTTGCCATCTCTCGCGCACAAAACCTCGAGCTCGGTCTGATACGCTTCGCTCAATAGTTCGGCGCGCAATACCTCACGCGGAGTGCCCTGCGCGCGGACTTTACCCTGACACAAGAGCAGGCAGCGATCGGCGGCGGCCGCGAGCGAAAGATCGTGCACCACCGCGACGCTGCTCACCTTGCGCTCGGCCTCACCGTGCAAGGTGCGAAATAGCTCGGCTTGGTGGCGCAGATCGAGGTGCGTGGTCGGCTCATCCAAGAGCAGCAGCCGAGGCTCTTGGGCGAGCGCGCGGGCGAGCGCCACGCGCTGGCGTTCCCCGCCCGAGAGCGTCGCGAGCGGGCGGGCGGCAAAGGCCAGCGTGTGGGTGCGTGACATCGCGCCGCGCACGGCCGCGCGGTCCGCCGGACCGAGGGGTTGCCAGAACCGCAAGTGCGGGAGGCGCCCGAGTTCCACCACGGCTTGGGCCGTCCAATCGAGCGGGAGCTCCTCGGCTTGAGCGAGATACGCCGTGCCGGCAGAGCTCGGGCGCACGACCGTGCCCGCGCGCGGGACGAGCACGCCCGCCAGTGCCTTGAGCAACGTGGTCTTGCCCGCGCCGTTCGGCCCGATGATCGCCATGACCTCGCCCGAGCCGAGGCTGAGATCGACCCCCGACAGCACCGCGCGGCGGCCGTAGTTGACGGCAATGGCGCGCGCCTCGAGCACCGCACTCATTGCTGCCTCCGGAGAAGCCACAAGAAGAACGGGCCACCGATCAGCGTCGTGACGATGCCCACCGGCAGCTCCGCGGGACGCACGAGCACGCGCGCGCCGAGATCGGCGAGCACGAGCAGCAGCGCGCCGCCAACCGCGGCCGCCGGCAGCAGACCGCGATGCCCGAGCACTCCCAGGCGGCGCATGATGTGCGGCGCGGACAGGCCCACGAAGCCAATCACGCCCACGAACGAGACCGCCGCGGCCGTGGACAGACTGGCTGCCAGGATCACGCCGCTCCGCACCCGACGAGGGCGCACGCCCAAGGTACGAGCCGTGTCCTCGCCCAGTTGCAGCGCGTCGAGCCCACGCGCGAGCGCGTACATGCCGGCAAAGCCGACGCTGGCGTAGGGCAAGACCCGCTCTACATCGCGCCAGCTCGAAAGCGACAGATTGCCGAGCGTCCACGAAAACACCGCGCGCAAGCGGTCGGCGTCGCGCAGCATCAAGTAAGTCGTGAGCGCCGTGAGGATGCTGCCCACGACCACGCCCGCGAGCAGGACCGACGTCGGCTTCGCGCGCGCGCCGGCCTGCGACAAAAACAGCGTCCCGAGCACGGCCGAGAGTGCGCCCGCAAAAGCGAACACGGGCACGAGGTTCGCAAACGAGCCGCTCGCAAAGGGGGCTTCCGCAAAGGCGGCCGCGAGTTTTCCGGCCAGGGTCATGGCCAGGGTGGCGCCGAACGACGCGCCACTGGCCACGCCGAGCAGATAGGGATCGGCGAGCGGATTGCGAAACAGCCCCTGCATGGCGGCGCCCGAACTTCCGAGGCTTGCGCCGACAATCGCCGCCATCAGCACGCGCGGCAAGCGCAGCTGCCAAACGATCGCGTGCAGCTCGTCGAAGCGCGCGCTTTGTCCGGATAGGCCGCCCCACAGCGCCTCGAGCGTGATCTGCAGCGAAATCGGCAACGCGCCGCTGCACGCGGACACCACCATCAGTACGCCGAGCAGCGCGCTCGAGCCGGACAGCAGCACCGCGGCGCGCGCGCGCCGCCGGCCGAGGACGCGGCTGAAATCATCGGTGCTGGCCAGGGTCATGGTGTCTGATGCAGGTAGCGAGCCAGCGCGCGGACGCCCTCCGCCAGGCGCGGGCCGGGCCGAGCGAGCAGGTGTGACTCTGCCGGAGACCAGTTGAAGACGCGCCGATTCTTGACCGCGCGAAGGCCGCTCCAACCGGGGCGACGCGCGACGTCTTCCAAAGACGCGCCGATGATCACCTCGGGATCGCTGGCCACGATCAGCTCCGGGTTCAGCTTTGGAAAATCACCCAGGGCGGCCGGCACGATATTTTTGCCGCCCGCTTTGCCGAGCAACACGCCGATGAACGAGGCCGGGCCGACGCTGTACGGCGTCGAATCGAGCTCGTAATACACGCTGACCGGCGGCTGCGCCTGGACCGACGCTTCAACGCTGGCGATTTCGGCGCGCAACCGCGAAGCGAGCTCGCTGGCTTCGCGCGCGCGCCCGACGAGCCTGCCGGTTTCCTCGATCACTCGGAACACGTCTTCGAATTTGCGCGCGCTGCCGGCCCAAACCGCCGCGCCGCCGCGCGCGAGCGACCACACCGTGCTGCCGCCTTCCGGCATCAGCACCAAATCCGGATGGAGCGAAAGCGCGTGCTCGATTTGGGTGTCGTACAGGCCGCCGAGCTTCGGCAAACTCCGCACCTCCGGCGGATAGTCGCTGTAATCGTCGACCGCGATCACGCGCTCGCCCAGGCCGAGCGCAAACACCGTCTCCGTGAATGACGGCAGCAAACAAATGATGCGCTTCGGCTCGGCTGGGACGACCACGAGCCGCCCCATGTCGTCCTGAACTCGGAGCGGAAAGCCGCTCGTCGCAGAGTCGCGCGCCGGCGCGGCTCGCCGATCCGGCGAAGCGCCGCGCTGGCAGCCGCTCGCCCATAGAGCGAGGAGCAGCACGAATGCGAAGCGGAAGCTCTGCACGCGCGACATATTCGCCTACAGCGCACCAATGGCGCGCGGCGGCAG
>Ga0068856_100008279_pt1 | contig 10134 bp, 7 predicted proteins | sample KBSCornC62_FD_66595 | JGI IMG/M metagenome (GOLD analysis project Ga0068856, IMG submission 66595) | Corn rhizosphere microbial communities from Kellogg Biological Station, Michigan, USA - KBS Corn C6-2 | ecosystem: Host-associated > Plants > Roots > Rhizosphere > Soil ... | reverse complement strand
TGGACGATCCGGTGGCGGCTGATGGCGGTGCCGGGCGTCGCCAACGTGAACGTCTGGGGCGACCGGTGGCAGCAGCTCCAGCTCCAGTTCGACCCCGAGAAGCTGAAGGCGCACCACATCAGCGTCGACTTCGCCCAGTCGGTCGCCTCGGACGCGCTCGACTTCGGGCTGCTCAAGTACACCGACGCCGCCAAGAACCGGGTGGGTGGGTTCATCGACACCCCCAACCAGCGCCTGGGGATCCACCACGTGCTGCCCGTGTTCACGCCCGCATCGATGGACCGCATCACCATCCCCGGCCGCTTCAAGGCGGACGGCACCGCGCTCACGCTGGGCGATCTGGGGATCATGACGTGGGGCCACCAGCCGCTCTTCGGCGACGCGGTCATCAACGACAAGCAGGGCCTCATGCTCGTGGTCGAGAAGTTCCCGTGGGCGAACACGCTCGACGTGACGCGGGGGATCGACAAGGCGATCGACGAGATGCGCCCGGGCCTGCCCGGCATCCAGATCGACAACCACATCTTCCGGCCGGCGACGTTCATCGAGATCTCGATCTCGAACCTGACCGACACGCTGCTCCTGGGGACGATGCTCGTGGTCGTCGTCCTGGTCGCGTTCCTGTTCGAGTGGCGGGCGGCGGTGATCAGCCTGGCGGCGATCCCGCTCTCGCTGATGGCCGCGGCGCTCGTCCTCTACTACCGCGGCGAGACGATCAACACGATGGTGCTGGCGGGGTTCGTGATCTCCGTCGGGGTGGTGGTCGACGACGCGATCATCGACATCGAGAACATCGTCCGCCGCCTGCGCCAGAACCGCGCGGCCGGCCACCCGCTGCCCGCGAGCTCGGTCGTGCTCGAGGCGTCGCTCGAGGTGCGGCGGGCGATCGTCTACGCCACGCTCATCATCGTGCTCGCGGTCGTGCCGGTGTTCTTCATCCAGAGCGTCTCCGGCTCGTTCTTCAAGCCGCTCGTCCTCTCCTACGGCCTGGCGGTGCTCGCCTCGATGGTGGTGGCGCTGACGGTGACGCCGGCCCTGGCGCTGCTCCTGCTGGCGCGGGCGCCGCTCAAGGAGCAGCAGCCCCCCCTCGTGCGCGTCCTCCAGCGCGGCTATACCGCGCTCCTGGGGCGCGTGATCCGGCGGCCGTCGCTGGTCATGGTGGCGACGGCCGCAACGCTCCTCGCCGGCGTGGCGGTCGTGCCGCAGCTGGGCGAGTCGCTCTTCCCGACCTTCAAGGAGCGCGACTTCCTCGCCCTGTGGGTGACGCGCCCCGGCACCGGCCATCAGGAGATCGTCCGCATCACCGAGCGGGCGAGCCGCGACTTCCGCGCCATCCCCGGCGTGCGCGGCTTCGGCGCCCACATCGGCCGGGCGGTGCAGGGAGAGGAGATCAACGGCATCAACTTCGCCGAGGACTGGCTCAGCCTCGATCCGCACGCCGACTACAACAAGACGCTCGCGCGGATCCGGGCCACGGTCGACGGCTATCCGGGCCTCTTCCGCGAGCAGACGACGTACCTGAACGAGCGCATCGACGAAGTGCTGGCCGGCTCGAGCGAGGCGATCACCGTGCGCATCTTCGGGCCTGACCTGGACACCCTGCGCGACGAGGCGGCGGCGGTGCACCGGGCCCTCAAGGGGATCCCGGGGATCGTCGACCTGCGCACCGAGCTCCAGGTCGACGTGCCGTACATCCGGGTCGTGCCCGACCTGCGCAAGTCGGCGCGGTACGGGCTGAAGCCGGGCGACATCCGCCGCCAGGCGGCCGTGCTCGTGGCCGGCGAGGAGGTCTCCGACCTGCACGTGAACAGCAAGGTCTACGACATCATCGCGTGGAGCGTCCCGAAGGCCCGCCGCGACGTGCAGGCCATCCAGGACCTGCCGCTGGACACGCCCGGCGGAGGCCACGTGCTCCTGTCCGACGTCGCCAAGGTCTACGTCACCTCCACGCCGAACCAGATCTCGCGCGAGAACAACTCCCGCCGCATCGACGTCGGGATGAACGTGAAGGGCCGCGACCTCGGATCCGTCGTCGCCGACGTGCGCGACCGGCTGGCCGACGTGAAGATGCCGCACGAGTACCACGCCGAGCTGGTGGGCGAGTTCGCCGAGCGCGAGGCGGCGCAGGGGCGCCTGCTCTCGTTCGGGCTCGCGGCGGCGATCGGGATCTTCCTGCTGCTGCAGACCTGCATCGGCAGCTGGCGGGTGGCGGCCTTCTCGTTCCTGACCCTGCCGCTGGCGCTCGTCGGCGGCGTGCTGGCGGCGTTCGCGGCCGGCGGCGTGATCTCGCTCGGCTCGCTGGTCGGGTTCCTGACGGTGTTCGGGATCGCGGCCCGGAACGGCATCCTGCTCATCAACCACTACCAGCACCTCGAGCGCGAGGAGGGCGAGCCGTTCGGCCCCGAGCTCGTGCTGCGCGGCTCGCGCGAGCGGCTGGCGCCGATCCTGATGACGGCCCTCGCGACCGGCCTCGCGCTCGTGCCGCTCGTGATCTCGGGCGAGATCCCCGGGGCCGAGATCGAGTACCCGATGGCGCTCGTGATCCTGGGCGGCCTGGCCACCTCGACGCTCCTGAACCTGTTCCTCGTGCCGACGCTCTACCTGCGCACGCGCAAGACGTGATGTAAGCGCGGCGCTCCCGCCAGCGACGTGGGACGTATGTCGCTTAGCATTGTGTGCCGGTGGGTTCCGAGCACCCGACGTCCTTCCATGCCCTCCGGTCCAAGTCGGACGCGGAGCTGGTCGCGCACGCCCGCAAGTACCACCCCGAGGGCGAGGCCGGGCTCGAGACGGCCAAGCGCTGCGTCGCGCTCGTGTTCGAGCGGCACCGGATGCTGGTGCGGTCGGTCTGCGGGGCGAAGGCGCCGGCCGCGGAGGTCGACGATCTCGAGGCGGCCGTCTACGAGCGGTTCGTGCGGGTCGTGTACCTGCGTGCGAAGGCGATCGAGTCGCCGTCGGGACTGCTGGTCGTCATGGCCCGCAGGGTGGTGGCGACGTTCCACGAGGGTCGCAGGCCGGCCGATGCGCCGCTCGACGATGTGGCGGAGGTGCCCGCCGACGAGGACGGGTACGACGCGGTCGCGGCCGGCGAGGCCGTCGAGCAGCTCCTGTCGGTGCTCAACGAGCGGCAGCGGGCGGTGGTCTGGGGACGGCTGTGGGGCGGGCTGAGCGGCGCGGAGATCGCCGAGCGGCTCGGGATCAGCCGCCGCAACGTCGATGTGATCTTCTTCCGTGCCATGGAACGCATGCGGGGGGAGATCGAGGGATGAGCGCCGAGCGTGCCTTCGGGGAGTTCGCCGCCGCCTGGGAACGGGGCGAGCAACCCGATCCGGCGACCGCGCTCGCCTCGGTCGACGAGGCAGACCGCGAGCCGCTCGCCGCGATGCTCGCCGCGTATCTGGCCGCGAACCCCCGAGAGGCGACCGAGGACGAGGTGCTCGCGCGCGCCGCCGATCCGCGCAGCGACCCGCCGCGGGCGTGGCCCGAGCTCTTGCCGGCGCTGCGGGCACGGACGGGGACGACGCGCGGGGCGCTGGTCGCGCGCCTGGCGGAGGCGCTCGGCCATCCCGACGCGCGAGCGCAGGTGGAGGAGCACGTCCACGAGCTCGAGACGGGACAGCTCCCTCCGGCGCGGGTGCGCCCGCCGGTGGTCGCGGCGCTGGCGCGGATCCTGCAGGTCCCCGAGGCGCTGCTCGAGATGGGGCGGGGGATCGCGCCGCCGCCGGTCGACGCGAGCCAGGCCCCTCTCGCGCTCTACCGGCAGGCGCCCCCGGCCGCGCCGCTGCCCGAGGTCGCGGCGGAGGCCCGTGAAGCGATGGAGGCGCGAAACGCCGAGGTCGACGACCTCTTCACCGGCGGTGGATGAGCTTCTCGCCGCCCGGGAGGCGCTGAGCCGGTTCTGCGACACGTACGCGGCGACCGTCCCGCCGCTCGACGTGGAGGAGCTCGCCGCCAGCCTGTGCTGCCTGCGGGTGCGGGCGGCGGACGATCTCGCACCGATCGCCGGCGCCGAGCCGGCCGTGCACCTCTCGGGGGTGCTCCTGCCGGCGCGGTGGGAGATCTGGGTGCGCCGCGACGAGCCCGGCCCGCGGCGGCGGTTCACGGTCGCGCACGAGATCGGCCACCACCTGCTCCACTCCGACGGCGCGGCGGTGCTCTGCCGCCCGTCCGACGTGGAGACGGCCGAGGGCGACGCGCGCGCCCGGGAGCGGGAGGCGAACCGCTTCGCCGCCGAGCTCCTGATGCCGGAGGCGATGGTGCGCAAGGCCGCCGACCGCGACGGGCCCGACCCCATCGCCCTCTCCACCCGGTTCGGCGTCTCCGACGTCGCGATGGGCTTCCGGCTGGTCACGCTCGGGTACCTGGAGGCGCTGCCGGTCGATCTCCAGGCCGAAGTCGACCGCTGGCGGGGCGTGTAAGGATCGCTCGCGGCGGGCGGACGTCTCCTCCGCAACCCCACCCCCCGCACGCCCCAACACCCCCCGCACACCCAATTGGCATTCGCCGAACGCCAATTGACCGGACCGAGGAGGCTCCGCTCAGAATGCCGATCACCCTGCCCGCCCAGCTCGACGAGCCGACCGTCCACCGCGGGATCACGGTCATCCCGCTCTACCCCCGCCGCGACCCCGAGGCCGCGTACGCGACGCTCGCCGACGGCCTGCGCCGCGGCGTGCGCATCACCGAGACGGGGCCGGACGGGAGCGTGCCCGAGCTCGTGGTCTCAAACCCGCTGGACGAGCAGGTGCTGCTCTACGACGGCGAGGAGCTGATCGGGGCCAAGCAGAACCGGATCCTCAACCTGACCGTGCTGCTCGCGCCGCGGTCGCGGACACCGATCCCGGTGAGCTGCGTCGAGGCGGGCCGGTGGCGGATGCGCTCGGCCGCGTTCGCCGCCGCGTCTCACACCGCCGGCCCGGAGCTGCGGCTGCGCAAGGCGCAGGTGCTCGGGGCCGATCCACTGGCCCGCGGCGCGGCGCAGTCCGAGGTCTGGAACGCGATCGACGAGCAGTCCGCCCGGCGCGGCGTCAGCTCGCCGACGGCGGCCCACGCCGACCTCTTCACGCACCATCGCTCGGCGCTGCGCGAGCTGCGGGAGGCGTTCCCGGCGCGCCCGGGCCAGTGCGGGGTCGTCCTCGTCCTGCCTGACGGGCACATGTGCCTCGACTACCTGTCGCGCCCGGACGCGTACGCCGAGCACCACGACAAGCTGCTCGAGGGGTACCTGATGGACGCCCTCGACCAGCTCGACCGGCCCGCCGCCGGAAACGAGCCCGCGGGCTGGATGCTCGACCAGCTCTCGCTCGTGCCCCTTTCCCGGCGTGGGTCGGCCGGACTCGGCACCGACCTGCGGGCCGCGACCAAGCTGGTTGCGGCCACCGGGCTCGAGCTGGACGGCGAGCTGCTGCAGCTCTCGGCCTACGCATGAGCGGCAAGTCGTGGGGGCCGCAAATTGCGAGGATAACCCGTCACTCTGCCGAAAATTCGCTGGTAGAGTCTGGGACTTCTCATGGGAGGCCGATTCGAAGACCTGAGGGGTCGCCTGCTGGACGCCATGGACGGGCTCCGCGACCGCGCCGGGGGCTTCGGCTCGCGGGTTCGCGGTCTGGGCCGCAGGCGCCCGAACCTCGACGGCGTCCGCGACCGCCTGCAGGACAACAGCCGCGGCTGGCAGGGCCGAAAGCCGCATCTGCCGGCCATCTCACCCGCGATCGGCGACGCCCGGGAGCGGTGGCGCGAGGCGGGGTGGCTGGTCGCCGCCCGCGAGCGCATGCGCCCGTGGCACGCCGTGCCGGCGATCGTCGGGTCGCTCGCGCTGATCGTGGGCGGCTTCTGGCTCGGCGGTGCCGTCGGCGGCCACGCCCAGGCCGCGGCGCTCACGAGCACCGTCAAGCTCAAGGGCAAGGTCATCACGATCGACGGCAACCGCTTCATCTCGACGCCGGCGGTCACCGTGAAGGTGAAGGGCAAGACGGTGCGCATCCCGGCGCACACCGTCCGGCTGCCGGGGACCACGGTCGTGAGCGGCAAGACCGTCGCGGTCGACGTGAACCGCACCGTCAAGGTGCCCGTGACGGTCGCGACCACGGACACGCAGACCCAGACGAACACCACCACCGTCAACAACACCGTGACGACGGTGACCACGGTCATCCGCAGCGTGACCGGGCCGACGACGACGGTTCAGGCGCCGCCGATCACGATCACGGTTCCGGGGCCGACGGTGACCGTGACTGTCACGTCGTAAGGCCGGGCGCTCACCCGTTCGGCGTTTACGCAAGCGGTAGGACCGCGGTCGGCAGTTCGTGAATTGACATCGCATATGGGGCTCGTGGAGAGGGTGAACCGGGGGTTGTGGCGCGGTGGCCCGCGCGCGGTGAATGATTGGTCGCACAGGCGATCGCCCATCGGATCCCCGGTGTCCGACAGGCGCTCACGGTCTCGGCCACGGGAGGCAAGCAGTGACGGTTCGGAACTGCGCTCCGGGTTCGCTCGAAGCACTCCGCTCTGGAGGCGCTCTGGCGTGGAGCCTTTGCGTGCTCGTTATTGGCGAGGCGGCCCCCGGATCCCTGACGTGACCCGAGACCTCGAAAGCCTCCCTCGACCGCGCGCTCGCGGACGCGACAACAGGCGCGGGAAACACCTCCTCGAACGAATATTGATGCCGCAGGAACGGCCCCGAGCACGTGTTCTTGCAGGGGCTGAGGAGTTTCGTGTCCGAGCCAACGGAGGTGGCACGCACGGCGCCCCAGTGGCCGACCGCGGCTCACCTGATCGCACGGTTTGGTCGCGATCTGAATAACTCACACGAGCTCCAGCCAGAACGGCCTGATGACCATGCGGGCAAGCACCGTCGGCCCTCGATGGGCACCCGTCGGGCGCTGTGCCCTCGTCGCCCTCGACCATCTCGACGACGGTGGCGAAATCTCGCGCTGGATCAGTTGGGTGAGGCGACGCCGTCGGGCTGTCGGCGGACACCATGCGGGCATGCGTCAGCCGCGTGCCGAGTGGGTGTCGAAATGCCAAGATTCTGGCCGAATTGCCGAAAGTCTGCTAGCTGCGTAAGATCCGCTCGTCCTGCCGGGACAGTGGGCTGGGTAGACGTTGAGGCAGACGGAGGCACGATGGCGGTGGAGGATCCGACCAAGGGATTCGACATGACGGTCGCTTCGAGCGACGAGGCCGTGCGGCGGGTCGCACTCGAAGACCTTCAGCCGGGCGCGGCGATCTGCGGGGTACTCCCGCATGCGCTCGTGACCGCGGTCAGCGCCGCGTGGTACGGAGCTCATCGCGCGCGGCGATCTCCGGCGGCGCCCTGTGGTCACGCTCGAGATTAAAAGCCGGCGTGCCCGAGAACTCGCCCGCACGGTCATTGAGAACGGACGCACCCTGGGCTTCGACACCCAAGGGCACCAGCGAAAATAGTCCAGAATCGAACGGATAGGAGAGTGGGATGCCGAAGGTCGACCTCGGTGTGGGCGAACTCGTCGACATGATCAACCGTGGGGAGCTTCGATTGCCGGAGCTCCAGCGCCGCTACATCTGGCCGGCGACGCGTGTGCGCGATCTGCTCGACTCGCTATACCGCGGCTATCCATCCGGCACCATCCTGGTCTGGGAAACGGATCTCGACGTCCCTGCTCGAGACCTTTCGATCGAGCAGCAAAAGGCGGCGTTCGGTAGTCAAAAACTCCTCCTCGACGGGCAGCAGCGACTGACGTCGCTCTCTGCGGTGGTGCGCGGCGAGCCCCTACGGTTCAAGAACCGCGTGCGGCCGGTGGAGATTGCGTTCAACCTCGACCACCCAGAAGGTCCGCCCGTGGACGTCGAGGAGGTCGACGACGACACGCTCGCCCTCAGCAAAGCGACAACGACGGACACCGACGACGCAGTTGAGGAGGAGGGCGAGGCGCCCGACGCCGACGGCGAGGGCACCGAGACGAAGAGCGTCCAAGAGCGCGTGAAAAACCTGACCTTCGTTGTCGCCTGGAAGGCCCTGCTCGCCGACCCGCACTGGATCAAAGTCTCGGACATCTTCAATCCGGAACTGACAGACTGGATGCTCTTAAAGCCACTGGGTATTACCCCCGACGACCCGGCCTACGACCGGTACACCAAGCGGATCCAAAAGGTACGCCAGATCCGGAACTACCCGTACCAAATGCAAGTGCTGGAACGCGACCTGTCGTACGAGGAGGTCGCTGAGATCTTCGTTCGAGTGAACTCGCTCGGAATGAAGCTGCGCGGTTCGGACCTCGCGCTCGCACAGATCACCGCCAAGTGGCAGCACTCGCTCGACCTATTTGAAGAATTCGCCGAGGAGTGCGAGCAGGCGTGGTGGTTTACATTCGACACCGGAATCCTCGTGCGCACCCTCGTGGTGTTTGCGACCGGCCAGAGCCGATTCAGGACAGTGGGCGGCATCCAACTTGAAGCCCTGCAGGTGGCATGGGAGCGGGCTAAGGCGGGTCTTCGCTTCGCGGTGAACTTCCTCAAGACGAACGCGGGGATCGAGGACGAGTCTCTCCTTTCGTCGCCCTTCCTTGTCATCCCGATCGCTGTACTGGGTGACCTCCGGGATGAGCAGCTGACGCATGCCGAGGAGCGCGATCTGCTGCACTGGCTCTTCGTGGCAAATGCGAGCGGCCACTACTCCCGCGGGTCGAGCGAGACGATCCTTGACGCCGACCTGAGCCTCCTCTTCCGCAGGGATGGTACTCCGAAAGACCTGCTTGAGATCGTGCGTCAGCAGGTCGGACGCATGCGGTTTACGGCCGCGGACTTCGCCGGCCGCAATTGGCGTAACCCACTTTATTCGACCGCCTACCTCGCGCTAAAGAAGGCTGGAGCTCAGGACTGGCGGACAGGGATCGGTCTCTCGCTGACGCACGCCGGAAGGGCGCACTACGTGCAGGCTCACCACATCTTTCCCAAGTCCGTGATGACGAAGGCTGGGTACGACCCGCGGAATGTTGGCGAGATCGCCAACATGGCATTCGTGAGCGGGGCGCAGAACCGCAAGATCTCGAACAAGACTCCGGACGTCTACTTCCCTGAAATCATCGAACGTAGGGGCATCGAGGCGCTCACGAAGCAGTGTATTCCGACCGCGCCCGAGCTCTGGGCCCCCGAGCGGTTTCTCGACTTCCTCGAGCACCGACGAGCCGAGCTCGCGAAGGCAGTCAACGACTTCCTTGACTCGGTGACGACGGGGACGGCTACGACAACCGTCGACCTCGATGCGCTCGTCGACACGGAGGAGAACGATCAGCTCGAGTTCAAGGAGACGGCACGGTATAACCTTCACTCAGGCAGGGTCGACAAGGACGTCGAACTGGGCGTCGTGAAGACGATCGCGGCCTTTCTCAACACACGCGGGGGAACGCTTGTCATCGGCGTCCACGATGCGACCAAAGAGATTCGCGGCTTGGAGCCAGACCTCGCAACGTTGCAGCGCAGGGACACGGACGGGTTTGAGCAGTTCTTGCGTCAACTGTTCAACAACTCGTACGGCCCCGAGACGTCTGCGAGGATTGGGATCGCCTTCCCCGCCGCAAACGGGAATCAGGCCTGCGTAATCCGCGTGCCGAAATCGCCGCGCGAGGTATACGTACGACGCGACGCCCAGCGTGACTTTTACATACGCGACGGCAACACGACCCGCCAACTAAACAACGAGCAGACTGTCGGCTACGTTTCCGAGCACTTCCGCTAACGGAAGAAAAACGCGACCTGCCGCATGGTTGTCATACCGCCGATCGGCACACGCCCCAACCTGGCCACGGGCAGCAACCTACACGCCGGCTCGCGGAGGCGGCGCCGGCGACGCTCGGCGCCTCGTGACCCCACGACGTCCGGGGCTGCTATACCGCGCGGGTTCGTCAGTCGGCTGGGTGCCACCCGAGAGCGGACTCGGATCGTCTGGGTATCCCCGCTGCCCGAGTTGGTACTCGGCGCCGGCACCCTCACCAGGAGGGTTGCGATCGAGCGCGGCTTCGCCCGCCTGCCGGACCCGTCCCGACAGTCGGAATGGAGGTAGGCTCCGTCTCGACCCCACCCACGGGAGGCCACGATGGATGTCGACCCCGCAAAGACCGCCGTCGTCCTGATCGAGTACCAGAACGACTTCACGAG
>Ga0068856_100008276_pt1 | contig 10137 bp, 10 predicted proteins | sample KBSCornC62_FD_66595 | JGI IMG/M metagenome (GOLD analysis project Ga0068856, IMG submission 66595) | Corn rhizosphere microbial communities from Kellogg Biological Station, Michigan, USA - KBS Corn C6-2 | ecosystem: Host-associated > Plants > Roots > Rhizosphere > Soil ... | reverse complement strand
CGGGTGATCGGCTGGATTCCAACGCGCATCTCCCACCCATGACGCGCGTTTTCCTCGTGGACGACCAGACGCTCGTCCGCAAAGGCATCCGCAGCCTTCTCTCCCTATTGCCCGATATCGAGATTGCAGGCGAAGCCGTCGATGGCCGCGAGGCGCTGCGCCTCATACCGGCCGCCGCGCCTGACGTCGTGCTTCTCGATATCCGCATGCCGGAAATGGACGGGCTCGACGTGTTGCGCGCCTTGGTTCAGCCGGGCCGAGCGCCCCATTTCATCATCCTGACGACCTTCGACGACTCAGACGTCTTGCTTGAGGGCTGCAAGGCCGGTGCGCGGGGATTTCTGCTCAAGGATGTCTCGCTCGAGCAACTGGCCTCTGCGATTGCATCGGTCGCGGAAGGACGCCTGATTCTGCAGCCTTCGATTACCGAAACCCTGCTCCGAAGCCTCCAAGGCCGCAGCGAGTCGAAGCTCGACGATGTCGAACCCTTGACGGAGCGTGAGCGTGACGTCATCCGCCTCATGGCCGGCGGCTTTGGCAACCGCGAAATCGGAGAGATGCTCGGGCTGAGCGAGGGCACGGTGAAGAATTATGTTTCGCGCCTGCTGATGAAGCTCGACGCTCGCGACCGTACGAGCGCCGTATTGAAAGCCATCGCCAGCCGCCTGGCTTGAGCGCTGCCACTGCGCAAATTCAATCAGTTACATCAATGCGTTGCTGCGCGCTCGGCAAACCGGCATGGCGCCGCGTCGCGCAGGCCCCTGGAGTTGGCGGAGGACTCAGCGGCGCGCGCGGATTAAAACAACGCCACGCTGTCGCGAGAGTTCGAACGCGCAGAACAATGCAAGGGAGGTTCGACATGCCATTCTATCTCCTACAAGCAAGCTATAGCCCTGCGGGCGCCGCACATCTGGTGCAACATCCGCAACACCGCGAGGAAGCGTTGCAGAAGTCCTGTCAAGCGCTCGGCGGAAAACTGCACCACTTCTTCTACTGCTTTGGTCAGTACGATGCGGTCGGCATTGCCGAGTTGCCAGACAACAAGGCTGCTGCGGCATTGTCGCTGTCGGCAGATGCGTCAGGCGCACTGAAACAGGTGAGCACGACGGTGCTGCTCACTGTTGCCGAAGCCATGGACGCCATGAAGAAGGCGCAGACCGACCAATACAAGCCGCCGACTTGAACAGAACCTGCGAGTGAGTCATTGGCGAGGGCCGCCAGCGATGGTGGCCCTTATGCATTCATCTCAAACTGATCGAGAGCGGCTCATGACCAACATTCGTTTTGCACGCCAGGAAGACCATGACCAGTGGCTCCCGCTCTGGGACGGATACAATCGTTTCTATGGCCGCTTCGACGCGACGGCGCTGCCCCTCGACGTGACGCGATCGACTTGGCGCCGTTTTTTCGATCCGCGCGAGCCCATGCATGCACTCGTCGCGGAGAACGAAAGCCGCCTGGTCGGTTTGGTGCACTACCTCTTCCACCGTCACACGACCATGCTGACCGACATCTGCTACCTGCAAGACTTGTTCACGGATGAATCCTGTCGCGGCAAGGGCGTCGGCCGTGCCTTGATCGAAGCCGTGTATGAAGAAGCGCGCCGTGCCGGCGCGACCCGGGTCTATTGGCAAACGCACGAGAGCAATGCGCGCGCGATGGTGCTCTACAACCAGGTCGCGGACCGTTCGGGCTTTCTGGTTTATCGCAAGCAGCTGTCGTGATGTTCAGAGCGCCACATTTTCGGCGGCCAATGTGCGACGTTCAAAGATCGCGCCTGGCGAGGAATCCGGACTGGGATACGTCGCAAGTTCGCCTGCGACCAGACCGCCATAAAGCCGCGCCGGTGACAAATAGACGACCACGCCTTCGACACAGCGTGGCGCCTTGTCCGCCACCCGTACGAGCTGACGCATCCAAAGCGGCGAATGCGAATGCGCAACGTCATGGAATCCAGCGACGACCTCTGCCGCCCGCGGCCCATGGATAAAATCTTCCAGGTAGTGGCCGCGCAGGTTGCGTCCGAAGAATTGATGCAGCGCCGTTCCGATGAGGCGCACGCGCAGGCGCGTCGCGTTGTTGTGTTTCTCGATGCCGAGCACAAACAGATGCGGCAGCAACGTGGCCCCGATCGCGCGCGGGTTCACATCTTTCGCCGCTCTGAATTCCATGAGCCGGTCGGCAATTTGGCTTAGACGCGTGTCCATGCGCCTATACTGGAACCGGCATGTAAATATTAAATATACGACGTATTACCATGCGAGCGGCTTGCCGTATTTCTCCATGAAATCGGGCGCTTGCGGGATGCCTATGGCGTCCGAATCCGGCCAGCGCAAAATGGCAAAATTTGGCATATCGGGGTGTCAAAGCGGAGAAACGAAAATGGCGACCATTCGCAAGGAGATGCACCTGAATGCCCCGACCGAGAAAGTGTGGAGCGCGCTCGCGGATTTCCAGCACGTGCATACGCGGCTCGCACCCGGTTTTGTCGTCGACAGCAAGCCGGACGGCGACAATGTGCGCACCATCAGGTTCGCGAACGGCTCGATCGTCAAGGAAACGCTGGTCACGCTGGAAAAGGATCGGCACCGCCTTGTCTATTTCGTGACAAGCGAGCGCATCAGCCATCACAACGCATCCGCCGAGATCATCGCGGATGGAAAGGACCGCTGCCGCTTCGTCTGGACGACGGATGTCCTGCCAGACGAACTTGCGCCTTACATCGACTCGCAGATGAGCGAAGGCGCGAAGGCGATGAAGGCGGCGCTCGAAGGCGCGTAGCTAAAGGCGAACCCCGAAACTTGCGGCGACGATGACTGTGCCTAAATAGAGAACGAAAGTCAGCACGCAGGACGAAAGAAGCGCCCACCAGAACGGAACGCCGTTTCTCAACATGCCGGGGAGTGCGAGGAACATCGGCAGCGACGGCAGGACGTACCAGAACGTCGCCTCGGCATGATCGGCGATCCGCTTGGTGTCGCCGGTGTCGCGCCACAGCCAGATGATAGCGAGGAGGGAGACGAGTGGGAGCGATGCGACGAGGGCGCCGAAGGCCGGACTGCGCCTGGCTATTTCCGACACCGCCATGATGATCACGCCGGAAAGCAACGCCTTCAGAACAAGGTAGAGCATCGGTTCATCGCCTCATGGCCAGGACGCGCGCAGCATGTTCGGCGATCTTGGCCGGCGCCTCTGGCGGAAACGGCGTGATGCAGCTCGCGTTGATCTCGCATAGAACATAAGTGTCCTCGCCGTCTGCGTTCTTGGGGCCGAAGAGAAAATCGGCGTCCCAAAGCACGGGCAGTCTCGAGCGTTCGAGGGCGAGCGTCGTCATCATTTTGGGGACCCATCCGCGTTCGAGATTTTGGCGCAAGCCTGCAAATTGCGTCTCGGTCGGTGGAAACATGGTTTTCGCGGCCGGAAGGCCGAAGGTATTCGGATCGGGCGTCCCTTCTGCGTGACCCGGCGCATATTGCCGGGCGAAGCCAATGACTTCGTCCGCGCAGAGATAGCAACGCACCATGCCTTCGACGATACGCGGCTGGAACGGCTGGTCGATGAGCTTGCCGGCTCCTCCGAAGTAGGTTTCGCAGCTTGCGATGAACTCGGCGAGCTTGGCTTGCGACGTCCTGCCGTCGCGATCGGTCGCCTGCTGGATCGAAATGAGCTCGCCGGGAAGCAGCGTCACCTTCCAGACGCCCTGGCCGCCGTTGCCACGATACCGTTTCAAGACGCGGGTGCCGGACGACCGGAGTCGTTCGGGAAAGCACCGACGGAACTCTTCGAACGTCTCATACAGGTACGTATCGGCGCCCCATCCGACATCGCGCGTGCGGTAAAGAACTTCCTTGGTTCCCATTTTGAGGATGATGTCAGGGTGAGAGCCGACCCAGACGCCCTTCGACGCGACGTGCCGCAGAATCGAATCGAGGTCGCTGCGATCTCTGCCGCCGTCGAGCGGATCGACCCAAACAAGCACGCCGTCGCACGACAACAGGCGCTCGCGAATCTCACCGGTCGCGGCCTCGGAGTAGACCATTGGCTCGACCGCGAAATCGCGCGCCTCCAGCGCCTGCGCAACGGGAAAGAGGCGCGAATTCTCGGGCACGCGAGCGGCCTGTATCGCGGGGTCGCCCCGCCACACGATGGCCATCTTGCGCTTCTGCGGAGTCGCCATGGGATTTGTTTAACATGTTTCAGGGATTCAGGGCCTTGAGGCGGGGAGGGTGGAATTTGAGAGCATCACCCTCTACAAGGCCGCCTCGACAGCAGGGCGTTTCATGGCAGACGGCAAGCAATCCCGGCCCAAGGCACGGACGGTACGCGGTTTTCGCGACCGCGCCCAAAGCGAACTTGCGGCCGAACGGGCGATGCTCGACATCATCCGGCGAACGTTCGAAAGCTACGGCTTCGACGCGCTCGAAACGCCGTTTGTCGAGTACACCGATGCGCTCGGCAAGTTTCTTCCCGACGTCGACCGACCGAACGCCGGCGTATTCTCGTTCCGCGACGATGATGAGCAATGGGTGTCGCTGCGCTACGACCTGACGGCGCCGCTGGCGCGCTATGTCGCCGAAAACCAACAGTCTCTGCCGCGGCCCTTCCGTCGCTATCAGATCGGAACTGTCTTTCGCAACGACAAGCCGGGACCGGGTCGTTTTCGCGAATTCATCCAGTGCGACGCCGATACCGTCGGCACCTCGTCGCCCGCCGCCGATGCCGAGATGGTGATGATGTTCGCGGACACGCTCGAAGCTCTGGGGCTCAAGCGCAGCGAGTATGTGATCAAGCTGAACAGCCGAAAGCTGCTCGATGGCGTGTTGGAAGCTGCTGGCCTGTCGCTCGACGACCGCGATCGCCGCGGCACTGTGCTGCGAGCGATGGACAAGCTTGATCGCGTTGGTTCGGCGGGAGTCCGTGCCCTGCTCGGAGCAGGGCGCAAGGATGAGTCAGGCGATTTCACGAAGGGCGCCGAACTTGCTCCCGGACAGATCGACACCATCATCAAGTTCATGACATCGCCGCCGAGCCTTGCTGGTTCGAATGAACTCATGCGTTGGTGGAACGACATCGCACCTCAGCAGGGTCCGGGTACTGTCGGCGCGATAGGTGTCGGCGAGCTCGAAGCGATTCTCGAGATCGTCGACAAATGCAGATACTCGGAGCGCGTTCAACTCGATTCCGGAACTGTGCGCGGCCTCGACTACTACACCGGCCCAGTGTTCGAAGCGCAGCTCACCTTCCCTGTGAAGAATGAAAAGGGGCAGGACGTTGTGTTCGGCTCCGTCGGCGGCGGTGGCCGCTATGACGATCTCGTCGCGCGCTTCACCGGACAGAAGACACCCGCGGTCGGATTCTCCATCGGCGTGAGCCGGCTGCTGACGGCTCTCGAAATGCGCAAGGCCTCAGCCGCAACAACCATGCCGCTCGTCGTTGTCACTGTGTTCGACAGAAGCGATGCCTCCCGCGCGTTTGAGATGGTGCGCGAATTGCGCGCCGCGAACGTCAGGGCCGAAGCCTATGTCGGGACCGGCAAGCTCGGCGATCAGTTCAAATATGCCGACAAGCGCGGCGCGGCGCTTGCGGTCATCGAAGGTCCGGATGAAAGCAAGGCCGGCATGGTCAAGATCAAGGACCTGGCGCTCGGCGCGGAACTCGCAAAGTCGGTGGAGAGCAGAGCGGAGTGGATCGCCAATCGGAAGGCTGAAGTCCTGGTCGAGCGTTCGGCTCTGGTCGAAAAGGTGCGAGAGCTTCTCGCCCGCGGCCGCTGACCGTGCCTGCTTTCCCGCATTACGACACGAAGTCGATCGCCGCTCTGAACAAGCAGGCGGATGCGATTCTTCAATGCTTCGCGGCACGCGGTTATGCGCGACAGGAACCGAGCGTGCTGCAGCCCGCCGACATCTTCCTCGACCGCTCAGGCGAGGAGATTCGCCGCCGCACCTTCACGCTGACCGACCCATCGGGCCGCGAACTGTGCCTGCGGCCCGATCTCACCATCCCCATCTGCAAGATGGCGGTGGATTCGGATGCCAGGTATCCGCAGCGTATTTCCTACAATGGCCTCGTCTTCCGCCATCAGCCGAACGAACCGCAGCGTCCGACGCAGTTTTTCCAGGCTGGCGCGGAATTGCTGGGCCTGGAGGATCGTGCGGCCGGTGAAATCGAGATCCTGTCGCTTGCCGTCGAAGCGCTGCACGCGGCGGGCCTCAAGGATTTCGAGATGAAGATCGGAGATCTTGCGCTGTTCGGCGCGTTGGTCGACGCCCTCGACGTACCGGCCCAGTGGCGCGCCAGGCTGAAGCGGCACTTCTGGCGCGCGGGTTATTTCGAGGCATTGCTTAATCGCTTGACCCATGGTGCGGCGACGGACACACAGCGCCTGCTGGGTTCGCTCGGCGGCCTCAGCGCGGCGGAGTCCCGCGCCGCGATCGAGGGCTTGATGGACATGGTGGCGGACGCGCCACAAGGCGCGCGCACGCGCGAGGAAATCGTCGAACGCTTGATGGAGCAGGCGGCGGATGCTGCGGCGCTCAGGCTCGATCCAAAAATCGCACGTGTGATCACAAGCCTGCTCAACATATCCGGGACGGCCCAGGCGGCGCTGGGTGAAATCCAAACCTTGACCAAGAATGCCGGCATCGAGTTGGACGTACCGCTTGCGGCAATGGAGGCACGCCTCGCCGCGCTCAAGTCGCTTGGCATCGATCCTTCGCGTGTCGCGTTCGCGGCACGTTTCGGCCGCAACATGGAATATTACACCGGCTTTGTGTTCGAGCTTTGGTCGCGCGATGCCGAGGGCAAGGTCCAGATCGCTGGTGGCGGGCGCTACGACACGCTTCTCGAAGCATTAGGCGCCAAGCGCGCGATCTCGGCTATCGGATTCACGCTGCGAACCGAACGCATCCTGGCGGCGCGACGTTTCGCGGGAGCGGCGTGATGGCAGCCCTGACGCTCGCCGTTCCATCCAAGGGACGCCTGCAGGAACAGGTCAGCGACTATTTCGTCGATGCCGGCGCAACGCTGATTCAGTCCGCTGGCGCACGCGGCTATCGCGCGACGCTTTCGGGACTTCCGGATATCGACGTGATGCTGCTATCGGCCTCCGAGATCGCGTCGTCGCTGATATCGGGCGATGTGCATCTGGGAGTCACAGGCGAAGACCTGCTGCGCGAGCAGGCGCCCGAGCTCGCAGGCCGTATCCATCTCGTCAAGCCGCTCGGTTTCGGGTTTGCAAACGTCGTCGTGGCGGTACCGCAATATTGGATCGATGTGTCGACCATGGCGGACCTTGACGATGTCTGTGCCGCCTTCGTTCAGAAGCACCGCCGGCGCCTGCGCATTGCGACGAAGTACATTCAGATGACACGAAGCTTCTTCGCGCACATGGGAATCTCGGATTATCGCATCGTCGAGAGCGCGGGCGCGACCGAAGGCGCGCCGGCGGCGGGAACGGCGGAAGCCATCGTTGACATCACGACGACGGGTGCAACGCTTGCGGCCAATGGGTTGAAGGTGGTGGAAGACGGCACGATCCTGGAAAGTCAGGCTCAGCTCGCGGCTTCGCTCCACGCCGATTGGAACAAGGAAGCCCGCGCCGCGGCCGAGTCACTGCTTGCACGCCTGGGTGCGCGCGAACGCGCCAAAACTTCGCAGATTCTGCGCGTCCGGCTTGATCAGAACTCAGACGCGATTCTCGCGACGCTGGCGCAGGATTTGGGCGCATCCGTGCTGTCGCGACCCACCGACCCCAACGGCGAGTATTCCATCCTTTGCCCGCGTTCGAACCTGATGGAAGCGATCGCGTCGCTACGCCGGCAGGGTTGTCACGCTCCCGCCACAACGCAAGACGCAGACTATGTCTTCGACACGGCCAATCCGCTTTATGCGGGTCTTGTCGCGGCGCTCGCCTAACTCAGCGCTTCGGCCAAGCGCAGCGCATCGCTTTTGTTGTGATAGATCCCGAAGCCGATCCGCAAGCGATCGCCGCGATGGTCGACAATGATATTCTTGGCTGCCAATTGCTCGACAATGACGCTGGCTTTTGCCGTGCGAAAGGTCAGGAAACGGCCGCGCCTTCTTTCGTCGGACACGATCAGCGTGGCGGTGTTCACATCAGCCGAGCGGCTCGCAGAGAGGAACGCGCGCTCGATTTCGCGCACATGTCGCAGCACGCTCTCTACCGTCCACCTTTTTTTGCGCAGCCAATCCTGCACCGCATTGAAGCGATACAAGCACGTGGCGTCGAACGTCGCGCCCATGAAGCGACTCCCGTCACGTGCAAATTGAACTGCGGAATCTTGGGACTCGAGTGCCGAAAAGCCTGCGTACCATCCCGTGTCGCGCGGGCGAGGGCCGAAGCCCGGGGGACAGTGCAGGAAGCAGACGCCTTCGCCGGCCATGGCGTATTTGTAGCCGCCGGCGAGGTAGAAAACGCGATCGGCGACAGTCCTGAGATCGGTCGGAACCGCCATGAAGCCGTGATAGCCGTCGATCACGACATAAGTCGCAGGATCTCGTACCGCGCCGACCACCTCCGAGAGATCAAGTACGGCATAACCTGAATCGAAAAAGACCTGGCTGAGGAACACCAGGTCGAAAGCGCTCCCGGCGGCTTCTGCTGCGAAGCGTTCCTCGAACGTCGGAAACGGTTCGGTCGGAACGCGGGTGACATCGGCCAAACCTTCCTCTTCAAGCCGCGTGATTTGGCGAGAGAAGCTCATGAACTCGCCGGTCGTCGTCAGCACGCGGATCGGACGACTTTGCGGCAAGCACGAGAGTATGCGCAGGACGAACGCGTGCGTGTTCGGCCCGAACGCAATGCTGGTTGAATCGGGAAGCGCAAGTTGGCGCGCAACATGCGCCTGGGCGCGCGGAATGACGTCGGCAAAGATGTAATCCCATTTGTGATCCAGGAGACGCGCGGAGTCCGTCCATGCCTGGAGTTGCGCGTCGAACGAGACATCGGGCCACGGATGATGGCTGTGTGCTGCGCAATGCAGTGGCGCATCCGCTTGGCCGAACGTCTTTTCGAACCCGGTCATTGCGGCGACTGCGGTCCGGCCTTGATGTCGGGATCATTCAGATGCTCCGCCTTCCAACGCATCGCTTCCCAGATGCGGGTGCGACCCGACGGATGATCATAGAAGATGGCTTCCTCCCATGGGCTCGGATCGAGCTTTCGATAAGTGCTGAGCTTCAGCACTGCCGTGGCGAACGCGTCGGGTTTGCGCGTCGCGTTGATGCCGAACATGTCCGCGTGGATCTCGGTCGTTCGCGAAATGGCGTTGGTCACGGGAGTTGCGAGCAACGAAAAAATCGTCGCCAGGGCAGCAAGCACCGGCAACCCGGCCGGATCGTCAATCATTCGGATGTGCCAACTGCCGCCGAATATGCCGGTCAGCCAGCTAAAGCCCGAGTTCACAAAGGCGAATCCCGCCAGATAGACGAGCGCGATAAGCAGCAGGAGGCGGAAAGCGTCGTCAGCCACATAGTGCCCCATCTCGTGGCCGAGTACCGCCAATACTTCGTCATGCGTTCCCTTGTGCAGAAGATTGTCGTTGAGAGTGATCCGCGTCGTTCCGAGAAAGCCCGAGACGTTGGCCGAGATGCGATCGGATTGCCGCGAAGCGTCCGACACGTAGACATTGTCCGCTGGAATACCATTGGCTCGCGCCAGTGCAAGAACATCGCTCTTCAACGGGCCTGACGGCATCTGCGAAAAATGATTGAACAGCGGTGCAATGAAAACCGGCCCGATGATGAAAAGTATTGTCAGATAAATCGTGGCGATGCCCGTGCCCCAAAGCCACCAGTTGCGCGGCGTAAAGCGGATAGCGGCATAGATGAGCGTCAAGACGATCATGCCCGCCACCAACGAGAGGCCGAACACGATTGTCTGATCGCCAGACCAAGCGACGAACGTCTGATTCATAAGGCCATAGGAGCGCTCGCGGAAAAAGCCTTCGTAGATCGTGAGCGGCAGCGTCAGAATGGTCGTCAACGCGATATATTGCGCGGCATAGATCGGCACCTGCCAGAAGCGCGAGGGCGTCCAGCGTTGCGCAAGATCGCGCATGCGCACAGAAATCTTCAACCAGAGCAGCAGCGCCGATACGGCGACCGCATAAAAAGCGT
>Ga0068856_100008275_pt1 | contig 10137 bp, 9 predicted proteins | sample KBSCornC62_FD_66595 | JGI IMG/M metagenome (GOLD analysis project Ga0068856, IMG submission 66595) | Corn rhizosphere microbial communities from Kellogg Biological Station, Michigan, USA - KBS Corn C6-2 | ecosystem: Host-associated > Plants > Roots > Rhizosphere > Soil ... | reverse complement strand
CGAGCCCGAGCCCGAGCCCGAGCCGGACCCGGAGCCCGAGCCTGAGCCGGAGCCCGACCCCGTCGCAAGCAAGCCCGTGGAGCTCCCCGCCCCGGTCCTGCCGCCTGTCGCCGAGCCTCCGAAGAAGCGGGGGTTCTTCGCCCGCCTCTTCGGCCGCCGCAAGCGCGCCGAGGAAGTCGCCGTCGCGGAGCCCGTGGAGGAAGCAACGCCGCAGCCGGCGGAGGACGCAAAGCCCGAGCCGGTCGCGGAGCCGGCGCCGCCGGCGCCCGCGAAGCCCGAGCCCACATCCCCCAAGCCCTACGCCGAGCGGGAGACGAAGTGGGTCGTGAACGCGGACCCGGAGCACGCCGTCGCGCTCGTTCCCACCCCCGAGCCCGTGCCTGAGGTCGAGCCCGTCGTCACCGACGAGCGCGCACTGGAGGTGCTGACCTCGACGCTCGACGCGCTCGGGGCTGCGCACCACCGGCCGTTCTCGCGCAGCTAGCGCTGAGCGCACCGCCGCGACGGCCGCGGCGGTAATCTCGCGCCCGGCATGCTTCGCGCCCTTCTCAACTTCGCGGCCGACGAGCCCTCCAAAGTGCCGTTCTACATCGCCGGCGCGGTCTTCGCCGCGTGGGCGGTGCTGCTCTCGTTCCTCGGGCTCTCGCGCGCCAGCTTCCCGGGCGGCAGGCGCGGCCAGGGCGCGGTCGTCGGCATCAGCGTCCTGCTCGCCGCGGTCGCCATCGGCACAGCCATCGGCACCGCCTCGACCGAGAAGCCGGAGAACAAGAAGGTCGTCGAGGCGGGCGCCGTCAAGCCTGCCGCAGTGGCGCCCAAGGCCGCCGCCACCGGCGGCACCGCCGCCCCGGCCACGCGGCCCGCGGCCGCCGCCCCGCTCGCCCTCGCCGCCGACCCCAGCGGCGCCCTCAAGTACGACAAGAAGGCACTCAGCGCCAAGGCCGGCAAGGTCACCATCGCCTTCACCAACGCCTCCCAGGTCGGCCACGACGTGACCATCGCCAAGGGCCCGACCAAGCTCGCCGGCACGAACGTGATCACGAACTCCAAGGCCTCGGTGAGCGTGTCGCTGAAGCCCGGCGCCTACGTCTTCTACTGCTCGGTCCCCGGCCATCGCCAGGCCGGCATGCAGGGATCGCTCACCGTCACCTGATCTACACTCCGGCGCCGCCATGGCCCGCGAGAAGGCGCCCGAGACCTACGACGAGAAGCTCGCCCAGCTGGAGCGGCTCCGCCACGACTCCCTGCAGGGGTCGGAGGCCGCCGTCGAGAAGCAGCATGCGCGGGGCAAGTACACGGCGCGCGAGCGCATCGAGAAGCTCCTCGACCCCGGCTCGTTCCAGGAGCTCGACACCTTCGTGCGCCATCGCGAGCACGAGTTCGGCCTCGAGAAGAACCGGCCCCCCGGCGACGCCGTCGTCACCGGCCACGGCACCATCGACGGCCGCCGCGTGTGCGTGTTCTCCCAGGACTTCACCGTGTTCGGTGGCTCCCTGGGCGAGGTCATGGGCGAGAAGATGGTCAAGGTCATGGACCTGGCGGCCAAGATCGGCTGCCCGGTCATCGGCATCAACGACTCCGGCGGAGCGCGGATCCAGGAGGGCGTCGTCTCGCTCGGCGCCTACGGCGACGTGTTCGTCCGCAACGTCATGTGCTCGGGCGTGATCCCGCAGATCTCGCTGATCATGGGCCCGTGCGCCGGCGGCGCGGTGTACTCCCCCGCGATGACCGACTTCATCTTCATGGTGAAGGAGACCTCGCACATGTTCATCACCGGCCCCGAGGTCATCAAGACGGTCACCGGCGAGGAGGTCGACTTCGAGTCGCTCGGCGGCGCCATGGCCCACAACAGCAAGTCCGGCGTCGCCCACTTCGCCTCCGACGACGAGGACCAGTGCCTCGAGGACACCCGCTACCTCCTCTCGTTCCTGCCTCAGAACAACCTCGAGACGCCCCCGCGCGTGCTGCCGAGCGACGACCCGATGCGCATGGACGAGGCGCTCGATCACGTCGTCCCCGACAACGCGAACAAGCCCTACGACATGCGCGACGTCATCCGCTACATCAGCGACGACGGCGAGTTCTTCGAGGTCCACGAGCACTACGCGCCCAACATCGTCTGCGGCTTCGGGCGGCTCAACGGCTACGCGGTCGGGATCGTCGGCAACCAGCCGGCCCAGCTCGCCGGCGTGCTCGACATCGACTCCTCCACGAAGGCGGGGCGGTTCGTGCGCACCTGCGACGCGTTCAACGTGCCGATCCTGACCTTCTGCGACGTCCCCGGCTTCCTGCCGGGCACCTCGCAGGAGTGGGGCGGGATCATCCGCCACGGCGCCAAGCTGCTCTACGCCTATACCGAGGCGACGGTGCCCAAGATCACCGTGATCACCCGCAAGGCCTACGGCGGCGCCTACGACGTCATGGCCTCCAAGCACATGCTCGCCGACTTCAACTTCGCCTGGCCGACCGCGGAGGTCGCGGTCATGGGCCCCGAGGGCGCGGTCAACATCATCTACCGCCGCGACCTCGAGCATTCGCCGACGCCGGACACCCGCCGCAAGAAGCTCGTCGCCGACTACAAGGCGCGCTTCGCGAACCCCTACACCGCGGCCGAGCGCGGCTACGTCGACGACGTGATCGTGCCCCACGAGACGCGGCCGAAGGTCATCACCGCCCTCGAGACACTGCTGACCAAGCGCCAGCCCGGCCCCAAGCGCAAGCACGGCAACATCCCGCTCTAGGCGGCTTTACTACGGCTTTCACGTGCGGATAGGGTCGGCGTGTGCAATCTCGCCGACGTTTCCTCGCCTCAGCCGTCGGGCTCGCCGCCGCGACCATCGTCGCTCCCGCCTCCCCCGACCAGGCGCTCGCCGGCACGCGACGCGTCCGACGCTTCGGTCGCGCTTCGTTCCCCGACGGTGTCCTCTCCGGCGACCCGAGGCCCGACGGCGCGGTTCTGTGGACGCGGCTCGCCGACGTGGGCGGGAGCGGCTCGGTGCAGCTCGAGGTCGCGAAGGACCGCGGCTTCCGCAAGGTGGTCGCCACGAAGGACGTCGCGACCAACGCGGCCAAGAACTTCACCGCCAAGGTCGCGGTGAAGGGGCTCGACCCGCACGAGCGCTACTACTACCGCTTCTTCACGCGGGGCTCGAACGGCCCGGTCGGGCGCTTCCAGACCGCGCCCGCGCCGGGCTCGAAGGAGACCGTTCGCTTCGCCTTCTTCTCCTGCCAGGAGTACACGTTCGGCTACTACAACGCCCACGCGCTCATGGCCAAGGACGATCTCGACTTCATCCTCAACCTCGGGGACTACATCTACTCGGACGTGTCCTTCGGTCCGCCCCAGGGCGTCCGCGCCGCGGACTTCACGACGTCGACGGGCTTCAGCGCGGTCACTCTCGACGAGTACCGCCAGCGCTACCAGGTCTACCGCAGCGACAAGAACCTGCGGAAGCTGCACGCCCAGTTCGCCATGATTTCCTGCTGGGACGATCACGAGGTCCAGAACGACTACTCGGGGGGCGATCCGAGCGGCGGCACGGTCAGCGGCGACCCCTACACCCCGCAGCGGCGCAACGACGCCTACCGTGCGTTCTTCGAGCAGATGCCGACGCTCCCGATCGGGACCTCGCGGCTGTACCACAAGGCCTCCTTCGGCCGCACCGTGGATCTCTTCGTCCTGGACGAGCGCCAGTACCGCGCAGCCAATCCCTGCGGCGACAAGGCGGGGCCCCCGTGCGCTGAGCTCGACCAGCCACGCACCATGCTGGGCGCCGCCCAGCTCCCCTTCCTGACGAGCGGTCTGACGAAGTCCAAGGCGACCTGGAAGGTCATCGCCAACGAGGTGATCATGTCCGTCCTCAAGGCCGATGCGACCAGCCTCGCCGACTACGACGCCTGGGACGGCTATCCGGTCGAACGCGAGGCGATCCTGCGCACGGTCGCGAAGACCGACGGCGTGATCTTCGCCAGCGGCGACTACCACACGACCATCGTCTCCGACGTCCAGCGCCAGGACGGCACGACGGTCGCACCCGAGTTCGGCGGGATCTCGATGACCTCGTTCAGCGACGCGGAGGTGGCGGCGATTACCGGCACGCCCGGCTACGGCACGCCCGACGATCCGACCATCCCTCCCGCGCAGCTCCAAGCGATCGTCGCCGCGAACCCGTGGTTCGTCGACTTCGACCCGATCCATCACGGCTACGTGCGCTGCGAGGCATCGCCGAGCCAGTTCAAGGCGACCGTCCGAAAGCTGGAGACCGTGCGGCAGGTGAGCACCGCGTTGGCCGCCCAGAACACCTACACGGTGCACAAGGGGCAGCGCGGGGTGAAGGGGTAATCGCTAGTCGCTAGAGGCTTACGATTTTGGCCGCCGCGTTGCCGGCCCTCCACGCTTCGTACGCCGCCGTGGCCACCGCGAGGTCCTGGATCGCCAGCCCGGTGGAGTCGAACAGCGTCACCGCGTCGGGCCCGGGGCGCCCGGGCGCCTCGCCCGCCAGGACGGCGCCGAGGTCGGTGACCTGGTCGCGCGTGACCAGGCCCGCCTCCACGGCGCCGGTCAGCTCGCCGCCGTGCGAGGCCTGCGCCCACTCGTCGCAGAAGAGCGCGCACGAGGCCACCGCGCCCGGCGTGGCCTCGGCCTTGCCCGGGCCGTCGGCGCCCAGCATGTTCAGGTGCAGCCCCGGCCGCAGGTCGCCGGCTTCGACCACGGGCGTGTGGCCGGGGGTGACGCAGGCCACGATCTCGGCCCCGAGCGCATCCTCGCGCGTGCCCGCGGCCCAGCCCAGCTCGCGCGCGAGCGCGAACGCGCGCTCCTCCTCGGGGTCGGTGCAGACGCCGGGCCCGTAGCCGGCGGCGGCGAGCGCGCGCGCCGTCCACACGCCGTGCAGCCCGCAGCCGACGATGCCGACGGTGGACGCGTCGCGGGCGGCCAGCGCCTGCGTGGCCACCGCCGCCACCGCGCCGGTGCGCAGGGCGGTGACCGAGCGGGCGTCGAGCAGCATCAGCGGCTCGCCGCTCTCGGCGTCGGACAGGCAGATCACCCCCATGACCACCGGCAGGCCGCGGGCGGGGTTGGCCGGGAACGACGTCACCCACTTGAGCAGCGCCAAGCCGCCGCCGCGCGCGGGCATGGCGCGGAAGTCACCGTTGGGCGGCGCCTCGAGGTACACCTTCGGCGGCATCACCCACTCGCCCCGGTGGTGGGCGAGAAAGGCCTCGCGCACGCGCGCGATCGCGTCCAGCAAGGGGACGGCGTCGAGCACGGCGTCGTAGGCGAGGACGGGTAGGTCGGGCATGGGCGCGGCCGGACGATAGCCTCGGGGCGTGGTCAATCGCCGCCCGCAGCTGCGCATCGTGGCCCCGAGCGCCTCGCCCGACGAGGCGGCGGCGGTCGTCGCGGCGCTCGAGCGCTTCATGCGCGATCACGCCCCGCCGCCGGCGCCGCCGGCCGAGCGGCAGAACCCGTGGCTGCGCGCCGCGCTGCTCGAGCAGACCGGCCGCGAGCCCGACGGCCCGTCGCCCTGGGGCGACCCGCACCCATGGGGCGCCTGAGCTCCACCTACCGCGAGCTCCCTCCGCCCCCGCGCCTCGCCGCCTCCGTCGCCTGCGTGTGGATGCGCCACACGGCGGCGCCGGGCACCCATCTCGTCGTGCCCGACGGCTGCATCGACCTCGTCGCCACTTCGCGCGGCCTGCTCGTGGCCGGCCCCGACACCGGCCCGATGCCGACGGCGGCGCACGCCGGCACCACGATCTTCGGCCTGCGCTTCCGCCCCGGCGCCGCGGCGCCGGTGCTGGGCTGGCCCGCGCACGAGCTGCGCGACCGGCGCACGCCGCTGGAGGAGCTGTGGGAGCAGGCGGTGCGGCCGGTCAGGTCACTGGCCGACCTCATCGCCATCGTCGACGGCCGCGAGGCCCCGCCGCCCGACCCGATCGTCCGCGCCGCCGTCCACGCCCTCGCCCGCGGCCGCCGAGTCAGCGACCTCCCAGCCGAGCTGCACCTCTCCGAGCGCCAGCTGCGCCGCCGCTTCCACGCCGCCGTCGGCTACGGGCCCAAGGTGCTCGCTCGCGTCTTGCGCTTGCAGCACATGTTCGCCTTGGCCCCGTGGGCGGGCGACAACCTCGCGCGGCTCGCCGCCGAGGCCGGCTACGCCGACCACGCCCACCTCGCGAGCGAGACCGTCGCGCTGACCGGCCTGACCCCGCGCGCTCTGCTCGACGACCGTTTTGCTCAAGCCGCAGAGGCGCCCGCGGCCTAGGGTCGCGGGCATGGAACAGCGCATCAGCCTCATCACCCTGGGCGTGCAGGACCTGGCCAAGGCGCGCGCCTTCTACGCGGGCCTGGGCTGGCACACGAACGCCGCCCCCGACGACGACGTCGCGTTCTTCCAGGCCGGCGGGATGATCTTCGCCCTCTGGAGCCGCGCCAACCTGGAGTCCGACAGCGGCGTGACCGACACGCACGGCTGGGGCGGCGTGACCCTGGCCTACAACGCCCGCTCCCCGGATGAGGTGGACGCGGTCCTGGCCGAGGCGCGCGCCGCCGGCGCCACCATCCCCCGCGCCGGGGCCGAGACCTTCTGGGGCGGCTACTCGGGCATCTTCGTCGACCCCGACGGGCACCCGTGGGAGGTCGCCCACAACCCGCACTGGACGATCGCCGAGGACGGGACGGTGCGCCTCGGCTGACTAGCGGCCGAAGCCGAACAGCTCGCGGGCGATCGTCCGCATCTGGATCTCCTCCGACCCCTCGGTGATCCGGTAGCGACGGTGGTGGCGGTAGATGTGCTCGAACGGCTTGCCGCGGGTGTAGCCGATGCCGCCGTGGACCTGGATGGCGCGGTCGGCGGCGTCGCACACGAGCCGGTTGGCGCGGTAGTTGCACATCGACACCTGCTCCGAGGCCGACAGCGGCCCGTTGGCGTCCATCCGCTCCGCCGTCGCGCGCACCAGCTCGCGCACCAGCGCGCACTCGGTGTGCAGCTCGACGAGCGGGAACTGGATCGCCTGGTTGACCGCCAGCGGCTTGCCGAACACGGTGCGCGAGCGCGCGTAGGCCACGCTCTCGTCCACGCAGAACTGCGCCGCGCCCAGGCTCGAGGCGGCCTGGCGGATCCGGTTCTCGTGCACGAACAGCAGCGCCGAGTGCAGCCCCTGGCCCTCCTCGCCCACGGTCGCCGACGCCGGCACCCGCACGTCGGTCAGCGCCACCTCGGCGTGGTCGGAGGGCATGTTGAAGGTCCAGTGCTGGTAGAGCACCTCGAGCCCCGGGGTCGCCGTCGGCACCAGGAACGCGGTGATGCCGCGGTGCGCGCCCGGCTCCCCGCTTGTGCGCGCGAACACGAGGTCGTAGTGGGCGCGGTGCATGCCGGTGTTGAAGCGCTTGCGCCCGTTGATGACCCAGTCGTCGCCGTCGCGCACGGCCCGCGTGGAGAGCCAGGTCGCGTCCGAGCCGTGCTCGGGCTCGGTCAGGCCGAACCCGCACAGCACCTCGCCCCGGATCATCGGCTCGATCAGCTCCCGCTGCTCGGGCGTGCCGAGGGCGTGCAGCACGAGCACGAGCGGGAAGTTGCCCACGCACGCCACCTCGGACTGCAGATCGGAGTGCAGGCCCAGCGGCTTGTTCGCCAGGTGCTCGCGGATGACCGCCATGTCGGCGTTCGCGCCGTCGGACCCGCCGAGCGGCGCCGGCAGCGCGAACCGGTACAGGCCCGCCGCGTCGGCCCGCCGCACCATCTCGCCCAGGAGGTCCTCCCAGGCCCGCGCGGGGACCCCGCCGGCCGCGGTGTCGGTGCGCGCGAACTCCCGCCGATGGTCGAAGAACTGGGGGTTGTCCGCCTCCAGCGGAGCGACCTCGCGTGCGATGAACGCGTCGATCTCGGCGAGCAGGGTGGCGGTGGTGGCCGTAATTGCTTGAATCCAAGTCGGGTTTAGTACCTTTGCCTGATGGCGACCGACACCGGAACCACTGAATCTACGCGCAAGCGCGGGCGTCCGGGCTCGCTCGAAAACCCCGAAGTCCACTACGAGAACGTCCCGGGCCACTGGATCCCGATCCTCGACCGGGAGTTCGACGACTTCGACAACGAGGCCAAGCGCTTCCTCGACGGCGAGATCCGCGAGGACGAGTTCATCGGCTTCCGCCTCAAGCAGGGCGTCTACGGCCAGCGCCAGGCCGAGCGCCAGATGGTCCGGGTCAAGCTGCCGATGGGCGGGGTCAACCCCGAGCAGCTGGAGGCCTTCGCCACCGTCATCGAGAAGTACGTGCCCTTGAACAAGGGCCACATCACCACGCGCCAGAACATCCAGATGCACCACGTGCCGCTGCCCGACGCAGCGCAGCTCATCCGCGAGCTGGGCGAGGCCGGCCTGTCCTCGCGCGAGGGCTGCGGCAACACCGTCCGCAACGTCACCGGCGACCCCTGGGCCGGCGTCTGCGACGACGAGCCCTTCGACGTCACGCCGTACGCGGCCGCGTACGTGCGCTACTTCGTGCGTCACCCCACGACGCAGCTCATGCCGCGCAAGATCAAGACGGCCTTCACCGCCTCGGACGCCGACCGCGCCATCACCGGCATCCACGACATCGCGTTCATCCCGCGCGTCCGCGAGATCGACGGAGAGCGCGTGCGCGGCGTGGAGCTGCGGGTCGGCGGCGGTACGTCGATCATGCCCCGGGTCGCGCCGACGATCTACGAGTTCCTGCGGCTCGACGACGGCGAGTACCTGAAGGTCTCCGAGGCCGTGTTCCGGATCTTCGACCGCCAGGACTGGCTGCGCAAGAACCGGGCGCGGGCACGCATCAAGGTGCTGATCGACAAGATCGGCGCCGACGCCTTCCGCGACCTCGTCGAGGAGGAACTGCAGGGCGACTGGGTCGACGAGCGCGACTTCGACCCGACGCCGCTCATGTACCTGTTCGACGAGGAGGCCAACGCCCCGGCCCCGCCGCCGAACCCGAGCAGCCCCAACGGCGACCGCACCGCCTTCGACCGCTTCCTGGGCGCCAACGTCCAGCCCCAGCGCCAGGAGGGCTTCGTGACCGTGACGGTCAAGGTCACCCGCGGCGATCTCTCCCCGGACCAGCTCCGCGGCCTGGCCGCGGTCATGCGCGACTTCTGCGGCGGCTCGGCCCGCACCACCGTCGACCAGAACCTCGTGCTGCGCTGGGTGCGCGAGGAGTCGGCCTACGACGTGTGGCAGCGCCTCGTCGCGCTCGAGCTCGGCGACGCCGGCGCCGACGAGGTCACCGACGTCGTGTCCTGCCCCGGGACCGACTCGTGCAAGCTCGGCATCACCAGCTCGATGGGCCTCAACAAGGCCATCGAGGAGCGCGTGGCGGCGATGGAGATCGACGACCCGCTGACCAAGCGCATCCACATCAAGATGAGCGGCTGCCCCAACGGGTGCGGGCAGCACCACATCGGGAACATCGGCTTCTACGGCGCCTCGATCAGGCTCGGCGAGCACACCGTGCCCGCGTACATCGCCCACCTCGGCGGCCGCTACGAGGGCGGCGACGTGGCCTACGGCCAGCGCCTGAAGGTGCGTCTGCCGGCCAAGCGCGTGCCCGACGCGGTCGAGCGCTGGATCCGCCACTACGAGGACAACCGCAACGAGGGCGAGCCCTTCAACGCCTTCGTCGACCGCGTGGGGACGGCCGAGTTCGAGGAGCTCGTCCGGCGCGACCTCGCTCTCCCGCCGGAGTTCAGCCTCGAGTCGATGGCCGAGTTCATGGACTGGAGCCGCGACGTGCCTTTCGAGGTCATCCGGGGCGAGGGCGAGTGCGCGGTCTGACCGCCGACAGCGCGCCGGACCTGGAGCCGGCGTCGGCCGAGGAGGTCCTGCGCTTCGCGGTGGAGCGCTTCCACCCGCGGCTCTACGTGGCCTGCTCGTTCCAGAAGGAGGCCTCGGTGATCATGGACCTCCTGCTGCGCATCGAGCCCGAGGCGCGCTTCTTCACCCTCGACACCGGCGTGCTCTTCGACGAGACCTACGCGACGTGGCACCGCGTGGAGGAGCACTACGGCATCACCGTCGACCGCTACGCGGGCATCTCGCTCGACGAGCAGGCCGAGCGGCACGGCCAGGCGCTGTGGAACCGCGACCCCGACCGCTGCTGCTCGATCCGCAAGG
>Ga0068856_100008274_pt1 | contig 10139 bp, 8 predicted proteins | sample KBSCornC62_FD_66595 | JGI IMG/M metagenome (GOLD analysis project Ga0068856, IMG submission 66595) | Corn rhizosphere microbial communities from Kellogg Biological Station, Michigan, USA - KBS Corn C6-2 | ecosystem: Host-associated > Plants > Roots > Rhizosphere > Soil ... | reverse complement strand
TCTTCACCCGCGGCTAATTTCGCTAATTCGGGGACAGGCTACGAGTTCCCAAATAGAAGCATGTCGATTTCTGTTCGAGTCTGTGAGCCGAATGAAATAGCATTGCTCCGAGAACGCTACCGCGAAGAGATGGACTGCCAGATCATTCATGATTCAATTCATGCTCGCCCTGGCTGGACCATGGAATATGCGTCGGATCTCAACCGAACCACGGTGGGATACGGATCGGTGGCCCGTCGGCGGCCCTTGGACGACCTCGCACACGCTATACGAGTTTTATGTAAAAGAAGATTGCCGGCAGCGCATCTTTGATCTGTTCGCGGCGTTGCTGGCATCGTGTGGTGCAAGCTTGGTCGAAACCCAGACCAACGCGCCAATTCTGCAGGTGATGCTGCACACGTTCGCTCAGAATGTCCGCGCCGAGGCAATCGTGTTCGAGGACCGGTTCGAAACACGGCTTGCGCCGGAGGGATCAGGTTTTCATCCAACCGACCCCGCGAGATGGGGAGCTGTTGAGAAAGTTGGATCTGGATCAAACGGCAGGTTGGGCGGTGACGTTCAACGGCAGTATTGTCGGAGCGGGCGGAGTCCTTTACCACTACAACCGCCCATATGGCGATATCTACCTGAAAATCGTGGATCCGTTTCGAGGCAAGGTTTTCGGAGCTTATCTGGTTCAGGAGTTGAAGAGAGCTTGCCGGGCCGGCGGCAGCGTTCCCGCAGCCCGTTGCAACATCGGAAATCTGGCGAGTCGAAGGACACTTCAGAAAGCGGGCTTCGTGCCGTGTGGGAATCTTGTGGCCGGCGATCTGGTGAAAAATGCGTGCTCGTAAGGCGGCATGAATAATTACCTGATTTAGTAGCCTGTCCCCGAATTGAATTCGGATTGAATTAGAATTACGCTGGCAGCCGGATACTCATTAATTCCGACAAGCTGACATACTGATCCAGCCACTGCTGCGCCCTTGCGTCGCCGCGTTGGGCTCGCCGCCGCAGACGCGGATAAAGTCGCCCCTGGATTGCATAAACGTGGTTCTGCGCCGCCCATAGGTTCACCGGAAATGGCATCTGCTTGACGATAGTCAGGCATTTATGCAAATCCTGAAGCTTAGTCAAATTCGACGGGTCCGCGGCAAACCGTCCGGCCAGCGAATCGACTTTCTGCCGCAGCAGGAACTCGAGCGTGGTTCTGTCCAGTGTCAGATTACCCGCCTGTGCTTCCCGCAATAAGTTGCGAATGCGTTCGGCATCGAGGTCGTCGTTTGAAAACGCGCGCCGCAAAAGACCGTTAATCGCATACTCGACCGCGGCTGTAAATTCGCGGGGCATGGGCGTCCCAAGCGTCATCAGAAAGCGCATCAGCGCTGCGTGACGATCGTAAAGCTGCAGATAAGCCGCCTCGGCTTCGGCGACCGTACCCGATAAAATGATGCGGACGATGCGCCGCTGCTCATCGCGGAACAGCGAGCGCAGGGAATATGTCTTTTCACCGAAGCGCCGGTCGAGCAGCCGGACCACCTCCGGAATGTCCACTCGCTCGAATGCGCCGCTGATGCTCGCGAGCATGTCCTGATAAGTACCGCCCCCATCCCCTTTGCGAACGCCGCCCGCTACGTTATGATCCCCGAAATGTACAACCCAGAATGTAAGGATCTCCGACTCCTGCGTTACCTTCGATGTGAAATTAGCTTGGCCGAGCGCCATGCGAAGTTGGCCCGCCTCGCCGGTGTGATAGTCCAAGCGTTTTACTTCGTAGGAGAAGATATCGGCCTTTTCGCCATAAGGCGTGAATAGTGAGCTGATGGAATAGTGAGCGCCGACTTTCTCCAAATCGACGATCGACGGCTTCACGTATCGCCGGTAGATGTTCGCGCCGTCCCCATACTCAGGGAGATTGCTGCGGGCCGCAGCCAGCCGCTCCAAAAAAGGCCCTTCGAGCGCGTTCGAAAATAGCTCACCCGCAAGCTGCACTACGCGACCGGCATATTGAATGACCTGTACAGTTTCGATGCCTGAAAGCTCGTCGAAAAACCAGCCGCAGCTCGTATACATGAGCATGGCGTTGCGCTGCAACTCCATCAGCTTCCAAACGGTCACCTGCTCGGCATCGGTTAGTGGATGCAAAAAATGTTCCTGGCCGAAACGTTGCCGGGATTCCGGGAATCGGTTGAGGATCACGGCGATATAGGCATCGCGCGCCGCCCAGGGGTCGCGCAGCAGCGTGGAGCCCAGCGCCTCAAAATCCGCAGCAATCGAATCGCGAAGCCAATCGAGCGCGTCGCGCAATGGCCGGCGCCATTCCTGGTTCCATCCGGGCCGGCCCGCGTTGCAGCCGCAATTGGAGCGCCAGCGCTCCACCCCGTGAATGCAGCTCCAGGAAGTATTCTCGAAAATCCGCGCTTCCCAGGCCGGCGGACTCTTGGCCAGAAACTCGCCGTAATTCGTGATGCGGGCCCACTTCTTCGCCTCGATCAGATCGAGAGCATAGGCCAGCGCCATTTCGCCGTGCCGATGGTGATGCCCATACGTTTCTCCATCCGTTGCGATGTGCATCAATTGCGGCCCGTCGTCCGATTCGGCGAACGCCCCGGTCAACCGGGCCGCGAAAGCCTCGCCATTGTGCAGCAACTTCTCGAAGGCCACTGCCTGGGAAATCGGGCCGTCATAAAAAAAGATGTTGATAGGCGCGCCGCTCGGAGTTCGCAGCAAATAGGGGCGTGTCGGATCCACCTTGCCGCCGGAGACGTCCTGCCAATCTCCATCTCCCAACGGCCGGACTGCGCTTGCCTGATGCGGCGCCAGCACCGTGAACACGATTCCGGCACGCGCCATCAGATCGAGCGATTCCAAATCGACCGCGGTTTCCGGCAGCCACATTCCCTCGGGCAGGCGGCCAAACCGTTTACTGAAATCCTCGATGCCCCAACGAATTTGCGTCGCCTTATCGCGCGAATTCGCGAGCGGCATGATCATGTGGTTATACGCTTGCGCCATCGCCGAGCCATGGCCGGAAAACTGCTTCTGGCTATCCCGGTCAGAGTCGATAATGCCTTTGTATATGTCGGGCGCACGTTCGGCCGCCCAGGACAGCAGCGTGGGCCCGAAATTAAAACTGATTTTCGAATAGTTATTGACGATGCGCGTGATGCGATGCTGCCCGTCGAGAATGCGGGCGGCCAGGTTCGGAGCGTAGCACTCGGCCGCGATGCGCTCGTTCCAATCGTGATAAGGGTATGCCGAATCCTGCAACTCTATCTGCTCGAGCCATGGATTTTCGCGGGGAGGCTGATAGAAATGGCAATGAATGCAAAGATATCTCATCCAATCGAGTTTCGAAGCGAATCCTTTTCATGATAAACACGCCGTGCGCGGAAACCTAGCGCAGCGGGTGAGACTGCAGCGAGTGGGGCGTGACATCGGCATCAATCAAGCTCAACGCCCACTGAATAGCGCCCATGTACATTTTCTGCACGCGCGGATCGTCGAGACTGGTTTCCTCATGACCAAACGATGAATACCACACCCGCCCCTTCCCGTACTTTCTTGCCCATACGATGGGCATGTCGTCGTCCGACCGGCGCGCGGCTGCAACCCGCTCGAAGCCTTTCGAGGGCGTTGCTTGGCGCGCTTTCGCTTCCTCCAGTTTGCTCGCGTCGAGCCGCATAATTACGTGATCGACCTCGCGGGAAAAATTCGGTCCGACTACTGTGAACTGATCTTTAAACCAGAACGCGCGCTCGAATCCATCCACGCCCGGAAATTTCGGGTCTTCGAGAATCACCGGCAGATCGGTTGTCGGAAACTCCGAAACCAGATTGCCTCCAATCATCTGGGCGTATTCAGGCCAGAGCAGCAGATGGCCGCCGTTGCCCGCGTGGCCGGCGACAAAGCCTTTACCGTCGTCATGCACGAATGAGAGCAGATTCGCCTTCTGTTCGTCACTGATGGCCCATGGCCCTTCGCCCATGTAAAAGATCCCGTCGAAATCGTCGAGCGTGCGCGCGTTTGTGCCTGGCAGCTTCCCTTTGCGAAGCAACTCCATATCGGTGCGGATGACGGTAATCCAGGCGCCCGACTCGCGGCCGAGCCGTTCGACCGTCGCCAGCGTGTGAGATGCGGAATCGTGATGATAGTTCACGTGCGCATACCACTCGCGCGGATCCGCAATCGCCAGCAGCTTCTTCTTCCCGGGCCAGGTATCCGCGAAGGCGGCGGAGCACATCCAGGCGGACATATGCGTTATCGCCGCGCGGCGAGTCATTTTTGCATTCATTTTTCTTCTCTCGGTAGCGTAAAGGCAAACCAGGCGTCTTTCGCCGCTACTAGCACGTACTGCCGGCCATCTAATTCATAAGTGATCGGCGCATTGGTGACGAACTCATCTAAATTCGTGTGCCAAAGAGTTTTGCCCGTCGCCGGGTCCATTGCGAGAAAATTCCCGGATGTATCGCCGCCAAAGAGTAAATCGCCTTCGGTCGAGAGCAAGCCCGAAATCAGGTTTCCGCTCTTGTCGCCCAGCTCATGTGTCCAGACCACTTTCCCGGTCTTATAGTCGATCGCCATCGTGACGTACTGCACCGGGTACGCCAACCGGCCATAACCGACCGGCGTCAGGAATGCGAATGTGCGGGATGCATTCACAAAGATGAAGCCCCGCTTCGGGTCGTAAGTAGGAGACCACCAATTCGTCGCGCCCAGCGCATAGGGAGAAGCGAGCGTACCTTCCGGTCGTGCATCTTTCAAGTAATTCGGAATCGGGTGTCCGTATTTATCGATGCCTTTAGCCCAATTGGTCACGGGCATGTATTTCGTTGTGAGTAAATGCTCACCTGTCCGGCGGTCGAGAAGAAAGAAGTAGCCATTCCGCGATACCTGCGCCAGCAGTTTCCGCTTCTTTCCGCCGAAATCGCCATCGAAAAGAATAGGAGTCTGCGCGGCATCCCAATCGTGGTTATCGTGCGGCGTCGCCTGGAAGTGCCAGACAAGTTTTCCCGTATCTGGATTCAGCGCAACAATGGACGCCGTGTAAAGGCTATCCTCGCCTTTTTCGTTCGGATGCGGCGCCCTCCGCGGCGGCACGCCATTTCCTGTGCCGGCGTAGTATAAGTTCAATTCGGGATCGTAGGTTCCGGTAAGCCATGGAAAGCCGCCGCCTTTTGCCATGGTCTCTGCATCCGTCCACGTTTCAGAACCGGGTTGTCCCGGGTCGGGAGTCACCCACCACTTCCATTGCAGAGCGCCGGTTTCGGGATCGCGCGATTCCATAAACGCGCGAATGTCATCGTTGTTTCCGGGAGCGACAATCACGTGACTGCCGATGACAATCGGCGCGATCGAGCCGAAGAAATCCTGCTTCACATCGGCTATCTGCACGCGCCATCGTTCGCTCCCGTCCTGCGCGCGAAGCGATACCAGCCAACAATCGGGAGTCATATAGTAGAGCCAGTTCCCATACATTCCAAGGCCGTGATTCGCTACATGAATGGCGCGATTGTTGGGCCAGGACCAATGCCACATCTGCCGCCCGGAGCGGGCATCGATCGCCCAAACGTTGTCGGTGGTCGTGAAATACAGGACGCCTTTCACCAGCAGAGGCGTCGCCTTCAGCCGATGACCTTCATCGGCTTGCTGCGCGTACGACATCCGGCCCATCGCGATACGGTGCATCCAGGCCAAACCCAATATATGGACATTCGCAGCATCAATCTGCGTCAAACTGCTGTGTCGCTGGCCGCTGTAGTCCCCGTTGTAAGTGGGCCATGTATCGGCAGAAGGCTTATGAAACGAGCTCGGATCGAGTAACTGGTAGGCCGGTAATGCCGCAGCCAGGAGGAACAATGGAAAATATTGGCGCAGGCTCATTTCAGCGTGATCAGATAGGCAAGCAGATTGTGGATATCGTCATCCGAGTACCTGGCCATTTGCTCTTTATGCATAGCCAGAGGGTCATCTATCCTGACCGACTTCAGTGTGTCGCGAGAGAAGCTTCGATACTCTCCCGCAGAATCGCGAAAAGAGAAGACGAACTCGTCCGCATAGATCAGTACACCGGAAAGAGCCGCACCGGAAGGCGGTACTACGTTGACGCGAATCGGCTGCGGCCGTGGTGTAAGAAGCGTTGTCACCAGTAAAAGAGGAGAATACTTACTAGCGATTCCTTTTAAGTCGCCGGTAGAGGAGTGGCACTTAGAACAATTGCCGGCGCCATTGAAGTACGCTTCGCCGGCGCGAGCATTGCCTATAAGAAGGCTTTCTTCCGGCACCCGCGGCCCGCGTATCTCGCGCGCCCGGGCGTGAAGAAACGAAACAATATCGGAGATCTGCGGGGAGCTCAGTGACGGGAAGGCAGGCATTCCTTGCGACGGCCGGCCCGCTTGGATGATCGGCCCAAGAATCTCTCCATTCCGATCCTGTGCTGTGAGCCGATTACCCGCCAGCGGCGGAGCCTGCTCGGTTCCCATGGCCTGCGCTCCATGGCAAAAGCCGCAGTTCGAAGCGAACAGTTCGCGCCCGCGCTCGATGGCCGCGGAGTCCGAGCGCGATTGCGCCATGGCCGGAATGGCAGTCAACAAGAGCAGTACTGCTGTGTTTCGCACTAGTGCGCTCGATCGGGCGGCTTCACGTCTCCGGTGGCCGTCCATTCGACGGCGCGCGTGAAGGCCTGTATGAATCCCGGCTGCGTCATCGCAAGCAGATCGTGGCCCAGCACGGTCATTACAACGCGCCCTTGACCGAAGGGAACCGTCCATATTACCGGCTCGTCTTTGCCTGTTCCGCCTCCTCCGCCGGGAATCGCTGGATCGTCGTAAGCCGTCGCAATGACGTGCGCATTCGGCTTCAAATCGATCCTATGATGGAGTTCGTCGTTCGCCAAAAACACCGGCGGAAGGCCTTTGGCAATCGGATGTTCTTTATCGGTCCATTGAACGGGATACACGTGCCGCCGCGTGTGGCCGATGTTCTCGATTTTCCAGTCCATCCCGACCATCTCCTCGAACGCCAGCCACGGCTCGCCTTCCATACGACGCTTCGGTTCCTGCGGATTCCCGCCGGCCTGTCCGAAGAAAGGTCCATAGTCGGTGCCGTGAATAGCCACCATGCCTTTGCCGCCCGTTACGAATTCTTCAATTGCCTTCTCGGTTACATCTCCGAGCCGCGGACCATAGTAATAGTCGACTAGTACATCGTAAGGAGCCAAGGTGGCGGATGTAATCCCGCGGACTTCCTCCTCCACCCGTACGTCGAACCTTCCTGTATTTTCGAGCGTTTCGCGTATGAACGGAACCGTTGGCCGCCACGGATGCGAGTAATCGGAATTCCCGGTGAGAATTATCACCCGAATCGGATCGGCCGCTTCTGTGAGCCCGGCCGCCGCGAGCGCAACGGCGATAACTAAGCAGACTCTTTTCACGTTAGAGTGCAATGCTATCACGTCAGATAGGGATTCGGAGTGATGGCAATACCGCAAAAGTTACAGTATGAAAACTTCGTAACGCCGGACACCCGTCGCGCTCTGTATAGGTAAGGAGAAACAAATCCTCGGAAGGGAAGGCTCTATACATGGCACAACCATTCACAGCCAGCGCTGATGGAGCGTTCGCTGAGCGAACCAAAACGAGGTCCGAATTACGGGCAACACCTGCCTACCAGGCATATCAAATTCTGCATGCCGCTTTCGTGATCGCTCCGATCCTTGCGGGAATCGACAAATTCCTGCACTTGCTTACGAATTGGGACGTGTACCTGGCGCCCCGGATCGCTAATCTATCGCCGATTGGCGGACACGAGTTAATGCTGGTAGTCGGCGTAATCGAAATTCTTGCCGGATTGCTGGTTGCGTTCCGGCCGCGACTTGGAGCTTACGTTGTTATGGCTTGGCTCCTGGCGATCATTGTAAATCTCTTATTACTTCCGGGATTCTTCGATATAGCTTTGCGCGATTTCGGGTTGGCGCTCGGTGCTCTTGCTTTAGGGCGCTTGAGTAAGCAGTACGGGTCCTAGTCTCGTGTTTCTTAAGTTCTTGACGCGAACTCATGGCTCACTAGCATGAATACTCGAAACAGCGCCGCGACTGCGAGGGAGCGGTCTTTCTTTCTCAGGCCAATTTCAATTCTTTGATCGCCTCGCCGGCGCCGCTCAGATTGGCTAATCGCATTTCCGAATACTTGCGGGAAAGGATGACGCCAGGGACGTTGGCGCGAAAAGCCGCCGACACCGCTTCTTTGACGCCGTGCGGCGTGCATTTGCTGTTATTGGCTGCGGTCGGGATGTCGATATCGATGCCCGGCCAGATTAGCGTTTTGGTTCCGGCAGCGCCATCCATGGCGCGCTTCGCTTCGCGATACACGTAATCGCTCGAAAATCCCGTGTACGGAATTTCTTCGTAACTGCGCTCCTCATAGTTCAAGACACGATATTCGAATTCGAGCAGGTCCTGTTTCGGAATGTCCGCAAACACACCTTTTTGGATGCCGTCGATGTAGCGGGCCATGCGTGGACCTGCACAGTTGTTGTACATGACCATTTTGAAGAAGTCAGAATATTTTGATAGTTCCTGCAGATCTTGCTCGGCGCGAAAAGTAGGACTAAAAGAATTGTTGTGAAAAATGTGCCAGCCGCAGAGTAGGTTTGGCTTGACAGATTTCACTTTGCTGTAGAGAGCCTGGTATGTTTCGCGCAGACTGTCGTTCCAGAAGGTTTCCCAGGCTAGAATCTCCGGATAACGCAGAATAATACGCCAAAAGGTTACATAGTTGCCGTCTACCAGGCGTTTACCGCCGGAGGCGTCTTTCAGGAATTTTTCGAGCGCGAGGTATCCTTCGCGGGCTCGTTCCGCATTGATTCCCAGCCGCTTGCCCTTGGCTTGACAAAACTCGCAGAAACAGGATGCGTGTTCGGCGTTGGCCGCTCGTATCGCATTGTTCATGGGCCCCATGCGTTCCGAGCACCACATGATTCCGTCCACGTCGTATGACCGCGAGTAGTCTTCAACAAGCCCTAGCAAAAAATTACGAGTGTTCGGATTGTTGAAACAAATCCGCGCGCCCGGACGGCCGTGAACATCTTTCTCATGTAACTTATCGACGTTTGGCAGGTCCGCGCGAAAGACATCTTCGGCCCATAGGATGGTACGCATGCCGCGCTTCTTGGCGGCGGGAAGCACCGTTGTGATGATGTCTACTCCCGGATGATCCGGGGCGCGCGTATCCTCCGCTTTCAAGGCGGTATCCCGGTAATACTGCGCATGCGGCGTAGCGAAATTGCCGCCGTGGAAATTGAGATCGTATTCCTGCTTGCCGTGGTCGGGCAGCGGCTGCCCGGGTACCTGCCTTCCAGCGATGCCTCGGCCGTACGTAAACACGGCCAGGAAGAGGGTGTTAATTGAGGCGCGCTGCTGAAAAGTATCCAGCACCTGCTCTACTCCCTCATCCAGAAATGAGACGGCGCCCACCTGGATTCCGATCATCGTCTGCTTTGTCGATTGCTGTGCCCAGCTGGGGCTCAGTGAACCGGCGGCGGAACCCGCTATGGCCGCCGTCCTTAAGAAGTCTCTACGATCCATTTCCATCAGTAATAAGTCTCCGTTTTACTCCACGCTAAAAAGTAAGCCTGGCGTTGAATTGCATTACTCTTGCCCCTTGTGTGCTCAGAAGTTGGCCGAACAGTGGGTCGTTGATGCTCGTGCGCAATCCCGAGAGGTTCGTGTGATTCAGAGCATTGAACATGTCCGTGCGGATCTGCAGCCGGACCGCCTCTCCTAGGGAGAAATTCTTTGCCAAGCTGAAATCGACATTCCACATGCCGGGGGCCCGCAAAGCACCTGGGCTGAAATTACCCGGCCGGATGGGTGCACCCGAGGCGCTCGCTACGGGAATTCTCTGAAAAGAAGCCGGATTGAGATAGCGTAGGGTGTCCTGATAATTGGCGAGCACGGCCTGGCCTCCAACATAGTCGGCACGTTGATTGGCCGTGGACGAACTCTGCGTAATGGTGACGGGAAGACCGGTTTGCGCTCCGATAATTCCCGTGACCTGCCAGCTGCCTAGCAAATTGCGGACTAAAGCGCGCCGGCCGGTGAACGCCGGTAATTGATATACGAAATCCGCACTGAAATAGTGTGTGATATCGGATGCCGTGGG
>Ga0068856_100008269_pt1 | contig 10143 bp, 6 predicted proteins | sample KBSCornC62_FD_66595 | JGI IMG/M metagenome (GOLD analysis project Ga0068856, IMG submission 66595) | Corn rhizosphere microbial communities from Kellogg Biological Station, Michigan, USA - KBS Corn C6-2 | ecosystem: Host-associated > Plants > Roots > Rhizosphere > Soil ... | reverse complement strand
TTCCATACGAGTCATATCGCCGCGGTGCCCATTACCTCGAAGTCGTTCTAGGCGAGTCATTAGCCAACACATGCGGGAACCGGCAGGCGAACAAATATCAAAGGGAACAGTAGCCGACCATACGCCCACGACCGGGATCGAGCGATCGCCAAGGGGCCTACTGACGACCGAGGAGTTGAACTGCTTCGGCAATCTCTGCGCGAGTTGAGACGCCCTTGTCAACTGCCAGAAAGCTGAGAATCGAGATGGGCAAGCCGAGTTCAGATGCAGCGAGAGTCTTGTGATGGCCGTCTAACAGATAGTGCGATAGGCACCAATGCGCGTTTATTTCGGGGTCGCCGTCCCAATCAGCGGGTTGTTTCACGTCAAGCACAGAGATGGCCAAAGCAGTAGGTGTTGCACCACCCAATATCGCACTCTTGAATGAACTGACAGTATCCGCATGGAGGAAGCTCTTTGGAAACATCGGCACGATGAATTCAAACAGTCCTCTTGCGTTCGTCATGCGCATTGGTTCCGTCCGATAGTATTCAGTCTTCGTGTAGTGCGGTAACCCCCAGAAGCTGTCCACACCCCACAATGCCACTTGTTCATCGCGAAAGTAATCTCCCGGCTCAGCGGGCACGATTCTCTTCGGCACGCACTTCAAGAGCATGGTGCTGTAGTCGCCGACCGGCAATGCCGTTGCTACGGTTTGCAGGATATCCTCATCGAGCTGCGTGACTCCGTCTCTGAATCTTTGCGTAAGCTCAGTTGGTGAGACCTTGTCGTTGGCACCTTCCAGTCGCTCAAAGAAAAACCCACAAGTTCCGCATATATTTCCGATGCGATACGCCCTTTTACCATCGAGCGTTATGAATCTATCCCAAGCTGGCCAATTTCCGCCTCCCTCGGTTGTGAAGGCTATTCTCGATTCGGAAGATGTGCTAGTGGTCGTGCCCGCAGCAACTAATGTGCTCATGGAAGGATGATAATTTCTGGATTCCGAGAGAGTGACCGGCTATGAGGAAGTTGAGAGCAAGAATTTGCTGGTCTCATCTTTTTTGCGGTGCGGGGAGAAAGCCGGTTGAGGTTCCAAGTCTCCCAGGTGCCCAAAAGCGAGGCACCTGGGGCACCCAGTATTGAGAAGGTTAGTCCCAATAGCACCTGGGCCACCCGCCCAGCCCATCGCCGTCTTCGCGCGAACCATAGTTTGCACCGAAGTCATTAACAGGAAGGTGCTATTCCAGAGACACCTCGACGGACGTAGCGTACTTGCAGGCCATCGAGCCTGTGAACCAAGCCCAGGGAAGGTCCGCTGCGTGGAAAGCCGAAGCGCCTCCACCGCCTCCAGCCTCTAATGGCCACTGCATACCTCGTCGACGTCGCTTGCCAACCCACGACCGAGAAGGCCGCGTCGCGGCCCGCGCTGGTCCGCATCACGCACTGGATCTTCACGCTCAGCTTCTTCGGACTTGCCTTCAGCGGTTTCGCCATCGTTCTTGTGCATCCCCACTTCTATTGGGGCGAAGCCGGGAATGTCGGCACGCCCGCCGTGTTCAGCCTCCCTGTACGCCCTCCCATCCTGTTCGGCTTGCCCGAACGCTCCATTGTGGGTGCACTTTCCGGACGCGGCCGGCATCTCCACTTCCAATCGGCCTGGTTCGCCATCCTGTCCGGCCTGGTATACGTCATCTCCGGAATCTTGTCGCAGCACATCCGAAATCAGTTGGTACCCACGGCCGACCAACTCTCGTGGCGCAGTCTCCGCGCCGCCGTCCAGGATCACCAGAGCCTCAGGACCCTGCGCGCACACCGGTCCTATAACCTTCTTCAGCGACTTACGTATCTCTTCGTTATCTTCATCCTCTTCCCCCTGACGACCCTTTCGGGATTCGCAATGTCGCCCTCCATCACGTCGGTCTTTCCCTCGCTCGCGATCGCCTTCGGCGGCCAGCAATCAGCACGCACTATTCACTTCTTTCTCTCGAGCCTCCTCTGCCTCTTCCTCGTTGCGCATGTTCTGATGATCTGCCTGGCTGGATTCCAGAAGCGAGTGCGATCGATGATCGCAAGCAAGGAGGTCTCATGAGCGAGACTCTCACACGCCGCAAACTCATCACCACGGGCCTCGCAGGCCTCGCCGGGATTGCCGGCATCTCTGCTGCCGAGCGCATAGCCAACGGATATGGCCTCGTCCCGCCCGACAGCGGCGGCATCTGGGGAGTCGGCGAAACCCTCACCTACGCTGCACAGCGCATGCTCATGTCGCACCACTCCATGGCACGCGAGTTCAGCCCATGTGAAATCTCAAAGTCTATCCCTGTCACCAACGGCGCCCCGCAGACTGATCACTACCAACGCCATCTCGCCAACAAATTCAGAGATTGGCGCCTCATGGTGGACGGCATTGTGGCGCGCCCGTCATCCTTCTCGCTTACCGAAATCCAGCGGATGCCCGCCCGCACACAGATCACTCACCAGGCATGCGAACAAGGCTGGTCCTTCATCGCCCAGTGGAGTGGTGTCCCTCTCTCGTACGTCCTCAATCGCGTCGGTGTCAGCACCCGTGCAAAGTACGTCGTCTTCTGGTCATTCGACCCACGCTGGGACAGCCTTGACCTGACCGACGCATTCCACCCGCAAACCTTGCTCGCCTACAACATGAACGGCCAGGATCTGCCCCCTGACTATGGCGCGCCGCTGCGAGTGCGCGTACCCCGCCAACTCGGATATAAGAGCGTGAAATTCCTCACGCGCATCACCGTCGTTGAAGACATCAAGAAGGTCGGCGACGGCAGGGGCTCGGCCTTACCCTCCCACGGCTTCTCCTGGTACGCCGGCATCTAGACCCAACCGAACCTTTGAGATCCTGAACCGCACACCTCCAGACCTCTGCCAACAAAGCGACAAATGCTGAATGGAGTTGTCCGATCCAAAGAGCTATGTTCGCGACGCTAGCTCCGAGGAGGTTCTGGTCTCCACCCCGGCAGACACCAGCTTCGAGGAAGATCGGCACCCGGGGCAAATGTTCCCAGTTCAGTCCCACTTCTTGCCAAGGCCCTCGAGATCTGCGTTCGCAAGATCCTCAGGTGTCATGCAGATCCTGAACTCGACCAAAGCATAAAGCTCAGAAACCACGGCTCCGCAAGCTTAGGCACATCAGATGAATGATTGACGTTCACAATTAGAATGCCGCCGCGCTTGCCCTCACATTCGCTGAAGTAAGCGGCCTCTGGTCTGATGTCGTCTAGAATCTTCTTCATCTTTTTACCGATAGTTCCGTTACGCACTTCTGTGCTGACGGCTCAATGGGGAATTGCACCAGCATTATCATTCGCGTTTTCGGACCTTTCAGGCGCACGCCTGCGCCATTTCATAAGATTGTGGCGGAACGTCTATGCTCGTGACCCAAACGCTAGAGCATGGATGGAAACAGAGTCAAAAGAAAGAATGATTGGTTTCCTGAGTCGTCCGTTCTTGTCCCTTGGCTCACTGCCTCAGAGCTGCCGCAGAGAGCTGTGACAAGGAGTCCCAGAATGGCAGCACCATTACTTGCAAATCAGAGTGGAGGCAGGCCTTGAACCGCTCGGCAATGATTACAGTGCTCCGATACGTGGTCGCTATCGCAGGTGTGGTGTACGTAGGCAGGCAGGTAAAGAAGCCAACCAGGTTTGTGGGACGGCTATTTGCACGGCTGATGAATGATAGTCACTCGGCTCTGACGGACTGGGGGCTGGCACACATAGAGATCGCCAAGAGCGCGACGATCCTCGACGTAGGTTGCGGCGGAGGCAGAACAATGGAAAAGCTGGCGCATATCGCTGCTTCGATTTATGGCGTCGATTATGCATCGGGGAGCGTCGGCGAGTCGCAGTCGCACAACAAGCGACTCATCGCGGAAGGCAGGGTGCACGTTGAGCGTGCTTCAGTATCGCAGCTTCCATTTGGTAATGATTTCTTTGACGTGGCGACGGCCATCGAGACGCAATACTATTGGCCGGATGTAGCTAATGACATGCGTGAAATTCTGCGTGTCCTGAAACCGGGCGGACACCTCATGATAGTGGCGGAGTCGTACAAAGGTGGGCGGAATGATTGGCTTCTGGGGACTGTCATGAGACTGATAGGTTCGAACCGGTTGGGCATCGAGGATCAACGATCTCTGTTTCAGTCTGCTGGCTACATCGAGTTTGAGCCGTTTGAAGAGCTGCGCAAAGGATGGCTTTGCTGCATCGGTCGAAAACCTTTTGTGCAGTGAGTGGAATGATGTCTTTACATTCTGGGCAGCGAAGATTCTTTAATGTTCCGAGTTGGCGACTAGCGGTCTAAAGCGGAGGGGTGCTTTTGAAGGCGTCGAAGTAGTGGTTTTGGCCTTCGTCTTCGTACTCGGCGGAGACTGAGAGGCCGGCGGCTGTGAGCAGCTTCCGGTATTCTTCGGCGCCGAGGGAGACGGATTCGAGATTGGTCATGACGTCGGTCCAGGTGGCGGCTGGGGCGGGAGCGGTGAAGAGGAGGCGGCCGCCGGGGACGAGGATGTCGAAGAATCTTCTTATGAGGCGATGCTGATCTTCGACGTTGAGAAGGAAGATGAGCCCCCAGGCGAGCGCGGCGTCGAAGGTTCGATTGAACATGCCGGAATCCTGGACTGCTTCACAGAGGACGGGCACGCCCGGCAGGTTGCGACGGAACGCCGAGACGAAGGATGGTGCTCCATCGACGGCGAAGACGTCGAGTCCTTCGTCGACCAGGATCGCGGTGAGGGGAAAGCCCGGACCGCAGCCGAGATCGATGACGCTGCTTCGGGGTGGAAGGCTGCAGGCCCAGTTGCGGACTTCTTTCGCGCCGATTCCGGTGGAGGGTGCTCGGCCGCGGCGGGCGAGGAATTCGGTCGATACGGATTCGTAGCCGGTGGATGGGTCCATGTTCGGGATGGTAGCAAGGTGATGCCGCATCAATACGGGCACCGGCCGGCCCAAAAAATAAAGAGGGTCATCCCCGGTCCCCAAAGGCGAGGGACCGGGGGCACCCGGCGCAGGGAGGTTCGTTCCCACCCTAAATTGGTCTCACGACCAATTTAGAATGGGACTCCCACTCCCAGGTCTGTTCGATATCGGCGGACTTCGTTCCCTAAATTGGTCTGATGACCAATTTAGAATGGGGCACCCACTGCCAGGTCTGTTCGATATGGGCTCCTCTTTCAACGAGACGAAAGATTGTCTGGTCTAGAAGCGGAAGAGGTAGCTGCCTTTGATGAAGAACTGGCGGCCGTCGTTGAGGTAGCCGGGGCCGCGGGGGAGGATGGGTTGGGCGGGATCGCACTGGCGGATTGCAGTGGGCTGGAGGGTGCAGAGGGTGTGGTTGAAGTTCTGCAGGTCGTTGTTCCAGCCTACGTAGATGACGGTGCCGGGGTGTGGGAGCCAGGTGAGCAGGGCCTGGGTCTGGATCTGCTTGGTGCGCTGGAGTGAGGTCTCGAGGGAATTGGCGAGGGTGGAGTCGTATTCGGCGATGATGCGGGCGGACCAGGCGCGGGTGAACTGGTAGTTGAGCTTGGTGCGGAAGACTTCGATTTCGTAGACGAGCTGGCCGTCGCTGACGGATTTGTCGCGATCGAAGAGCCATGTGTTGTCGACGGTGAGCTGGCGGAGCGGGTTGACGCCGATGATGGCCTGGACGGTCTGTTGATGCATCAGGAAAGGATTTGAGCCGGCGATGGGGTTGTAATTCACGTTGCCGCTGCGGAGCGCGATGATGTTGAAGTTGAGCAGGGACCAGGGCTGGCCGCGGGCGACGAATCCGCCCTGGTTTTCAGTGAAATTGCGGTTGGATTCGAGGGGATAGCCGTTCTGGGGGCCGACGGTATCGGAGTTCTGGCCGATGAGCGGGGCAAGGACGATGCTGCGCGGGAGTAGCCAGAAGGGATCGAAGGTGGTGTAGCGGTAAACGCGATTGTGCTGATGGTCGAAGGCGGTCTGCTGGTTGAGCTCGAGGCCGAAGGACTGGACGACGCTCTTCGTGGGGTACCACTGGTAGTTGCCGTGGAAATGGTTGCTGCGGATGTTGGCGGTCTGTATGAAGCCGGTGAGGGTTTTAAAACCCTGGCTGATGTCCTGGTACTCGTCGAACAGATTAAAGGCGTGGCCGCTGCGCGTGACCTGGATGTCTGCGGCGGGGCCTGCGGAGTAGCCGGCGGGGAAGATGGTGGCTGCGCTATCGGCGCGGCTCTGGCTCGTGGAGCTCTCGACCATTTGGGCGAGGACGGTCCAGTGCTTGTCGGCGCGCCAGGTGAAGTCGGCGCCGCCGATGCGGTTCCATCCACCGCCGAACTCTTCGTCGGTGTACATCAGGCCTACATTTGATCCTTCGCCAATGTCGTGGGAGATGCGGCCGACATAGAAGCCAGCTTTGTTGTCGTGGAGGGGGTCGCCGGGAGGGATGGTGCGGCCAGGCTGACGATCGTCGATGGCGAGGAGGCCGAGGTTGGTGTGGCCAGCCTTGCCGGTGACACGAAGGCCCCAGTCGGGACGGATGATATTGCGGGTGTAGAGAAGCGTGAGAGGAGTGGCGAAGTAGTTTGCGTTTTCGAGAAAGAAGGGGCGGAGCTCGGGGAAGTAGACAGGGTAGCGCTGATCGACGGTGAACTGGGGCTGGTCGCTTTCGACGTCGCTGAAGTCGGGATTGAAGGTGGCGTCGAAGACGATTGAGTCGCGCCAGACGGCTTTGGCTTCGCCGCCGGCGGTGGCTTCGGCGTTGCGGGTGCTGAAGTAGGGGTTGTTGGGATCGAGCTGGTCGAGGACGTGGACGTTCTGGCCGAGGACGTAGGGATTGAGCTGAATGTTGTGGGAGCCGGTAACGCCCGCGATGCCCTGAAGGGCGCCTTCCTGGCTAAGGACTCCGCTGACGCTGGGGGAGACGCGGGGCCAGAAGTCGACTTCGCTGTTGCGGGGGAAGTTGCGCCAGAAAACGACGCCCCAATCGCGGCCCGCGGCGGGAAAGCGGAGGCTGCGGAAGGGAATGGCAATGAGGGCCATCCAGCCCTTGCTGGTGATGCGGCCGTCGGAGTTCCAGACCTGATCGTAGCTGTAGTCAGGGCCGCCGGCTTCGGTCCATGATGCGTCGGCCTGCACGCCGGCCGGATTGACCTCGAAGCGCACGCCGCGCTGGCGATCCTGGAAGGGATCGAGAAGGACGGAGACCCAATCGTCTTTCTGGATATTTTCGCGACGGGCGAGGTGAGAGCGAATCTGGCCAGGGTGCTGATCGAAGCAAATGAAGACGACGTAGAGGGCGGTGGTGGTGCGCGCGAACCACGCCTCGGTGGCTTGTGTGGCGGGTGCTCCGTCGGTGGGCTGGTTTTGGATGAAGTGCTCGACGTGGGCGAGATGGTCACGGAGATCGGGACGGGGTGCCATGTCGGCGAAGTCAGTGAGGCTGAGGCCGTGGTCAATGAGGGGGACCTGGACGGAGGAGATGGTCTGGTTTCGAGGAGGAGTCTGGGGAACGGCGGAAGGTTTGGGCTGACCCTGAGGCTGGTTCGTCACCTGAGCATTTGCAGGGGGTCCGGATGCAAAGGATAGAGCTATGACCAAAACGGCAGACGACCAGATGGAAGAATGCACTCGGGCTCCAGCCTTTTAGATTCGGACAATCCTCGAGCGAGCGCCTCATTCGACTCGCTAGAAAGAGGATAGCTGAACTCGCGACGGGAGCGATCCGTGAATCGGCTCCAGCGGCGAGGAATTGGATGGGCAAGGACGGCTCCCATTGTAGGTCGTGGATAATTGAGAGACGATGGCCCTTTTGTGGAGTCCTGAGAGCTGGTCGCAGAGACTGGCGGAACTCGAGGCGCGTTCGGGGGAGCTGAAGGAGGCTCCGCTAAGGCGCGATGTGCGGTCGCTGGGAACGCTGCTGGGCGAAGTGCTGCGAGAGCAGGCGGGAGAGGATCTGTTTGCGCATGTCGAAGCGCTGCGGCAGGGGACGATCCGGCGGCGGGACGCGGAGGCGCGCGGCAAGGTAGAAGAGGCGGAGCGGCATGGAACCAAGGCGCTGGAACTGGTGCACTCACTGCCGGCGGAACGGGCACTGCTGCTGACGCGGGCGTTCGCGTTTTATTTCGAGCTGATCAACCTGGCGGAGACGAACCATCGCAAGCGGCGACGGATTGCGCTGCAACTGACGGGAGAAGCGGAGAAGCAGCGGGGTTCGCTGGCGGGAACGCTGTGCGAGATGCGGCGTGTGGGGATCACTGCTGAAGAGGCGATGGAGTGGCTGCGGCGGATCATGATTGTGCCGGTGTTCACGGCGCACCCGACGGAAGTAGCTCGGCGCACGGTGATGACGAAGCGGCGTCGGATTGGGGAGTTTCTGGCGCGGCTGGATCAGATTCCAGTGCCGGAGCAGGAGCTGGCGCGGCTTGAGGATGCGATTCGCGCGGAGATTACGAGCCTGTGGCAGACGGATGAGGTGAGGTCGCGGCGGCCGACGGTGTACGACGAAGTGAAGATGGGGCTCGATTACTACGATGTCTCGATCTTTGCGACACTTCCGGGACTGTACAGGGAGATCGCGGAGGCGCTGCGGGCTTCGTACGGGCTGGAGATTGAGCCGCATGAGTTGCCGCAGGTGTTGAAGTTCGGGTCGTGGATCGGCGGGGATCGGGATGGGAATCCGTTTGTGACGCCGGAAGTGACACGGGATGCGATTCAACTGGCGCGCGGACATCTGCTGCTCTACTACCAGGCGCGGCTGGACGAGATTATCGATCTGCTGACGACGAGCGCGCAGCAGCGGCCGGTGAGCAAGGAACTACGCGAACGACTCGATGCGTACGTGGCGCTGGTGCATACGCCGGAGGCGCAGGTCTTCGGCGCGCAATATGAGTTTGAGTACTACCGACGGTTCATCATCTGTGTGAAAGCGCGGATTCAACGGACGCTGGATTTAACGGGCAAGCACGGATCTACGATGCTGCCGGTGATGCCGTACACGCTGACGAAGGGACAGGAGAAGCTGGCGCAGATTCTGCCGGAGTATTGTTCGGTAGGTAAGTTCCTCGAAGATCTGGAGGCGTTGAGGACTTCGCTGGCGGCGAATGCGGGATTGCGGATCGCGGAGACGCTGATCGATCCACTGATTCTGCAAGTGAGGACGTTTGGACTGCATCTGCATACGCTGGATATCCGGCAGCATGCGCGGGTTCATGCGGCGGCGCTGCAGGAGGCGATCAGCGATACGATTGCGCCGGTGCTGCCGGCTGAGATGTCGGCTGATACGACTTCGGTGCTGGAGACGTTCCGCGTTGTGGCGGAGATGAAAGAGGGTTGCTCGCCTGAGGTCATCAGGCAGTACGTGATCAGCGGAGCGTCGAGTGTAGAAGATGTGCTGGCCGTGGTGAGGCTGGCGCGGCTGGGCGGCGTGACAGTGGAGGGATCGAAGCGCGATCCAGGGTTGATGCCGGTGCCGCTGTTTGAATCGATTGAGGATTTGCGGCAGGCGCCAGAGATTTGCCGGGAGCTGTGGAGCAGGCCGGACTACAAGAAGCTGCTGGCGTCGTGGGAAAACTGGCAGGAAGTGATGCTGGGGTATTCCGACTCGAACAAGGATGGCGGAATGCTCACGAGCACGTGGGAGATCTTCCGCGCGCATCGCGGACTGCACGAAGTGGCGCGTGAATGCGGCGTGAAGCTGCGGCTTTTTCATGGGCGTGGCGGAACGGTGGGGCGCGGCGGCGGGCCGACGCATCGCGCGATTTTCGCGCAGCCGATGGATGCGTTCGAAGGACAACTGCGGATTACGGAGCAGGGCGAGGTTCTGAATTTCAAATATGCGGATGAGGTGCTGGCAGAGCGCAACCTGGAGCTGATGATTGCGGCATCGCTGGATGCACTGGCGCGGCCGAATGCGCGTGATCCGAAAGGGCACTTTACCGGAGTGCTCAAGCCGGAGTGGGAAGCGGCGCTCGATGAGCTGTCGGAGATTTCATTTGGGTTTTATCGCAAGAACGTACTCGACAATCCCGATGTGGTGACCTACTTCGAGCAGTCGACGCCGGTGGGCGAGCTGGAGCACGCGAAGATCGGATCGCGACCGGCCCGGCGGAACAAGTCGCTGAAACTATCAGATCTGCGTGCGATTCCGTGGGTGTTCGGATGGACGCAGTCGCGG
>Ga0068856_100008268_pt1 | contig 10144 bp, 8 predicted proteins | sample KBSCornC62_FD_66595 | JGI IMG/M metagenome (GOLD analysis project Ga0068856, IMG submission 66595) | Corn rhizosphere microbial communities from Kellogg Biological Station, Michigan, USA - KBS Corn C6-2 | ecosystem: Host-associated > Plants > Roots > Rhizosphere > Soil ... | reverse complement strand
GGCCAGGCCTTCGCGGATGTCGTCCCCGGTCAGCTTGTCGTCGTTGGGCTTGAAGATCTTCTTGTCCAGGGCCCACTTGTTGACCACCGTCGTCAACGCCGCCCGGAAGCCCTCCTCGTGTGTGCCGCCCTCGTGGGTGTTGATCGTGTTGGCGAAGGTGTAGACGCTTTCGGAGTAGGACTCGTTCCACTGCATCGCCACCTCGAGCGAGAGATGGTTGTCGCTGTCCTCGGCCTCGAAGTAGACGACCGACTTGTGGATCGGCGACTTGGTCGCATTGAGGTGCCTCACGAAGTCGGCGATGCCGCCCGCGTAGAAGTACTTGACCTCTTTCTGGCTGGGCTTGGACGTCGGCTTGGCGGCCTCGTCGTCCTCGTCGACGACATGCTCGGCCCGCTCGTCGCGCAGCGTGATGGTCAGTCCCCGGTTGAGGAACGCCATCTCCTGAAGGCGCCGGCTGATCGTCTCGAAGGAGTACGTCGTGGTCTCGAAGATCGACGAGTCCGCCCAGAAGGTGACGGTGGTGCCCGTCCGGGTCGTCTTGTCCCCCTTCTTCAGCGGCTCCGCCGGGCGCTGGTCGACGTAGGGCTGCGACCAGTGGTAGCCGTCCTTGTCGATCTCGACTTCGAGCCGGCTGCTCAAGGCGTTGACCACCGAAACGCCGACGCCGTGCAGGCCACCGGACACGGCGTACGCCCCGCCCCCGAACTTTCCGCCGGCGTGCAGGATCGTCAGGATCACCTCGACGGTCGGCTTCTTCTCGGTCGGGTGCATGTCGACGGGCATGCCACGGCCGTTGTCGGTCACCCGCACTCCGCCATCGGCCAGCAGAGTGACGTCGATACGGTCACAGAAGCCGGCCAACGCCTCGTCGACGGAGTTGTCGACGACCTCCCACACCAAGTGATGCAGTCCGCGCTCGGATGTGGAACCGATGTACATGCCGGGGCGCTTACGAACCGCCTCCAGGCCCTCTAGAACTGTGATCGAACTTCCGGTGTAGTCCTTGCCGGCTTGGGCTGCACTACTCGCCACGGAGGCAACTCCTTCGCACCCGGCAGTTTCGGCCGGGCATAAACCATCAAAAGCGGATAATAGCTACGCTTGCCTGTCCCGATCCCGGACTGGCGAGCGCAACTCACTCACAGCTGTCCAGTCTAGTCGAAGCGGGGCTAGAAGACCGGCTAGCAGCCCTCTCATTGAGTCGTGGCGCTACCAAAGGGACCCTGGACAACTCCCTGTATGCGAATGGCGCACGCCAGGCCGTCAGGAATCACTGAGCCGATCAGGTCTCGGGGTCGCCACTAACCGTAGGTGTCGCGGGGGCCGCGGGCGCCGCGCACGGACCACGCGCCGTGCTTCCAACTGGGGCCGGTCGGACCGGTGACTACCAGTCGTATGACCACCCCACTGCCCAGTTCCTCGGCCAACCTGGCCAGAACCTTCGTGGAAATCAGCCGAAGTTGGGTCGCCCAGGCCGAGGACTCCGCGGTGATCCGGAGCTCTCCCCCACGCAGAGCCTGCGGCTCGCAGTGCCTCGCGAGCTCGTCTCCGACGAGGCCGGCCCAGTCCGCGAAGACCCGAGCCTCGGTGACCGAACGACGCCAACCACGTTCCTCCAGCAACCCGTCGAACACCGATCCGAGCAGCTGCGGATCCCGCTCGTCAGGCGCCGGGCCGCTGTAGGTGGTGTCCTCACGTCCGCGTCGCGCCCGCCTCGCCCTCGCCCCGGTTGGCCTCGAACCGAGGCCGCGGGCCTGATTGAGCGCGTCCCGGGTGAGGTCACTGGGCACGAACTTCTGCTCCTCCACAGAAGGGGCTGTTTTTCCACCGTCCACTGTGGATAACTCGTCGGAATGCGGGGCACTGTCCTGATTTGTCGCACGAAAAATCGGCCTCGGTAAGTACTCATCCGAACCAGCCGAGTAATCGCCCATTCCGGATTCGCCTTCACCGGACACGATGCACCTGGCCGTCGTGAACATCGAATCGCGAGCCCCCGAGAGCTTCCGGGACGTCAGAGGCCACCGCGGCTGTGATCACCGCTTGCTCGGCGCGGCCGGCGACCAGGGCGAGGTGCTCCCGGCGGCCGGCGTCCAGTTCGGCGAACACGTCATCCAGTATGAGCACCGGTTCGGCCCCCTCTGAACGCAGCAGTTCGAAGGAGCCCAGCCGGAGGGCAAGGGCGCTCGACCATGATTCGCCGTGGCTGGCGTAGCCGCGCACCGGCAACTCCCCGATACGCAGCTCGAGATCGTCACGGTGCGGACCGACCAGGTTCACTCCCCGTTCGAGCTCGGCCGCGCGAACTTGGGACACCTTGGCCAGCAAGGCGGCCTCTAGCAGGCCCAGCGCGCCGGCGGCCGAGCCACTCCATTCCGGCATCCCGTCGCCGACCGAGGATTGGTAGGCCAGCCGCAACGCGTCGCTCGTCGGGGCGACCTGCGCATAGGCGGCTGCGGCGAACGGTTCCAGCACCGTCACGGAGTCCAATCGCGCGGCCAGCAACTCGGCCCCGAACTTCGCCAAATGACCGTCCCAGACGTCCAGCGTGGCGAGGTCGCCTGTTCCTCCGCCGCGCCGCGCGGCCCCGGCCGACTTCAACAGGGCGGCGCGTTGCTTGAGGACCCGCTCATAGTCCGCGCGCACACCAGCGAGACGTGGATTGCGAACGACGATCAACTCGTCCAGGAACCGACGGCGCTCGGCGGGATCGCCCCGGACGATTGCCAGGTCCTCGGGCGCGAATAGGACCGTCCGCAGAATGCCTGCGATCTCCCGGGCTCGGGTTGGGGCGCCGCCGTTGAGGCGCGCCCGGTTGGCGCGCCCGGGAGTGATCTCGACCTCGACGCGCAGCTCACGCCCGTCGGAGACGACAGCCGCGCGAACGACGGCACGGTCGGTCCCGTTGCGGACCAGTGGCGCGTCCGACGGCGCGCGGTGGCTGCTGAGCGTCGCGAGATACCCGAGCGCCTCGACCAGGTTCGTCTTGCCTTGACCATTGGGGCCAACAAGCACGCATACGCCGGGTTCGACAGCCAGCTCGACCCGCTCCCAACTGCGGAAGTCCGCGAGCGACAGATGCCTGACGTACACGCGACCCGAGCGGGCTCAGCTGGGGAGCCGGACCGGCATGATCAGGTACGTGTAGTCGCCTGAATCAGCGCTGGCCGGCCGAATCACCACCGGCTTGTTCGACGACGTGAACAGCAAGCGAGCGGTCGCGGTTTCCAGGGCGCCCAACCCGTCCAGCAGGAAAGCTGGGTTGAACGCGGTCGTGATCGCTTCGCCCTCGAACTCGACTTCGAGCTGCTCCTCGGCACGGCCTTCGTTCTCTCCGCCGGCGGACAGTCCGACGCTTGCGTCGCCGAACTCCAGGCGGACTGGTGTGCCCCGATCAGCGAGGAGCGCGACGCGCTTGACCGCCTCGACGAACGGAGCCACCGTCACCTCCGCTGACGAGGCCCAATCTGTCGGCAGCAAGGTGCGGTAGGGAGGGAACTGGGCGTCCAACAGCCGAGTCGTCGCCTGGCGTCCGCCGGCGGAGAAGCCGATGATGCCCTCCCCGGCGCCGCCCGAGGACAAGGCGATCGTCAGCTGCTCGCCGTGGCCGAGGCTGCGCGCGGCGTCGGCCAACGTCTTGGCGGGCACCAGCACCTGGGTCGGCTCCGCCCCTACCGTCGCCGGCGTCCAGGCCAGTTCGCGAACGGCCAAGCGGTATCGATCCGTCGCGGCCAATGTCAGTCGGTCGCCGTCGATCTCGAGGCGGACGCCAGTCAGCATCGGCAGTGTGTCATCGCGCCCGGCGGCGATCGCGGACTGCGCGACGGCCGTAGCGAACGCGCCGCTGTCCACGGTGCCCGCTGTGCTCGGCATATCGGGAAGGCGTGGGTAGTCCTCGACCGGCATGGTCGGCAAGGTGAAGCGTGCGGAGCCGCACGCGATGGTCAACCGTGCGCCATCCAGCGCGACGTCGACCGGATGCGGAGGCAACGCCTTGGTGATGTCCGCGAGCAGCCGGCCAGACACTAGCGCCTGGCCGGGGTTTCCGGCGCTCACCGCGACCGAGATCTGGGTAGAGGCCTCGAGGTCGAATCCGGACACCGAGAGGGAGTCGCCGTCGACGGACAGGAGAAGGCCGGCGAGGACCGGAACAGTCGGGCGGCTGGCCAGACTGCGAGCCGCCCAGGCGACCGCGTCGGCGACCGCATCCCGCTCGACGCGGAACTTCATGATGTCGTCCTCTCCGTGTTCGCGAGCGGCTGACAAACAGGCAGGTTGCCCACATGTTCAGCCCACCTGGGTATAGCCGTGTTGTCTGTCTCTACCTTGAGATTTACGTCTGTCGTCTTAGCGTCTGTGGAAGCTGGGGATAACAGCATGCACCCCCGGCCTGACAGCGCTGCAGGGTGTGGAGAAGCTCGGCGCCGTTTTCCAGGCTGAGTGAACTCGTCGTGGACGACGGGTGGCTGTCCCGTGCCGTCCACATGACGATCCCGTTTTTCCACAGCTGGGCACACAGTCTGGGGGTAAATCGACATGACACAGATCAGGAGCGAGCCCGGAGCTTGATCCGGCTCGTCATCTCGGTGATCTGGTTATAGACCGACAGGCGCTCGGTCATGAGCCCGCGGATCTTCCGTTCGGCGTGCATGACCGTCGTGTGGTCGCGTCCGCCGAACAGCTCGCCGATCTTCGGCAACGAGAGGTCGGTCAGCTCGCGGCAGAGGTACATGGCTATCTGGCGGGCGTTGACGAGCTCCCGGCTCCGCGAGGCACTCACCAGGTCGTCGATGTCGACGGTGAAGTACTCCGACGCCACCGCCATGATCGTCGCCGCGGTGATCTCAGGTGCGTCGCTGTCGCTGATGAGGTCTTTGAGCACCGTCTCGGCGAGCTTCATCTCGACGTCCTGCTTGTTCAGGCTGGCGAACGCCGTCACCCGGATCAAGGCGCCCTCGAGTTCGCGGATGTTGCTCTGGATCTTGCTGGCGATGAACTCGAGGACCTCGGGCGGCGGGTTCATGCCCTCTTGCGCGGCTTTCTTTCGCAAGATCGCAATCCGGGTCTCGAGGTCGGGAGCTTGCACGTCGGTGATCAGGCCCCACTCGAAGCGCGTGCGCAGCCGGTCCTCGAGGGTCGAGAGCTGACGCGGTGAGCGGTCCGAGCTGATGACGATCTGCTTGTTCGCGTTGTGCAGCGTGTTGAACGTGTGGAAGAACTCTTCCTGCGTTCGCTCCGCGCGTTCGAGGAACTGGATGTCGTCGATCAACAACAGGTCCACGGAGCGGTATCTGCTTTGAAAAGCGTGCATCTTGTCGTCGCGCAACGAGTTGATGAAGTCATTGGTGAACTCTTCGCTGCTGACGTAGCGGACCTTCAGACCGGGCACGAGCCGCTTCGCGTAATGGCCCATCGCGTGCAGCAGATGCGTCTTGCCGAGTCCGGAGTCTCCGTAGATGAAGAGCGGGTTGTACGCCTTCGCGGGCGCCTCGGCCACGGCGACCGCCGCCGCGTGGGTGAAGCGATTGCTCGATCCGATGACGAACGTCTCGAAGGTGTACTTCGGATTCAGTCGCGCCTCGCGATCGACTGCTCCTGCTCCGCCGGCGTTTCGATAGTCGATCGGCGCCGCCCCGTTGATGGCTGCGTCGCCCCGCACACCGTTGAGGCGGGCCTCGGCGGGGATGACGTCGACCAGGTCGTCATCGAAGTCGTCGAACGGGTCGTCGTATGCCAGCGCCGGCGCCTCGCCGTCGTCGCTTCGTTGCACGGTGACCGCGATCTGCACCTCGCGGCCCAGCTCCTCAGACAGCGCTGAGACCAGGAGCGGGCGCATGCGCGTCTCGAGGTATTCCTTGACGAAGTCGTTCGGCGCGGACAGGAGGGCGGTGTCTTCGACCAAGCCGATCGGACGAGTCTGATCGAGCCACTCGCGCTGATGGGGTCGGACGCTCTCGTCAAAGCGCTTGATCGCTTTGACCCAGATCTCGCTGAGATCGTCTGTGGCCGTCACCGGGATCCGCCCCGCGCACTGGAAAACAGGGACGTTCGAGCCGGTGATGACCGGGCCTGGGGGTGACGATCTTGAGACGGAATCACGTGCCCGCTTTCAACGTTCCGTTCGGCGTGCCGGCCTGACCCAGCCGACGGAAGGCTTTATACACAGGGATTTCCACAGCCTGTGCATCAACACGGGCCCCCTCGTCGTGACGGGGTCCAGAAATGCCGTTACTGGCGGCACGGATCGAGAACGTAACAGTGTCCGAGCCGAGCCCACAAGCGGCACCGGCGTGTCGCCCAGCATCCGGCCGAAAGGCCGTCGATGCCCGGTCTAGGCTTCATGGTTTGACCCAGGACCTACGCGGTCCGTACCGTTGTCAGGTCTAGCCCGATTGCCGCGTCGACTCCAGATGAGGCGAGCACGGCCGCGCCCCTCGATTTGATGGAGTTTTCCCGTGAGCAAGCGGACCTTTCAGCCGAACAACCGTCGTCGTGCCAAGACGCATGGTTTCCGACTGCGCATGCGTACCCGCGCCGGCCGCGCCATCATCTCTGCCCGCCGCCGCAAGGGTCGCAACGAGCTCTCGGCCTGATCGCGCCGACTGCGGAACGGGGGCTGACGTGCTTCCCGCCGTGAATCGGCTCACCGCGTCCGCTGACTTCTCTGCCGTCGTCCGCGACGGCGTGCGTATCCGTCGCGGGGTATTGGTCGTCCATCAACTGACCGCGTTCGCGGGTCCAGGTCAGCCGCGGGTCGGCCTGGTCGTCGGCCGCGCCGTCGGCGGCAGCGTCGTGCGCCACCGCGTCGCCCGCCGGCTGCGTGCCCAACTCGCAGCGCGACTGGAGCGTCTCGCGCCTGAATCGGCACTCGTCGTCCGAGCCTTGCCCGGTGCCTGCGACGTGCCGTCGGCGCAGTTGGGACGCGAACTCGACTCAGCGTTCGAGCGTCTTGCCCTGCGCGGCGCAGCTGTGGGTCGCTCGTGACGAGTCCTGACGTGCGGAGGAATCCAGCGGCGCGAGCCGTCGTCGGTTTGATTCGCTTCTACCAGCGGGCAATCAGCCCGGCCTTCGCCCCTCATTGCCGCTTCACTCCCACCTGCAGCGCGTACGCCGCCGACGCCGTTGCCGCTCATGGGCTCGCGCGGGGTGGCTGGCTTGCTTTGCGTCGGCTGCTGCGGTGTCATCCGTATCACCGAGGCGGGCACGACCCAGTTCCCCCCCGCGTTGAGTCTTCCGGTGTGGCTGCCGGCCTGAGGAGCACGTCTTGCTGAACTACTTGTACACCGCAGTGTCGTTCGTTCTGCTGCTGTGGCACCGGCTGTTCAACGCCCTGGGACTGGCTCCCGACAGCGGCCTCAACTGGGCTCTGTCGATCATCTTCCTGACCATCACCGCTCGCTTGATCTTGTTCCGCTTCTTCATCAAGCAAGTGCACTATCAGCGCAAGATGCAGGAGATGCAGCCGCGCCTTGCGGCCATCCGCTCCAAGTACAAGGACGACAAGCAAGCCCAGCAGCGCGAAATGATGAAGCTGCAGCAGGAAGAGGGCTTCAACCCGCTGTCCGGCTGCCTGCCGCTGGTCCTGCAGTTTCCGATCTTCATCTCGCTGTTTCACGTGCTGCGGCACCTGTCCAATGCGGCGCACCACGCGTCGCAGTACCGCGACAAGACGATCAGTCCGGCTGGCTTGCACCACTTACAGCTGTACGGCTTTTCGGCCAAGGAGGCCGCCGACGCCGCGCAGGCCAAGCTGTGGAGCGCACCGTTAGCGGCTTCGTTTCGCGACTCGACGCACGTCATCGTCACGAATCTCGGCGGATCGGTGGGTTCGACACGAGCGGTGATCGTGCCACTTCTGGTGATCTCCGCGGCGGCGACCATGGCTACGCAGCTGCTGGTGAAGCGGAACCAGACGGTAGTGCCCGAGGGAACCGCCGCGACCGTCCAGAAGGTCATGCTCTATCTCTTCCCGGTGGGCGTCCTGGCCTCCGGGCTGATCTTCAACTTCCCGCTCGGCGTGCTTCTCTACTGGTTCACCAGCAACCTGTGGACCCTGGGCCAGCAGGCGTACATCATCCGCTTTCATCCGCCGGACGCGCCCAGCGCGGCGTCGTTGGCGCCGTCCGCTGCCGCCAAGGCGCTTGCGCCTAAGCCTGGAGCTAAGCCGAACTACGCTAGAACCAAGCCCGTCGTTAGCGACGACAAGTCGACAAGTGAACTTAGCGACTTAGAGATCACCAATGAAGCGAAGCCCCCTCCGCCGGTGACCCCGCGCCCCGGAGCACGACCGAACAGACCAAGCGGCGGCCGTCCGGCGAACCGGCGGCCGAACCAAGCCAAGAAGCGCCGCTAACGTAAGCGACGGGCCGAGTCTGTCGGCCCGCGGGCGCAAGCCGCCTGCCTGAAGGGAACCGATCTACGATGACCGACATCACTGACACTGAAAGCACGGACGGGACCGAGGTCGACGAGGCCCTTCCAGAAGGTGCTATCTCACAAGACGCGGACGCCGAGGGCGCTCCAGGGTCAGATCGTGGGTCACTCCTGGTCCAAGAGGGTGACATCGCTGCGGACTACCTGGAACGTTTCCTGGACATCGTCGATTACGACGGCGATATCGACCTCGACGTCGAGAACGACCGCGCCGTCGTGGCGATCGTCGGGAAGGGCCTCCAATCGCTCGTCGGGCAGAACGGGCAAACGCTCGACGCCCTGCAGGAGTTGACGCGGCTGCACGTTCAGCAGACGACGGGTGTGCGCAGCCGACTGATGCTCGATGTGAGCGGCCATCGACAAGCCCGCAAGGCGAACCTGAGCGCCTTGGCGAATGACACCGCAGCACGCGTTCGAGAGACCGGCGAACCCGTTCGGCTGTCGCCGATGAACCCCTTTGAGCGCAAGGTGGTTCACGACGTCATCACGGTGCTCGACGGAGTGCGGAGCGAGTCTGAGGGCGAAGAGCCCAATCGTTGCGTGGTCGTGCTCGCCGACCGGTGATCGGCGCCGACGGACCGGCCTTGGATCCTGCCTGTGGTCCCGAGCTCACACGCCAGATCGGTGAGCTATTCGGCGCCCGATCCGACGGAGTAACTCTCGCTGAGCGATACGCCATGATCCTGGCCACGATCGGAGTCGAGCACGGTGTGATCGGCCCCAAGGAAAAGGTCCGGATCTGGGATCGGCACCTCTTGAACTGCGCGGCAATTGCCGAGTTCCTTCCACAAGGGGCCGCGATAGTGGACGTAGGCTCGGGTGCTGGGCTGCCAGGTGTGGCCCTCGCCTGTGCGCGGGCTGACCTAGAGATCACGCTCTTGGAGCCGCTGGAACGGCGGGTTCGGTTCCTGTCGCGGGTCCTTGACGAGCTTGGGTTGGCTCAGCAGGTTCGCCTGGTCCGGGGTCGCGCCGGGTCCCGTGACACTGTCGCGGAGATCGGCCGCCTGCCGTTCGCGACCGCCCGCGCTGTGGCGCCACTCGATCGCTTGGCGAGTTGGTGCTTGCCACTGGTCGCTCCAAGGGGTGAACTGCTAGCAATGAAGGGTCGATCGGCCGAGACGGAGATAGCCACTCATCGAACTGCCGTTCACCAGGCTGGCGGCGAGGATGTTCGTGTCAGATGGTGCGGTGCGTCTGCGCTCAAGGATCCGGTTGCTGTCGTGTCAATACGTAAGGTCGCGGGGGTGTCCTAGCGGTGTCTGATCCGCAGTTCGATGTTTCACGTGAAACCGGGCCGCCTCCACCCGGACCAGTTGACGATGTTTCACGTGAAACGGTCTACGACACGCCTATCGCGCGTGAGGCCGAACAGGCCGTCCATGTCATGAACGTGCGCCAGGAGCCTTGGCCGCGGCCCCCAAAGACGAGAGTTATCGCAATCTCTAACCAGAAGGGCGGCGTCGGGAAAACGACCTCGACGGTCAACTTGGCGGCGGCTCTAGCCCTGCACGATCAGCGCGTGCTGGTCATTGACCTCGATCCGCAGGGCAATGCCAGCACCGCACTCGGTGTTTCCCATCAGGCAGGTGTCCCGTCCACCTACGACGTGCTTCTCGGTGGCGAGCCACTGGACGACGTGCTCGCGCCTGTTGAGATCAGCCCCTTACTACACTGCGTTCCGGCGACGATCGATCTCGCCGGGGCAGAT
>Ga0068856_100008266_pt1 | contig 10144 bp, 10 predicted proteins | sample KBSCornC62_FD_66595 | JGI IMG/M metagenome (GOLD analysis project Ga0068856, IMG submission 66595) | Corn rhizosphere microbial communities from Kellogg Biological Station, Michigan, USA - KBS Corn C6-2 | ecosystem: Host-associated > Plants > Roots > Rhizosphere > Soil ... | reverse complement strand
GGAAAAACCGATCGCTAGCTTAACGCGAAGCCGCGGGCTTTGCGCAGCGGCGGTCGGGCAGCTAACATGCGGGCCGAGCGCGTCGGCTTTGGAGCGCCGTTCGATTACAAGAGTCCTTGGATGAACGATACCGTGAACGCTGCCCCGAAACCGAACGCTGCGGTCGAGTCGGTGCCGCGCTTCGGCAGCGATTGCATCGCCGAGATGCTGCGCGTCCTCGACGTTCCCTACGTCGCGCTCACGCCAGGCGCAAGCTTTCGCGGGCTGCATGACAGTCTCGTCAACTATCTCGGCAACGAACGGCCCGAGTTGTTGCTCTGCATACACGAAGAAACCGCGGTTGCGATCGCGCACGGATACGCGCGCGTGACCGGACGCCCGCTTGCGGTCGCGCTGCACGCGAACGTTGGGTTGATGCACGCGACGATGGCGATCTTCAACGCCTGGTGCGATCGCATTCCGATGCTGGTGCTGGGCGGCGTCGGACCCATGGATGCCGCCGCCCGTCGTCCATGGGTCGACTGGATCCATACGTCGTCCGACATGGCTGCGCTCGTGCGTGATTACACGAAGTGGGACGACCAGCCGGCATCGGTCGCGGGCGCGTTGGAATCGATTCTGCGGGGATATCGAATCGCGACGACTGCGCCGCAAGGTCCTGTGTACGTGTGTCTCGATGCCGGGCTGCAGGAGGCGGCGATCGCGTCCCCTCCGCCGCTGCCCGATCTCGATCGCTATCCGCCCCCGCGCGTCGTCGATCCGCCGCCGCAAGCGGTTGCAGAAATCGCCGCGATGCTCGGGCGGGCGAAGCGACCGCTCCTTCTCATCGGGCGCGTCGCGAACGATTGCGACAGCTTCGCGCGCCGCGTGGAACTCGCCGAGCGTCTGGGTGCGCGCGTGATCACCGATCTCAAGACCGCGGCGAGCTTTCCGATGCCGCATCCGCTGCATCCGTTTCCCGCCGGCATCTATATCAGCGTGGAAGCCGGCGCGCTGGTGCGCGAAGCCGACGTGATCGTGAGTCTCGATTGGGTCGATCTCGCCGGCTCGCTGCGGCAAGCCTGCGGTGGTCAGCTGCCGGCCGCCCGAGTGATCCAATGCTCGCTCGATTCGTATCTGCATCGCGGCTGGAGCAAGGATTATCAATCACTGCCGCCGGCCGACGTCTTCATGCTCGCGGATCCCGACCGATTGGTGAGTGCGCTGCTCGCATGCATCGGCGATTCGCGTCGTGCAGCGGCACAATCCCCGCCGGCGCTTCCGCCATCGACCGCTGCCGAAGCCACCACGCATTCCGCCGGCACCGACGGCCGTATCTCGATTGCCGACATGGCACGCGTGACCTCGGCTTCGGCGGCGGCTCACCGGCCTTCGTATGTTCGGCTGCCGCTCGGCTGGCCGGGCGAATACTGTCGATTCGCGGAGCCGCTCGACTTCATCGGCTTCGACGGCGGCGGGGGCATCGGCTCCGGTCCCGGCATGACGGTCGGCGCGGCGCTGGCGCTGCGCGGTTCCGGGCGGCTGCCGGTCGCGGTTCTCGGCGACGGCGACTATCTGATGGGACTGACCGCGCTGTGGACCGGCGTTCACTATCGAATCCCGCTGCTGATTGTCGTGTCGAACAATCAATCGTTCTTCAACGACGAGCTGCATCAGGAGCGGATGGCCCGTATGCGCGGACGGCCGATCGAGAATCGCTGGGTCGGTCTCCGGATGGATGATCCGCCGCTCGACCTCGCAGCGCTCGCGCGCGGACAGGGCGCCGCCGGTTACGGGCCGATCCGCGATGCCGCGGCCCTCGAGGCTGCACTGAATTCGGCGATTCGCGATGTGCAGGCGGGGAGCACGTGCGTCGTCGACGTGCGTGTCGCGCCCGAATACGCGCGCACCGTTTCATCGACGCTGCTGCAGCATATTCCGAACGACAAGGACAACGGCGCGTAAACGCGCTCATCGATTGGAGGAGAAATGAAGAAATTGCTCTGCTCGCTGCTCGGCGCAGCGTTCTGCATCGGAGTCTCGATGTCGGATGCCGAAGAAATTGCCGTCGGCAACTACGGCGTGTCGGCGAACGGAATGCCGTTCGGGGTCGCGCTCGTGAAGGGTTACTTCAAGGACGAGGGACTCAACATCACCGGATTGATCTCGTCCGCCGGCGGCGGCACGTCGCTGCGCAACATGCTGGCCGGTGGGGGCGTGCCGTACGGCGAAGTGAATCCAGGTGTAGTCGTATCAGCGATCCTCGCCGGCGCCGATTTGAAGATCGTGAGCGACAACGTGCTCACCGTCGCGGAATTCGTCTGGGCGGTCAAGTCCGATTCGCCGATCAAGACGATCAAGGACATCAAGGGCAAGAAAATCGGCTACACGAATCCACGTTCGACGAGCCAGGCGCTTGCGCGCATGCTGCTGCAAGCCGCCGGCTACAAGCCCGATGACGCCGAGCTCGTGAAGACCGGCGGCTTCGGCGAAGGCATCGCGGCGCTGGATTCGGGACAGGTCGACATCGTGCCGATAACGGAGCCGCTGTGGTCGAAATACAAAAACAAATACCGGGCCGTCATCGTAGCGAGCGACACGCTGCCGCCTCTCGACAACGTCGTCGGCGTGACCACTGTCGAGATGGCCGAAAAGAAGGGCGACTTCATTCGCGCCGTCATCCGCGCGCGCCGCAAGGCCGTCGTCTTCATGCGCGAGCATCCGGACGAAGCGGCGGAGATCGTCGCGAAGCAATACAACATCGACGTCGAGGTTGCGAAGAGCGCCGTGCACAATCTCACGACCAGCAAGACGCAAGGCGTTCCTTACTGGGGGGAAGGCGCCATCTATCTCGATGGCCTCAAGCGGATGATCGAGGCCCAGCGGTCGGTCGGCGCGATCAACGGCGAAGTCGATTACGACAAGATCATCGATACCCGATTCCTTCCGGACGACCTGAAGAAACTGCGTTGATGGGCGCGGTGTCGGGACGCCCGTGACCGCGCAAGTCGAGCTTCGCAATGTGCGCAAGACTTTTCCGCCGACGCGTGCGACGCGGTCGCTGCACGCGCTCGGTCCGCTCGATCTCGAGCTTCGGCGCGGAGAATTCTTCGCGGTCGTGGGCCCGTCGGGTTGCGGCAAATCGACGCTGCTCGAGATCATCGCGGGATTGACGCCCGCAACCGAGGGCACCGTCGCGTTCGAAGGCAGACGGGTCGCAGGCGAGGCGCCCGACGGCATCGGCGTCGTGTTTCAGGAAGATGCGTCGCTTCCGTGGCTCAACGTTACGGACAACGTTGCCTTCGGGTTGCGCAGTTCGTCGCTCTCGCGCGATGAGCGAAACAAGCGCGTACGCGACGTTCTGCGACTCGTCGGCCTCGGCGATTTTGCGAGCAGCTATCCGGCGCAGCTCTCCGGCGGGATGCGCCAGCGCGTCTGCATCGCGCGCACGCTTGTGATGCAGCCGCGACTGATTCTGCTCGACGAGCCGTTCGGCGCGCTCGACCAGCAGACGCGCCTTTTGATGGGGGACGAGCTGCTGCGGATGTGGCGAGAGACGAACGCGACCATTTTCCTCATCACGCATGCGCTCGACGAAGCCACGATGCTCGCGGACCGCATCGGCGTGATGTCCGCGCGTCCGGGCCGGCTGATCGACGTCGTCGACACCCATTGGCAGCGCGATCGCGACAGCCGAATCGTCGAGAATCCGGAGTTCGGCGCAATCACCGCGCGGCTGTGGAAGTCGCTGCGCGAAGAGTCGTTGAAGACGATCGGGCGCGCGATCGCGCCTGCGCGAACGCCGTGAAAGCCGTCATCGTCTATCGGCTGGTCGTGGTCGCGGCGCTCGTCGCGATACTGGAGGTGCTCTGCGCCACCGGCGTCATCGACAAGATCACGATGCAGGCGCCGCATCTGATCGTTCGTGACCTTTATCGATTGCTGTTGTCCGGACAGATGAACGCCGCCATCGCGAAGACGCTGACCAACACGCTTATCGCGCTGGCGCTTGCGCTGGTGACCGGTGTTGCGGCCGGGGCGTTGATTCATCGCTGGCGCGGCTTGCGCAACACGCTCGATCCGCTGTTCGCGACCTATTACGCCGTGCCGGTGTTCGCGTTCTACCCGTTCTTCATTGTCGTATTCGGCCTGGGCGACCTGCCGCAAATACTGATCGCGTTCATGCTGAGCGTGGTCGCGATGATCGTCAACACGCTGAACGGTCTCGATCGCGTACCCGCCGTGTTGGTGAAGACGGCACGGAGCCTGCGTTTATCTCCAGTGCAAACGGCCTTGCGTCTCACGCTGCCTTCTGCGGCGCCTTATATCCTGACCGGCGTCAAGCTCGCCGTGGCCTATGCTTTTATCGGCATCATCGGCTCCGAGTTCATCCTGTCCCGCGGCGGCGTCGGTTACGAGATCAGCTTCGCCTATACCAATTTCGACAACGCGATCATGTATCCATTGATCCTGCTGATCCTGATCGCGTCGATCGCGATCAACAGTGTGTTGGGACGCTGGGAGCGGACGCTGCTCGCGCGGCGGGGGATGCGATGACGGCCGAGCGGTGGCGCGGACTCCGCAATGCGCTGACGCTGATCATCGGCCTGCTGTTGTTTTGGCAGATCGTGTATTGGATCGTCGGCGACGTTGCGCTGTCGTCGCCGCTGGCGACGTTTCGCTACACAGCGACCCTCGTCACCAGCGAAACTTTTGCGACCCATCTGTACGACACCCTCCGTGCATTCGGGATCGCATTTTTGCTGTCGGTGGTGATCGGGCTGGTGGTCGGTTTCTGGCTTGGTTTCGACAAGCTTTCCGGCGATGCGGTCGAGCCGATGGTCGTGACGATTTACGCGATTCCGAAGCTGACTCTCTATCCGATTCTCTTGCTTGCGTTCGGCTTGGGCTTGTCGGCGAAGGTGGCGTTCGGCGTGATTCACGGTGTGATACCGATCATCCTGTTCACGCTGGCGGCCGTGCGCAATACCAAGCCCATCCTCCTGAAGACCGGTCACGTGCTGAAGCTATCGCGACCGCAGATGGTGAGATGGATACTGTTTCCTGCCGCGATACCGGAGATTTTCACCGGGTTGCGCGTAGGTTTTTCGTTGACGCTGATCGGTTCGCTGCTGGCCGAAATGTTCGCATCGCAGCGCGGTCTCGGTTATCTGCTGATGACCGGCATCGGCCTCCACAACATCGAGCTCGTCATGTCGGTGACGCTGTTGATCGTTGTGTTTGCCGCAGCGGTCAGCACGCTGCTGCTGCAACTCGATCGGCGCTTGCATCGTCACGCTTGATGATGACGACTGCAACGTTCAATCGACTGATGCGAGGCGGCGGCGACAGCGCTCGCCGCCCGCATCGAATGGTTATTCCGGACTTTTACTGTCCCTTGGAATTCGCGGGCCCCATATTGCCCGGTTGTACGCCGCTGCCGGTCCGCGGCATCCCGGAAGTCGTCGAGTCGACGTTGTGCGTGAGATTGCTCACCTCCGCCGGGCTCAATCCACGTCCGTTGGGGTCCATCGCATCCCAACGATTGCCCCAGTCGTTCAAATAGGCTTCGCGGGTGACCACGCGATTGCCGTCGGCGTCATAGCGGCGACCCATCTCCTGCAGGTAAACGGTACGCGGAATGCGGCCGTTGTATTGCGTTGCCGTATCGTTCGCCCAGATTTCGATCGTTCCGACCTTCGTGACGTCGGCCATGGCAGGCGCTGCCGACGTCACCAGCGCGCCCGCCATGGCGATTGCTAACAGTCTGAGGTTCATGAGGCACTCCTTTTAAAATGCGGCCGACTCCAAAAAAGGCCGAAGCCGCGCGACGAAATCGTCGAAGCCCATGATCGCCCGAGCCGCCCCGTGGGGGTATCGGGGTCCCGCACCTCATGGCGTACGCGTTTGTCTGATATTGCGCGCGTGCAAACAATGTGTTGCGTGCGTCCGGACCGGGTTTATGCCGGACCGTCTGGCGGCGAGCTCTCGCTGTCGTTCGAACGGAGCGTGCCTGGAACGCTGCCGCGTGTCGATTTGGCTTGCCGCCGATCGACTATGGAATAGAAGTGATTTTTTGGCGTTGTCGCGCGCAATCCCCGGCGAGGGACGGCGCTCACCCATCCGCTCATTCAAGGAGTCGAAGATGTCGCTGGTCGGTCACGCTGCGCAAAAACGCTGGCTTGCACTGTACGTTCTATGCCTCGGTGAGCTGATGATCGTCCTCGATACGACGATCGTGAATGTCGCACTGCCTTCGATCCGGACCGATCTCGTCTTTTCCGAGACGTCGTTGGTGTGGGTCGTCAATGCGTACATGCTCACCTACGGCGGCTTTTTGCTGTTCGGCGGACGTCTCGGCGACCTCTATGGACGGCGCCGGACGTTTCTCTACGGTCTTGTGCTGTTTACGCTGAGCTCGCTTGCATGCGGAATGTCGTATTCGCAGGGCTTTCTCATTGCCGCACGGGCGGTACAGGGACTCGGCGGCGCCGTCGTTTCGGCGGTCGCGCTTTCGCTCCTCATGAACCTCTTCACCGAGGCGGGCGAACGCGCCAAGGCGATGGGGATCTACGGTTTCGTATGCGCGGGCGGCGGCAGCATCGGCGTTCTGCTCGGCGGCTTGCTGACCGGCACGCTGAGCTGGCATTGGATCTTCCTCGTCAACGTGCCGCTCGGCATCGCAGTGGCCGCGACGGTACTCGCGCTGTTGCCACGCGATCGAACACAGCGAAGCGGCCAAAAACTCGATGCGGCGGGGGCGATCACCGTCACCGCGTCGTTGATGCTCGCCGTTTATGGCGTGGTGAACGGCAACGAAGCCGGCTGGAGCTCGACGCAGACGCTGGGTCTGCTCGGACTGGCGGCGGTCCTATTCGCAGCGTTCCTCGTGATCGAAGCGCGCGTCGCCGCGCCGCTGATGCCGCTCCGGCTTTTCCGCTTGCGCAATGTCGCGACGGCGAATGCCGTCGCGGTGTTATGGGCGGCGGCGATGTTCGCGTGGTTTTTCATTTCGGCGCTGTACATGCAGCTCGTGCTCGGCTATGGCGCGATGCAAGTGGGGCTGGCTTTTCTCCCTTCGAACCTGATCATGGCGGCATGCTCGCTCGGAGCTTCCGCCAAGCTGGTCATGCGATTTGGCATTCGGCTGCCGCTCGTCGCCGGCCTCGCGCTCGCTGCGCTGGGCCTCGCGCTGTTCGCGTTCGCGCCGGTCGACGGCTCGTTCGTGGCCCACGTGCTGCCCGGCATGATCCTGCTCGGACTGGGGTGCGGCGTCGCCCTCAATCCAGTCTTGCTGGCTGCGATGAGCGACGTCGTGCCAAACGAATCCGGTCTCGCGTCAGGCGTCGTGAACACGTCGTTCATGATGGGAGGAGCGCTGGGCCTCGCGGTGCTGGCGAGCATCGCCGCGGCCCGAACCGAAGGTCTCGCCGGCATGGCCGTTGCAACGCGCGGTGCGCTGGCATCCGGTTACCACGTCGCCTTCGCCGTCGGCGCGGCGTTCGCTGCGCTCGCTGCGGTATTGAGCGCAGCGCTTCGGTCCACGCAGCCGGCGATCACCACGGAAGCGTTCGGCTAGCGTCGCTGACCTGCGCTTCGCGGCTCGTCATTTGGTGAGCGTCAACAGGATATCGGCGTACCAGGCGCAGTTGAGGCCGAGCGCTTCATCCAGGTCGAGATCGCGTGTGCCGACGTCGAATACCGCCGAATGCACGCCGAGGAGGATCCACGGCATTTTGCCGAGCGCGAGCGCGCGCTCCGTCGCGCGCATGACGACCGGCGCGCCGCTGGTGCCGCGATGCGTGCGCGCATCGGTCAAGAAGAAGCCCTGGCCCTGGAAACGCAAGCCGAAAGCCGATGCGACGACCGCGTGGCGTACCACCGGCATGTGGTGCAGCGTATCGTGAAAGCCGAGGGGGAAGCCGACGATCAGCAGCGACGTCCCGATTGCGACCTGGTCGACGGTCGCGTACAGATGCTCGGGCATGAATGCGCGCCAGACCGTGGTGGACGGCAGCGCCTCGCGTTCGATCTCGATCACGGCGACGTCGATCTGACCTCCGGCATCGATGCCCTGATGCCAGACCGCTTTTCCATCGCGATACAGCGGGATCGAGAAACCCGTCGAGCTCGCGAGGTTCTCTGGATCGATGTGCAGCTCGATCTCGATCCGGTCGGGAACGTGCTCGGTCGGCTCGTCGATCAGCACATGACGGCTCGTGACCAGGAACAGCCGCGAATCGCGCTCGAAAAAAAAGCCGCTCGCGTTGGTCAATGCGCGCTGTTGCTGGAACGTGAAGACGCGCGTTGCGGCGAGGAGGAGGGAGTCGATCATCGGCGTCGGCGCGTCCGATACCCGTGCTATGTGAGTCAGCGGCCGCCTGGGAGCTCGACAACCGATTTGAATCCGCCCCAGAACATGCGTTTCCCGTCGAACGGCATTTTCGCCGGGTCCATCATCTCCTTCATCCGCGGGTCGTCCATGACTTTCGCATTGACGCTGTCGCGGTGCTCGCGCGAATTGTAGAGAATCCACGAAAACGCGACGACTTCGTCGTCCTTCAATTGCACGCTTTGCGGGAACGACGTGGCCTTGCCGGGCTTCACATCGTCGCCGATGCATTCCCAGTATTGCAGTGCGCCGTGCTCCATCCATATTTTGCCGGCGTGCTCGGCAACGCGACGATAGTCGTCGAGCTTGTTGCGCGGGACCGGTACAACGAATCCATCGACGTAGTGCGCCATGAGAACCTCCGACCGAAGTGGTCTTGCTTCGATTTCGCAATCGCCTTCCGGTTCCGACTATCGCGCAGCGGCTCCGGAGAGGCTCGTTGGGGCGAGGAATGCGCTCAACCGTTGCGCAGTTTCTTCCGGGATTTCCTCGGGGAAGAAGTGGCCCGCATCGAGTGCCCTGCCCTCGACGTTGTCGGCCCATCGGCGCCACAATCCGAGCGGGCCGCCATGGGCTCGATACCACGTATTCAACGGACCGCGTGCACTCCACAGTGCAAGAACGGGACAGCCGATCCGACGTCCCGCCGCGCGATCCACGGCATCATGCTCATGGTCGAGCGTCGCGGCGGCTCGATATTCCTCACAGATTGCATGAACGCGCTCCGGATCGCGCAGCGCGTCCACATACGCCGCTCGCGTCTCGGCAGCAAATACATTTCGGGGGGATCCCCACGCATCCAGCGCGTCATCGACGACCGCCTCGGGCGCGGCCGACACCATCCGTTCGGGAAGCGGCGCTGCCTGTGCAAGCAGCGACCACGGCCAGTATGCGCAGGCGAAATTCTTGTCGGCGTGTTCCCATGCATCCGCGGTGGCAACGATGTCGAGCAACGCGGCCCGCTCGACTCGTTCAGGATGATCCAGTGCGAGTCGATAGGCGACGCGGCCGCCGCGATCGTGTCCAACCACGGAAAAGCGGCGAAAACCAAGCTTTGCCATGACGCAGACCATGTCGTTTGCCATCGCCCGCTTCGTGTACGGCGCATGGTCGGGGCGTGATGCCGGACGTCCGCTGCGGCCATAACCGCGAAGATCGGCACAGACGACCGTGTAGCGCCGTGCGAGCGAGCGCGCCGCCTGCCGCCACATCAAATGCGTCTGTGGGAAACCGTGCAGGAGAAGCACGGCGGGCCCGGAACCGCCGCGGCGGAGGAAAATACGCGTCTCCTCCGCGTCCACTTCCAGCGCAGCAAAATCCTCGAACGTCGGAAGGCTCGTCGAGGTCGTCACCGCTTCAACCTCGGGTGCGTCAGGGCGGGGAGACGACTCCGGTCAGCATGCGCCGCACTTCGCGCAGCTTGCTCTTCACGTGGGAGGCGTTCTCGTTGCCCATCCGCAGCATGATTTTCTGACCGGCCGAGAGCGATTCGAGATCGGGGTTTGCGAATTCGTAGAGCACGTGCGGCTGCACGATCGCCACGGACGCCGCGGGTTGAGGCGTCGAGAGCAGGTTGTCGATCACGTCGATCAGGCGGTCGTTGAAGTAGCCGGACGGGTAACCGAGATCGTGATAGGCCTGCTGGAACAACGGATAGAAACGGACGTAGAGCGCGACCAGCGACTTCGTGTCGACTGCTTGCGCGAGGCGCACGTACGGCGTGTAACGCGCGGCGTTGTTGTCGCTGATGGCGAGCCGGTCATCGCCGCCCGT
>Ga0068856_100008265_pt1 | contig 10144 bp, 6 predicted proteins | sample KBSCornC62_FD_66595 | JGI IMG/M metagenome (GOLD analysis project Ga0068856, IMG submission 66595) | Corn rhizosphere microbial communities from Kellogg Biological Station, Michigan, USA - KBS Corn C6-2 | ecosystem: Host-associated > Plants > Roots > Rhizosphere > Soil ... | reverse complement strand
GGGCCTTAAAATAGTTTGCGCTGTGGTGCTTACGTAGCTCCAGAGCGGATGCCTGCCGAAGTAAATGTAACTGTTCAACAGATACAACAGTAGTATCAGGATAAGCGGCACCTTCCACAACAGATAGCTGCTAAGGCCGAGGACAATGGATTGCTGAAACCGCCCTGCTGGCGATATCGGCGTGAGAATGTTCATGCGGATAAAAAGCCAGCTGGCCAGCGCCCAGAAAGTTGCCGTGATAATAAAAGGGATCAACACCTTCACCCAGTTCGGCCAGCGGTCCACGCGTCCCAGGGGAATCGTGACCAGCGCATGAATCGGCATTGGGCCGGCCAAAATCGAAAACATGAGAAGCCACACGTAATAAACCCATAAGACCAGGCCAAAGCTGAGAAATGAGAAAATCAACATCCGCAGCAGCAGGTCGCTTCGGAAGGGAAGCATGGTGAGACCAAAATTCAATTCTCCCACCCAAACCCTTGGAAACATCCCGCCGATCCACCAGTAAATCACCGCGCGGAACGCCAGCAGGATCGCGATGAAAACAAGGAAATGCCAGCGCCGGAGCTTTTTCGGGGCCGCTGGCCGGAGTGTGCCCATCAACGTCGCCGGCATCCGTTTCACCAACGGATCAAAACGGTTGGACCGCCAGTTTAGCCACAACAGCAAACCGGCGAGGTTCAAGATGAAGTCAACTATGGCCATCGACGTGACATGAGACAGGTCAGGAGCAAGAACTGTCAAGCGCGGACACTCCCGCGCTTTCCACCTACTGCTCGCTGGCTCACGTCACATCATCTTCAAAAGCGTATCTGCCATTTCGCTCGGCGTCGCTGCAATGCCAATGCCGGCTTCTTTAAACGCGGCAATCTTCGCCGCCGCCGTGCCCTTGCCACCACTCACAATCGCGCCCGCATGGCCCATGCGGCGTCCGGGAGGCGCTGTGGCGCCAGCGATGAATCCCGCCACTGGTTTGGTGCAGTGCTGCTTGATCCACTCCGCCGCCTCTTCCTCGGCGCTGCCGCCGATTTCACCAATCATGATGATGCCCGTGGTCTCTGGGTCATCAACGAAAAGCTTGATCACGTCCAGATGCGACGTTCCGTTCACCGGATCGCCGCCAATGCCCACGCACGTGGATTGCCCCACGCCACGCGACGTCAGTTGCCAAACAGCCTCATAAGTCAACGTGCCGCTACGCGAGACCACGCCGATGTTGCCTTTCTTGTGAATGTAGCCCGGCGCAATGCCAATGCGGCATCCACCGTGGGAATCCTTGCCTTCACCGGGCGTGACGATGCCCGGGCAATTAGGGCCAATGAGGCGCGTTTTCGTATTTCCGGCCATTGCGCGTTTCACGCGAATCATGTCGCGCACCGGAATCCCTTCCGTAATGGCCACAACGAGTTCCAGCCCCGCTTCGGCGCCTTCCAGGATGGCATCGGCGGCAAACGGCGGCGGCACAAACACTGCGCTCGCGGTCGCGCCGGTCTGTTTGACGGCGTCCGCCACGGTATCAAAAATCGGCACCTTTTTCCCGCCGTGGTCAAAGGTCTGGCCGCCCTTTCCAGGTGTTACGCCCGCAACAACTTGCGAGCCATAATCGATGGAAAGCTGCGCATGCTTCGCGCCAAAGCTGCCGGTGATGCCTTGAATGAGAACTTTCGTATTGGGTTTAACTAAGATAGCCATGTTATGTATTGTGCAAAATTATAAACTAGTCAGTAAGCAAATCGTCGATACTGGGCAAAGCTCGTGCACCGTGTCTCACATGTGAAACTTCGACCACGCGCTTTTCCACCAAAATCCGGTAGAAAATTTTATAAGGCCGCATCACGATAAAACGCCAGCCGTCATCTTCTTCCCAAACAGCCCCCAACTTGGGGTGCTGCGCCAGTAGTGCAACTTTATTCAAAATTGCGTCGCCGGTCTTGTCTGCGGCAGTCGGATTTCGACGTCGTAAATAGCGATCGATTCGCTCCAAGTCGCAAATCGCAGGTTCAGTCCAGACGACCTTGAACTCTACTTCTTGCGCCATGAGCGAAATCGGCGAACCACTTCGTCATGCGAAAACACCCGGCCTTCGGCGGAAGCCTTTTCCGACTCGCGCAAAGCAGCCAGCACATCCACCGTCTCGCGTACCCGCCGGGTCGACGCGCGTGCCGGCAAGCGACTGATTGCCAGCAACGCCTCTTCCTTAAATGTCATCGACGCGTTCATCATCTAAAAATATCACTTCGCCTTCCGCTTGTGAATGCAAATACTGTTGCCGTCCGGGTCAAAAACCATGGCCATATGGCACGGCGGACACTCCATTGGTTCCATGCGGAATTTGACGTTGTGCTGTTTCAAATGCGCAATCGCTTCCTCAAAGTTTTCGACTTCCAACGCCGCCATGCAGCCGTCCGGGTTCGGCGTGAACATGCCCGGCGCGCAGCCAATGGCCACCGCGTAGGGGCCAAATTCATACTCGACCCACTGGCCTTCGATGATCGTCGTCGGCTTCAACCCGAGCACGCCTTCGTAAAATTCCCGGGACCGCTTGATGTCCGTGACGGCGTAGCAACAAAAAGCGAGTTCGATAACCTTGAGCATAAACTTATTTAAGCCTTTTGCGGTGGAGAATTGCTTTATTTGGATTTTCCAACCGCCGCCACAACCTTCTGCGCCGCGTTCGCCATCGAGTCGCCCGTGATGATTGACACGCCAGACTCCGCGAGGGTCTTCTTGCCCGCCGCGACATTGTTGCCTTCCAACCGCACGACGAGCGGTAGCTTCAGCCCCGTTTCCTTCACCGCCGCAACGATGCCCGTGGCGATGACATTGCAATCCATGATGCCGCCGAAGATGTTTACCAAAATGCCTTTCACGTGCGGATCGCTGAGGATGATTTTGAAAGCGGCTGTCACCTGTTCCTTGCTCGCGCCACCGCCCACGTCCAGAAAGTTCGCCGGGCTGCCGCCAAAGTGCTGGATAATGTCCATCGTCGCCATGGCCAACCCTGCCCCGTTGACGAGGCACGCGATATTTCCGTCCAGCTTGATGTAGTTGAGGTTAAACTTGCTCGCCTCGATTTCCAACGGCGCTTCCTCATTCAAGTCGCGCATCTCTTGGATGTCCTTGTGCCGATACAGCGCGTTGTCATCCAGCGAAATCTTTGCGTCGAGCGCCATGACCGTTTCCTTGCCGTCGCGCAATTCCACAATGGCCAACGGGTTAAGCTCCACCATTGAGGCATCGCTTTCCCACCAGGTGTTAAACACGCCGGTAACCAGCTTTACGCCGGCATTGAACAGATCGCCTTTAAGACCGAGTGCAGCGGCAATCTTGCGCGCCTGAAACGGCATAATCCCCACCGCCGGGTCCACGTGCTCCTTGAAAATCTTCTCCGGATGCTTCTCGGCAACCTCCTCGATGTCCATGCCGCCTTCCGTGCTGGCCATGATGAGCGGACGCGAATTCGCGCGGTCCAGCAACACTGCCAGATAAAATTCTTTCTTAATCTTCGCGCCCTCGGCCAGCAACAGCGTCTGCACCTGCCGCCCATCGGCGCCGGTTTGCTTCGTCACCAACGTCTGTCCAAGCATCTTCTCCGCGAAAGAGACCGCTTCATCCACGGAAGAAGCGAGCTTAACGCCGCCCTGAAAGCCGGACTTAAAAGTCCCCTTCCCGCGTCCGCCGGCATGGATTTGTGATTTCACCACCACCTTCGCGCTGCCGGTGGCGGCGACCTTTTCCGCCGCCGGACGCACTTCGGCGAGAGATTTGGCGGGAATTTCGAACGGTACCGCAACGCCGTTGCGGGCGAGCAATTGCTTGGCCTGATATTCGTGGATGTTCATTTCAAAAATTAATGTCCGCATTTAAAACCATTCGCACGAGAAATCAAACTTTTAACGCTGCCAGCTTACCTAGGAGCGCCGGCTTGCAGCCGGCTTAGGGCACGGCTTGATGGTGGACACAATTGCGCTACGACTGTGTCTGCCCTCGAAAGCGGGCACGTGAGGCGGAGCCACGGTCGCGCACCGGCAGCACATGTGCGGTTCCATTCGCGAATGCTCGCCAATCGAAGGGCAACGCTGGGGCCAGAGCGCGCCTCTCGACGACGCAGTTTCGCGACATTGTAGTCGCGAAGCGACACCGGAAATTAGCCAGCCACAATGTGGCTGGTACGAAGCCGATCCGGTCGCGTCCTGAAAGGACGATGGAAGGGGCCGAAGACATGCCATGTGAAAGCCTGAGCCACGGTTCATGGGTTCAATAGACATGTTCACGAAGCTCCGCGGGGAGCCGTCCGATTTTTCCTCGATGGGTGGTCATAATATTAATTTTTTCCCAGTTTTTAACTTAAAATAACTTAAAATAGCTTAAAACGGCCTGGAGGCATTTTCGCTGGATCTGACGCGCTGCTGCGGATCACATAGCCACGAGCCATGCGTGAAGTTTCGTTGATTGGTCTTTAAATTCATGGTCATAATTTTTTTCCAGTTTTTAAGCCGGACTAACCCGGACTAGGCCGGACAACCGGGTAAAATCGGCAACTTTTGCCTTGGATCGCCGGCTTGCAGCCGGCTTAGGGCGTGGCTTGATGGTGGACACAATTGCACTCCGACTGTGTCTGCCCTCGAAAGCGGGCACGTGACGCGGAGCGAATGCCGTAAGCCGGCCACAGGCCGGCGCTCCGTTTGAGGCGGCTTCATATTCCATGGTCATGATTTCACTTTGTGCCCCATCGTACAGGAGCGGGTTGGACAAAAGCTGTCCAACCCTCAAAAAATTTTTAATGCTTTTTTCGCCCCATCAGTTCCGCCCACCGTCGAAAGCGCCCGCTTGCTATCCGCCACCCATTTTCTTAGGATGCCTTGAATTAATCACGTCATGGAAAAGGGAAGTCGCCAGATGTCGGGCTACGTTTCCGTAATCGAAACCAGCAGTTTGAAATGGCCTACCCATTGCACCTGGAATCGAATCGTATGACTCCACGAGTAAATCGCAGTCTGCCACCGCAATTTTACGAAGTCGGAGCTATGAAGTTTCAGGAGCTTTGCGCCGACCTCATGGCGGAAGATAAGCTTTATCTGCACCCCGTTGTTTACGGCCGAAATGGTCAGTCGCAAAGGGGTATAGATATAGAGGCCCCTCTCCGCAGCCAGCCCGGCTGCCACGTTGGCCAATGTAAAGCATGGGAAAAAGTCTCCCCAGCGAAAATATCAAAAGCAACGGACGAATTCCGACCCCATCTGAAATATTGGCAGGACTGCGGTTTAAAAAGATTTATTTTATTTATCGGTTGTGCAGTCGACGACCAAAAATCACAAGATCAACTCCGACGCGAAAAAGAGACGTTCAAGACATTTGGTGTAGAATATGAATGGTTGGATTCCCGCGTCTTGAAACGGCAGCTCCAACCCTATCCTCACATTGTTCGGAACTATTGCGAGCCGTCCGATTTTTGGGTCGATTTCATTTGTGGAACCGGAACGGCTTCGTTAGATATTTCCAATCAGACTGGCCTAAATTCAATTATCTCTCGGCAAGGCACCTTGGTTTTAGAACTCAGCGAGGCCCGAAATAAGGAATTGACGACCATTGTTGAACTTTGGGAAGAGGGTGCCGGCCTCGAAGCTCTTAGTCGCGTGACCGGATTTTGCAAGACGCCAAGTTGGCCAGAGCTGTCAACCAATGTCCGAGCGAAATCACTTCGAATTAGAGCCGCCCTAATGCTGGCTATCCATCGTGACTCAAATGAGGCACGTCGGCTTCTTGAAGAAATTCGACTTTTGGAACCGGACTCCTGTATGGCATTAGAAGCATCTGTTGCTCACTGTGAGTCAGGGGCATCAGCCGGATTAGCGATGCTCGGTTCTCCTAACAATCTTGATGCATGGACAGTGCGCCTTGGTCTTCTACTGGAAACAGGCAAACCCGAAGTGGTACTTGCGGATTTGCCAAAAGTCCCGGCTGAAACAACTAACAATTCAAACCTGGTTTGGATAGAGGCAATGGCTCTATTGTGTCTAAAGCGCGTCGACCAAGCCCGACAAATGCTAGTCGATGCGATCAGTAAGCATCCCCGGTCGCTCAAGTTACGGAAGGCGCTTGCAATGGTGCGGTATACAACAGGGATTTCAACTGTGTTTTCCGCCTGGGGTCACCTTAATTGGCCTGTTCCACCACCTTGGGAACTAGTCAAGCGCGACGAGGAGAGTCGAAAGCAGCGCGCACAGGCCGCTGACGAATTTTTACAATTATCTGTCAAAGCCGTTGATTTTGAATACCGGGAATTATTGATTTGGCGACTCGCCTGCCTAGCAAATGACCCGGTGCTGAAGATTGAGGCCACAACTTTATGTACTAGTCTATTGTCAAAATCGCCAGACTACGTACCCGCTGTACTTTGGGCCCAAGAAAGAGGTCTCGACTTCGACAAACTCAACTCGATCTCAGCACTAAGATCCCGTATGAGTGCGAACGACGTAGAGCCCGATGAGATCATGGCATTGTTTTCACTCGTTGTGGACACGGAGGGGCTCCCTGAAGGGGAGAAAGTATTGGATGACTACCGTGACAAATTCAAGTTAGGGGGGAATATGTCCATTTGGCGAGCCCACAAAGTGCAGTGCCTTATTGCGCGTGGCGAAATCGAGACGGCAGTTCATCTAGTCGAAGACGAAACAGATCCGAATCGTAATCGACTGGTGCGGCAAGCTATGCTTGGAGCGAAAGCTCGAAAACAGGGAAACCACGAAGAGCTCGCCTCGGATTTAGAGAAGGAATTTCGCGCCACAGGAAACGGAGCCGCCCTCCTTTCCTGCTGCCTCTCGCGGCGTGCGCTCAGAGACTGGACTTTCATTGCCGATCATGCTGAGGAACTGGTCAGACTAGTTGGGACCGACGCAGCCTTACGCATCGGAACAGAGGGGGCAATCAATGCTCGCCGGCCTGAACTTGTTCTGAAATTGTTGCAGGAAAATGTTGCGCTTTGTTCCGGAGGTGTTCTTCCGCCTGATTTAGAACGGCTGCGAGCCGAAGCGTTCAGGCAACGTGGCCAATTTGGCAGGGCAGTAGAAGCCGTTGAAAAAGCTGCTGTTGGCTCGCCTGATATAAACACTCTGATCCATCTTTTTTTGCTTAAGCGGTCGAAAGGCGACCTGGTCGGGAGTGCTGAAACTGCTAAACATTTTCTCAGGCTTTCTAATGTGCCACCTCAGTTCCTGACCGAGGAAGTTATTCCTGCAATTCGTCGGGTTGCTCCGGAGCTAACCGCTGAACTCGTACAAAAAGCCAAGCAGTCGCTGTCGGAAGATTCACCAGCTCTCTTGCTAGTAGCACAACAGGCATCAAAGTTAGGATTAGATCATATCGCGGAGGAAGTGTTTAGCAAGGTTCCCGGATGGGCGCAACAGGGCGTAAAGGGAATCCAAACGGTTCAACTATCCCAAATGACCCAGATGTTCCGGCAACAGGCTGAATCTTTGATGGATTCTATGCGGAAATATCGCATGGGACAGCTGCCGGTTCACGCTCTTAGCTTGCACTTCAACGTCGTGCTCGCAAGATGGTTTATGGAATCACCTATGGTGAACATTGAAGATGGATTTCCACTTCGATGTCATCCGGTGCTAACGAGGCATGCAGCGCTATTAAGCGCGGGTTCCATTGGCATTGAGCGTGGAGGCGAACTTTTCTTAGACGTCACGAGTATTCTACTCTTGTTTAGCTTAAATTTACTACAGTCGGTCGAATCGATTTTTCCGAATATTGTAATTTCGGCCCGGCTTACGTCCTGGCTTCAGGTCGAAATTGATAAGCTTCAACCTGAGCAACCCGAACTCATAGCGGCCCAAGAGCGGGCGCTTCGATTAGTGGATTCTGCCAAAATTCACGTGTGGCGGAATGCGCATACTTTTACAGCTCCAATTGACGGTTGGGCAGCTCGAATGGGTGCGATATGGACCGAGCGACTTGTTCGCGCAAAAGCAGTTGGTGGCATATTGGTTGACCTTATGCCGCTTGTGGCTAATCAGCCGGAGATGGAGCCAGTGACGTTGCCAGACGAGGAGGCGAGATTTGTAGTCAGCGAAACTGAAGTTATCGCGGCACTTCAAAATGCTGGGATTATCTCGTCGATGGACGCGGCTAACGCTTACAAAAAGCTTGGGCTTCTCAACCCCGATAGCATTTCTACACTGCGGCCAATTCACATAGCCTTTAACCTAGAAGTTCACTTGGAAACCGGCATAGCGGAAAGGCTTTCACTAGGGGGAGTCTTGAAACCACTAGCGGAGGCGGCTCACGTTTTCGTCCATGAACTTCAAGTTGAGCAGTGGCGTGCGTCAGTGAAACGGTCTCAATCGGACGCAACGCTTTTGCCTGAACTTGAGCGGTTGTTAGCTCACATTTCTGGGCGTTTTGACGCAAATCAATATCGCGGTCACGAGTGTCCGAAACCTCATATTCCTCCTGACCACCAAGGTCCGTTGTCGGAGAAGGAACTCTGCATACAAGATAGTTTTGATTATGCAGAAAATGGAACGGGGATTTGGTGCAACGACGATCGTTTTCTTCGAAGTATAAAACTGAGAGCAAGTCGTCCGTGCGTTGACACCTTCGACCTCACCCACTATTTGCATCAGGTTAAAGTATTCGACGTCGAAGAATTCTATCAGACGCTCATCCGACTTCGTGGAGCGAATATAAGGTACCTGCCGGTAACCGAGGTTGAGATTCTCCATCACCTGCTCCATGCCCCAATCAAAGATGGAGAGCTAGTCGAGACCAAGGCATTGAAGATTTTACGCCGCTCTTTAGCGGCGGCATTATTAGATGCTGAATGGCTTCAACGACCATCCGTTACTGCAGATGGCCAGCAGCTCCTCTTGGAATCCGAGTTTCCTGTGCGGCTTTATCTTGCCATTACACATGCCTTCCAGGAGATATGGAGCTGTTCACAATCTTCCCACATAGAACGTACAGCGCGTGCTAAATGGCTGTGGAATAATCTCTATTTTGATATTCGACTGATGCAGCAAATGTTTGGTACTACCGGAAGGCCAATGTCGCCGTCAGAAGCGGTCGGTCTTTCAATGGGCCACTTGATCGGACAAGGCATTGCGATGGGAGATGGCCAAGGAGGTGGGCCCCGTGCCGCATGTTTTCTATGGTTGTTCAATAATTGCATTGCACCAACCCTACCGAATAATCCTGAAGTTTTAACCCATATTGCCGATTCGCTGAGGAGGATGTTGAACAATAGTCTTGAGGCAATGAACAAAGCCGAGAAGACTACCGGACTGAACAGTATTGAATATCTTGTTCAGATGAAACTGATGGGGCAATTCCTTGCTGATTTGCCACCTGTGATTTTGGATGCTCTCCGATTGACTTCGGGCGAACTGAAACGCTTAAGCTTGGCTCCGGCGACAGCTCCATTTGAAATACTCGGAGTAGGAATCGACCCTACTGAATTCTGGCCTGCTGTTGCTCGGGCGCTGGATACTGGCTATGCCGCGATATTGAGGCCCGGCATTAGGCTTCAAATGAGGCGCGAAGACCAAACCGACCGAATACACATCACCAAAAGAGGTAAAAATGCGAGGGACGGAGGTTACCTTAATGTACCGTGTTTGAAGTTGCTCTCTGCGCGTAAAGAACAACGTATTGCGGAGATCAATTCGTCGGCCTGTTTTTTTGACCTTAGTGAATTGGACCGAATACAGCTTTGCGAGACGTTGGCTAGTATTGAGAAACCTGCTGAGCGCATGCAAAAACTTTATGATCAGCTCGACAAGTCGGCAGCTTGGTTCTATCGCCGATTCGAAGATCGGGCAAAGGACCCTCGCGGGCGAGCTCAGCCGTTGAGTATATCTGACCTACTTCCTTTAGACTTGCACTCCTTAAGACGCCATTTACGGTTAGACCGTATCAAAGAACCGGCACTAGATGGAACGTGGGCTGACGCGGTGGAAATTTTATTAAGTGAAGAAGGTCTAGAAGAGACTATAGTTCGGTTAAGTTGCCTTCCCGTCAGGTTGCCGGATTCAGTGCTTAAAAAAGTCGGCTCGTTGAAGCTAGAGGAGACGGCGACGCTTCTCGACAGGCTTAGCGGTCGTCTGCAGTCTTCTTTGCAGCGCCTACAGTTTTT
>Ga0068856_100008264_pt1 | contig 10145 bp, 4 predicted proteins | sample KBSCornC62_FD_66595 | JGI IMG/M metagenome (GOLD analysis project Ga0068856, IMG submission 66595) | Corn rhizosphere microbial communities from Kellogg Biological Station, Michigan, USA - KBS Corn C6-2 | ecosystem: Host-associated > Plants > Roots > Rhizosphere > Soil ... | reverse complement strand
CTGCTGCTGGCCGGGGCGGTCGACTTCGTCCAGCCGAACATCTGCCGGGTCGGCGGCATCACCCCGTTCCTGCGCATCGCCCACCAGGCGAAGCTGTTCGGTGTCCCGGTCATGCCGCACCTGCTGCCCGACCTGTCCGGTCAGCTGGCGCTCTGCCTGCCGCTGGAGGCGATGGTCGAGGACATCGACGAGGGATCGTTCGCCGCCCTCGGCGCCCTGAGCGAGCCCAGCGGGGTGACGATGGAGGCCGGTATTCTCCGATCGGATACCTCCCCCGGCCACGGCCTGGCCTTCGCCACCGGCACACTGCGGGAGCTGCCCGCGTAGGCGCCGGCCCGTTATTTCCGGGACGGTTCGCCGGCGACGGCGGCAGGCCGCCGCCGGGCCGTGCGCCGTCGCCGCCGCACCAGGCCGTAGATGACGAGCGCCGCCACGCCGAGCCCGGCGATCAGGCTGGCGAGGTTGTGCCAGCTGAACTGGCCAGTGACGAGCTTGCTCACCCCGTAGGTGCTGGCCACCACCGACACCGTCCAGGCGAACGAGGCCAGCAGATTCCAGAAGGCGAACCGGTACGGCGACATCCGCGCCGTGCCCGAGACGATTCCCGGGGTGAAGAACACGGCGAGCCCGCCCCACCGGGCATACAGGCGCTCGCCCCGCTCCTCCACCTGCTTCCGGCGCGCCTGGTGCGGGCCCGGGCGCTCCATCAGCCGCGTCCCCCAGCGGCGGCCGATGGCGTAACCGCAGATCCCGCCTATCTCACTGGCGAGGACCGACACCGCGACCACAGCGGTGAGGTCCAGCTTGTTCTGGCTGGCGGCCACCGTAGCGGCGCCGATGGCCGCGGGGCCGACGGCAGGCAAGCCCGCCCACGAGACCATGACCGTGAGGAACAGCACCACATACGGCCACCACGTACTGCCCATTGGCCTCTGCCTCACCTGCCGAACCGGCTCCGTTTGCCTGATTCTCCGGCAAGGCAAGCATCCGGGCTCCGCAGCACTGCGGGCATCATCCCCCGGAGGGTGACTCCGGGCGTCATGGTTACTCGAGCAGGATCATCGGGGCGACGGCGAGCTGCAGGACCGACGTCAGCAGGTTGCCCAGGGTCATGGTCGCGAGCGTGATCACCTCGGAGGCCGGGTCAACGGAGTTGACCACGAACGGATAGCAGACGCGTGCCCCGACGGCGGTCAGGTTGCTGATTTCGTCGGTGATCGCGATAGCCATCGAGGCGTCCGCGGGCGTGCCCGTGAGCTCGGTGAAGTGGTAGATCGTGACGGCGACGCTCACCAGCCCGGTCACCGCGTCGTAAATCGCCGCGAACCCGCGCCAGTCCTTGATCACCAGGTCACCGCACGGAAACGGACCGACGACCGGATCCAGCTTGCCCTTCACGAAGGCTACGGCCTTGATGTAGAGCCGGTATCCGACCAGCACGTCACTGAAGACGCTCATGCCGTGGTTCTGAATGGCATTGACCGGCACCAGCTTGCCCGTGGCCCAGGAGGCCGCCCCGCTGGACGCGCCGCCGATGATTCCCCAGAACGTCGCCCACTTGCCAAGCGGGCCGCCGGGCGGCTGCACCGGCTCCTCGAGGCCGACGACCGCCTGTCCCAGCGAGCCGATCCCGGACAGGAAATGACCGACGTAGTGGATCGCCTTGTCCTGCGCGCTGGTCGGGGCCGAAGCCGCTTTTCCGGCATGGCCAGGGCGGTGCCGTCGGTGAGCCGTCGCGGCCAGCAGTTGCGGCTGGCCGGACATGCACGCGAGCAGAGCGTCCCAGTCCGGTGCGCTGATCAGCGCGCTGGTCTGGTCATTGGCCGGGAACGGGGTCTCTCCCTCAGACGTGATCTTGTACAGCAGGGTCGCGGGTACTGCGGCCAGCCACGCGGCGATGTCCAGGAACGACAGCGGCGGGACGCCGAAAAACTCCAGGATGTCCGAGACGACGGGGATGTGAATGGGAGTCTCGAAGAGGCTGATGAGCTCGGCGCCGACGTCGGAGATGATCTCGAGGAAGGCATCGAGTACGGTGCGCGCGCTCTCGATCAGGGTCTCGCCGACGATGCCGGCGAACTTGGTCAGGGCCTCGTCCACCGACATGGTCGGCAGCTCGCCGGCCAGCGTCACGACCTGCGAGATCGCCTCGTACAGCGTTGCGCCCTCTTGGGTCAGCGCGGCGATCACCGTCGACAGCGGATCGTCAGGCGCCGTCACGCTATCAGGCTGGGTCTCCGTCGCGTTCTGCCCGTTGTTCTGGAAGTGATGCGTCACCAGCGAGCTGGGCGAGGTCTGCTGCGGCGCGCCCGTGGCCGAGCTGTTCGGCGTCGCGTCGCCGGCATCGCCCAGCCCCGACCAGTCCAGGCCGGCCCAGCCCGCGATCTGCTGCTGCAGGTAGTCCATCCCCTGGTCGAACTGCTCCCGAACGGCGCCGAGCTGGCTGAACTGGTACTCGATGGTGACCTTGAGAATGTTGGCGATGACGTCCTTGGTTCTGGAGATGTCATTCCACTCGAACAGGAACTCCAGGAACTTGATGATGCTCTCGATCTCGTCGACGATCATCATCAGCAGGTGCCACGCCCCGCTGGCGATCGACTCGATGCAGTCCAGCAGGCAGTGGAAGTACTGGTCGCCGATCTGGGCGACAAACGTGTAGAGCCCGGTCGCCTCGTCGATGATGACCTGGGCGACGGTCTTGACGGCCTGCTCGGCATAGGACAGGAACAGATCACCGGCGTCGACCAGGACCGAGATTATCCCGCCGGGCAGCTCCACTGCGGGGGCGAACGCGCCCGCGCCATGCCGTCGCGGCGCCGCGGCTGCGTGGGCGCGCCGGGCCCGGCTGGCCCTGGCACTCTTGTGCATGCTAACGCCCTGCTGGTCGGCGTACGCCTGCGCGAGCTGGGTGTTGCCACTGGCGGCCGCGTCCAGGCTGTCGTCCGGGACTCCCGCGGGCAGCAGCGGCGTCGTCGTCCCGTCCGGGCTGACGATCTGCGCAGCCTTCAGGTCCGCGGCGGTGGTCAGGCTGGACGCTTTCCTGAACGCCGTGTCCATCGGGTTGATCTCGACGTCGGCGTCGCCGGCGCGGATCGACAGCCGGGTGCCGGCCACGCCGTCGGCCGGCTCGATGATCGTGATGGTCCCGTCGGAGTCGGTCTCGACGGTGACCGGAGTCGCGGACAGGACGTAGTACAGGTAGTTGATGTAGGCGTGGGTGTTGTTGGCGGCAGCCACCGTGACGTCCGCGCCCACGACGGGCTGGTCGTCCTCGTCGGTAATGCGCACGGTCGTGGTGTAGGAGCTGAAGTTGCGGGCCGGGTCCGTGGTCTGCGGCGGTGCCAGGGTGATCTCCCTGGACGTCCACATGGTGGTGTCGGGTGAGCGCACCGACTTGGTTAGCTTCCCGACGCCGGTATGACAGAAGAACGTGTTGGCGTCGTTGTCCCGGTCCAGGTACGGCGAGACCTGCGCCGCGCCGGTCACGATCGGCAGCGGCGGGGTCCAGACGGCGGTCGCCGGGTTCGTCGTGGCGCAGGAGGTGTAGAAGACCTGGTTGGAGCCGTTGAGCCCCCAGACCATCGTCCCGCCGCCGGGGATGGCCGCGGCGAACAGGGCCTTCACGTTCTTGAACAGGGAATTGTCGGCCAGATGCGTGGCCGTGGTGTTGTCCTTCTGGTTCTTGCTGCTCAGGTAGAACAGCGAGCCGCCGGCCGCGATATACAAATCCGAGGTGTTGTCGGAGTTGCGGGTCGCGGCGATGTAGTCCACGGGCAGGCCGTTAGGAATCTTGAACCGGCTCGGCGCGGTTCCGTAGCCGGTGTCGTACAGCGGCTGGTACTGCAGCTGCGTGGTGCCCGAGATCTGGCCGGAGGTATACAGGCCATCGATACTCTCGCCCGACTTGCGCCCGAGGCAGGACACGTAGCCCGTCGCCGACAGGTCGATGCCGAGGGCGTGCGGCTGCCAGGCCTGCCCGGTCTTGGCCGGGTTGATGTAGTACCGGGCGATGAGCGGCTGGGCGTTGCCGGGATTACGCACGATGTCGATGACGATGTACTCGTGGTCGGTCGCCTCGCTGATGAAGACCCCGGCGATCACCAGCTGCGAGAGCGTGACGGTCGGGTCGTCAAACGGGTAGGCGGTCCAGGCGGGCTCGGTCTGCGACCAGTCGGGTCCGCTGTTCGGGTTGTTCATGCTCAGGTACAGGTGATCATCACGGCCGTCGGTGATGACCATCGCCAGGTGGATGGCGGTGGTGGCACCGGAAAACCGCTGTGCGGTGGCGAAATCCTTGACCTGGGCCGAGGCCTTGCCCGCGAAGTCGCGCTTCAGCACCGTGCTGCTGATGTCGGTCCGGTCCCAGCCGCTAGGGGACTCCGGCAGCTCGGCCATCGCGTACAGCGCGCTGTCGGTCCCCATCGAGAACAGCAGCGAGGCGCCATCCTGGCCCTGTAAGGCCTGGAACTTCGACTCCGGTGCCACGACATCGCCCTGCAGGAAGTTGCGCAGCAGGTCGGCGGAGTAGGTCACGGTGTATCTCACGCTGATCGGCTCCCGCCTAGATGTTGGTGTTGGTGGCAAACAGCACGCCCGTGCTCGCGCCCGGGACGCCGCTGTAGACGACGAAGTTCCGGTCGTTCTGCATGACCGCGAAGAACGGGCCGAAGGCGTCCTTGACCGTGTGGGTCGACCAGTAGGGGCTGCCGGGATCGATTGGGCTGCGGCCGTTATAGAGCACGAAGTTCCCGTCGGCCTGCATGGTGGCAAAGCACGGGGTCCCGGTGAAGTTGCCGATCTTCAGCCCCGGCTTGTTGGCAGCCCAGGACCAGAAGGGCCGGCCGAGATCCGGGCCGCCGTTCGTGCAGTAGACCAGCACCAGGTTGCCGTCATCCTGCAGGACAGCCGCGTACTGCTTGTTGCCCGAGATCAGGTACCCGTCGTTCGGGATCCACTGGCCGGCCAGCATGCGGTCGGTGCCGGCGACCTGGCCGGGCGGCAGCACCGGGCCGGGCGGCTCCTGGTCCGGGTCGGCGTAGACCACATGCGACACCAGGTCCCCATGCTGGGAGAAGCTGACCGAGCTGTAGGCGAACGTCTGACCGCCAGGAAACACGAACTCCTGCACGGTGCCGAACGGGATCGCGTCGACCAGCGTCCCCGACACCCGCTGCACGATGGCCTCGGTGTGGCCGTACAGGCCGTTGACGCCGGTCCAGAAATCCTGGAAGCCGTCGACGTCGCTTTTGGTGGCGTGGTTGGCAGCCGGGATCAGCGTCGTCAGAGTTGAGGCGATCTGCCCGAACTCATCCACGTTCAGCGCGCACACGTCGACCCGCTGGATATTGACCGGCGTGCCGGTCGTCGTCGACTGGTATTTGCGCACCGACATGTTGATGGTCAGGCTCTGGGAGATCCACAGCTCGTTCCCTGTGGTCGCAACGAGTGCCTGGTAATGACAGTCCATGGAGGCCCCGCCGGCGGAGCCGTTGGGCCCGGCCTGATCGCTGCCGCTGGCGTCATAGCCGAACCGCAGGATCACGAAGTGCGGCGGGCGGCGCGGGTTGTCGACAATCACGGAGTCCAGGCAGGTGGTGTCGATCACCTGCGGATCCTGGCCGCCGATCGGCTTGATGTCATAGACGGGCCCGGACACGTTCAGCGTGACCCGGACGGACGGCAGGTAGCAGTTGGCCTTCACCATCGGCAGCATCTGCTTGATCAGCAGCGCGACAAGGGCCGTACGGCTGATCGAGACGGCCCCGTTGCAAAGGGCGGCCTCGGCCTGGTCCACCCAGTTCCAGGAAAACGGCTGCGCGGCCGGAAGCTTGTGCCCGTCGGTGGCGCACAGGTAGGTCAGGCAGGACAGGTCCGGGTCGGCGGGCGTGCCGGTGTACGGCGAGACTCCGATGGTCAGATCGGTCGGTGCGAGGGTCGAAGCCGACTTGGTCGGCTGGGTCACGGTGCACCCGAGTACGGGCTGGCCGTATTTCTTCATCTGCCCGAAGTACGCGCCGACGAAATACTCGCGGAGTGCCTTGTACACCTCGGTGCCGTCGACTCCGCTGATCTGGGGTACCGACATCAGCCTGGCGTTGTCCAGGTCAAAGAGCAGCTGCTGGACGCTGAAGGCCGACCCGCTGAGGTTCTTGACCTGTTCCTGCACTTCCTTGGGCAGCGTGCTGAAGGCTGTGCCGGGCACAGCGGCGAGCCGCAGGTCCACATCGGCCGTGAACACCCACGGGTCGTCGGCCGGCTGGGAGGCGCTGAGCCAGGTCATGGTGCCCTGGCCGGTCTGGATGAGCTGAGTCACGTCGAACTGCGAGCACATGAGGTGGTAGGTGACGGAGTTCGGGGTCGAGCCGAGCGTTACGTAGTTCAGCGTCTTGATCAAGTCGGGGTCTGTCACCGGCGGGATCCCGATCTGCGCCTGGAAGGCCATCATGAAGCCAGCCTTGGTCAGGTTGAACAGGTCGGGATCGGTGCGCGGGTCGGCGTCCGGCGACACGGCGAACGGGTCGCTGCCGTTGGCGCGGCTGACCAGCTCTTCATAGCCGATCTCCTGGGGCGCCCCGCGCGGCCCGGCGACCCAGCAGACTGTCACCTGCGGTTCGCCGACCTCGTGTAAGAACCGCCTGATGATCGTGTTGATGCTCGCCTGCGTGGTGGCCACGACAAAGTCGTATCCGTACGACGGACTGGCCAGGAATGACTGTGTCGCACTCATCGCGCCGTCCCCTCCCGCGCCGGAACCCGGCCTGGCTCGCGATGACAGATCACCCGGATCGTAAATGGCGGATGGGACCCGTTCAATACCCAATTTGGCGGAAGCCAGGACGAGCGGTGCGGCTCCGTTCCGTGGCGGCGCCGGATCCGGCCAGGCCGGTCTCGTAGGCCAGCACCACGGCCTGCACGCGATCGCGAAGCCCGATCTTGGCCAGTATCCGTCCCATGTGCGCCATGACCGTCGCTTCGCTGCTGACTTGTGCATGCAGCGCGGCGATGGCCGATCAGACGGCTTCCGGCGCTCCGGAGGACTCAGGAAGTTCCGCCTGCGCGCCGCCCCTGGGCATGCCGCGGGACGTGTTCCCCAGGCTCAGCCGGAGCATTGCGATGGCGTGGTCGGCACGTTCTCACCTCGGCCATGCTGCTGCGGCTGCTCGCCGGCTCTACCAGCAGCCCATGACAAGTGACAGCCCGGCCCGCGTGTGCCGCTTTGCCCGGCGCGCAATCTTGACCACTGAATGGGAGTAGGATTACAGTTTTTTTACTTCGCTAAACCGTTAGCGGCCTTCTTGCGCTGCTAACAAATCGTGTGTAGTAGAGCTTGGCGCGACTCCGGGGGCGGGGGGTGGTGCGAGGGGGCGATGTCGAATCGGCGCCCCAGCCTGGATCTTCTAACGGCCGCTCAGGCGGGATGGCCTCCCGTGTGATGTATCTGCGCGGGCGGGCGTGTCTATTGATGCCTTAAAGCGCTCCGTTCCATATTACGACCCGAGCACGCAAGAGCGGGGGTTTTGAACATGGTCGATAGACTCAACCCGAATGATGACCTCGCCAATATAGGCCAGATCAAGTCGTCCGATGGGGTATCGACGCTGGTCCTACAGAGTGACGGGAATGTCGTTCTGTACCGATCGAGCGGGGTGGCGCGTTGGGCTACATCTACGAATAATGCGGTCAGTGCCATAATGCAGGCTGACGGCAATTTCGTGCTGTACTCCGCTAATCATACCGCCGTCTGGGCCTCAAATACGGCCGGTCATCCTGGCGCCTTCCTGGTGTTGCAAGATGATGGCAATCTAGTGATCTACGATTCGAAAGGGGCAGCCCTCTGGGCTTCGAACACGGCGATCGTCCGCCAGGATGTCCCCGGCTTCCTGCCCAGCACTTCCGGCTTCCACTTCCCGAATTCTTTTGATCATGTTCCGGATCTGACCATCGATATTCTCGGCAACAAGATCGGCATCGGCGACGCCAGCAATGGCCTGTGCGGAGGGATGGTTTTCGCTGTCCGTGACTATTTCGAAGCCGGCATTCCTATTCCGCAGCAGAACCTCAGTCCATCGAGCGGGCCACTGTTCGACTATATCGTCAAGCGCCTATTCGACAGTTTCGATCTCCTGCTGCCCCCACCGCCGCTTCCTCCGGTTCCCGGGCTCTTCATTACACCGATACCACCGTTCGGTCCCGGCCCGCTCACCTATATGCATCTGATGGATCCGGCTCTGCCGGATCACGAGACGGTGGCGAGCCAGGCCGGTCTCTCATATCGCGGAAGAGCTTGGGTCATGATTGTTGACTCGTGGCCGCGGATCAAGACCGACATCGACACCCACCACCTCTCCCCTATCGGAATGATAGAAATCAAGGATACCGATCCGACAAAGATGGGCAATAACCATCAGGTGCTAGTCTACGGGTACTCCCTTGACGGAACCGATCTGACACTGCGCCTCTACGACCCTAACGCGCCCGACAACGATACCGTGACGATGTCTCTAGACATTGGTCACCCTGATCACACGACGGCGGTGACAAATAGCATTGTGCATCCGGTGTGGTGCTTCTTCCGTCCCGCCTACACCTTCTCGTCCCCGCCTGCTCGTGGACTCGGCGGCGGCGACCTCGCGCTGACTGGCGGAACCGGCTGGGCCACCATCCCGGTTGCGTTCTCCAACGGTAACGGCACCTTCACCGTCACCAACAACAACGTGGGCGACTTCGCCAGCTGGGCCGCAACGCCGGGAGTTCAGGTCCTGACCGGGGACTTCAACGGCGATATGCGCACCGACATCGCCCTGGTCCGGCAGCAGGCCGGCTGGGCCACCATCCCGGTTGCGTTCTCCACCGGTAACGGCTTCTTCACCGTGACCAACAACAACGTGGGCGACTTCGCCAGCTGGGCCACGACGCCGGGGGCCCGCGTGCTGGCCGGTGACTTCAACGGCAACGGGCGCACCGACATCGCCCTGGCCGGCGGGGCCGGCTGGGCCACCATCCCGGTCGCATTCTCCAACGGCGACGGCACCTTCGCCGTGACCAATAACAACGCCCCCGACTTCGCCAGCTGGGCCGCAACACCGGGAGTTCAGGTCCTGACCGGGGACTTCAACGGCGACATGCGCACCGACATCGCCCTGGTCCGGCAGCAAGCCGGCTGGGCCACCATCCCGGTCGCATTCTCCAACGGCGACGGCACCTTCACCATCACCAACAACAACGTGGGCGACTTCGCCAGCTGGGCCGCAACGCCGGGAGTTCAGATCATCACTGGGGACTTCAACGGCAACGGGCGCACCGACATCGCCCTGGTCCGGCAGCAAGCCGGCTGGACCACCATCCCCGTTGCATTCTCCAACGGCGACGGCACCTTCACCATCACCAACAACAACGCCGCCAACTTCGCCAGCTGGGCCACGACGCCGGGGGCCCGCGTGCTGGCCGGTGACTTCAACAGCGACGGGCGCACCGACATCGCCCTGGCCGGCGGGGCCGGCTGGACCACCATCCCCGTTGCATTCTCCAACGGCAACGGCACCTTCACCATCACCAACAACAACGCCGCCAACTTCGCCGGCTGGGCACAAGGGCCGACAGTCACCCCCCTCATCGCGAACCTCGGCTGACACCAGCCGCAGTAGGCAGCGGGGGCACCACGAGACCTCGCCTGCGCGTCAGCGCAGGTGAGGGGCATCCGGGCGTCCGGGAGGTTTGGAGCCGGTGAGCGGGATCGAACCGCTGACCTGCCGTTTACAAGACGGCTGCTCTGCCAACTGAGCTACACCGGCGGGAACTTCGAGCATGGTAGCTGACCCTGCTCGCGGCAAGCCCGGATCCGCCCGCGGCCTGCCCATACATGAGGAAACCCGGCCCACGAGGAGCCGGGTGGTATATGCCAGTGAGTATATACGCCCGTCACCATCCTGGCGGCCGGCGGTACCGGCTCACTGGGTCGGGAAGCTGATGGCTCTTCAGGTCAGCCGCGGTCAGTTTCAGCCACCAGTGCCGCCCGGCGCCAGCCGTTGCGCTGCCGCGCAGGTCGCCCGCGAGGTAGTTGCGCGACGGGTTCACGACTCCGACGGGCACGTGACGCCGCGCCTGCTCGACCGGGAAGCGCAGGTCGCTGTCGTTGGAGATGA